>Ga0335074_10001306_pt1 | contig 33941 bp, 30 predicted proteins | sample Lox_Sample_23_FD_206715 | JGI IMG/M metagenome (GOLD analysis project Ga0335074, IMG submission 206715) | Soil microbial communities from Loxahatchee National Wildlife Refuge, Florida, United States - Lox_Sample_2.3 | ecosystem: Environmental > Terrestrial > Soil > Wetlands | place: USA... | reverse complement strand
ATCGACACGACCATCAGCGCCGCCGCGCGCCTCAAGGCGGCGCTCGCTCTCGACGGCGACCCCGTGACGCGCTTCATCCCACCCGAAGGCGCGACCGACGCGCAGACGGCGCTCCAGAAGCGGCTGCTCGCCAACCAGGTGGACGAGATACGCGCGAAGCTAAGCGACCTCGACCACCAGATCGCGCAGAACGCCGGCAACCGCGACGCGGTCGCATCCACCATCGCCAAGCTCGCGAAGAGCATCCCCTACCTCGAACAGCGCTCCGAGGCCCGAAAGTCGCTGCTTGCCAGGGGCTACGGCTCGAAGCTCGACTATCTCACCGTCAAGCAGGACCTGATCGAGCATCAGCAGGAGCTTGAGGTGCAGAAGGGACGCCTTGCCGAAGCCGAGGCCGAAATCGCCGCGCACCGGGAGCAGCGCCGCGAGGCGGAAGCGCAATACCGGCACGACAACCTCAAGGACCTGGCCGACGCGGAACAGAAATCCGCGAGCCTCCGCGAACAGCTCTTGCAGGCCGCGCAGAAATACCGGCTCCAGACGCTCACCGCGCCCGTCGACGGCGCCGTGCAGGAGCTGGCCGTGCATACCGAAGGCGGCGTCGCGACCCCGGCGCAGGCGTTGCTCTCCATCGTCCCCGCCGACAGCCATTACGAGATCGAGGCGATGGTCTCCAACAAGGACATCGGCTTCGTGCACGCGGGCGAGGACGCCGAAATCAAGATCGACACGTTCGACTTCACGCGCTACGGGCTCATTCGCGGCAAGGTGCAGTCCGTGTCGCGGGACGCCATCGCGCGCGAGAGACCCCCGGGAAAATCCGACGCGAAACGGCGCACGGGAGACGAGGAAGACGGCGACGATCCCGAGGGGCGGGAACTCGTCTACTCGGCCCGCGTGTCGCTGGATACAACCCGGATGCAGGTCGACGGACGCCTCGTGAACCTGGGCCCCGGCATGGCCGTCACCGTCGAAATCAAAACCGGCTCGCGCCGCATCATCCAGTACCTGCTCTCCCCGCTCATGCGCCACAGGCAGCAGGCGTTCAGGGAGATGTGACGCGCGCCGCGAGATTGCGCGTGCGCTCGGAGGCGCCAGTGATAACGGGGTGAAGCACCCATGTGGCTGAGCCGCGTCGTGTGGCTGAGCCGCGCCGTGTGGCGGTTCCAATCGAGTCAAGCTGGAAAACTGCAATCACGGCTAACTTTTTTTGTAGACCCGATCCGAATCCCGGACTACCACATCTACCATAGCGTGCATTGATGAGGCAGTATTCTTTACTGTTGGATTCGCTGTGAACACATTAAGTCGCTACACGGTTAGTATTATTGCCTCGGCAATGCTTTCGGCCAATGGCGCTTTGGCTGCCGGCATTAATTTTACTTCGGCCGAACATAACCTCTCATCCACCTCCGATCCCAATGCAAGATGCGGAAAATCGACGCTGACGCAGGAAAAATTCGTTGGGATGCTGCGCGCCATCGCCATGCACGGCGATTTAACGGATAAGGCTTTCATCGAAAAAACGCTGGGGATCAAGTTTAAGGAAGAAGATCCTGAGTGGAAAGGCATTTATAACGCAGATCCTATCCCCGGCACTCAAATTAGGGTGGCTCTATACTTTCTAAGCGGTAAAAAAGAATTAGATTTTGATGATTTGGGTAAGAGCGCATCCAATTTTCAGGATTGCGGATATCTGACGAAAGAAACATTCAATCAGGTCTTTGGCGGCGCATTTGAAGAAAGTGAGATGCCTCTGGAGTCACGTTCAGGAGGAGGGATGATGCATCTGTCAGGATTTCTGTATAGTGCAAGCCAGGATATGAAGGGAAAGAATAATACAATTATAACGGTTGGATACACGAAAGTAGATAAAAGCAACATCATTTCCAGCGCTAAAATTCGACAAAACCATAACTCTGTAACGGAGGGAAAATAAAATGCCAATTCTTTATACCGATCCAATATTTCTCCTTATCGCAAATGCGCTAACAAGCCTGGACGGAGGAAATCGGTCCGATGTAAACACGTTCCTCATGAACGTGGTCAATTTAATCAATCAGTCCCCGCTTCTTGTAGACCAGATTACCGCTCTCGACTCACTAAGTCCTACTGTAAATTGGGGCATAGGTTTTTCCTCAGGGTCAGGAAGCGCGGGAACAAGTGTAAACCCTCACAGCGACACCGGAATCGGAATATTTATTAACATCAATCCGGTTAATTCCGCGACGCTGACCAATCCCGCCACTGCCGCGGCATTCGTGAACACGCTGGCGTACGAGCTTGGGCATGCCGAAGACCCCGAACTCAATCAGATCACTTACAGCAATAGCAACGGTCTTGCGATCGGCGCCAATACCGCGCTGAAGCTGCTCAGCGAGGGCAAAGCGGTATTCAATGAGCTTCAGGCGGATCAAAGTATCGGGCTTAGTCTGGCCGATATTCCCACAAATGTAATAAACAACGAAAGCACTCCCACACAGGCCATATTGCTTGGCGCAGACGATGCGGGGCTTCCAAGTTCAATTAATACCGCAACCGGCAACCAGGGACTTTCCGGTTATTGGGGCACGAGTTATACGGCATTCTTTAACAATCTGGATGCACAAAACGAATTTGCCGATCAGGACGTATACAACGCTCTGAAGTCTATGACTCAGATGAGCATGGCGAATGCTACGGCCACCTTTTCGCAGAATACCGTGACTGGAACAACTACAATAAATATAAGCAACATCACGGGCGGCGGCTCCATAATGTTTAACGGCCAATCGACCACCGTATCCTCTTACAGTGATACCTTCGGCGGCTATGGCTCTATTGTTGCCAGCGGCATCGCCGGAGGGCAAGGCCAACCCGTATCCGAATCCGCAGCGACGGCAGGAGTTACAACAAGCCAGACATTCGATTTTGCCGATGGCGCATCGCTGGTCGATACCTACAATCCGTTCTCCTTTCCGTCTTATATCTCAATTCCCCTGTCTCTCGTGGGCCTTAATGTCTCAGAGATCAGCGGTGATTGGACGGGCGCGAACGGCACCGGCACCAATACGGCAGACACGGTCGTGTTCGGCAACGGCCTGTCATTCAGGGTGAATCTGACTGGCCTGCCCGCAGCCGTAAGCGAGATATTCACCGAATATGCCGGCGACGGCTCCGCCAGTCAGCAAACCGCCAATGGCATGGCCCTGACTGACGGCCAACAGATTGCTTTTGCCGAAGGGACGGATGGAGTGTTCCAATATTCCAACAACTCCAGCGTAGTGCAAGTTCCGCTGGTTGCCGGCGATCCGGTGACGCTGGGGACACTTACGTTCAATACCGAGACGAACGCCGACTACCTCACGTTAAATGACGGTCTTGTAATCACGCTCCCCGGCATCACGAATGACATGATTGCCGCGCCTCCCGCAGGCACTTCGACTGACCAGACGCTGCTCGACTATCTCAGCGATCTGGGTGACACTACGACCGCCTCCGCGCTCGACGCCCTGAATTTCGCGTATCTGAACCCGACCGGGACGGCGTACACGGTGAACGGTTCCGTGTCCGGGACGACGGATACGTTCACGCTCGGCAGCAGCGACGACGCGCCCGGCGCGCAGATCACGGGCGTTTCGGGCGACACGAACGTGCTCGACGTGAACTATCCCAACCCCGCCTCCGTCGACCTTTCGCAGGACAGCATCAGCGGCATACAGACGCTGAACACCGAAGGCGCGGAGGTCGCGCTGACGCAGGGCCAGTTCGCCGGGTTCACGAGCATCGTCGGCGGCGGCACGATAGTGGCCGAGACGGGCGGCACGTTCAACATCAACAGCGTCAACGGCAACGCGACCGCGCCGTTCAACCTCGCGGCGACCGACATGCTGGGGACGACGCTGGTGGGCAACAACTTCAACGGCCAGTATCTCGCGGCGAGCCAGTACGGCGACGACACGCTGGAGGCGGGCAACGGCACGAACGACGTGCTCGAAGGCGGCGGCGGCCAGGATACGCTCATCGGCGGCACGGGCGGGGATACGTTCTACGGCGGCGCCGCGCCGCTGGTTGATAACATTGGCGGCCTTGCGGCGGGCACGACGGTGACCGGGCAGGGAACGGGCAACACGCTCTCGGTGGACGGCGACATCAGCGGCGCTACGATCTCGGACGTGCAGACGCTGGACGTGACGCTGGGGACCACCCTCACGGCTGCGCAGATGGCCGGCTTCTCGACCCTCGACTCCACGGACGGCACGAGCATCATCAATGCCGCGGACGCGGGCACGTACAGCCTCGCGGACGGCGCGACCGTCGACGGCAGCTTCGACCTCAGCGCCGCGAACACCAGCGCGAACGTGACGCTGATAGGCGACAACCAGACCAACCAGACGCTGACGGGCGGCTCGGGCAACGACACGCTGACCGCCGGCAACGGCAACGACGACCAACTCTTCGCGGGCAGCGGCGACACGACGATGACGGCGGGCAGCGGTGCGGACGACACGCTTACGGCGGGCAGCGGCAACGACACGCTCACGGCGGGCAACGGAACCGGCGACGAACTGATCGCGGGCACGGGCGTCAATACGCTCACGGGCGGCACGGGCGAAGACTTCTTCATCGCCGCGAGCGGGCTGGCGGCGGGATCGACGGTTACGGGCAACGGTACGAACAATGTGCTTGAAACCAGCGGCGACATCAGCGGCGACACGGTCACCGGCATCCAGAACCTCGACATCACCGGCAACGGCAACATCACGCTGACGGCGAGCGAGTTCAACGAATTCGGCAGCTTCGAGGACAGCGGCGTCACCGGCGGCAATATCGGCACGATCGGCGCTGCGACGGGCGGCGCCTACAGCATAGCCGCCGAAGATCCGGATCAGGGATACAACATGACCGCGCTTTCCGACGACGGCACGACGCTCATCGGCAACAACATCGCCGGCGAAACGCTGACCGCGAGCGCCTTCGGCAGCGATACGCTCGAAGCGGGCAATGGGGCCGACGATACGCTGGTCGCCGGAGGCGGGTTCGACGTGCTCGTCGGCGGGACGGGGACGGACCTCTTCGAGGTCGGCGGCACGCTCGCGGGCGACGTGGTCGCGTTCAGCGGGACGCAGGAGCAGATTCAGTTCCAGGATCCGGTCATCGTCGTCGTGCAGGGCGGCACCGAGCAGACCATCACCGGAGCGGACGGCACGATGGTGGTCAATGACAGCACGTCTTCGCCCACGAACACGATCAACTGGACGGCGGGAGGCTCCGAGGTGCAGACCTTCACCACGCTTGCGGGCGGCGGCACGCAGGAGAACGACACGGGCTACAGCAGCGCGAACGGCGGCGGCACGGTCACCTATCGGGAGACCGTCGCGCGCGTATCCGGCGTCGAAACCGCGAGCGTCTCCGGCCAGGGGGCGACGATCGGCCTGTTCGGCGCGGACGTCACCGCGGCGGACGGCTCATCGCTCATGATCGCGGGCGCGGGGGACGTCGTCGGCGCGGTCAACGACGACACGGTGTCCGTCGGCGCGGCCGACGACACGGTCACGCTCACGGGCGGCGGCGACACGGTCACGGCGTCCGGCGCGAACGACACCGTCAATGATAACGGCAGCGGAACCAACAGCGTCACCCTCAGCGGCTCGGATGATAACTCGGCTATTTCCAATTCCGACGATGCGCTAACCGTTGAAGGTACGGGCGACTTCGCCTATTTCACAAGCTCGGGCAATACCGCCACGCTCGCAGGCAGCAACAACTCCATGGTCTTCTATGCCACCAACGACAGCGTTAACGTGACGGGCGCCGACGACACGGTCACGGCATGGAACGACGGCGGCAACGATACCATCACCCTCACCGGCACGGGCGACCAAGCAATCGACGAAGGCGTCGTCGCCAACACGGTCACGCTCGACGGCGCCGACGAGAATGCGGCCATCTCCAACTCCGCCGACGTGCTGACCGTCGAGGGCACGGGCGACTTCGCCTACGTCACCAGCACCGGCAATACCTTCACGCTCGCGGGCAGCGGCAACAGCGCCGTCGTCTACGGGGTCGACGACACCGTCAATGTGACCGGCACCGGCGATACGGCGACGGCCGACGGCAGCGACGATACCATCGACGTGACCGGCACGAACGACACGGCGATCGACACGGGCACCTCAAACACCATCATCCTGGGCAGCTCTTCCGACAACGCCGCTATCGCCGACTCCAGCGATGCGCTTACCGTGGCGGGCACGGACGACTTCGCCTATCTCACAAGCTCCGGCAATACCTTCACGCTCGCGGGGAGCGGCAACGCGGCCGTTCTCTATTCCAGCAACGACACCGTCAACGTGACGGGGGCCGACGACACGATCACGGTCTGGAGCAACGGCGCCAACGATACGATCACCCTCACCGGCACAGGCGACCAGGCGGTCGATGAAGGGCTCGTCACCAACACCGTCACGCTCAACGGCACCGACGAGAACGCGGCCATCTCCAACTCCGCCGACGTGCTGACCGTCGAGGGCACGGGCGACTTCGCCTACACCACAAGTTCGGGCAACACGATTGCGCTTGAAGGCAGCAACAACGCCGTTATTCTCTACGCCAGCGACGATACCACCAACGTGACGGGCTCCGACGATACGGCCACGGCCTCGAATGAGGGCGGCAACGATACGATCACCCTCACCGGCACAGGCGACACGGCGGTAGACGAAAGCGTCATCAGCAACACCATCACGCTCGACGGCTCGAACGGTATCGCCAATATCACCAACACCGCGGGCGATACCCTGAACCTGGGCGGCTCCTCCAACACCATCAACGTCGAAAACGGCATGACCGGCGCCGGTACGGCCACCATCACGGGCACGGGCGCGCTGCTTGAGTTCGGTGGAGCGACGAGCGACGCCATCGTCTTCGACAGCGACGCCCTGGGCAAGCTTCTGCTCGATTCGGCATCGAGCTTCGCCGGCACCGTGGCGGGCCTGGCCGACGGCGACAGCATCGATCTCGGAAATTTCCTGTTCTCGGGCGCCCCGACGATCAGCGGCGTTACCGGAAGCGGGGCGGAGGGCACGGCGACCGACGTCACCATCACCGACGGCTCCCAGAACGCGACGCTGGCCCTGCTCAATCAATACGCCAACCAGTTCGCGGTCAGCGCCTCGGCCTATACGCTATCGGCCGACAGCACCGGCGGCAATGCCGGAACGCTCTTTCAGCTTGCCGCCGCCCACTGACAGGCACAACGGACGATAAAGTCGCCGGGATGCCCTCCCCGTTCGCGTCCCCGCCGACGAGTCGGCGTCGTAAAACCGAGCGATTCGCCCGAAGGATCTGACAGAACCCTCCCCTTGCGCATAAGGATGTCGCCGCCAAAGAATACACTTGAAAGTTGTATTTCTTTCCTTATACTCGCCCGGCCATTAACAACTGAATGGAGGAAATACCATGGCACAAAGTAACGCCCAACGGGCCGACAACGACGAGGCACCGCAATCCGTAAACCGGCCGGTCCTCAAATATAAACACGGAGGCATCGACGTGGCCGTGTTCCCTAACCAGACGGAAAACGGCATCATGTACAACACGACGATAAGAAACAGCTACAAAGACGACAAAACGGGCGAATGGAGGGAGACCACGAGCTTCAGCCAGACCGATCTCCTGGTTGTGGCCGAGCTGGCTCGCGAGGCGTTCGCCGACATCGCCAAGCTCAAGCAACAAGGTCGCGCTCGCACGTGACAGGCGGCGCTCCAAGGCCGGCGAACACGCGAGCGGATAGTCGGAATCACGCATGGTGTCCGACCGCATGACCGGGCCGCCGAACTCCGGCGGCCCTTTTCCGTTGCCGCCAGCGAACGTACGTTTCCTTACGCACGATTTCCATAATCGGATCAGTGGATCACATCATCCGAAATATGCGATGATCCAGGCAAGCACGTCGCATGCCGCCCTCGGAAATACCCCTGCCCTCCGGATTCATTCTCGGCCGGCGCGCCGCGCCCGCGCGCGCCATCGGCTTTGCTTCGCGCGCGCGCGCCGAGTCCGACGAACTCATCACCTATGCGGGCGAAGGCCACCTCATCACCTTCGCGCCCACCGGCACGGGCAAGACTTCCGGTCCCGTGATTTGCAACGCATTGAAGCACCCCGGCCAGCTCGTGGTGCTCGACATGAAGGGCGAAGTTTATGCCGCGACGGCCCAATCGCGACGCGCCATGGGGCAAGCGGTCCATGTGCTTGACTTGCGCGACGATGCGCAGACCGATTCGCTCAATCCCCTCGATCTCGCGCTTCGCGGCGGCACCGAAGCCGCCGTAGTGGCACGCAGCTTCGCCGCCGGGCTCATCGAACGCGGAGTCGACGAGCGCGACCGGTTCTGGAACGACTGGGCCGAAACGGTGATCACGGGCGCGATGGCATGGGTGCTGTCCGATCGTCCGCCGGAGGAGCGCCGGCTGAGCCGGCTTTTCGACCTCTTTACCACCGGCGATGTTGATTATCAGCTCGCAGTGCGTCTGGACGAGAAGAGCGTATGCAACCGCGCCGCCAAGGCCGCCTTTGCCGGGTATCTGCAGCTCTCTGAAAACGGAACGCGCCCGAGCGTTCTTGGCTCGGTGCAAACGCACCTGAGGCTGTTCGACAGCGAACTCACGCGCAGGCTCACCGACACCACCACCATCGATATCGACGCGTTCATCGCCGGAGCGCCGATGTCCCTTTACATCATCGTTCCGCCACTTCGCCTCATGGCCTATAGCCCGTTGCTGCGGCTATGGCTTTCAGGCCTGATCCTGGCATTGACGCTGCGCAAGACTCCGCCGAAGGAACGGACCCTGATGCTTTGCGACGAAGTCGGTAACCTCGGACGGCTCGAAGCCCTGGTCACTGCCGCGACGCTCATGCGCTCCTGGGGACTCACTTTGTGGTCTTTCTGGCAGAACGCCGCGCAACTTCACATCTACGGGACGCAGGCCAACACGCTTGTGGACAACGCCGGAGTCATTCAGATTCTCGGGGCGAGGAATCACCGGATGGCGCAGGACCTCGCCAATCTCATAGGCGGCGTTTCTCCCGAGGCAATCCTGCGCATGCCGCAGAACGAGCAGATCCTGCTCATCGAGGGCAGGGTCACGCGATCCAGGCAGACCCGATACTACAGCGACAGGCTTTTTGAACCCTCGAAGCCATGATGCCCTTGGGTGCACTACTTATGCTGTCGGCATGCTCAAGCCGCCAAGTTACTTCCCCGGCAAGATTCGCGATCCCAGGTATCACGACGTATGTGACCCTCAACTCCCGATCGCATCGCCGTCGCCGGATTCTAAAAAACACCGAACACGCAAAAATTTTCCACTTCACTCACTCTCATCCGCGTTCGCCCGCCTTCACTCCCGGTCATTCTATCTCATTGATTCCTATGTAACTTATTCTCCACGCGCATCATCCAAGGGTTCGAGGTATATCCACAATGACACAGCGCGTAGCCTTACTTCTGCTTACCGCCTGGTCGTTCACGCACGCCCAGAATGCCGGACGAGAACCCTTCAACCAGCCGCCGCCGACACCCGATTGGCGTCCGCTCGACAACCCCATCGCCGTATCCGACCTTAACGGGACATGGGAAGCCGATCAGGGGAATTTCCTCAAGAAGATTTCCATACTGCAAGTCAGAGACGCAGTCGTGCTGGCGTCCATCGATCGTGAGGGCAACGTGCCGCCCGACCATGTGTTCTCAATGGGTGTATATAACACGCCGCGCACGATCTCGGCGAAGATACAGCCTTACGGACAAGCCTCCTGGTTTAGAATGCCGATTCGAGTCCTCGATGACGACCACATACAGACCGGCGGAGTCGACCTGCCTGTAGGAGTCACCCTGCCGTCTTCGATCTTTCACCGCGCCAGCCGCGGGTCCGCCCAGGACATTCGATGCGATCCGCACGGGCCGCCGCCCCTGTCTGCCCACGAATCCGCGATGCGCGCGCTGATTTATTCATTCCGCGGCGAACTCTCCGTTGCCGCGTGCTGGTCTTACATGGGAGCCATCCAGGGTGACGTGCACTCGCAAGCGGCATTCGGGTCCTATCTATATCTCGGGCGGGGCGTCGCCCGAGATACCACCCAGGCGTTGTTCTGGATACAACGGAGCGCGATGCAGGGGGACATTCTGGCCGCCGCTTACCTGGTATCCATGTTCCGTGACGGGATCGGCGTGCCTAAGAGCGCTCAGAGGCAAGCCTACTGGACTCATCGCGGTGAAGCCAACACCTCCCCGGAAGCGCTGACAGGGGGCGCTATCCCACCCTGGGCGCTCCAGACGTCCGGCCCTTGCGATCCGGCGAACCCGCCCCGGGTGAATGCGCAGGACGCCCTCATCAAGGGCAGGGTCGCCTACCAGGCGCGCGCGCTTGAAATCGCCGCCTGCTGGTTCGGCATCGGCGCAAATCAGGGAAACGTGAAGTCCAAGACCTATCTCGGCATTCTTAATGCCTTTGGGCTCGGAGTTCCTAAAAATCCCGAGAAGGGATTCGCCTATATGCTGGAAACCGCGAAAGCCGGCGACCTGTTCGCCAAAGTATATCTTGCCAATTTCTACAAGCTCGGAATAGGAACCCCTCGCGATGAGCAGACTGCATTCGAGGTAATCAGCTCCCTCCCCGATACCATGGCGGCCTTCGACGCTTATAACGACGTGCAGGGAATAAATGCCATGGAATCCGCCGCGGGTTTCCTGAATCTCTTCGCCGCCGTCGAAGGGAAGGAGGACTGCGAAGCCGATAACGAACGCCAACGACGACTATACCCCGGTATTCGCCCTCAGCCATGCCCCGCTCCCTCCAGCGATAGCCTCGCGGGCCCGTCGGGGGCGGCGCATCATACCGTCGAACATCCCGAAGAGATCTATCCCGAGTTCCGCCCCTACCCTCATTAGAGGAATTCGCATTCGACTGCATCGTGACGCGGGGCGGCTTCCTTACCGCCTCGCTTCTTTCGGGCGCGTAGCGGGGCGCTCGCGGTCAAGGCCGGATTTTTCCGCCTTCCGCCGCAAGCGGTCTCCCAAGGAGGCAGTCCCGAGGGTTTTCCCTCGATATGACCCGAGGCTCGCCCTGCGGGCTCCGGGCCGATTCCTTCCTCCTTCCCTTGAACGCGTCCGCCTCGCTTCCCTAGGCTCCGTAGCGGGCGGCGCTGGCCTGTCAATGACGGATTGTTCAGGTTCCGCCGCAAGCGGTCTCCCGAAAACCTGAAAATCCTATGACAGTCTGCGCGCGCGCCCGCTTCAGGGGAGCCGGAAGCGAGGCCGCCGGCGGCCTTGCCCAAACCAGTTGCAAGGAAGGAAACCGCTTATGACCCCATTTCACCACGCGCCGCACGACGACTATCTGCCCCGCAGCTTCAGCCAGGATGTCCCCGATATCGCTTTCCTGCGCTGTGAGACCGGGCTTGTCCTTGACCTCGACGAACGCGACGAGTCGTGCCTCGCGGCCCCGTCCGGCGGCCGGTACGTCCGGGAGGTCTGAGCCATGCGCAGACGCCAGGTACGCATTCGACGGGAACACCCGCAAGGTCGGGATTCTCTTCGAGGCCCCGTACCACCGCGCCGTCCTCGACGTCGCGAAGCTCGCGGCCGGCAACATCGCCTTCGGCTTCAACTCCTACCGCGTACCGCGGCGACGTCTTCGAGGAGCAGCTCCGGCACGCCATCGCTTCCCCAAAACCCCACCCAGAGGAATCCAACCATGACACAGCCCACCTGCAATCACGAACCCACCAACGCCCAGCGCGCCGAGTGGGCGAAGGCCGCGCTCGCGGTCTTCACGGGCGAGACCTACAGCGGCGATCATCCCGACACGATGCACCCGGAAGACCTTGATTCGGCCATTGGCGACCTTATCTGCGACCTTCTCCACTTCGCCGCCCGCAAACGCATGCCCGCATACACTATCCACGCGCACGCGCTCGAATTGTTCGAAACGGAGCTTGCGGAGGAGGACTGCTGCGACCGCGCCCCCGCGGTTGCGCCGCCTCAACCACGGCCGCCGAGCTACGCCGAGCTGCTGGAAGCCCTCGACCTTCTCCTGTCCTCGCTCAGTTTCCGCAAGGCCGCGCCCGTCCTCAAAACCGCCGGGTACTCGACGGATCTCTGGCGCGGCGCATGCCGTAACGCCCGCGCACTCATCGCGAGGGCCGGACGGACCACGATGCGCGAGGGAGGCCGCCATGAATGAGCGCACTCGCACCGGCGGTTCCCACGAAACCGGGAAACTCAAGACCTACACGGTGCTCTATGCCGTGGACGTTCCGCATTACGGCAGGTGGGTCATCGAGGCAGGCAACGACGCGGATGCGCTTGCGGCTGCGAAAGCCGTCGATTGCGAAGACGTTTGCAGCGAGCCGCAGTGGGACTCGGCCGTCTGCAAACGCATCGTTCATATAGAGGACCCCGACGGCAATACGCCCCACCGCGACGTTCCGCTCGATGAATTCTCGCTGCGCAGCGGAGGTGAAGCCGACCGCGTGCTCTGCGACGCAGCAACGGACATGCTCTCGGCGCTCAGGCGCTACGAGGAGGCGTGGCGCAAATGGGCCGACGACACGCGCACCTTCGGCAAGCTCGCGGAATCCTGCGAGCTGTTCTCGATCCACGAACAGGCCCGCGCCGCCATTCGCAAGGCAACCATTCCACGGGAGGAACCACAATGAGCAAATCCACCCGCCGCCCCCGCGTTACGCGCGCCACGCTCCGAATCGACGACCGCTTTCAGGTCGCCATTCACAGGAACGCGCCGCCGCCCATGGCCTGCGCGCAGCTTGCTATCTTCGTCCACCCAATCACGGACGGCCGCGTCTGGGACGATCCCTACCAGGTCTTCGCGGTGGACGAGGGCCGCATCGTCGAAAACGAAAACCAAAGGAAGGAGAAATAGCCATGCGCCCCAACACTCTCATTCACGGCGACTGCCTGCGCGTCCTGCCGGAGCTTCCCGCCGAGAGCGTCCAGTTCATTCTCACCGACCCGCCTTACCTTGTCCGCTACAGGCCGCGCGACGGTCGCAGGGTGCCCGGAGACGACAACGACGCCTGGCTCAGGCCCGCTTTCGCACAAATGCACCGCGCGCTGCGGGCCGACGGCTACTGCTTCAGCTTCTACGGCTGGCCCCATGCCGACCGGTTCATGGAGGCGTTCCGCGCGGCCGGTTTCCGGCCCGTCGGCCACTTCAGTTTTCCGAAGCGATACACGTCGTCGATAGGCCATGTCCGGTGCCGTCACGAATGCGCCTACCTCCTTGCCAAGGGCAATCCCGAGAGGCCGGACAATCCCTTAGGCGACGTCATCGACTGGCAAGAAACCGACAACAAGCTTCACCCTACCCAGAAGCCGGTTTCCGCGCTGCTGCCGCTCATCGGCACCTACTGCGCCCACGGCGGCACGGTGCTCGACCCCTTCGCAGGCTCCGGCTCGACGCTTGTCGCCGCCAGGATGCTGGGCCGCCCATATATCGGCATCGAGCTTGACGCCACGTATCACGCCGCCGCGAGCCGGATACTGAGTTGGACCGGAAATCACCCCCTCCCTTCCGAATATCCGATCTCTAACCCTCAACCACAGGAGACCCGCCTATGAGCAACTTCGATGATTTCAATGCCCGCTATGAGCTTCAACGTAAGGCCCAGGCCCAAGCCAACGAACTCAATAAGGCCGTCCTGTTCGACGTACTGGTGAAAGCCGGAATTACCCGGGTCTTCGTCGATTTCGACGGCGAGGGCGACGAAGGTCAGATCGGCGACATAGGCGCGCATGCGGGCGACGCAAATACCGAACTGCCGCCCGTATCCGTCGGGATGCACAACGTCCAATGCAACAGCGATGCCCTTACCGCCTCCCAAGCCAGCCTCTCCGAGGCCGTCGAGACGCTCTGCTACGCCTACCTGGAGCAGGAGCACGACGGCTGGGAAAACGACGGCGGCGCGTTCGGCACGTTTGAATTCGATGTCGGGAAGCGAAGCATCCGTCTCGATTTCAACGAGCGATTCGTTGATCACACCCACTGCGAGCACCAGTTTTAAAGGAGGCAACCATGGCACATCCGTATCATCATTCGCTATCGAGCGTGAAAAACTGGGGCGGCGCGGTCGAGGACTATCTGGCCGTCCATTCCTGGTTCGACGCCTCCAAAACCATCATCGCCGACTTCCGCCACCGCGCGCTCCGGCACCACGCCGAGGGCATCTTCATGGCCGAAACGATTTTCGGCCATACGCTGACCCTGTCCACGGGCCGCGTGATTCCCGTCCGCTGGGTAGGCGAGCAGCATGTCCGCGAGGATTTGCGCTTCATCCCGTCCTTCGCCGACTGGGTCAAGGCGATCCGCCCCGAGCGGTGGATGGGCCGCGCGCAAAGGCTCGAATGCGAGACGATTCCGCCCCTGCCCGCTGATCTCCCCATGCTGCCTGACGCGAGCCGCGCCCCATGACGGCCCGCTGCAACGCATGCGGCCAGGCGTGGCCCCGCGACCCGGCGCTGGAAGTAGCGTGCCCCGACTGCCGCGCGCCGGCGGGCTCGCCGTGCCGCCGCCCCTCCGGCCACGGCTGCACCGTCCATGCCGGGCGCGACCGGCTCGCGATGAAGATGGGCCTACTTGCCCCCTGCCCCGTCACCGTGCTGCCTGCCGCTACTGACTCCAGCGGCGATCTTCCGCTGTTTGCCCTTCAACCCCAAACCCGAAAGGCCCTGCCATGACCGCCTCCGCCGAACATGACGCGCCCCCCGGCATGCTTCCGCGCTCCGTCGAGGGACTTGGCCACCGGCAATCGAGCAGCGTGAAGGGAAGACTGAAGCTTCATCCCGTGCCTTGTTATTGGAGCCACGGACGCGACGCGCGCGAACTCACTGATGGGTGATACTCGTATCCCCGGCGGTTTTTCGCAACCCCAGCTAGCCTGTCAACCGTCCAAGGCTCGTAGTATACTCTGGGGAATCCTACCGTTCAGGAGGAATGATTGAACCAAGCCGTGAAACCGCCGGTTCACGTGCCATGCATGTTCGTTCTCTCCCCGCCGTTCGCCAGACGAGCCGCATCTAATGGTTACCATGACCTTCTGAAATGCGCTCTGGCCGAATGCAGCGGTCCTTCGTGCGCCATGTCGCACTGTCCTTGGAGTTCTTTCCAAGCCATCCTCCGTTCCCCTCAGGCCAGAAAAACTGAACAGTGGGTCGCTTCTCTCGCCCGCGTCGTTTCTTTACTATTTGTGGCTTTGCCGGCATACAGCCAGATTTGTTATCAATTCTCCAACGCGCAAAGCAGTCAGCCACCAACCGCGGTGGTCACTGTGACGATTTCCGCCATTCCGCCAAGCCTCATGGGCGCAGGGAATTCAAATTACGGAGCGGGTTTCACTTCCGCTTCGAGTCTTTCGAGCGGTGGCACTAACTTCTATTATTCCGCGACCAATGTCGTCACCATCACGGCTAGTCAAGCGACCTATACTTATAACTATTTTTCAATCGGCATTACCTACAACCAATCTTTCAACGAAACCATTCTTCAAATCAATGGCAGTCAGTATCCACCCGGAGGGGGTAACACTTTCGCCCTCACACTTATGGGTGCTGGTAATCTTCTTCCCGACGGTTTGACGCCAACTCTTCCGCCCTTCAATCCGCTAGCTGGAACAGACGCATTTACAAACGGCACCTTATTCTTCGGCCCGCCGTTTGGCGTCACCTTCAATGCCACTATTACGTCGATAATATCGGCTTGCGCTGTATCCTCCCCGGCAATATTGCTTGACGGCACTCCTGTCATCGGGACAGCGCAGGTTCTAGTGGGCCAGCGGATCGCACTGAGTACCTCGTTGCCCGCTGACGCTGTACCAGCCGCTGGTCAGCCCTGGGCGGTGGAAGGCATGACGATTGGTGGTTTTGCCGTTACTCCCTCGTTCAATGATCCACAAAAAGGCGACTTAACTTCTACAGATTTCACTCAGGCGGCGACGATATTCTATTGGCTACTTCCAGGAACCTTCAGTGTAACATTTTCCTATGTGCTGAACGGGCAAAACGCCTCGCTCCATGCAACCTTCAACGTTGGCGGGCCAATCGCGCCGTTCGTAGGAACAGATCTGGGGAGTTTCAACATCGGCGCTTGCCCCGGAAATAGCCTTCCGCCTCCGACCGTCTGCTTGAACCTCGGAACGCCTCCGGCGACGCCCGAGGATCCTCCGACTCAGGCCGGGATCACTTTTAGTGCATCGGCAACGCTCCCAGTGAGCAATCCAGGCAACTATCAATGGGTTCAACTGATCAGCAAGGACTCCGTAGTTCTTGTGACGGGAAGAGGCCAGTACACTTGTCCGGCCCGCACTGGCTTGGACAGCACCTACCCATACGAAAATGTCAACCCCGTTAGCGATAGCCCGGCAGCTCCGCTCCAATCAGTTGCGAGCCAAGAAACACGCACTTTTTCCGCAACGATGTACTTGATGTGGAACCCGGCCCTGCCAAGCGGTTGCACCCCGCCTCAACCCTCGGGGGAAATGGGCAATTGTTCCTCAATAATGGTTCCTTTGGGCTCTGTATCTTGGCAATTTACGGGTGCCGCTTCAAAACCTCCTACGTCAAATCAATGGACACTCAACGATCCATCATCTACCATAAATGCCTCACCATTTGTTCCGTTCATGAATGAGGATGCATTTCCGCAATGGAACAGCCTTCATACTATGGGACCTGTTGCCTGCTACCCTGTCTCGCGCCCCTTAAGATAGGTAAGCGTCACGCTCTGTTTTGGGCCGGAGCGTGCCACGTAGCGGTATTGATGCTGATTCTAAATTGTGCATCAGCGTTTGTGAAAGGTACGAGTCAGCCCTTTACAATATCTATCGGTGCACCGCTGCAGATAAAGCTGAATGATTCACTACGACTGAAAATCACGCTAACAAGCCTCTCCAAAGACAGAATATCGATCTATCAATCTCGGGGCACCAATAGTCACGCTGAAAAAGACTATACCATTTTCATTCGGGATGAAAATGGCCGTCCCCTACCGCCCGCGTTCCCCGATCAAGTACAGGAGTCGAGTCAGGAAGGGATCTCTGTGTCAATGATCGATGTTCACCCGGCTTTTGTGGAGCCAGGCCAATCGATGGAGGAGGAGGCCATCTTGAATCGACTTTATGACCTGCGCCACCCTGCAAGGTATTTCATCGGAGTGGCGAGAAACATCGAGAAGAGTCTTGGAGGAGGTACAGTCGAATCCAACGTAATTTCCGTGCTAATTACTCAATAGGGTAGTTTTGCTTTTTGCCCCCGCCTCAACCGCCCGGCCTTAGTGTTGTACCTCTGGGTCGTTGGCCTGCGCCCCGTCTCCAGCGACAAGCACGCTTCCTCAGAACCCACTCTACATACGCCGCCTCGCTTCTTTGAGGCTCCCTAGCAGGCGGCGCATCCGCCGCAATGGAAATTTTCCCCTCCGCTGCGCGGATTCCTCGCGAGGCAAAATTTCCAGTTGCGGCGTCGCTCCATCCGCCTGCTTTGCGCTCGCCCGAAGCGAGGCCGACTGGCGGCTTTTGCCTCAACCGACAAGGGAAATCCGGCCATGGCATCCACCGAACGAACTGCGCTTGCAAATGACGCGAACATCTCTACAATCCGCGCAACCAAAGCGGGTGACATCATGGCGCTTCCGTTTCGCGCAGCGCACTGGATTCCGAAAACGGCGGTGACGCCCGCCGCCACGAACCAGCTTGACCTTTTCGCGGAGACGCCGTTAGATGATCCCGCGCCGGTTGCAGTACCTCCGCCGGTTTCCATAAGGCCGACCCATGCCCGACCACGACCGCCTGAGCAGTTTAGTTTTGATGCACTGGAGCCGTTACCACCCCTCGATGCTGGAGCGGCTGCGCGGGCAGAACCTGCTGGAGACGGCCCTCAGCGACACGGCGGAGCAGATGAGCGACCGCCTGTACGAGCTGGTGTCGGTGCGCGGGATGGAATACAACCAGGCCTGGGAGTTGGTGATTCACGAGTTCCTGCTGCCGGAAGAGTCGTCCCCGACATCGAGCCCGAACCCACAGCCGCCCCCAGTCGCGATTTCCGGATAAGCGAGGCGCACCGGATCGGCCAGGGCGGACTGCACGAGAAAGCCCGCGACAATATCGCGGCCATCCGGCTCCTTAAAACTCTCGAAGCCGAGAACCGCGACGCCGCGGACGCGGAGAAAGCGGTCCTTGCCCGCTACGTGGGCTGGGGAGCGCTCGCCAATCCCGTCTTCGGCCCCTACCCCGCTTCCGAATGGAAGAACACGGCGCAAGCGGTGCGCGAACTGCTGACCGACGACGAATACGAATCCGCGCGGGCCTCGACCCCGAACGCGCATTACACCTCCCCCGCCGTGATCGCGGCCGTCTGGGACGCGCTTCATCGCATCGGCGTCGGGCCGGGCGTGCAGCTATTGGAGCCCGCGATGGGCGTCGGCCACTTCTTCGGCCTCATGCCCGAATCCATGAGCGGCGGCCACCGGACCGGCGTGGAGCTTGACGCCGTCACGGCCCGCATCGCGAAGAAACTCTATCCCGACGCGACGATTTTTCAGAAGGGGTTTGAAGAGACGCCGCTTCCCGACAATTACTTCGACGCCGTCGTCGGCAACGTCCCGTTCGGCGATTACGCCGTTTATGACCCGGCCATCCGCCGCGACCTCACGCGCGCGATTCACGACTATTTCTTCGCGAAGTCGCTGGAGAAGCTCCGCCCGGGCGGCCTCATGGCGCTCATTACGAGCCGATACACCATGGACAAGGAGGACGACACGGTGCGCCGGTATCTGGCCGAAAGGGCCGACCTGCTCGGCGCGATACGCCTGCCCAACACGGCTTTCAAGGGCAACGCCGGCACGGAAGTCACCACCGACATCCTTTTCCTGCGCAAGCGCGAGCCGGGCGCGCCGCCCGGCGGCGAGTCGTGGCTGAAGCTTGACGGCATCGACGGCCCGGACGGCCCCATCGAGGTCAACGAGTATTACGCGCGCCATCCCGAGATGATGCTTGGGACCATGAAGCTCGAAGGCACGATGTACCGCGGCGCCGAGCCCACGCTTGCGGGCGCGCTGACGCCCGAGCTTCTGGCCCAAGCCGTGCGCGCGCTGCCCGAGGGCGTCTATGTCCCCAGGGACGAAGGCCGCCCCCCGCCGCTCAAGGCGCCCGACGCCGAAGCGTTCACGGGCGTCAAGGACGGCGCCTATGCCATCCGGGACAATGCCATCGTCATCCGCGACGGCGACAGGTTCGAGGCCACCTCCCTATCGCCTGCCGCCGCCGAGCGCATCCGGGGCATGATGGCCGTCCGCGACGCCGTGCGGCTCGTCTTTCAGACCCAGCTCGACGACGCGCCCGAGCAACGCATCACCGAGGCGCGGCAGTTGCTCAACCGCCTCTACGACAGCTTCGCGCACCGGTACGGCCCCCTCTCCTGCCGCGAGAACATCCGGGCCTTCGCCGGCGACCCCGACCAGCCCCTCCTGCTCTCCCTTGAAAACTACGACGCCGAGCGCAACCGCGCGACGAAAACCGCCATCTTCGAGCGCCGTACGCTGGACCGCCGCAAGCCCGCCGATCATGTCGACACCGCCGCAGAGGCGCTCGCGATTTCGCTCAACGAAACGGGCCGCATTCACTGGCCGACCATGACGCGCCTGACCGGCCGCGGCCCGAAACAGTTGCAGCGCGAGCTCGACACGCTCGTCTATCGCAACCCCGAAGGCGGGGAATGGGAGACCGCCGACGGATATCTAAGCGGCAATGTCCGCGCCAAGCTCAGGACCGCCCAAGCCGCGGCGGCCATCGACGCCGGTTACGCCCGCAATGCCGAGGCGCTCGCCGCCGTGCAGCCCGCCGACCTCCTGCCCGGCGACATCAGCGCCAGGCTCGGCTCGTCCTGGATACCCTCCGCCGATATTCATGACTTCATCTGCGAGACGCTCGACCTGCCGAGGTCCTTCGTGAAAGTCTCGCACGCGGGCGCTATCGCGACCTGGGCGCTGACGCTGGACAGCTACGCCAAAACGGCCGTCGCCAACACGACGACCTGGGGCACGCCGCGGGCACGCGCCACCGAACTCATCGAGGACGCGCTCAATGGCCGCACGCCCACGATTTACGACCAGATCGACAAGGACACGCGCGTCGTCAACCAGCAGGAGACTCTCGCCGCGCGCGAGGCGCAGCAGAAGCTCAGGGATCGCTTCGGCGAATGGATATGGCAGGACCCCGACCGCGCCCAGCGGCTCGCCCGGCTCTATAACGACACGTTCAACCATACGCGCCTTCGCGCCTATGACGGCTCCCACCTGACGTTTCCGGGCATGAACCGCTCCATGCTGCGCAGGGACGACCTCGATCCCCACCAGAAGAACGGCGTATGGCGCATCCTGCAAAGTCCAAACACACTCCTTGCGCACTGCGTCGGGGCCGGAAAGACCGCCGAGATGACCGCCGCCGCCATGGAGTTCAAACGGCTCGGCCTCGCGCACAAGCCCATGATCGTCGTGCCCAACCACCTGGTCGAGCAATGGGGCGCGGCGTTCCTGCAGCTTTACCCGCACGCCCACGTTTTCGTGGCCGGCAAGGACGCCTTCGCGGGCGGCAACCGCCGCAGGGCGATGTCCCGCATCGCGACCGGCAATTGGGACGCCGTCATCGTGTCCCACAAATCCTTCGAGCTCCTGCCGGTGTCGGACGAAACCTTCGCGCGCTTCGTGAGCGTTCAGAAGGACCAGCTTGAGGACGCCGTCCGCGAGGTCAAAGCCCAGGAGGCAGACAGCCGCCGCATCGTCAAGGAACTGGAGAAGGCCAAGAAGCGCCTGGAGTCAAGGCTCAAGGAGCGCGCCGACCGCGAGCGCAAGGACGATGCCGTAACGTTCGAGCAGCTTGGCGTCGATGCCCTGTTCGTCGACGAGAGCGACCTCTTCAAGAACCTCGGGTTCGTAAGCAAGATGCAGCGCATCGCGGGCCTGCCCAACACCGAGAGCAACCGCGCGCTCGATATGTACCTCAAGACCCGTTACCTCGCGGAGCGCGGCGGACGCGTCGTCTTCGCCACGGGCACGCCGGTCTCCAACACCATGGCCGAGATGTACACGCTCCAGCGCTATCTCGACCCCGCGGCGCTCGCCGCCGCCGGGGTCGAGCATTTCGACGCCTGGGCCGCGAATTTCGGCGAACGGGTCACGGCGCTGGAGCTGGCCCCGGACGGCTCCGGCTACCGCATGCACACGCGTTTCGCCAAGTTCATCAACCTTCCCGAGCTGCTCACGATGTTCCGCTCCTTCGCCGACGTGCAGACGGCCGACATGCTTCACCTTCCCCGGCCGGCAATTCATGGCGGCAGCCCCCGTGTCGTCGTCGCCCCATCCTCGCCGCAATTGAAGGAGTTCGTCGCCACGCTCGTCGAGCGCGCGCAGAACATCCGCAACGGCGGCGTCGACCCCAGGAGCGACAATATCCTCAAAATCACCGGCGACGGCAGGAAGGCCGCGCTTGATATGCGTCTCGTCCGCCCCCTCGCTGAAATCGCGGGCGACACGAAACTCAGCCGCGCCGTAGGCGAGATCTACCGCACCTGGCAGCAGACGGCCGACGAGCGCTCCGCCCAGCTGGTGTTTTGCGACCTTTCGACGCCGGCCGCCGACAGGTTCAACGTCTACGACGAAATTCGCGACCGGCTTATCGCCAACGGCGTTCCCCCGGCCGAAATCGCCTATATCCATGACGCCGACACCGACGCCCGGAAGAAAGCGCTGTTCGATTCGGTGAACGCCGGGCGCGTCCGCATCCTGCTCGGCTCCACCGAAAAAATGGGCGCGGGCACGAATGTCCAGAAGCGCCTCGTCGCGCTGCATCACCTCGACGCGCCCTGGCGTCCGCGCGACATCGAACAGCGCGAAGGCCGGATATTGCGCCAGGGCAACGGGAACGCCCAAGTGCACATCCACCGCTACGTCACCGAAGGGTCGTTCGACGCCTATATGTGGCAGTGCCTTGAGAACAAGGCGCGGTTCATCAACCAGGTCATGAACGGCAGCGTCACCGTGCGCCAGGCGGAAGACCTCGAAGGCGGCGCGCTGACCTACGCCGAAATCAAGGCCATCGCCTCGGGCAATCCGGCCGTCATGGAAAAGGTCAGGGTCGATACCGAAATCCGCAAGCTCGACCAGCTTCGCGCCTCGCACCTCAACCAGCAGCACAAAATCCGCCTGGAACTTAAGACCCTTCCCGAACGCATCGAAAAAGCCCGCAAATACCACGCGGCGCTGGCGGCCGATATCGCCACGCGCGACGCCCACGGCGGTGAGGACTTCACCATGAAAGTCGGCAACCGGGAATTTTCCGGCAAGGGAGCGCGCGAGGAAGCCGGCAAGGCGCTCAATGCCGTTGCGACATCATGGCGCAACGACCAGACCCTGCAACGGCGCGGCCATCACCGGGGATTCGAGATTCTAAGCAAGGGCAGCCCGTTTAAGGACGGCACGCCCGACCTCTATCTGCGCGGCAAAGCCACGTACGAGACGAACCTGAACCCGGAAAGCCCGCAGGACACGATCGCCAGCATCGAATCCGTCCTGCGCGGCCTCGATCGCCGGGCCGAGGACGAGCAGCAGGACATCGACCGCCAGGAGAAGGCGCTTGCCGATTACAAGGCGCAGCTTGGCCGGCCCTTCGAGCACGAGGCCCGCCTCAAGGAGCTTCTTACGATGCAGGCGCAACTGAACGCCGCGCTCGACCTCGACAAGCACGACGTCCAAACCGTCGCCGAGCCTGCGGAAACGCCGGAGATGACTGTTCCCGCCGGCTTCGCGGGCCGCGTCCTGGCCCGGCGCCGGGGAGTCGAGATGGCGCCGTGATGGGCGAATCGGAAACAACGACGAGCCGCTCCCGCGACCGATTCGGCGCGGCTTCACGCGCCCGGTCTCAGCCGTCAGTCTCTACCTGCGACAATGGTAGTCAAGGAACCATCGACCGGGCGTTGCGCTCCACGCGGCCCAGCTACAGGCCCATCCATTGGGTGTGCCGGGTCGGAAGTGGATTGCGGGTCGATACGCCATGCGAGCGAATAAGCGCATTCGCGTCGAGGACCATTCCCGTTTCGGTAACAACGTACCGAATGGAGTTCATCAGCACTGACATTCTCGAAGCGTTCTAGAGTTCACCGCGATCATCACAGCCATTTCGGCGCAAGGTAGCTGGTATTTGCCGTTGCCACCGCTCTTGCTGTTCGGAAGACCTGCCTTCAAGCAAGTGCTTCAGGAGGACCCGGAGGCAGTAGCATTTGAGACACAGGCCCGCCTCCTGTGCGATCTTTTCCAATCTCTTCTCAATATCCTCCGGGAATTCGAGGTTGACCCTCACCCACGCGATTTGCTGCCCGGGCGGCGGGGTCTCACGCTCGACGACTGCCAGCAGCTTCGGCAAGCTCACAGTGAGCGTCTGCCATACGCGAGCGCGGCAGCTATGTCGCGCCATTGAATCGACGGGTGCCGATTTTTCAGTTCATCCGGCAATCGACGCGACGCCTCGGAAATGATTTCAAGGCAGCGCGTCACTGCGTACAGACGCAGGTTATCGTCTTTGAACGCTTCATAGCCGATGCCCGCGACGAACTCCTGAGCCAATCGGATGCGATGCTGAATGTCGGTAAGCCGGCGGCTGATCGCGCCGGAGTCAGAAGGCATAGATTGCCTCCGCCGTGGCCGCCGGATTGACGTAAGGCTTGAGACCGTCGCGGTCCACCACGTCGACCGGTCCCTCAAAAAGACTGGCAATGTATGTCTTGATCCCGGCGTATTCCCACACCCCCACCGGCGCGGCGGGATCAATAGCGATGAGAATGTCGGTGTCGCTCTCGGGACGCGCGTCGCCGCGCGCGCGCGAACCGAACAGCGCCGCGTGGGCCACTCCTCGTTCGCGAAGGGCCGCCTCATTTTCCTGTGGCCGGGCTATGATCTCGTCACGGTTCATGACCTGCCTTCAGATTACCGCATCAATTTACGACGAAGGATCAGATCTGTCATCCGAAAAACCGGGCGCCCCGGCTCCCGCGCACGCGCCGTGAAAGCCGGGCGATTCGGGCCGCCCGCCGTGCCCTCGATGCCGATTTGCCCGCTGATTTCCTCCACGTCTCTCCTTTCGGCATTCGCCGCTCACCCATCGCCGCCTCTTATTAACGGACACTTGCTTATCAGAAGGCGTCTCGCCCGCAAGTGAAGCCAAACAGAAGGCGCGCGAGCACGCATCGCCTTCCGGCCATTGTCCCCTCGAAGAAGAAGGCGATGCGTGCGCGCCGTAACCGTTTGTTTCACTTGCAGTCGAGCCTGATGCCTTCTGATCGCCGCGTTGCCGTTAAGAGGCTTGCATGGTGCGGCCTCACGCATCGAAAGGAGAAAGACTATGGCAAAATCGGCACTCATCATCGGTCAGTTCACGAAGGCGGAACACGGCTACACGGGCAAACTCGAAACGCTCGCCGTCAAGGCGAACGTGACGCTCCAGCCCAACGAGGACAAGGAGAAAGACAGCCATCCGGACTTCATCGTCCTTCACGGCCAGACCGAAATCGGCGTGGCCTGGAACCGCAGCGACGACCGCGGCCACTACGTCTCCATCGCGTTCGAGGAACCGAGCCTCGCGCCGGGCTTCTACACCCTGTCGAAGTCCGCAGCCGAGAAGGGCTACGAGCTTCGCTACCGCAAGCCGATGCCCAAGAAGGAGAAATAACCCTTCGCAAGGGGCGGCGAAAGTCGCCCCTTAATTTTCGATTAACCTATACGCGCATTCGTATATTGTCAGTCGCCACCGCGGGGGATGCTCCATTGGAGATTTCCGATGGTAAACAGACCGGGCCGGTAACATCCCCCACCAGTGACTGAGCCAAACGCCCGGTCAATGAACCTAACCCCGCATCACCCGATGCGCCGCGCCTCGGGCTTTACCCTTGGAGCCTGAATCCCAATCTCCCGAGTTCGTTCACAATCTCCCGCTCAGCCATACCCGTTCCTCTTTCCTATTGACCGGGACATCTAACGTCGTAACCTATGCGGGAATGGAACAGACATCAATACAACCGGAAGACGACCGCGATTATGCTTACCGGGAACCCACGACCCGGCAATGCTTTCAGCATGCGCACAGTTCCGTCAGCCCCACGGCGCACATTCTCAAGACAGCGACGATGCTCTCGCCGCTCATCATCTCCGAGTTCGTAAAAGACCCCGCCCGTCAATGGAGATATGCCCGCATCGCCATACTGGGAGCCACCCTTATCGACCAGACCATCTGGGCCGTGAAGGTTCAGAACGAGCGCCGTCAAAGGGGCCAGCGCGAGCGCTGAGCCCCTCCCCTGCTGTTTACGCCGTCTTTTCCTGCCGCCGACCCTCAATGGCACTGTGCGTTGCGATTACCCAGAACGTCCCTTGAAAAGCAACTCGGGGGCGTCATGCTCATGTCGAAATCCGACCAGTCCATCAGGCCGTTCAATACGCTCAGGCCTTTGGCGAGGCGCTCCGGCGTTATCGCCTGCATCATGTTGGCGAAGGCCTGGGTTTCTTTCGCCTTGTTGAGCCAGAATTGGGCCTTTTCCGGGTTCGCCGCCACGCCCTTGCCCTGGCTGTATAGACTGGCGAGCATATACTGGCCCGCGACGTCCCCCGCCTGCGCGCTCTTGCTTGCAAGACCGAACGCCCGCGCGTAATCGGGCGCGCCGCCGTCCTTTCCGTCGATGAGCATCGCCGCAAGCATGCTCTGGGCGGGACCGTAGTCCCAGTCCGCCGCGATGGTAAGCCAGCACACCGCGGTCTTATAGTCCTTCTGCGAGTAGGCCGCCATGGCCCGCGCGTGCGCGTAATAGTCCTTCATGTGGTACGCATTGTCGGCGTCGCACGGAATATCGCGGGCCGCCGGGCTCGACTGCCGATACATGACCTTCCCCAGGTAAGACAGATGATCCGGGTCGACCACCATGAGTTCCGCCTCGCCCGGCCTTAGCGTCCCCGACGCATCGCGCCGCAACCCGGCCCCGGCGATGACCGGATTGCTGAAATACCGCCCCCGGAATATCTGCCCCTCCCGCTCTGTCTTAAGCACGATGTCGCCGCCGTCCTTCGTCACGAACACCTGCAGCCGGTTCTCGAAGCTCCACGTGCCGCTTAAGTCGAACGGCGCCGCCGGCAGCTTCTCCAGCGACATCCGCCTGAGCTTCCCGAAGACCGCCGCGTCCTGCGGCGACGCCCGCTTCAGCACGACGCCGGCGTCCAGTTCGATATGGTTCAAATCGGTGACGGTAATCTTAAGGGGCGTCCACCGATTCGCCTCCGGCGCCCGCGTGTCAAGCTGCCTGCCGTCAATCACCGTATTGTTCTCGAACGTCCCCTCATAGGTGACGATGTCCGGTTTGAACGCGGGAAGCCACCTGATGACGACGCTCTCGCCCGACTGGCTTATCGTGAAATCCGATAACGCCACACGGGGCATTCTTGGGTCGAAAACATGCCAGACTCCCCGTAAATCGGGGCGTCCCGGCGCAATGGAATCCGCCGCGCACGCGGTCAGGATCGTCAACGCACCTATCAATCGCACGCTCTTCATAATCGCCTTCCTTCTTCGGTTCGTTCCGGGCCGCCAGGCGGCCGTTTCACCCTGCCGGACCCGCGCCCGGCGCACATGGACACACCTCACCCATCCCTATCGCCGACGCGCCTTTAAGTGACCGCCCTTACGGCAGCTCTACCGCTTTGCCGCCCTGGGCCTCAAGCTCACGCAGCCAGTTGGGCTTCTGGCCTTTTCCGTTCCAGGTCACCGCCTTATTCGTCGGATGCTGGTATTGGCGCCCCGCGTGGTAAATGACGCTCCGGCCGTTTCCATTCTTCTGCGGCTTGCCCGACGCGACATCCCTGAGGCTCAGGCCCACCGATTCGAGCAACGTGCGCGCCTGCTCAAGCGCCTTTTCCTTCCGCTGGCGGTCGCGCTCCTGCAACAATTCGTTCGATCTGCCGATGACAGCCTGCAATTCGTTATCCGGCAAATCGTTGAGTGAATCCAGCTTTAGGCTCATGTTTGTCTTCCCCCTTAATCTCCTTGAGAATCTCCTCGAAATCCGGGTACGTCCTGACGCTCGTGATGACGGGCTCGCCGCCGGGATTCTCGCGCGCGGCCAGCACGCCCTGCCCGGTGGTCAGTTCCCGAATCATGTTCAACTGGCCCTCGCGGATTTCGCTTACGAGCACGCTTAAGCCATGGCCCTCGATTTCGAGGGCGCGCGCGCCGAACACCACGACCAGCCTTTCGCGATTGCCTTCATCCGACCATTGATAACCCGCGTAATGCGACCAGGCGAAGCCCTCCGAGCGCCTGCCGTCCCGGCGTTCCACATGCAGGTTGAACGCCTGCGCCGTAAGCTGCCGCTCGGCGGCGAAGCTTCGCGCGCTTTCTCCGTCCGCATCGTCGATGATTTTCTTCAGAAACCTGCTTTTCGTCTCAGGCATAGCTCACGTCCTTCCGCCGCCCCCTCTCCTTCCAGTAATCCCCTAGCGCCGCCGCGCGCTGCTTCAGGAAACGCCCTACCCGGCTGCGCTCGAACGACTGATGGAACCGCTCGCGCCAGCCGGGCCGCAGCTTCGTTTGCGTCAACTCCACCGCCGAAAGCCGCTCGCCGGTGCGCGCAATCGCTTCGCGCACGTCCTGCTTCGAATCGACGTACACCTTGGCCATCTCCCGGCCGCGCGAGGCGCTTACGTACCATTGCTGCCGCCCCACGGCAGGCAACGACTCATTGCCCGTCGCGATGAATACCCTGTCCACCGTTTTGCCCTGGCTGGCATAGCTCGTGTCGACGTACCCGAGACCGAAATGCCCCCAGTGCTTCGGCAGGACTTTGCCTTTTTCGAGCCGGATGTCGCCTTCTTTCGTGAAGCCCTCGACCGTGAAAATGTCGCCGTTATTAAGCCGCGCCCCCTTAGGCTGCCCCTCGACCTTCGCCTGGCCGTTTTTCGTAATGCGGATGCGGTCTCCGCGGCCAATCGCGATATCCCGCGTGCGAAAGACGTCGTAACGATTCGCCTGGCCGAGCGGAAGCTCAACCCTGCCGCCGTCCTCCTTCTGGAGCACAAGCCCGTTTTCCCCTTCCGCCACGACACCCTTCTCGCCGCGCCTGAATCCTTTCGCGTTCTGATGAAACTCCACGACCAGACCCGGCTCGTAATTACGGGCGTCCCCCTTTTGTGCTTCCGTCCACCCGGTCGATTTGCGGACGATGAACTCGCGTTCCCGCCCTATCGCGCCGCTTTCTTTGAGCGTCGCGCGCAACTCCTCCGTCAGCCTCTGCCCTTCGGCATGCGTCGGCGCGACGATTAATGCGCTCTTGCCTTCCTCCCGGGCTTTCAGGTAATCGGCGACGAGCATCCCGTGCCGCTCCTCGCCCGAGGCCTCGACGACCCAGCCCATTTTGTCGAGTGCGTCGAATCCTTTTCGCGCCGACCTTCCCGTTCCCCGCGCAATCGCCTCGACGGCTTTTTTATATCCCGGCATCGTCTGTCGCCGAATCTCGGTCAGGCGCGCGAGCCTGACGCCCGCTTCCTTTTCCAGAAGCCGGAAAGCGTCTCCGGCCTCGACCGAGGAATGCTGCGTGTAATCGCCCGAGAGAATCACGCGGTTGCCGTTTCGCCGGGCGACGTCCATGAGGCGGCGCATGTCCTTTGCGGAGATGATCCCGGCTTCGTCGACCCAGAGCACCTGCCCTTTCGTCCGCTCCTGGAGCTTTTCGTTCTTCAGCAGCATGGCGAGGGTTTCGGCGTCTCGAAAGCCCTCGTTCTTGAGCACGCCCCTCGATGCCTGCGACGACGGCGCGAAAACGAAGACGTTGTGGCCCGCGCCTTCAATCGCATCGACGGTCGCGCGCATCATCCGGGTCTTTCCGGTGCCCGCTTTTCCGACGACGCCCGTGACCGTATCCCGGCTGTTCAGAATATGAAGCGCCGCCTTCTTCTGCTCCTCCGACAATCCGGCAAGGCCCTCCGAATTCGGGTCGAAATCCCGCGGACCGTTCGACCTCACGAACGGTATCTGCGTACGCTGCCCGTCCTTTGCGAACTGAAGCATCGCCACTTCGTCGCGCAACACCGCCTTCGTGGTCGCCATGACCTGCCCCGCGCGCGTTTGGGCGATGACCTCAGGGTCCTGGGCGATATCCGCAACGTCCTCCGGCTTGACGGAGCCGACGCCGTACATCAACGCTTCGGCCTGAAGCCGTTTCTCCGATACCGCCGAGTCCCTTTCAAACGCATGCGCGAGCGCGTATTCCTTCGCCTGCGCGGGCGTAATCGCGGCGTCGCCCCTCTCCCAGCCGGACCCCGCCGTCAGAATCGCAAGCCGCTCCCCCTCCTCAAGCCTTGCCTCCCAGGCCGCCTTGAGCTCGGGCATGCCGAGCGGCGTTTGGCTTTTCTTCTCGCGCGTCTTCCTGCCGAGCTCTCCCTTGAGCTTCGCGTCGGCGATGCCGCGCCGTAACGCCTCCGCCTCGATGATCGCCGTGCGCCGCGAGAATTTATCGGCGGTCGCCTTGTCGATTCCGGCAATCCGGAACGTCTTGCCGTCCTTTTCGATCCCGAAGCCCAGCGCTTTCAGTTTGGCCGCGAACCGCGCGTCGGCGGCCGCCTGATAGTAGCCCTTGTCCCGCACGATGTCGCCGAGTTGCACGGCTTTCCAGCGCGTCTCGACCGGGTCGAATGTCGCATTGGCGACGACCGCGTGACAGTGCAGCGCCGGGTCCGGCAGCCCATCCACCGGCCTTGCCGTCCGATGGATGTGCTCCGACCAGACGAGGTTCCCGGTCACCCTGTTTTCGTCCCGGCCTCCCTTGCGGATGCGCGTCTGCGCATCCTTCTCTATCTGCGCCATCGTTTCGCGCACGGCTTCCCGGAAGGCCGTCAATACGCGCCCGTCGCCCTTGCCGTCCGCCCCGCCGAGCTCGTAGGCGAGGCTCGCCGACTTCGGCGCCGTGAAGGTGAAGTCCGTGAGCACCCGCCGCTCATTCTTCGTCCGCGGCGTGAGCGGCTCGCCCGTCCGCGGATTCCGGTTTTGGCACAGCGCGAAGAAATCGTCCTTCCCGACTTCGCCCTCAAGGTCCAGCATTTGCGCTCCCTTGCCGTGCCAGACGCCCGCCATCTCCGCCCCATCCTTGCCGCGGTAGTAATCGCCCGGCGACAGATGCTGCGTGAAATAGTCCTGCGCGGCCCTCGCGCTCCGGAAATGGTTGACGAAGATCATGGTCGGCAAAAAGTTGTGATTCCAGAAATCCGATACAACTAAAACGGGAATCCGACAACCGCGAAAAACTCCCGAACATGACTGCTTATAGGCATGTCCCCTAAGCGGAGCTTAGGCGCTATCGCCCATACCCCACGCCGCGATTCCGCCTCTGCATCCTTCCCTCTATCGTGTCAAAACGGTTTCCGTATTTCTCAAGTTCCTCCTGTGTCGCATGGCGCACATCCTTTATCGCCCCATTGGCCGGAAGCCTCCCTAGTCGCCCGTAGTTAACGCGCGTACCGTTCTGGTACACCGAAGCCACAACGCCAAGCACGTAACGAGGATGCTTCAACTCGCGGCCACGATGAAATGTCTCGTAAACGATAACCCGGTCTCCTCTTTTCAAAGGATCGCCGGGCTGCTTGAGCCCGACATTCGACGGTTCCTGTCGATGGGCGCCGCTGCCCTCTCGCGCCTTACCGTTTCGGTTGATCCAACTTAGGAATTCCACCGCTGTCGCTCCCGCGACGGCATGGCCAGTCGCACCGTTTTGCCGGCATCATCCGGCCGCGGCTTCCATGCGCGGCCCTTATCAGGCATTCCGTCTCGATCCGGCGCAACCCGGATCGCGGCTGCATCGGCCCGCGTCCGAGCGCTCCCTGGATACCGATCCTCGACTTCTCGCTCATACGTCTTGTGAAATCGATTCAAGGCATTCGCCTCCCTCGGACTGATACTCACCGGCCGGTCGCCTGATGGATCTCGAAAGCGCGGGGTTAACCCGTCCGCCATTTCGTTGAACGTTTTCTCCCACTCGCCGCCTTGCTTACACCCGACGATTCCGTCATCGAAATGTTGTGTCATAGCCTCAAGCCCAGCGCTCTCCATCGCCCGGAAAGACTGTCCTCTTTTTAGGGTTTGCTTTGTCGCATTCCTTCCGTTCATCCAGTCCAGGAGTTTCATTGCTCTTGTCCGTTCTTCTTCTCAAAACGCTTGATTTCCACACTGCTTCCGCTTACGATTCGTCCCAGGAAACAGAGTCCAATGGTGGAACCGCACATGTCCGCCACCGCGATGCACAGCTTCGACAAGGACGTAAAGACGATCACCATCGGCGAAGCCCTGGAGGAAATCCGGCGGACGCGGCGCCAGTTGGACCGCTTCGAACACCTCCCACATTCTTCCGGGCACACCATCCGCCCGGAAAATGCCGCGCTGCTTCGCCGGGAATGCGATGCGTTGGAAGCCGAGCTGAACAGCCTGCTCTCAAGTGATTAGCGCTCATAGGAAGCGCGTGGACGTGGCCACGTCTTCGGGCGTTCGGCAGCTTTCTCCGGCGCCTTTCCGGACGCTTTTTCCGTTGCCGGTCGGCCTTTGTGGCTGTCCGTCGGGCTCAACGCAAGGGCGTTCCTCCCTTGTCCCTCCCGGTTCTGCCGCATCGGCTGCGCATTGGGCATGGGATCGGGACTGCCGGCGGGAACCGGAACGCCCTGAGGGACGTTAGGCCAGAGAGTCGCGTCACGGGTCGCCCGGACGGACTCCAGCTTAGGCTGCGCGTCGGCCGGCAGCCGGTCTGCCGGTTTCAGCTTTGCATCCTGCTCGGCCGTCAGTTTCGCAAAGCGTTCCTTGACACCTTCCGGCTTCATTTCCCGTTGCCGATTTGCAACGCTCTGTTGCTTGGGTTTATTCCGCTTGAATATCCAATCGAGGTCCATCTTCTTCTCCGGAGGGCCGGCCATTCCAGCTCTCCTTGAATGCAATTCTGGGCGCGCTTACTATTGCGCCGCAAGCAACCGCCATTGCGCGCCATTGCATCAGCCTCAGGCCTTCCGCCGTTCCCTTGGGATGGCCGGGCAACTCATCCCGGCCGCGGCAGCGTCCTTCCTCATCGTCAACGCAACGGTCGGGCGATTCGCCCCGAGAACGACGGCCTCCTCGACCGCAATCCGGCGGGCGTAGGGGTGCCCCCTGCTGATGTTCACGCGGAACAGCGATTGAAAGTGATCCGGGAACGATTCCCCGCACCGCAGTTCCCGCGCGAGTCCCAGGATCGCTTCCTCGTTGAGCAGGAACTGGAGCATCGCCTCGATCGCAAGCTCGTCCCTCGCCGCCAGAACCGTCAGCGTCCTTTGAAACGGATAACGGTGCCGCGTAAGGACGCCCCACCTGACCGTGTCAAACGGACTTCCGGTCAGGCGGTCCCCGGCGTCGTCGGCGTAGGCGCGCCGCTTTGTTGCGTCTCTGAATTCCTTGATGATCGTTTCCTCCGGACCTGTCTTCATCAATCCGGCCGCCTCAAGATTCGGCAGCAGCAGAGGCATGCGCGGGGGCGTCGCCAGGACGACGATGTCGCCGCACTCAAGCGTTTCGACCGAGGGCCTGATCGGCATCACGGCAACGCCCGCCTGCCAGGATCGGAAGCATTCGCTCAACCGCATGATTGACCGCAACGCGCCCAGGGAGACGCCGGGGTTTCCGGATGCCCAGTCCTCGCCCGCGCCATGGGCCGGCGGACCGCCGCTCTCCACGGCGGAGCACGCGCCGTCAGGCGGGCCCGGCATCCCCGGCTCGCAGGCCAGTCGCATCTGCGCGCAGACGACGGTCGCCCCCGACGCACAATGCGGACTCCAGAAGCTGCGGACCAGTTGGCACGGAGGCCTGTTGGCCTCCAAATGAAGGGCGTAATTGCCCCGGTCGTCGCCCGGAAACGCGATGCGAACGGCTTCCTTCCGGCCCTCCTCGTGATAGTCGAAGAAATCCGAGAGCTGATCGCGCAGGCGGCTCATGAACGGGCACACGTTCTGATCCCCGCTCGGCCCGCCGTGGTCCGTGATGTCCTGGGCGCAAATGCGTTCCTGCGCCCCCATCGCGTCCAGCAGGTAATCGATGACGCGCCTGGCGACATCGCCCTTTACGGCATGCGCCAACAGCAGATCGCGCAGCCTGCGCGCCTGCTCGGCATTTCCGTTGGAAAATCGGCCGGGGAAAAGTGGATTTCCATTCGCGCTCCCCGCGCACGATTCACCCGTGGCAGCCATCCTTGGTACCCCTTTCAACCGGAGCCGGCTTATTTCATCCAGCCGATCGCAATCGCCGTTTTCATAATCCCAACGGTTCTTTTTGCCGCTCCGTCCGACTCAAAACTTAAAAACGCAAGGGGGGAATTCAATTGGCTAACGCCGCATTCGCCTTACAATCCCAACGGCTCTTTTCCGCTCCGCCTTTCAAAGAAGCGTTACCCGCCCGATACCGGCCTTAAGGCGCATACCCGCTCTGAGCAGCATCGGCAACGCTAGCGAACCACCAACGAATCAGCGGCTTACGGTTTACATGACCTGCCCCACCGAAAGCCCGTTTCGGCCTGGTTCCCTTGAGTCAGTATCAGGGGGAAGCCCCAGGGCCGGGGAGTATCAACCCGTGACATAACGTTCGCAGTATAGTTTTAAGTAATGGAGGGCGACGCCCACTCCGAAGCCGACTTCCGCTATGAATTGGGGCGCGTGGTCGAAAGCGCCATTTTCGCGAGGGCCTCCAAACACCGTCAGTTGCTAAGGGTAGACGGAACAATAATATGAACAAAGTGGAGGGAAGAAGTGGCTACCTACGTGGCTCTATGGTGTAATTCCAGTCCGGATGAGTCGCGTGGCGGCGAATGGAAA
>Ga0335074_10001305_pt1 | contig 33945 bp, 30 predicted proteins | sample Lox_Sample_23_FD_206715 | JGI IMG/M metagenome (GOLD analysis project Ga0335074, IMG submission 206715) | Soil microbial communities from Loxahatchee National Wildlife Refuge, Florida, United States - Lox_Sample_2.3 | ecosystem: Environmental > Terrestrial > Soil > Wetlands | place: USA... | reverse complement strand
GAGCTCGAGCTCGAGCAGGGCGCTGTCATGGGAGGTGCGCATCAGCACCGCCTGGTGGCGGAGCTCCATGCCGTGCTCGCGGGCCTCGAGCACGCGGTCGCACACCTCGACGGCCTGTGCCGACTCGTCGCGGACGAACAGCATCTCGGGGCGGACACCGCCCTCTCGTTGCGAACGCAGTCGCTTGAGGAAGGCGCGCGTCGCCTGAGCGGCCAGGGCGTTGGCGACGTCGAGGATCGGCTGGGAGGAGCGGTAGTTGCGCTCGAGGCTGATGACGGTGGCGTCGGGGAAGTGGCTCGGGAAGCCCAGGATGTGCTCGACCGAGGCGGCTCGCCAGCCGTAGATGGCCTGGAAGTCATCGCCGACGGCGGTCACCTCACGGCACGCTCGCCGCAGTCCGCGGACGATGTCGACCTGGAGTCCGTTGACGTCCTGGTACTCGTCGATCAGGACGTGGTCGAAGCGACGCTCGAGCTCCGGACCGACGACCTCGTCGGCGACGAGCGCGCGCCAATAGAGCAGGAGGTCGTCGAGGTCGATCACTCCGAGGGCCTTCTTCCGCGCCGTGTAGGCCTTGAACAGCGAACCGATCGATTCCCGGTGCTCCTCGCACCACGGGAAGCTGCTCGCGAGCACCTCGGCGAGCGGGGCCATCGCGTTGACCGTGCGCGAGTAGATGTCGAGCAGCGTGCTCTTCTTCGGGAAGCGTTGCCGGCTCTGGGCGTGGCCGTGCTCCTCGCGGAGGAGGTCGAGCACATCGGCGGCGTCACCCGCGTCGAGCAGCCCGAAGCCGGTGGGGAGACCGAGCACCGCGTCGTACTGCCGCACGAAGTGGTGGGCGACGGAGTGAAAGGTCCCACCGAGCACGCCTCGAGCTCCGCCTGGCATCGCCACGAGCGCGCGGGCACGTTGCAGCATGTCCCGGGCCGCGCGGCGGGTGAAGGTCAGGAGCAGAATCCGCTCCGGCGCGACGCCCTCGCTCACGAGCCATGCCACGCGGCTGCACAGCGTGGTCGTCTTCCCGGTGCCGGCGCCGGCGAGGATCAGCAGGGGGCCGCCGGGATGCTGGACCGCCGCGCGCTGCTCGGGGTTGAGCTGCTCGAACCAGCGGGGCTCTTTGGTGGAGGGCGCATCAGCGACCGGCGGGGAACGCGTATCGAACACGCGTTCTGACTGTACGGCCCCCGGCGGACGGAGCCAGGATCACCGGCCGAGAGCACGGAGAACTCGCCACTCGCCGCAATTCCCGCGGTCAATGGCAGTTCACCCGGCCCCCGCACGGGCAACTCGCCGCTCGTCGCGCGGCGGCCGATGAGTTGCGAGTTTTCCGCCATCGCTCGCCGAACCCAGCGGCGCGCTTAGGCGATTTGTCGGCGGCGCCTGACGGCGGCGCCTTAGGGGGATTTGTCGGCGGCGCCTCAGGCCTCCGCGACCGCCGGGGTCGCGCCACGGCCGGCGGGGGCCTTGGCGCTGTGGGGTCGGGGGGCGCGGAGCAGGGACACGGTCAGCGTGGCGGCGAGGAGCGCGAAGGCCGCCCCGAGCAGGTAAGCCAGGTGATAGCCGCCGAGGAGCGAGGCGACGTGCGTCTGGCCGGAGGCGAGCAGGTGGTTGGTCCGTGAGGCGGCGGCGCTGGCGAGGACGGCGAGGCCGAGGGCGCCGCCCATCATGAACGAGGTGTTGACGAGGCCGGAGGCGATGCCGGACTCGCTCGGCTCGACATCGCCCATCGCCGCGAGCAGGACCGGGTTGAAGGCCATGCCGGCGCCAAGGCCGAGCAGGACCATGCTCGGGAGGACGTCGATCAGGTAGTCGCCATGGATCGGAGCCCGCGCGAACAGGAACAGGCCCGTGGCGGCGAGACCGAGACCACCCGCCAGCGGGGCCCGGATCCCGTAGCGGCCGACGAGCTTGGCCGACAGTCCGAGGGAGAACGCGCCCATGATCACGTTGGCCGGCAGGAAGGCCAGTCCGACCTTGAGCGGCGTGTAGCCGAGCACCAGCTGGAGATAGAGCGCCGACAGGAAGAACCAGGCGAACATCGCGCCTGCCCAGAGCACGCCGACGCCGTTGGCGGTGGCCAGGTTGCGCAGGCGGAACAGGCGGAGGGGTACCAGCGGCACGCGCACCCGGGACTCGACGAGGATGAAGGCGGCGAACAGCACGGCCGCGCCCGCGAGCAGACCAACGGTCTGGGCCGAGAGCCAGCCGGCCTGATTGCCGTTGACGATCGCGTAGACGGCGAGCATCAGCGCCGACGTGACGATGACCGCGCCGGCGATGTCGAGCCGCTGGTCGCGCAGCGCGCCGCCATCGCGCGGGAGGAATCGCAGGGAGAGGAGGCAGACCGCGACGCCGATGGGGACGTTGACGAGGAAAATCCAGTGCCAGTCGAGTAGATCGGTGAGCACGCCACCGAGAAGCACGCCGATGCTTCCGCCGCCCGCGGCGACGAACCCGAACACCCCCATTGCCTTGGCGCGTTCTCCGGGCTCGACGAACAGCGACACGATCAGCGACAGCGCCACGGCGGAGGCGACGGCGCCACCGAAGCCCTGCACCGTGCGCGCGGCGATCAGCATCGCCTGCGAGGAGGCGAGCCCGCACATCAGCGAGGTGGCGGTGAACAGGGCGATGCCGGCGATGAACAGCCGGCGCTGGCCGAACAGATCCCCGAGCCGTCCGCCGAGGAGCAGGAAACCACCGAACGTCAGCAGGTAGGCGTTCACGACCCAGGCCAGCGAGGTTTGGGAGAAGCCGAGGTCGTCCTTGATCGAGGGCAGGGCGACCCCGACGATCGTGCTGTCGAGGACGTTCATGAGCGAGCCGAGGCAGATCACGATCAGGGCGAGCCAGCGGGCGCGGTCGTGGGAGTGCATTCGGTGGCTCCTTTCCCGAATAGTTCGGAGGGTCGGCGGCGCCCGACGGCGGCGCCTGCGAGTCGTTTGCGTCAGCAGCTATGACTCGTGGGCGCGGCAGGATTCATCGGCGCGGCCGAGGCCGGGTGCCGGCGGGGCGAGACGCCGGGCCTCAGGCAGCTGCCGGCGGGAGCCGCTTGACGGTGCGCAGGCGCTGGTAGGCGTCGTAGACGAGGATCTGGCCGCCGCCGAGGTCACGCAGCAGCTGCTCGGCGAGCAGTTCGGCCTCGGCGAAGGTCGCGCACCGTCCGCGCGTGCCCGCCTCGTCTTCGACCCGCCACGCGCCCCGGGTGGCTGGGCGTACGCGCAGCGAAGCGGTCCTGGACCTCGTCCCGAACCCCGAGAGGCTCTGTGTACTACTCATGCCGACGCGCGCCCGTCGCGGTACGCATTCATCGTGTGGACTCCGTTGAGATCGCCAACATTGGGAGCGGTCCGAGTGGACGCGGATTCCCGGTGCAAAGTGCGCCGCAAGTGGTTGTATCACGCGACCGAACGGCCGACAAGATGCGTGGACGAGTGACTCACATCGCGGTCACATGGGTTTTGGCCAACGCGCAGCACACGCTCGATGGCTTTACCGCTGGCCTGGCTGCGCCTAAAGATTTTACACTAAAAATGATGATGTAAACTCCGCGGAAACGCGATCCGAGGAGGTCCACCATGGCTTCTGCCACCTGGCGCGACCTGCCGCTCCAGTACGCCGGCCTGGTGTTCGCATGCGCGATGTGGGCGAGCGGGGACGTGAGCGTCGTCGACAAGGTCGGGCTGGCGCTGACCGAGGCGATGGTGAGCGGGATCGGCGGCGCAGAGCGGGTACGGCCACTTCTTCGTGGAGCACAACCGCGGCCACCACGTCCGCGTGGCGACGCCCGAGGATCCGGCGAGCGCGCGGATGGGGGAGCCAACCCGACCCGGCGCTTCCAGGCGCTCCGCCATTTCGACGGGGCGCCGCAGCTGCCGACCGGGTCACCGCCGGGATGAGCACGTCCTACCGGGAAGCCGCCCGTCAGCTGCTGCGCGACCGGCTCCTCGACGCCGGTCGCGACCAGCTGACCGAGCGAACGTGGTCCGAGGTGACGATGGCCGAGATCGCGGCCGCCGCCGGGGTCAGTCGCCAGACCCTCTACAACGAGTTCGGCTCCCGCGACGAGTTCGGTCAGGCGCTGGCGATCCGCGAGGGTGGGCGCTTTCTCGACGCGGTCGAGCAGGCGATCGATGAGCACGCCGACGATCCCCTCACGGCGGTCACCGCCGGGCTGGAGCGCTTTCTGACGATCGCCACCAAGGACCCGCTGGTGCGGCTGCTGCTCGCCGACGACGGCACGGCGGGAATGCTGCCGCTGCTCACCACGCAGAGCGGGCCCGTCGTCGACTGGGCGAGCCGGCGGCTCGCCGACGCAATCGCCGCGCACTGGACCGGAGTGGCGCGGTCGGACCTGGACGCGCTCGCCGACGCCCTGGTCCGGCTCGCGATCAGCCACGTCACCGCGCCCCGCGATTCGCCGGCGCGGACGGCCCGGTCGATCACCCGGGTGCTCGCGCCCTCGATCGAGCGGATGCTCGACGGGTCAGGCTGAGACGGCCGGCTCGGCGAGACGGCCGCGATACGCCCACAGGGCGCGCAGCTCATCCAGACTCAGCATGCGCCACCGCTCTCGCTCGGGCTGCCACACCCACACGTTGACGTCGACGATGCTGCGCACGGGTTCGAGCACGCCGATCGTCGTTCGGGCGTCCACGTCATCGGCCAACATCTCGCGGGTCTGGACGTCGACGACCTTGAAGCGCTTCGGCGCCGGCGGCTCGGGCGCGTTCGGCTCCCGCGGCTTGAGCTTGGGGAAGGAGAACCCGCCCTCCGTCCCTGAGCCGGGCTTTTTGAGCACGCGGTCGAGGGGCACCATGTTCGCACCGGTGCCCTTGGTTTCAGTATCGAGTACCCAGACCTTGCCCACTGCTACTTCTTCTCTATCTGAGGGTAGCGGGGGCTGATCCGTTAGCTGCGGGCAGGAAGCTCGACCACGTCGACCGACAGAGGGGTACACACCGCGGCCCGATTCTCCTCGTGCGCCAGCTTGCGCCGCAGCAGCACAAACGCCGGCGCCCCCAGCACGGCGGGGACGGCGAGCTGGAAAAGGCGGTAGATGAACACGGCCGCGATGGCCAGCGAGACGTTGACGTGGAAGATGGCGAACATGCCAACCAGCGCGCCCTCCGTGCCCCCGATCCCACCCGGCACCGGTATGAGGTTGCCGAGCTGGCCGATCAGGTAGGCCATCACGAGCGTGCCGAACGGCGGCACGTGCCCGACCGCAGCGAAGCCGAAACCGAGCGCGGCGATGTCGAAGGCCATGTACGCGAACGATCCGACGACCACCCCGAAGCTGTGCGAGCGCAGCAGCGTCTTCGCCAGATCGACACCGTCGGCAGCCGTCTTCAGCCCGTCGCGGATCGCGTGGCGGACACGACCGGTCCAGCTTCCGCGACTCGTCGCGGCAAGAGGCTCGCCGAAGGTCCGCAGCAGCTTCGGGCTGAGCCAGGTGACCTCGATCACGATCGCGGCGAGCACCGCCGGAAGGAGCGTGAAGGCGGGCGAGGCGTCGCCGGCGAACACGCCGAGGAACAGGCCGAGACCGACGAGAACGACCGCGGCGAAGTTCGCGGCGCTGGTCACCAGGAAGAAGGCGATTGTGCGCTGGGCAATGTGCACCGTCGACATGCCCGCCCGGCGCAGTGCCCACACCCCGAGGGCCAGTCCGCCGGCGCCACCGCTGGGCAGCAACGAGTTGGCGGCCTGCTCGGCCATCGAGATGTCGTAGCTCAGGCCCCAGCTCATCTGGGGGCAGAAGGTCGAGCGGAACACCAGCACATAGCCGGCGCACGATGCGACCTCCGCGAGCCCAACCGCGGCCAGCCACACCGGGTCGGCGTGCACGAACCGATCGCGCACCTCGTCCAGCCCGGGGACCGCGGTGATCGCGATGGCGACGACCGCGATGACCGCTGTGACCTCGGCCACTCTGATCGCGAGATGCCTGGGGTGGAGCTCGTCGGGCATCGCTTCCTCGCCGGCGGGCGGCTCGGCCGGCGGGGAATCGGCCGGCGGGGAATCGGCCGGCGGCGGCCCGGACACGTCACGTTGCGTGGCCACTCCTATTCAGGTTACGCCCGCGCCGATGCCCTCCAGGAGATAGGTCGCGGTCAGCGCATTGGCCGGGTAGAACGCCTCGATCATGAGCTCGGACAGGGTGATGTCGACCGGCGTGCCGAAGGTCGAGATCGTGCTGAAGAACGTCAGCTCCCGGTCACCTGCCCGGAAGCGCAGGGGAAGGACGATCTCGCTATCCGCGGCGTCCTCCGCGGGCGCCTCGATCGAGACGCCCGGATAGGACGAGAGCTCGTCGTGCAGGCGCTCGAGCTCGGGATCGGCGGTCAGCGCGGCCTGGCGGCGCAGACGGTGAAGGAGATGGGCGCTCCACTCGGCGAGGTTGACGATCCGGGGGGCCATCCCGTCGGGGTGAAGCGTGATCCGAAGCGTGTTGGCGGGTGGCGCGAGCAGGCCGGGGTCTACGCCGGCGGTGAGCACCGCGACAGCGTCGTTGCTCGACACCAGGTTGTAGTAGCGGTCGAGGACGACGGCGGGGTAGGGCTCGTGGGCACGGAGGAAGCGGTCGAGCGCGCGGTGGACGGGGGCCATCTCCGGCTCCTCGAGCGAGCGCTCGACGTACAGCGGGGCGTACCCGGCGGCGAGCAGGAGCCGGTTGCGCTCGCGCAGCGGAATGTCGAGGTGCTCGGCCAGGCGCAGCACCATCTCGCGGCTGGGTTTGGCGCGGCCGGTCTCGAGGAAGCTCACGTGCCGGGACGAGACGTCGGCCTCGAGCGCGAGCTCGAGCTGGCTGAGGCTCCGGCGCCGGCGCCAGTCGCGCAGCAGCTCGCCGATCGAGACGCGGTTGGCGGGTGAGGGGGCGGCTGCTGTGGTGACGGACATGGCGACCAACGTACCGCGGGTCGTGCGGCGCGGCAATTACCTGCCGGGTAACGAGGTCTAGTCTTCGCTCTGCTGCAGGTACGCGAGCACGGCCAGGACGCGGCGGTGGTCGGTGGGGGACTGGGGGAGGTCGAGCTTGGACAGGATGCTCTGGACGTGCTTCTCGACCGCTCCGACGGTGAGCACCAGCGAGTCCGCGATGCCGGCGTTCGACCGGCCCTCGGCCATCAGCGACAGGACCTCGAGTTCGCGCGGGGTGAGTCGCTCGAGCGGTCCGTCCTCGCGGCGGCGTGAGAACAGCTGGGCCACGACGTCCGGATCGAGCGCGGTGCCGCCGCCGGCGACGCGCCGTACGGCCTCGAGGAAGTCAGCGACGTGCATCACCCGGTCCTTGAGCAAATAGCCAACGCCGCCGCGGCCGTCGGCTAGGAGCTCCTGGGCGTAGGTGTGCTCGACGTACTGAGAGACGACGAGAACGGCCATGCCGGATACGCGCCGCCGGGCCTCGAGGGCGGCGCGCAGCCCCTCGTCGTGGAAGCTTGGCGGCAGGCGGATGTCGACGATCGCCAGGTCGGGTCGCTGCGCCACCACCTCGCGCACGAGCGCGTCGCCGTCGCTCACCGCCGCGACCACGTCGATATCGTTGTCGCGGAGCAGCCGCGTCAGCCCGTCGCGCAGCAGCACGAGGTCCTCGGCGATGACTACTCGCACGGAAGCTGGGCGCGAATCGTCGTGGGCCCTCCTCGGGGGCTGATGACCGACAGGGTTCCGTCGAGCGCCTCGACGCGGTGGCGCAGCCCCTGCAGACCGGTGCCGTCCGGGTTGGCTCCCCCGACGCCGTCGTCACGCACCTCGAGCTCGAGGAGGTCGGCTATGCGCGCGATCCTGATGTCGACCTGACGCGCGCGCGCGTGCTTGGCCGCGTTGGCGAGCGCCTCGGCGGCGACGAAGTAGGCGGCGCTCTCGACCGCCGGCGCGGGCCGCGGCGCGACGTGCACGGAGACGACAACCCGCAGTGGCGTCGAGCTGGCCAGCGAGTCGAGCGCGGCCTCGAGCCCGCGATCGGCGAGGACCGGAGGATGGATGCCGCGGGCGAGGTCGCGCAGCTCCTTCAGGGCGTGCTCGGCACCGATTCGGGCCTCGGCGAGCAGCTCGCCGGCGCGCTCGGGATCGTCGGCGAGCTTCTGCTCCGCCATCCCGAGGCTCATGCCGAGCGCCACGAGCCTGGCCTGGGCGCCGTCGTGCAGGTCGCGCTCGATCCGGCGCAGCTCGGTGTCTTGAGCGTTGACCGCGCCGGCGCGCGTCGTCTCGAGCGTCTCGATCCGCTCGGTCAGCTCGGCCCGGCGCGGGGAGAGCAGGAGCACGGCGAGGAGCTCGCTGGCGAGCACGATCGCAATCCCCAGCATCGGCCAGACGGGCCAGAAGTAGCCCTGCGCGGTGATTGCCCAGATCAGCGTCATGAACGCGGCCAAGGCGGCGCCGATCCCGGTGCTGGCGGCCAGCACCCGGCTGCCGCGGAACCGGGCCACGACCGACGGCTCGTCGGCGAGGAGAACGAACCAGGCATGGATCGCCAACGCGGTGGCGAACGGCAGGATCATCCATACGGGCCAGAAGTAGCCCCGGGAGGTCAGCGCCCAGATCACGATGGCAACGGCGACCAGGCCGGCGTCGACCGCGGCGTGGACTTCGAGCGCTTGGCCGGGCCGCACGGCCGGGCGACGAACGGGTTTGCCCTCCGAGACGGCGACCCGCGCGGGTTCGGCGTCAGGCCTCAACAGGCTTGCCGCGGTCGGTTCGAACGGCAGCGCGAGCGCCTCGGCGATCAGCACGCTGAGCGGAAGCAGGACCAGACCGAGGGGCACGCCGACGAGCGATTGCACGAACGTGTGCGGCCGCCAGATCCCCAGCTGCGCGCCGCCGTGGACGAACGGAACCCACAACGGCGCGGTGAGCGTGGCGAGCGACACGGCGAGCGCCGTGACCATCGCAACCGCGATCGGGAATCCGGCGAACCATCGGATCAGAAGATACGCCTGGGCGCGCCAGAAACCAGGGCTGAACTCCCCGCGAAACCAGCCCCAGAATCCGGGGCGCGGTGGGCGGGGGGCCGGTGCGTGGGCGTCCACGTCGAGGAGCGCGCGAGCGATCCCGGCCTCGAGGGCGGCGAACCCCCGGGTCATGTAGGCGAGGACGATCATGGCCGGGATCACGAACGGCGTGATGATCAGGCCGGCGCACACGCTCCAGGCCGCGACGAGCGCGGCGAACCACACCGGCCCCAGGATCAGTGCGGTCAGCAGATAGGCCAGCCGCTTGTAGGTCGCCGGAGCCACCAGGGTCTGCGCGATCTGCGCGGTTATTTCCATTCCTCAGCGCTCCGGCACATATTGTTCATCGGGTCATCCTGTCGTTCGTGTTGCTGCGCATGAGGAAGAATCGCGGTCGCCACGCGGTTCTCCCATCCAGGGCCCCGGCGTCGGCGGGTGCAGGTAGCTGGCGTGTGTGGGCAGGCTTCGCCGCGTTGGCCTGCCTGGCGGTCGCGGTGGCGGTTGGATCCCCGGCCAGCCTCGCCGCGGGCGAACCTTCGCCGCGCGCCGAAACCGGCGGCGCCGGATTCGCCGGTGGCGGCGGTGGGGTGCTGGCCGCCGTTCCGTACATGGGGTGGAACACCTACTACGGCGTCGGCGGCGTCTTCGACGAGCAGACGATCCTGTCGGTGGCGCGGGCGTTGCTTCGCCGCGGTCTGGCCCGAGCGGGCTACCGGATCGTGTGGCTCGACTTCGGGTGGGCCAGCGGTGCGCGGGACGCGCGCGGTCAGTTGATCGTGGATCCCCAGCAGTGGCCGCACGGGCTGCGGTGGCTGACCGATTGGCTGCACCAGCGTGGGCTGCTCGCCGGGATCTACACCGATGCAGGCCGGAGCGGCTGCTACGACAAGGGGGTCGGATCGCTCGGCCACTACCAGCAGGACGCCGACAGCTTCGCCGCCTGGGGCTTCGACGCGGTCAAGGTCGACTTCTGCGGCGCCGGTCAGGAGGGTCTCGATCCGAGGCCGCTGTACACGCGGTTCGCGCGGGCGCTGGCTCACAACTCGAGCCATCGGCGGCTGCTGCTCAACGTTTGCAACTTCTGGGTGCCCGGCCAGATCGACGGCACCAACCCCAGCTACGCGAACTCGGCCTACGCCAGCTACCGGTGGGCGCCGCGGATCGCCCAGAGCTGGCGCACCGACACCGACATCGGCTTCACCCACGACATTCAGTGGGTGAACGTGCTCCGCAATCTCGACCACGACGCCGCCCACCCGGCCGCGGCCGGCCCCGGCCACTGGAACGATCCCGATTACCTCGGCCCCGAGCTCGGGATGACCAGCGCGCAGGCGCGTGCGCAGTTCTCGATGTGGGCAATCGTGGCCGCGCCGCTGATCCTCGGCAGCGATCCCCGGGCGCTGTCGCCGGCGACGATCAAGATGCTCGAGAACCCCGAGGTGATCGCCGTTGACCAGGATCCCCTGGGGATCCAGGGCACCGTCGTGTCGGAGAGTGGATCGGGGCAGGCGTGGGCGAAACCGCTGGCCGGCGGAGCGGCGGCGGTGGCGCTGTTGAACCGGGGGTCGGTGCCGCTACGGATCACGACGACGGCAAGCGAGGTGGGGCTGGCCTCGGCGGCGACGTACACGGTGCGGAATCTGTGGGCGCACGGGACCGCGCGCTCGCGGGGCGAGATCTCCGCCGTGGTGCCGGCGGACAGCGCCGCGCTGTATCGGGTCACTCCGGCCTGAATGACGCGCGCTCGTTCCGGCCCGGAGCAGCTGGCAGGACGAGGCCGGGCGAAGACGTGCATATCACGACATTTCGTGTCGCGGAGCGCGGCCTTGACGCAATGTGCATGCCCTGCGTGCTTAATGCGGCAGGGGCTCGCGACTCAGGGCCGAAATGTCGTGTTTTGCATGCCCCGGCCGGCTCGATCACCGTCCGAGGCGCCGAGGCTAGGCGGCCGCTTTGACCGGGGTGGTGTTCTCCGACCACTCGCCCCAGACGACCTTAGACGGACGCACCTGGTAGCGGTAGACGGTGCCTTCGTCGTTGACCATATAGGTGTCGACATCATCGGAGCGGCTGTGCAGGATCAGCCGCTGGCCGCTCTCCGCGAGCCTGGCGAGTGCCTTGATGTTGGGCACGTCGACGGGCGGCCAGCCCAGGTCCTCGCCGGTCACGACCGGGACGATCAGGTGCCCGTACTGGGACTGGATGCGCACGCTCTCCTCGAACGGTTCGCCGCGCTTGCGCAGATACAAGAGAAGCGCGGCGATCGCTGACATCACCAGGCCGAGGAGGGAGATCCAGCGCAGAGCGGACACGTTCACGGAAACGCCCAGGAAGGTAATGCTGGCCGGCGTCGAGATAGGGGTGCCGACTCTTCCCGGCTGAGTGGCGGTGAGGGCGCTTGGCGAGCTTCCGGCGCCCGCCGCCGAGGAAGCGGTCGAGCTGCCGGACGTGGTCGACGCACTCTCGGGTACCAGCTGCAAGGGCTCGACCTCGAAATTCATGGCGGGGTCGAAGTTGAGGTTGAGCGGTTGACCCCCCACGGCTCCGCTGATGTGGATTTTGGGCTCGATCGCGATCGTATAGCCGCTGGTCGGCATACCCGTCACACCCGCCACCTTCCCTACCAGCGACTCAAGCCGCCCCAGGTCGAGTGGAACCACCGTGCTCGTGCTGTCCCCGGTGAAGCGCGTCGGCGGTGTGAGCACCATGGTGCGGCCCCACCCGCTTTGGCTGGTGAGCTGGAGGACGATCTCTTCGGTGCCGAGGATGTTGTGCCCCGCGCCGCTCGTGAAGGTGTAGTGAACCGGTATTGCCAGCTGATGCACGAGCGACAGGAAGATCGGGTCGCCGGTTCGGATCGCTCCGGTCGGATAGACCGCGCCGGCCCGTGCCCTCGCGCGGTAGCCGAACGTGATCTGTTGAACGTACGTCGTCGTCGCCGGGGTGACTGTGGTCGTCGGACGAGCGAACGCAATCGCGCCGAGCACGACAAAAGCCGCGACGGCGAGAGCCGATGCGGTGAGGAATGCACCGAAGCGAGTGCGCGGCCCGGTGCCGCGGTCTGGAGATTTGTTCACCAACGGGATTCCTTGAAGGTGGGATCCGCTCGCACCCTTGCGCCGACGCTTGCGCCGTCGTCCCGGTTTGCCCAAGCCGAACAGCAGGAAGGTCCCGAGGAGCGCGCAGATAACCGTGGCGACGACTGGAGTGTGAACGAAGTTGAGCCATTGCCCGGCACGCGGCACGTGCAGCCAGAGCTTGCCGAGTAGCTCGGCGCGAGTCGGGTCGATCGGATCGATGAAGTCGTTGTTGTCTCCCTTGAAGACGTACCTGGTGCCGTGGATCGCGATGATCCGGTGCAACACGACGGTGTGAAGCAAGGTGCTCCAGTAGGCGGCGATATCACCTACCCTGTACTGGCTGGCGGGGCGGACAATCGCCAGGTCGCCGGTGTGGAAGCGGGGTTCCATGCTGACCCCGTTTGTGACCACGTACCTGGTCGACCCGCCAAGGCTGGTGGGCGCGAAGTACCACCAAGCCAGAACCACCACGAGCACGAATGCCGCGGTGTACAGGCTGGAGCGCAGTCCGATTCGCTTCACGAGGGAAATTCATTCGAGGGTCCGGCGGAAAAGCGGCGAGGGGAGAGCCGGCCGCCCGCCGAGCTCTCCCCACCGCTGAGACTGACTGGCTTACGGCAGATAATCCTGGGTGGCGTCGCTGACCGAGATGTTGAACACGGTCGCCTCGTCAACAGGATCGCTGGTGCCGAACGAGCAGGTGTAGTCGGTCGCGTTCGCGTCGGTTACGTCCACGCCCGTGCTCGTGCACGTGACCAGGGTCGCCGTCCCGCCGCCGTCGGTGTCAAATCCGGCCTTCACGACGGTGCCCGCGGGCAGCTGCGCCGTGTCGCCCTGGTTCGACAGAACGAGCTTGGCGTCGGAGATGTACATACCGTCCGAGCTCAGATCCCAAGCGACCGAGTCGGCGTACGCGCCGCTGATCGTGGTCTGGTGGAAGCCTGCGACTGCCGTGGCGGGGGGGTTACCCGCGATGCCCGCCGTATAGGCGGCGCCGCCGGCGGCAAGTGCGCCGATCACCGCAACCGCTGCGATGATGCGCTTCTTGTTGCGCTTCATAGGTTGACCTCCATGTGGTCTTTGGGTTTTGCTCCGCTGACCGGACGGTCATTTCCCGAAAACGCTTTGCCTCCGTGACCAGCGGTTTATGGTCCAAGTCATCGTCCGCACAAGCTGACCCCTAATCCGTAGTTACTGCGGATCGGGTTTGCGGGTTCCCCGGCTGGTGTCAGGTTCGGTCGGGTGATACGGCCCGATTTGTGGAGGTTCGCCTGCTGCGGCGGTTTAGCGGGCGCGCCGGCCACGGGTGCGCGCCACGGCCACCCCGGCCAGGCACAGCGCGCCACCGGGAAGGACAAGCAGCGGCGGCACCTCGGCCAGGAACGCCCAGCCGAATAGGAGCGCAAGGGGCGGCACCAGATAGGTGGTGGAGCCCATCCGCCCGGCGGTGGTCCTGGCCAACGCGTAGGCCCAGGTGACGAAGCCGATGGCGGTCGGCGCGGCCCCCAGGTAGATCATCCAGGCGACCGTCGAGGTCCTGGCATGGGCGAGGCCGTGCACGAGTGATCCGGAGTAGGGCAGGCAGCTGACCGCGCCGATCGTGCAGGCGAGCCAGGTCACCGTGAGCGGCGAGACGTGTCGCAGGACGGGCTTCTGCGCCACCACCCCGCCCGCGTAGGCGAACGCCGCGACGATGCACAGGATGGCACCGACGCTCTCGTGCAGTCCGTGGCGTGAGCTCGCGATGCCGATGACGACGGCACCCGCGAATGACACCAGGCAGCCCGCGAACAGCCTCGGCGGGAAGCCCTCGTGCAAGAGCCAGCCGGCGAAGATCGCGATCAGGATCGGCCCGACGTTGACGAGCATCGCGGCCGTGCCGGCGTCGATCCGGGTCTCCGCGGCGTTGAGCGACACGTTGTAGACGCCGAACCAGAGCACGCCGCAGACGGCGATACCGAGCAGCTCGCGCCGGCGGGGCAGCGGCTCGCGGCGCGCCAAGACAAACAGCCCGAGCACGACGGTGCCGACGAGCAGGCGCCCCAGCGCGAGCGCGCCCGGCGAGAGCTGGCGATCGGCGTAGCGGATGGCCACGAACGCCGAGGCCCAGAGCGCCACCGTCAGCCCGACCGCGGCGATGACCACGGCCTGGCCGCGGGTGGGGCGGGAGGCGGCGGGGGCCACGGTGGTCATAGCCATGAAACGTTTGGGGGAGCCAATCTGTGACATCGAGGCGGCTTCGCCGGCGCCTTGGGACATACTGAAGGCGTGACATTTCGTTCCAGCCCAGAAGCGCCGATCGAACTGCCGCGACTGGCCGCGTGAGCGACCCGAAGCGGGAGACGCGCCTCGCCCGGGGCGAGCCGCCGGCGCTCGACCGCGCCACCATCCATCCTTACCTGGACGCGACGCCGGGGCCCTTCTACTACCAGCGCGTCGCCCACCCGGTCGGGTTCGAGGCCGAGCGTCTGCTGGGCGAACTCGACGGCGGCCACGCGCTGCTCTTCTCCTCGGGCGCGGGCGCCACCACGGCGCTGATCTTCGCGCTGCTCGGGCCGGGTGCGACGGTGGCGGTCGCCGACGGCGGGTACTGGGGGACGATCGGTCTGATGGAGGAGGAGCTCTCGCGCTGGGGGCTGAACGTCGAGGCGTTCGACCAGACGGGCGAGCCGCCGAATGCGGACCTCGTATGGCTCGAGCCGTGCGCGAACCCGATGATGACCTTCCCGGACCTGGAGGACGCCATCGGAATCGCACAGGCGGCCGGGGCGATCGTGGTCGTCGACAACACCGTGCTCAGCCCGGTCCTACTGCGCCCGCTCGAGTACGGCGCGGATTTCGTGCTCCACAGCGCCTCCAAGATCCTCGCCGGTCACCACGACGCGCTGCTCGGCGTGGTCAGCTGCGCGCGGCCTCGAGATCACGCGCGCCTGGCGGCATTCCGCGCGGCATCGGGGATCGTCGCCGCCCCCGATCCGGCATGGCTGCTGCTGCGCGGGATGAAGACGCTCGCGCTCCGGGTGCCGCGCCAGTCCGCCACCGCGCTCGAGCTGGCCCGGCGCCTGGCCAGCCATCCCGCGGTGGAGCGCGTCCGCTACCCGGGACTCGGCCCCGATCCGGTCGCCGCTCGGTACGTCGATGCGTTCGGCCCGCTCCTGTCCTTCGATGTCGCCGACGGCGATGCCGCGGAGCGGGTGGAGCGAGCGCTCGAGTTGATCGAGAACGCAACGAGCCTGGGCGGCGTCGCCTCGACACTCGAAGCCCGCGCGCGCTGGGAGGGCTCGCGGGTGCCCCCCGGCCTGCTCCGACTTAGCGTTGGCTTAGAGGACGCCGATGACCTGTGGGCGGATCTGGCGAGGGCCCTCGATCAAATCAGCGATGGGTAGGGTGTGCCGGACACCATGAAGGTCGTCTACACGCTCACGGACGAGGCGCCAGCGCTCGCGACCCATTCGCTGCTCCCGATCATCCGCGCGTTCGCCGGGGCGGCAGGAATCGAGATCGAGACGAGCGACATCTCGCTCGCCGGGCGGATCCTGGCCCAGTTCCCCGATCGGCTCGAGGACGACCAGCGCGTCCCCGACGCCCTCGCCGAGCTGGGTGCGCTGGCGGAGACCTCGGAGGCCAACATCATCAAGCTCCCCAACATCAGCGCGTCCGTGCCCCAGCTCAAGGCGGCGGTCGAGGAGCTTCAGGGGCAGGGCTATGCCATCCCCGACTATCCCGACGAACCCGGCGACGACGAGCAGCGAGCGATCCGCGCCCGCTACGACAAGGTCAAGGGCAGCGCGGTCAACCCGGTGCTCCGGCAGGGGAACTCCGACCGGCGGGCGCCCGCGTCGGTCAAGGACTACGCGCGCCGGCATCCGCAATCGATGGGCGAGTGGTCCTCTGATTCGCGGTCGCACGTCGCGACCATGAGCGACCACGACTTCCGCTCGACCGAGCGCTCGTACACGGCCGAGCGCGAGGGCGTGGTCAGGATCGAGCACATCGACCCGGACGGCAACGTGACCGTGCTCAAGGAGAAGACGCCGCTGAAGGCCGGCGAGATCATCGATGCCGCGGTCATGCACCGCGCCGCGCTCGAGGCGTTCCTGGCCGCGCAGCTGGCCGACGCCAAGAACCGAGGCGTCCTGTTCTCCGTGCACCTGAAGACGACGATGATGCGTGTGTCGGACCCGATCATCTTCGGTCACGTCGTCCGCGCCTATTTCGCCCAGTTGTTCGAGGAGCACGGGGACGCCCTGAGGTCGGTGGGGGTGAACCCCAACGACGGACTGGGCGCGCTGCTCAAGGCCATCGAGTCGCTCCCCGGCGATCAGCGTCAGGCGGTGCAGAGCGCGATCGACGCCGCGTATGAGAACGGTCCGCCGCTCGCCATGGTCAACTCCGAGCGCGGCATCACGAACCTCCACGTGCCCAGCGACGTGATCATCGACGCGTCGATGCCGGCGGCGATCCGCTCCTCGGGCCAGATGTGGAACGCTCGCGGCGAACACCAGGACGCCAAGTTCGTCATCCCCGACCACTCGTACGCCGCCCTGTACGCGGAGACGGTCGAGGACTGCCGCCGGCACGGTGCCTTCGACCCGGCCACGATGGGCTCGACGCCGAACGTCGGCCTGATGGCCCAGGCGGCCGAGGAGTACGGCTCACACGACAAGACGTTCGAGCTGGATGCCGCGGGGACGGTGCGGGTGGTGGACGACCGGGGCGAGACGCTGCTCGAGCACGAGGTCGAAGCGGGAGACATCTGGCGGATGTGTCAGACCAAAGACGCTCCGATTCAGGATTGGGTGCGCCTGGCCGTCGCGCGCGCGCGTGAAATGTCGGCCACCCCGGCCACCCCGGCGGTGTTCTGGCTCGACGAGACGCGCGCCCACGACGCCGCGGTCCTGGCCAAGGTGCGGCCCGCGCTCGAGGAGCTCGACACCGAGGGTGTTCAGATCGAGATCCGCGACGTCGCCGATGCGGCGCGGCTCACGCTCGAGCGGGCGCGCGCCGGCCAGGACACGATCTCCGTCACCGGCAACGTCCTGCGCGACTACCTGACCGACCTGTTCCCGATTCTCGAGCTCGGGACGAGCGCCAAGATGCTCTCGATCGTCCCGCTGATGGCGGGGGGCGGCCTGTTCGAGACGGGCGCGGGGGGCTCGGCGCCCCGCCACGTGGAGCAGTTCCTTGAGGAGAACCACCTGCGCTGGGACTCCCTCGGCGAGTTCCTGGCCCTCGGTCCGTCGCTCGAGCTGCTGGCCGAAAAGGAGGACAACCCGCGGGCGAAGCTGCTCGCCCAGACACTCGATCGCGCGATCGGCCGAGTGCTCGAGGAGGACCGATCGCCGAAGCGCGAGGTGGGCGAGCTCGACAATCGCGGCAGCCACTTCTATCTGGCGCTGTACTGGGCCCGGGAGCTGGCCGAGCAGAGGGACGACGCCGAGCTGGCCGAGCGCTTCGGGGCCCTGGCCGAGCGTCTCGGCGAGAGCGAGCAGCGCATCATCGAGGAGCTCAGCTCGGTGCAGGGCTCCCCGGTTGAGATCGGCGGCTACTACCGGCCCGACGCCCAGAAGGTCACCGCCGCGATGCGCCCCAGCGCGACGCTGAACGAGGCGATCGACTCGCTCTAATCAGGAAGAGGAGGGTACGTCTGTCTCGGGCGCGGCGCGCGGTTTGCGCTCCTGCAACAGCTTCTTGAAGGCGGGATGGACCACGGCCAGGCGCAGCCGGCGCGGGCCGCCCATGAAGTTGAAGGCGAAGCGCAGGTGCGGCTGGTCGACGACGACCACAGGCTTGGAGCCGCCGGCGGCCCGGACGATCGCCTTGGCCACGTACTCCGGCTTCATCGCCTTCTCGGGCGTCTGCCCGCCGGTCGGGCCCCATTCGTGCTCTTCGACCAGCTGGTCGGTCCGGACGTCTCCCGGGCACACCGCGCACGCGTGGACGCCGCTGCCGGCGAGCTCGTGGTACAGGACCTCGGCGAGGCCCACCATCGCCCACTTGCTGGTGCAGTAGGAGGCGTACGTGGGTCCGCCGATCAGGCCGAACTCGGAGGCCACGAGCACGATTGCGCCGTGGCCGCGCTCGCGCATGCCGGGGAGGACGCGCTGGGCGAGCCACAGCCCCGCGCCCACGTGCAGCCGGTAGGTGCGCTCGAAGTCCTCGACGCTGACGTCCTCGACGAAGTCGCGGCGGAGCAGGCCGGCGCAGCTGACGAGCACCTCCACCGGCCCGAGGGCGCTTTCGACCTCGTCCACCGCCCGCCGGCATTCGGCCGGGTCGGTCAGATCGACGGCCACCGCGTGGGTCCGGCCTCCGATCGCGCTCGCGGCCCGTTCGAGGGCCGCCTGGTTGGTGGCGACCAGTCCGACGGATGCGCCGAGCTCGGCGAAGCGGCGCGCGGTCGCCAGCCCGATCCCGCGCGAGGCGCCCGTGACGAGAACGGTCTGTCCGCTGTAGGAGGAGGGCATCGCGCGCAGATCCTATTGCCCGCGTGCGTGATCGAGCCAGCCGGTCGAGGCTAGTGCGCCTCGGCCGCCTGGCGGGCGAGTTCCACCAGCTCCTCCACCAGCGGCGCGGCCGCGCCCTCGGGCCAGACCAGCTCGAGCACGGCCGGCTCGGCGTCGATCAGCGGGATCGCCCTGATGCCCAGGTGGTGGTACGGCACCGCCACGATCTCGGGCAAGGTCGTGATCGCGCGGCCGGAGGCGACGATCCAGGAGACCTCCTCGGGGGTCTTGGCGCGGTCCTCCGTCCGGCGAGCCGGCGCACCGCGGTAGGCGTCGAGCCCCCAGTTGCCGAGCCATCCGGGATCGCATCCGACGATCCCCGGGAAGGGCTCGTCGAGCACGTCCTGCACCCGGAGCTCACTCCGGCCGGCGAGCGGATGGCTGTCGGCCATCGCCACCACCCGTGGACTGTTGCGGATTGGCTGGCTCGCCAGGCCGGGGATGGTCGGGGCGAACCAGATCAGCGCGAGATCCGCATCTCCCAGCCAGGTGCGGGCGTTCTGCCTCGGGTATCCGAGCTCGCGCCACTCGATCGTGACCCCGGGGTAGGCGGCGCTGAAGCGCGGAAACAGGTCGCCGGCCAGCATTGGCGGGGTCATGCTGACGAAGCCGGCACGCAGCCGGCCCTCCTGCTGGCTGGCCCAGGAGCGCGCGGTGGCGCTGGCGTCCTCGACCGCGGCCAGCGTTGCCTCGGCCTTCTCGAGGAAGGCCGCGCCCGCGCGGGTCACGGTCACGCCGCGAGGGTGGCGCTCGAGCAGCTTTACCCCAACTTGCGCCTCGAGCCGCGCGATCGCCTGCGAGAGCGCGGGCTGGGCCAGCTGGAGCCGCTGTGCGGCGCGGGTCATCTGGCCCTCGTTCGCCACCGTCACGAAGTACCGCAGTTGCCTGAGGTCGAGCTCGCTCAGCTAACTATCTCCACCGCCTGGGACATAACGCCTGCCATAAGCAGCCGTTATACCAGGCGACGAGGGACGTATTTGATTTGGCTCGAGGGCTCTGGAACTATCGCTGGCGGCAAGACCAACGGTATCGGGGGCACGCATTGGGACCGGATCAGGGCGCGTGTCGGCCGGGTGAGCGTCGGGGCGGCGCGCACACGGCCGGCTCGCGTTCTGACCCATTCAGGCGCCGCCGAGCAGTCCTCAATTCCGCCGCCCTGAGCGGCGGGCAGCTACCAGGCCTGGGTGCGGTCGCAGTTGGGGCAGCCGACCGAGGTCGTGACGAGTGCCTCAAAGGCATACCCGCACTCGCACGTGTACAGCGCACGATCTTCGGACGCGCCGCCGTGGCGGCGCTCGCGAGGTGAGCCCTCGGGCTCCGCCCCAACCGGATGCTCGGCGCCGTGGCCGTTGCGGCGCCGGCGCCAGGAACTGCTTCGTTCGCGTTGCTTTGATCTAACCAGCATCTCTACCTATAAACGCTCTGAGGCGTGATTGGTTTCTCTCTTTAAGGAGGAGCCTTCGCACCCCTCTAATACGACCTTAATCGGCAGGCTAACTGCGGGCGTGAGTGGCGGGGTAATCGCGCGCCGACGTATGGGAGAATCAGCCGCAGTGGATCCCAGCCGCAAGCGCGCCATCCGGCTCACCGTTGCCCTGACCGCCGCCGTACTGCTGGCCGCAGCGCTCGTCTACGTGAGTTTCAGCGCCGGCACGAAGGAGTTCACGGCCTCGCAGTTGCTGGCGCAGGGCAAGCCGGGCCAGACCTACGAGTTGGCCGGGACGGTCCTGGACGGCTCGGTCCGGCATGACGGCGGGACGCTCTACTTCGCGATTCGCGACCCCAAGAAGGACGTGGCGGTCCCGGTTCGCTACACCGGGGTCATCCCCGATCCGTTCGCTGCTGGGCGGGCCGTGATGGTCGCCGTGCGGCAGGGGGACGGTTCGACGTACGTCGGTCAGCAGAACTCGCTCACGACCAAGTGCCCGTCGAAGTACCAGGCGGCCGCCGCGTCGTAGCTGAGTGATGCCCGTGCTTGCCGGTTCGCGAAATGAGGTTCTGACGTGGCGCTGATCGGGCGTGCGCTGTTGCTCATGTGCCTGGGCGCCGCCGTCTACGGCATCGGCGCGTCGGTCTACGGGGCACGGCGGGGCCGGCGTGAGTGGACCATCTCGGGCCGGCGCGCCGTATACGCGCTGGCGGCAATGGCGACGCTCGCGTTCGCCATCCTCGAGGACGCCTTCTATCGCAACGACTTCTCGTTCAACGTCGTCGCCGGGTCGTCCTCGACCACCACGCCCACCTTCTACAAGCTCGCGGCGGCGTGGTCGACCCAGCAGGGATCGCTGCTGCTGTGGGTGTTCCTGCTGTCGCTGTGGTCGAGCCTGATCCTGTTCCTGGTCCGCAACCGGGCGCGTGAGATCACCGCCTACGCCACCGCGGTGCTGCTGGGCTTCATGGGGTTCTTCACGGCGCTGGCGGTGTTCTGGGCCAACCCGTTCGCGACGAGCGCCACCCCGCCGGCCGAGGGCGCGGGCCTCGATCCCCTGCTCGTGCACCCGAGCATGATGATCCACCCCCCGATGCTGTACTCGGGGTACACGCTGCTCACGATCCCGTTCGCGTTCGCGATCGGCGCGCTGGTCACCGGGAGGCTCGGCGCGGAGTGGATCGCTCTGACTCGCCGCTTCGCGCTGGCGGCGTGGCTGTTCCTCGGGATCGGGATCCTGCTCGGGGCCCGCTGGTCCTACACGGAGCTCGGCTGGGGAGGCTACTGGGCCTGGGATCCGGTCGAGAACGCGGCCCTGATGCCGTGGCTGTGCATCACCGCGTTCATCCACTCGATCATGATTCAGGAGAAGCGGGGGATGCTGAAGGTGTGGAACGTCTCGCTCGTGCTGGGCGCCGGCTTCCTATCGATCCTCGGCACCTTCCTGGTGCGCTCAGGCATCCTGGACTCGATCCACGCCTTCGGGGCGTCGACGCTCGGAGTCCCGTTCGTGATCCTGCTCGCGGTGATGGCGACCGCGGCGATCGGGCTGATTCTGTGGCGGCGTGAGCAGCTGCGCTCCGAGGCGCGCCTGGACTCTCTCCTCTCGCGCGAGGCGGTGTTCCTGTTGCAGAACATGGTCCTCGTGGCGATGGTGTTCGTGATCTTCTGGATCACGTTCTTCCCGCTGATCTCGCAGGCGCTGACCGGCACCAAGGTGTCGGTCGGTCCGCCCGCCTTCAAGCCGTTCGTCGTGCCGCTGGCGCTGATCCTGGTCCTGCTGTCGGGGATCGGTCCGATCATCGCGTGGCGGCGGGTGACCGTGGCCAACCTGCGACGGAACTTCACGCTGCCCGTGCTGGGAGGGCTCGCGGTGCTGATCTGGCTGCTCCTGGTGCCCGGTGGCCCGAGCTCGCGGCCGTTCGCATTGATTTTGTTCGCGCTGGCCGGGTTCGTGCTGGTGTCGGTCTTCCAGGAGCTGTGGCGCGGCACTGCGGCGCGCCGCGCGATGACGCACGACATCGTCCCGGTCGCGTTCGTCGGGCTGATCCGCCGCAACCGCCGTCGCTACGGCGGCTACATCGTCCACGCCGGTCTGGCCGTCCTGCTGATCGGCGTCGCGGCGTCCTCGTCCTTCCAGCACTCGCAGGACGTGTTCCTTGCTCCGGGGCAGAAGGCCAGCGTCGACGGCTACACGATCCGCTACGTGCGGCCCACCGAGTCGATCTCCCCCGAGAAGATCGCCATGGGCGCCGTGCTCAACGTGACCAAGGGCGGCAAGCACGTCACCACGGTGACGACCACGAGGAACTTCTACCCGTCGCAGAATCCCACCGACGGCCTGGTCGGGCGGTTCTTCGACACCACCGACTCGGATAGCGAGGTCGGTCTGCACTCGAACCTGCGGCGCGACATCTGGGCAGTGATCGACGTCGATCCGACGCATCTCGCACCGCTCATCAATCAGGCCAACAGCCTGTTCGCCGCCTTCGCGCCGCAGGTGATGACCAAGGCGGCGAAGCTTCCCCCGGCCCAGGCGCAGCAAGCGGTTAACACGCTGTGGACCGAGCGCGACCTGGCCGTGTCCGAGATCGCGCGCCGATTCGTGACCCATCCGTGGGCGAGCGAGTTCCTGCTGATCGTGGACCCGATGGTGATCTGGCTCTGGCTCGGGGCGCTGATCATCGCCGGCGGCGGGCTGATCGCGCTGTGGCCGGTGCCGTCGCTGGCCCGCCGGCGCGCCGCCACCGCGGCGTCTGCTCCGTCACCCGCGCGCCAGCCGGCGCCGTCGCCTCGAGTGCGCGTCCGCGAGCCGGTGTGAGATGAGCGGCGCCCTCGAATACCTGGTCATCCTCGCCGTCCTGTCCGCCGCGGTGGTGTTCGTGACCTGGCCGCTGCGGATTGCCGCTGTCGGCCGCCGGCCGGGCGAGCGGTCGGAGCTGGACGAGCGGTCGAGCCTGGACGAGCTCGAGGCCGCCCGCGAGGCCAAGTACCGCGAGCTGCGCGACGCCGAGCTCGACCACCTGACTGGGAAGCTCTCTGACGACGATTACGAGGCGCTCGACCACAGCCTGCGCGGCGAGGCGATCGAGATCCTGCACGGGCTGGATCGCGAGCTCGCGCGCGAGCGCGAAGACGACTCAGCTACCATCGACCCGGCATGACCACGATTCTCGGCATTGTCCAGGTATTTATCTGTGTCGTGCTGGTGTTCCTGATCCTGATGCACTCGGGCAAGGACGCCGGTCTGTCGGGCGCGTTCGGGGTGGGGACGGGCGCCGGCCCGCTCGGTGGCGGCTCGCTCGTCGAGCGCAACCTGAACCGGTGGACGATCGCCTTCGCGATCCTGTTCGTGGTCAACACGATCGTCCTGATCAAGATCTCGTAGGGTTCTCCGGGGGTTCTTCCTGGGCCGCCTGCGGCGTCCGTCGGATGTGGTGCAGCAGGCCCGATGGCGAGGCAAGGATGCCGAGCGGGTCGTCGCCGCGACCGCCGGGTTCCCCGTCCGGTCCGCTTCCACGTTCCCGAGCACGGAGAACTCGCCACTCGCCGGTCGGTCACCGGTGAATGTCCGTTCACTCGGCTGCTGCGCGGTTAAGTCGACACTGGGCCGGTGAGGTCGCGCGATTGGTGGGTTAACCGTGTTGGCGGAGAGGCTTCGGGCGCCGATCGGGCTCGGCGTGGCGCCCGTGCGGCAAGCTGGGCCACGCCGGGGGGGAGGCGGCCGTCGGTGGCCAGCCAGCCGCCGGCCAGGATCAGCAGCAGGCCGGCGACGGCGCCCGCTCCCGGATGCTCGCCCAGCAGCAGCACCCCGAGCGTGACCGCTACCACCGGGTTGACGTAGGTGATGACAGTGGCGCGGCTCGTGCCCGCCTCGCCGATCAGGATCGCGTAGACCACGAACCCGGCGGCCGTGCACACGAGCCCGAGCACCACCACCGCGCCGATCGCGCCCGCGGGCGGGACGTGGCGGGGGGTATCGAGCGCCGCCCAGGGCGCCAGCACCACCGAGGCGATCGCCAGGCTCGCGCCCATGGTGGCGCGGGGATCGAGGCCGGCGAGGCGGTGCTTGATCAGCATCGGACCGATCGCATATCCGGTGGCGGTCAGCATGATCGCGCCGATCCCGAGCAGCTCGCCTCGGTGCCCGGCGGCGTCCAGGCCGACGAGCGCGATTACGCCACCGAACCCGATCGCCAGCCCGAGGGCACGGACCGGGGTCGGGCGCTCGGCGTGATCGAAGCGGATCGCCAAGAGCGCGCCGATGAGCGGGACGGTGGCGACCATGATCGCCGCCAGCGACGAGGGGACGCGCTCCTCGCCGATGGCCAGCATCGGGAACGGAATCGCGACCTCGGCGACCGCGAAGGCGAGCAGCCAGCGCCACCGGTTGAGGACGGTCCCGAGCGTGCCGGCGCGCCAGGCGAGCGCCAGCAGCACGAGCGAGCCGAGCGTCACCCGTCCCCAGGCGAGCACCGGGGCGGTAACCCCGTGGTCGACCGCGATCTTGATGAACAGATACGGCACGCCCCAGATGAGCGAGGCGGCCGCAAACGCCAGCCAGGCGCGACGGGTCATGGCCCCTGAGTCTGCCAGGGGCGCGGCACCGGGGTCCAGAGCCGTGCCGCGCGACCGCTCAGCGAGCCTGGCGCTCGCCGAGCTGGTCGACGAGCCGGAGGAGGTCGAGCGGGCTGAACGGCTTGGTCAGGAACAGGTCCGCGCCCGCCTGCTCGGCCTCCGCCTCGACGCTGTCGCCATGGGCCGCGGTCAGCATCACGATCGTCCGCTCGCCCGCGGGGTCGTCCTCACGCAGGCGCCGGCAGGTATCGATCCCGTTCAGGCGCGGCATGTCGACGTCGAGGAACACCAGCGAGGGCCGCTCACGCCGAGCTACCTCGATCGCCTCCAGACCGTCGGCCGCTTCGTGGAGCTCGAACCCGGCGACGTCCTCGAGCGTGGTTGCGATCAGCTTGCGGATGAACTCGTCGTCATCGACGATCAGTACCCCGTTCCCCCCCGCCGCGGAGGCGGGCGTCATCGGATTTCGGCCGCGATCCGCTCAAACACGTGGTCGTCGATTGAGTTGAACGCGTCCACGACGCGAGGATCGAACTGGGTGCCGCTCTCCGAGTTGATCATCGCCCGCGCGTAGCGAAGCGAGCACGCGGGACGGTATGGACGGTCGGTGGTGAGGGCGTCGAGGACGTCGGCCACGGAGAACACGCGTGCTGCGAGGGGAATCCCGTCGGCCGCGAGGTGATCGGGATACCCGGTGCCGTCCCAGCGCTCGTGATGCGAGCGCACCACGTCGGCGGCCTCGGCCAGGAATTCGATGCCCTGCACGATCTCGGCCCCGATCACCGGATGGCGCGACATCAGCGCGCGCTCGGCGTCGTCGAGGGCGCTCGGCTTGTACAGGATTGCGTCGGGAATGGCGACCTTGCCGACATCGTGCAGCAGGAAGCCGAACTCGAGCTCGGGGGTGAGCACGAGCTCGGTCGGGAACTTGCGCGCGATCTCCAGCCCGTACGCCGCGACCCGCTCGGCGTGCTTGCCGGTGTACGCGTCCCGGGCCTCGACCGCGTTGGATAGCGCCCGCACCGTTGCCATGTACGAACGGCGCAGCTCCTGGGCGCGGGCCCGCTCCTGCTTGAAGGTCTCGCGCAGGTCGGCGGCGTAACGCTGGAGCTGAAGCTCCTTGTCGGCCGCTTCGCGCTCCCGCCGGCGCAACTCGGCGCGGAGCCGCACGAGCTCATCGATCAGTCCGATCTCGCTCTGGACCGCCATCTCGAGTCAGGGTATCCGTGTCTGCGCGCGCGGTGTTAGCACGTACCTTTCCTGCCGAGGAATTGATACCCGTCTCTTCACAAAACCTACCTATCGCTCACCCCTGAGCGCGGCGAGGACGGCCGAGGCCGCATATTCGGCCGGCACGACCTCCATCCCGAGCTTGTCGACGCCCGGCGGGGTGGGTATGTCGGCGTCCGAGATCAGGATCACGGCGCGGCGAACGCGGCGGCCGCGGAGGTCGAGGGCCTGGATCGCCATCTGGGGGTTGCGGATTCCCACGTCGACGAGCGCGACCTCGAAGCGCCGCTCGCGGCAGACCCTCGCCGCGGCGGCCCCGCTGTGCTCCCACTGGAACTCGATGCCGAGGCCGTCGAGGGCGGGCTCGAGCACGTTCTGGAGGTTCTCGCGTCCGACCACGAGCACGCGCGAGCGGCCCGCGCTGACGGCCGCGCCGAGCACCGAGAGGAGCTCGTCGGCGTCGATCGGCTTGGTCACGACCCACTCGCCGGCGAGTTCCTGGCGCCCTGAGAAGACCGACACGAACACGATCGGCGTGCTGGCCAGCTCGCCGTCCGAGCGGATCTGGCGGAGCACCTGGAATCCGTCCATCCCGGGCATGAGGATGTCGAGCGTGACCGCGTCGTAGTGACCGGAGCGCAGTCGCTCGAGCGCCTCCTGGCCGCTCAGTGCGACGGTCGCCTGGACGTCAACCGCGGCCAGCTGGCTGGCGATCAGCTCGGCGATCTCGCGTTCATCGTCGACGACGAGCACGTTTCGTCCCCGGATCGACTCGAGCGCCGCGGGCGAGTCGAACCCGGTCACGGCCGCGGGCAGCCGCACGCGGAACGTCGTCCCGCGTCCCGGTTCTGACTCGACGCTGATCTGCCCGTAGTGCAGGTCGACGAGCGACTTGACGATCGACAGTCCGAGGCCGGTGCCGGGGTTCGAGCTGCTGCGGTTTCCAGCCCGGTAGAAGCGGTCGAAGACGTGCGAGAGCTCCTCCTTGTTCATGCCCACGCCGGAGTCCTCGACGACGATCTCGACCCAGGCCCGATCGGGGGCAACGCCGATGTGGATGCTTCCTCCTTCCGGCGTGTAGAGGTGGGCGTTGGTCAGCAGGTTGGCGACGATCTGGCGCACCCGGCCGGGATCAGCGAGGGCAGGCGGGAGCACCGGTGCCGCGTAGGAGGTGAGATGCTGCTCCTTGGCCTGGATGCGCGGGCCAATCAGCTCGACGACCTCCTGGATCACCTCGCCGACGTCGATCGGGCGCCGGTTGATCTCCACGTGGTCGGCCTCGATCCGGGCCACGTCGAGCAGGTCGTTGACGAGGTCGACGAGCCGGTCGGTCGACTTGAGGATGATTCCGACGAACTCGCGCTGCCGGTCGGACATGTCGCCCGAGGAGCGCTCGAGCAGCTCGACGAACCCCTTGATCGACGTGAGCGGACTGCGGAGCTCGTGCGACGCGGTGGCCACGAATTCGCTCTTGGCCCGTTCCAGGCGCGCGCGCTCGCTCATGTCGCGCACGGTCCACACCACGCCGGCGTCCTCGTCGCCGAGATGGGCGGCGGTCACCGACAGCGTTCGCCCGCGATGCTCGACCAGCGCCTCGCGCGTGAGTGCCTCGTTCTCGGGAGGCAGTGGGCTGTCGTCGCCGTCGATCCGGCCGCCGACAACGAGCTCGGGGACGAGGTCGCCGGCGCGCGGGTTAACGGTGGCGATCACGTCGGACCCCGGCTCGGTAACGATCAGCGCGTCGCCGAGACTCTCGATCGTCACCGCCAGGCGCTGGCGCTCCTCCTCGATTCGTCCCTGCGCGGCGGCGAGGTCCGCGCCCATCTCGTTGAACGCACCCGCGAGGTCCTGGAGCTCGCGAGGGCCCGAGGGCTCGACGCGCTGCTCGAGCTTGCCCTCGGCGAGGCTGTGGGTGGCCTGGACCAGCTCGTCGAGCGGGCGACGCATCGCCCGGACCATCGCGGTGATCAGCGCGAGCGCGCCGCCGAGCGCGAGCACGCCGGCGACGATCACGAGCAGGAGCGCCCGGCGGGAGTCCGAACGGGCCTGGCTCCTGGCGCTCGCCTGCCGGGCCGCCTGGCGCGCCTGGAGTTGGGCGGCGAGGGCGCGGGCGGAGGCGAGCGGGCCGGTGACCGCCGTCGTGAGGTGGCCGGCGGCGGCGAGGGTGCGGGCGTCCTGCTCGGCCGCGATCTGCTCGCGGACCAGGCGCTCGCTGACCGGGTCGCCCCGGGCGAGCGAGGTGGCGGTCGCGGCCGCGGCGGCGTAGGCGGCCGCGACCTGGCGCCGCGCCGCGGCGACCCCCGGTCCCCGCGCGTCGCGCAGGACCTCCTCCTCGGCGATGCCGGCGCCGGCGAGGTTCGCGCCGGCGATGGCCAGCGAAGAGGTGTTGAGGAGGCGGTTCTCGTAGCGCTGGCGCGCGCGGTACAGGCTGGCGATGCCGAGCGCGGCGACGAGCGCGAGCGCGAGCGTCAGAGCGACGAGCGCGAGGCGCAGCGAGCGAGCGATGGAAAGGCGCTGCATAAGAAGACGTTTGGGTTGCGGGCGACCCGCGGTGATCGTACCCGCGGGCTCGGGCGGCGGCGCAGCCCCGACCCGGCGCAGCCGGGCGTCTGCGACGGTTAACATTTCCGGCCATGAGCCTTGCCCGGATGTGGAGGCGTCAGCTGTGGGCCGCCTCGGGTGCGGCGCTGATCGTTCCGTTGGCGATGGTGGCGGCGCTGGTGCTGCTCGCGCTGGGCGGCGGCTTCAGTCAGCTTGGCGTGCTCGGCCAGATCTTCGCTGGACCGCCGGCGCCGAGCGCGGGACCGCTGGCGCCCGGAGTCGCGTCCGGTGGCGGGGCGCGTGCCGCGCGGAATGGAAAGCGGACCGGCAACACGGTTCCGGTGATCCCCGTGATTCCAGTGGCGCAGTCCGTGGCGACCCGGCCCGGGACCGGTGGCGCCGGGGCGCACGGCCGCGTGGTGCCCGGGGTCGCGGCGCCGCGCATCGGCATCCGCTCGACCGGCGGTGCGATCCGGCCCGGTGGCCTAGCCACGCGACCGGTGACCGGCAGTCCCGGCGGGGTGGGCTCGACCCCCGTAGCGCCGACGCCGACGCCCGTCTCCTCGACGCCGTCCCCTTCGCCGGGCGCTTCACCTGCGCCGGTCCGTGGGCCGACGCCGTCTCCCGGACCCTCGCCGAGGCCAAATCCCATCGGCACCGTGATCAAGGCCGTCACCTCGGTCACCCAACACCTCCCGGGTCCGGTCGGGCCCGGTGCCACTCAGGTCGTGCAGGGGGTCGGCCGCCCCGCCCACGGCCCGCCGCCGTCGCCCGGGGTGCCGTCCCGCGGGTTGCCGGCGCGCGGATTTTCACCGCCCGGATTGCCGGCGCGCGGATTTTCGCCGCCCGGACTGCCGGCGCGCGGAGCGCCCCCGCGGGGATTGCCGGCTCGAGGCTTCCCGCCGGCCGGACCGCCGTTCCGCGGATCGCCGCCGGCCGCCCAGTCGCCGACAACGCGCTGGCGCGATCCCCCACCGGCTTCGCCGGTGACGCCGAGGATGCGTTGAGGTCCCGCCTTCTCGCGTGTGGCGCGGTGGCGCTGTCCGCCGTCGCCGTGGCGGGCTGCGGCAGCTCGGGCGGCCCGACCTTCGCGCCCGGCTCGACCGTGAGCGAGCAGGCCGGCGGCGCCTCGGTGGCGCGGGTCCGTCACGTTCCCGAGGCCGATTGGCTGCGCTTCGACTATGACGCTCAGCGCAGCGCCGTCGGTCCGGCCGCCACCGGGATCACCGCCGGCAACCTGCACACGCTGCGCCTGCGCGCGGTGAAACTGCCGGGCACGGTGGACTCCTCGGCCATCGAACTGACCGGGGTGAACGTGCGCGGCCGGCGGCGCGACGTGATCGTGATGACGACCACGTACGGGCGTACGCTCGCGCTCGATCCCGGAAACGGTCAGCGGCTGTGGGAGTTCACGCCCGGGGACATCGGCTCCTATCAGGGCAGCGCCCAGATCACGACGGCGACGCCGATCGCCGACCCCGACCGGCAGTTCGTGTACGCGGCATCGCCGGACGGCCGCATCCACAAGCTGGCTCTCGCCACCGGCCGGGAGGTCCACTCCGGCGGCTGGCCGGTCAGCGTCACCTTCGACGCCACCCACGAAAAGATCGCGGCCGCGCTCAACATCAGCGGCAACTCGCTCGTGGTGACGACGGGCGGCTACATCGGCGACATCCCGCCCTATCAGGGCCACGTGGTGATGATCGACCGCAGCTCGGGCCGCATCACGGCGGTCTGGAACGCCCTCTGCTCGAACGTCCACCATCTGATCGACCCGCCGCGTTCGTGCCCGGCGAGCGACGCCGCCATCTGGGCGCGCGAGGGCGCAGTGATCGAGCCGGGCACCGGCCGGATCCTCGTCGCCACCGGCAACGCTCCGTTCAACGGCTCGACCGACTGGGGCGACAGCGTGCTCGAGCTGAGCCCCGACGGTAAGCAGCTGCTGCACAACTGGACGCCGACCAACCAGGCGCAGCTCAACTCGAACGACCTCGACCTCGGGAGTACGGCGCCGGCGCTGCTGCCGACGTTCGACGGCCGGCGCCTGGCGGTCCAGGGCGGCAAGGCAGGCGTCCTCGACCTGCTCGACCTCGACCGCCTCGACGGCACCAGCGGCGGTGCCGGTCCCCGCACCGGCGGCGAGCTCCAGCAACTGCCAAGCCCCGGGGGCGACCAGGTGTTCACGGCGCCGGCCGTGTGGACGCACGGCGGGCGGACCTGGATCTTCGTCGGCGACGGGTCCGGGACCTGGGCGTACACGCTCGGCGGGAGCGGCGCCGCCCCCCGGCTGTCGGTTGCCTGGAAGTCGGGAAGCGGCGGGACCAGCCCCGTCATCGCCGGCGGGTTGCTCTACGTCTATGACCCCGGCGGATCGCTCGATGTCTACGCGCCCACGACGGGCCGGAAGCTGCTGTCGCTACCGGCCGGGAGCGGGCATTGGAACAGCCCGATCGTCGTCGGCGGGCGCGTGATCCTACCGGTCGGCAACGCCAACGATCACGCCACGACCGGGACGCTCGACATCTTCCATCTGCCCGGGCGCTGACTCACCGCGGGTGTTGGTCGCGCGCAGCCCGATCACGGCGGCGGCCAGCAGGCACGCTGCCGAGGCCTCGAGGCCGCGCTGCAGTCCGGAGTTCAGAGCGTCGACGGGGAACGTGTGCCCCGCCAGCAGATGATCGGTCCGGCTGGTCGCCAGGGCCGTGAACACGGCGAGTCCGAGCGCGCCGCCGAGCTGCTGAGAGGCGTTGACGAGCGCGGCAGCCAAGCCGGCCTTGTCGGAGGGGACGCCGGCGTTGGCGGCGGTCGTCACCGCGACGAACACCGGCCCGAACCCGAGCGACATGATCACCATCCCTGGCAGCAAGTCGTGGAGGTAGGAGCCGCCGACGGCGATGCGCGAGAGCCAGTAGATCCCGGCCGCGGCGATCAGCGAGCCGCCGATGATCACGGCGCGCGTCCCGACGCGACTCAGGAGCTGTGACGCGACTCCGGCCGCGGCACCAGTGGCGAAGCACACGGGGAGGTAGGCGGCGCCGGTCTGGATCGGTGAGTAGTGGAGCACCTCCTGCATGTACAGCGTGAGAAAGAAGAACATGGCCAGGAAGCCGGCGAACGCGATCAGCTGGGTGACATCGGCGAACGCGAGTCCATTGATACGAAAGATCGAGAGCGGGGCCAGCGGGTTGCGGTGAAGGCGCTCGTTCACGACAAAGGCGGTCAAGAGCACCACCGCGACGGCGAGCTCGACGATCGTTCGGGGCCTGCCCCAGCCCACGGTCGGCGCCTTCACCAGCGCGTAGACGAGCAGCAGCATCCCCCCGGTGGCGAGCAGCGCACCGAGGGCATCGAAGTGCTCGAGCTTCTTGCGGGGGCCATCGCCGGGGATCAGGCGAGGAACCGATGCCAGCACCAGCACGCAGGCGACCGGGTTGACGAACATGACCCAGCGCCACCCGAGGCCCTGGGTGAGCAGCCCGCCGAGCAGCACGCCGACGGCGGAGGCCAACCCGCCGACGCCGCCCCAGACGCCCAGTGCAGCGTGGCGGTCCTTCCCCTCCCGGAAGGTGGTCGTAAGGATCGACAGCGCTGAAGGAAGCGTCATCGCGGCGCCGATCCCCTGGGCGAGGCGGGCGCCGATCAGCACTCCCGCCGAGCCGGCGAACCCGCCGATCAGCGACGAGACGCCGATCACGCCGATGCCGGTGACGAGGACGCGTCGCCGGCCGATCAGGTCGGCGGCCCGGCCGCCAAGCAGCATGAACCCGCCGTAGGTGAGCAGATAGGCGCTCGGCACCCACTGCAGGCCGGCTACCGAGAAGTGAAGGGCGTGCCGGATCGACGGCAGGGCGATGTTGACGATCGGGGCGTCGACGAAGTCGAGAAACGCCACCGCGCACAGCAGCGCGAGGATCAGTTTCCCGCGCGCTGTGGAGAGAAACGAGGGTTGGGACGGCATGAGTGACCTTTCGAATGTGGCGTTGGGCCTTCACTGGGGATGACCCGCCACCGCCTGCGGACGTGACACGGGCCGCGGGCGTCGTATTCGCAGGGGTCAGCTGCGGTCGGGGTAAGCTGGGCGCCAGTGTCAGGCAGCGGGCGCCAGCACGCGCTTCGTGCGCGGGCGTAGCGCTTCACACGGAGCGCCGGCCGCCGGGAGGCGGAGACTGAAGACCGAGCCGGAGCCCGGGCTCGAGACGACCTCGATCGATCCGCCCATGGCTTCGGTCAACGCCTTGCACACGACCAGACCCAGACCGTTGCCCTCGACGCCGCGCAGCGGGGCATCCAGCCGCTCGAACGGCGTGAACAGCCGCGAGAGCTGGTCCGCGCTCAGGCCCACGCCGGTGTCGATGACGTCGATCCGCACCCGTTCGCTTCCGTCGCGGGTGGCCCGGAGGGTGATCGAGCCGCCGGGGCGGTTGTAGTTGATCGCGTTGGAGATCAGGTTGAGGAGCACCTGCTTGAGCCGCCGGTGGTCGGCCAGGACCCACAGGGGCTCCTCGCCACTGAGGTGGCGCAGCGTCAGCGACTTCTCGGCCGCCAGCGGGCCGGACAGCGAGACCGCCTGCGCGATCTCGTCCCGTGCGTCGACCGTCGCCTCGGACAGCTCGAGGTCGCCGCCGGCCAGGCGCGAGAGCTCGAGCAGGTCCTCGGCCAGCGCCAGCAGGTGACGCCCGCCGGCGAGGATCTGCTCGACGCTGTGGCGCTGCGAATCGCTCAGATCGTCGAGGGCCAGCAGCTGGCCGAAGGCCAGGATCGCGTTCAGGGGGTTACGGAACTCGTGGCTGACCCGCGAGAGCGCTTCGGTCGTGGAAAGCACGCTCATCTATCGACGTACTTCGCCGAAACCCTTAGCGGTAGTCCTCCGGGGGGCGTGTCCGTGAGAACTACGGATGGGCGCGCCGGCGGGGCAGGGTGCCGGCGCGGGTCTCGTCCGTCACGCGACGACGGAGAACTCGGCACTCGCGGTGTACGGGGTGGCGAGCGGCGCGTTCCCCGTACCAGGGGCCGGTGAACGACCGTTCGCCGCCGGGGGGTGGGCGAGTGGCGAGTTGCCCGCGTGGCGCGGCCGGCAGCTGGCGCGGGCGTGCGGTCAGGCCCGGGGCCGCGGGCGCAGTGGCGCCGGGCCGGATGCCCGGCGGCGACCACGCGCTCGGGAAGGCGATACCGGTCCCATGGATGCCGCGAAGCGGCCCATCATCGGTATCGGGAACGACCCCGGCCGCAGGGACCCGGCCGCTAGGAGCCGCCGAGACCCCTGTTCTCCGCCGCCTTATAGGCGATCTGGAGGAAGTCCGACACGGTCAGCGCGGTGAGGGTGGACGCGGCAATCCGAGTCACCCGGGGCGCGAACAGCAGGCCGACGTGGAAGGCGCCGGCGGCCCATAGGCCGAGGCAGTAGGGGCAGATCAGCATCTCGCCGATCGCGCCACGGAACTCGCCGTCGCGCGAGCGCTCCTCGACCTCGGCCGGGCCGCCGCGTCCCTGGTACTCGGTAAACGGGGCCCGCATGAAGCTCGTGACCTTGTCCTTCGCCACCAGTCGCGAGAGCTTGTGGCTGGCCGTTCCGATCAGCATCAGGTCCTGCGCGGAGACGCGGTCGGGGAGCCGGTCCGAGCGCTTGG
>Ga0335074_10001304_pt1 | contig 33955 bp, 26 predicted proteins | sample Lox_Sample_23_FD_206715 | JGI IMG/M metagenome (GOLD analysis project Ga0335074, IMG submission 206715) | Soil microbial communities from Loxahatchee National Wildlife Refuge, Florida, United States - Lox_Sample_2.3 | ecosystem: Environmental > Terrestrial > Soil > Wetlands | place: USA... | reverse complement strand
TGCAGTGGGCGGTCGATAACCAGCTCGCCGACAACATCAGGGTCCTCAATATGTCCCTGGGCTTCCAGCCGTTCGAATCCACCGTCGTCAACCCGCTCGACCAGGCCGTGCAGGCGGCGTGGAACTCGGGCATCGCGGTGGTGACCTCGGCCGGCAACGCCGGGCCTTCCAACGGGACCATTCTGTCGCCTGGGGACGATCCCCTGGTGATCACCGTCGGCGCGCTGGACGACATGGCCCAGCCGGTGGTCGCCGACGATGAGATGACCAACTTCAGCAGCGTCGGGCCCACCTCGCCCGACGGCTGGGTAAAGCCCGACCTGGTCACCTCCGGCCGCTCGGTCGTCAGCCTGGCCGCGCCGGGCTCAACGATCTACGACGACTACCCGTCGGCCCGCATCGGCTCGGCCAACTTCGTCGGTTCCGGCACCTCGTTCAGTACCGCCGTCACGAGTGGCGCGGCGGCTTTGATCCTGGCCGCCGATCCCTCGCTCACCCCCGATCAGCTCAAGGCCAGGCTGCTCGGCACGACCAGCCCCGGACCAGTCGGGAATCCCTTCGTGGACGGGCACGGAGCCCTGAACGCGTACGCCGCCGCCACCGCGGGCCCGATGAACCTCGGCCAGTCCGTCGTTGGCACGGCCCTGACCCTGCTCGGGTCGACGGTCTCGCTCTCACCCGTGGCCAACCTCGCCAGCAGCTGGAACGCGAGCCTCTGGTCTGGCGTCTCGTGGCAGCAGGGCTCCGGCGGGGGCCCGGGCTGGAACGGCTCGGCATGGAACGGCTCGGCATGGAACGGTTTCACCTGGTCCAGCCATGCCTGGAACGACGGCGGCTGGGCGGGCGCGTCCTGGAACTCCCAGACGTGGCAAGGGTCGGCGTGGGATGGCTCAGCGTGGCAGGGCTCGGCCTGGAATGGCGCCGCCTGGAACGGCAACGCCTGGAGCGCTTCGGAATGGAATTAAGGGGTGCCCGCGACGTAGTCAGGCCATGAAATTGCCACGCCCGGCCCGGGCGATCGTGGCCGCTTCCATCGCTGGGGGCGCCGGAACACTGGTCGTCGCGGGCTTGCGCCAATCAGGTTGCGCGCCGGTCAGTGAGAGCCAGTGGTTCGTGGCGGCTGCCCTGGGCGTACTGCTGCTGGGAAGCTGGCTGTGGCCGCTGGTGGTGTTCCGGGGCGGCGAATCCGACGCCACTCACGTCGATGAGTGCTTCTTCGTCATCCTTGCCCTGCTCGTGCCGCCGGTTCTCACCCTCGGCACCATGGCGGTGGCGACGGCTCTGGCTCAGGCCGTCCGCCGCCGCCCGCTGGTGAAGTCGGCCTTCAATACCGGGCAGGTTCTGGTGTCGGCGGGACTGGGACTCGCGGTGAGCCGCGGCGTAGCCGTGCCATCGAATTCGGTCGGCACCGCCCAGGTGGCTGCCGTCGTGGCGGGTGTGGCGGTATTCCTGGTCGTCAACGAGGCTCTGTTCGGCGGCGTTATGGCGTCGATGGGGACGACCTGGGAAGAACTCACAAGCGATCTGCCGATCCAGCTCACGCTGGCCGGCGGGGGAGCGTTGACCGGCATCGTGCTTGCCCTGGCGATACGGACGCATAAGTGGGCGATAGTCCTGGCAATTCCGCTGCTGATCGTTGGGCGCTCGCTGATCGGAGCCAGATACGCGGCGCTGTATGACCGTGCCAGGACCGAGGGACTGTACGAGGTCACCCTGGCGGCCAACCGGCAGCTGCGGCAGCAGCCGGTTCTCGACACGATCCTGGAGTCGGTCCGGCGGCTGCTCCGCAGCCCGCAGGCGGCCCTGACGCTCGACGACCCGGCCGCCGGCGAGCTGTCAGCAGCGATCACGATCGCGGGCCAGCAGCAGTGGCTGGTGGCCGCCGGCCGGAGGCGCGACGAGCCGTTCGACGACGCCGACCGCGGCCTGCTGCGCGCGCTTGCCGCCGTCGGCAATGCGGCCCTGAGCAACGCTGAGCTGTACCAGCAGGTCCACGTCGAGCGCGAGCGGCTGTCCTCGATCACACTCAACATCGGCGAAGGCGTCTGCGCGATCGATGCCGACGGCCGGCTCACGTTCGTCAACCCCGCAGCGGCAGACCTGATCGGCCTGTCCCCGCTCAACATCACCGGCGACCAGGACGCGGGGCCGGCCGTCATCGCGCCGGACTTCCTGCTCGTGCCGGCGCGTGAGGCCATGCGCACACGCCGCACGATCCGCGAGGACGATGCCCGGTTCCGCGGAAAGGACGGCGCGACCATACCGGTCGCCTATACGGCGTCGGCGGTCATCGGCGACGGCGGCCCCTCGGGTGCGGTGATCACTTTCCGCGACATCACCGAGCGCAAGGCCTTCGAGGATGAGCTCCATCATCACGCCTTCTACGACGGCCTCACCGGGCTTGCAAATCGCCGGCTGCTGGTTGAGCGTCTTGACCAGGCACTGCGCCGGTCGGATCTGGACCGCAAGACCCACGCGCTGATCTTCATTGACGTCGACCGGTTCAAGAGCATCAACGACAGCCTCGGCCACGTGACCGGCGACGAGTTCCTGGTCGCGATCGGCGACCGGATGAAGGGCGTGGTGCGCGGCGATGACCTGATCGCGCGTTTCGGCGGCGACGAGTTCGTGGTGCTGCTGGAGGACGTGGCCGGCCAGGACGAGGCGGTCATCGCCGCACGACGCATCTGCACGGCCGTGCAGATGCCCTTGGTGCTGTCGGGAGGCTACGAGATGGTCGCCACCGTGTCCGTCGGAATCGCGATGACCGAGCCCGGTAAGTCAACCGACGACCTGCTTCGCGACGCCGACGTGGCCATGTACGAGGCCAAGGCAAGGGGCGGGGGCGGCATGTACCGGGTGTTCGACAAGCACTCGATGGGAACCCGGTCCGCCGACCGGCTCCAGATCGAGGCCGACCTGCGCAAGGGCCTGGAGCGGGGCGAGCTCGAGGTGCATTACCAGCCGTTCTACTCGCTGGACGGGAAGCAGATCGTGGGTGCGGAGGCGCTGGTGCGGTGGCGTCACCCGGTCAACGGCCTGATCGCCCCCATGCGCTTCATCCCGATGGCAGAGGAGACGGGGCTGATCCTGCCTGTCGGCCGGTACGTTCTGGAGCAGGCCTGCCGCCAGGTGCGCTCGATCAGGGACCGGCTCGGCGTGGACTTCCCGGTCAGCGTCAACCTCTCGCCACGGCAGTTCCAGGAAAGCGGGCTCCTCTCGCAGGTGGCGGCGGCCCTCGACGCCTGCGGGCTGCCGTCCGCATCGCTGACGTTCGAGATCACCGAGTCAACGGTCATGGAGGACATCTCCGGCGCCCGCGACATCATGAAGAAGCTCAACCGCCTCGGTGTGCGCCTGGCCATCGACGACTTCGGTACCGGGCACTCTTCGCTCGCCTACCTCAAACAGTTCCCGGTGCACGAGGTGAAGGTCGATCGCGCCTTCGTGAAGGGCGTCGCGGAGAGCCGGGTCGACTCGGCGATCGTCCGGGCCGTCATCGAGCTCGCCAACGCCATCGGCATTGCCGCTGTCGCCGAGGGCGTCGAGACCTCCGAACAAGTGGCGGGCCTGCGGATGCTCGGCTGCCACGTCGCCCAGGGTTACTATTTTTCGCATCCGCTGCCACCCAGCGAGTTCGACGAACTCCTCAGGCGGCACTTCGCGCGCGCCGCCGCTGGGTGAGTCGCCCCGGCGAAAGCCAGGGTACAGACCGGGGTTCTCCCGGATGCGGGCGCAGGCGGCGGGCTGACAGCATCGCCACATGCGACGCCTTCGGTTGCACTCCGGCCCGTGGATAAGGTCCCTGGTGCGGCTCGACCCGCCGGTGCTGCGCAGGATGCCGGCCGTTCTGCTGCTGATCGCCGCCGGGCTGACCGCGTGGGTGTTCGAGCTCGGCGCGGTCCTGCACGGTTAGGCTCAGGTGCGCAACTGGTCCTCGACCTGGGTTGGCCTGGACTTGATGGAGATCACCGGGCTGGTGCTGACCGCCGTCACCGTGTGGGCGGTCCGCAACACCTCACTGCCGAAGGCAGGGCAGCAGCGTGATCGCTGATGCCCCAGTGTTGGGTATGACCGGTGTGAAGCCCGTTGACGCCGTCCCCGTCTCACCCTTGGGAGCCAGTAATGAGCACGACCGATGAAGACAGCAGCACCGGGAGCGTCGACATGAAGCTCGAGGTGCTCATCATTCCCGTCTCGGACGCCGGCCACGCGAAGGACTTCTACGCAAGCCTCGGGTGGCGGCTGGACGCCGATCTGGCCGGCGACGGCTTCCGACTGATCCAGTTCACGCCGCCGGGCTCGGGGTGCTCGATCCAATTCGGCACGAACCTCACGCCCGCCGCGCCCGGCTCTGCCCAGGGCACGCTCCTGATCGTGTCCGACGTCCAGGCCGCGCACGACGACCTGGTGAGCAGGGGCATCGGGGTCGGCGGCGTGTACCACTGCGCAACGGGCGGGGTGTGCCGGTTCCGCGACGGCGACGGGGTATGGCAGCGGGTCGGCGGGCCCTCGCCAAAGCGCGCCAGCTACGGCTCGTTCGCCTCCTTCAGCGACCCGGACGGCAACAGCTGGGTGTTCCAGGAGGTTACGACCCGGCTGCCCGGCCGGGTCGACGCCGCCGAAACGGCATTCGCCTCGGTGGCGGACCTCGCGAACGCGATGCGGCGCGCGGAGGCCGCGCACGGCGAGCACGAGAAGCGCATCGGCGCGGCGGATCCCGACTGGCCGGACTGGTACGCCGCGTACATGGTGGCCGAGCAGGCCGGGACGGAGCTTCCGCAATGAGCGACTATGACGTGATCGTGCTGGGCGGCGGGGCTCCGGGTGAGCACTGCGCCGGGGCCATTGCCGCGCGGGGGCTGCGCGTCGCCGTCGTTGAGCGAGAGCTGGTCGGCGGCGAATGCTCCTACTGGGCGTGTATTCCGTCGAAGACGCTGCTGCGCCCGGGTGAGGCGGTGCAGGGCGCGCGCGAGGTGGGCGCGCGCGCCGAGGTCGACGTCCAGGCCGCGCTGGCCTGGCGGGACTTCATGGTGTCGGACTACTCCGACGCAGGCCAGGAGCGCTGGCTGGCGGGCAGGGGCATCGACCTGCTGCGCGGGACCGGCAAGCTGGCCGGCACCGGCGTTGTCGACGTCGACGGCGTCCGCCACAGCGCAGACCACGTCGTCGTGGCCACCGGTGCGGCGCCCTTCGTGCCTCCGGTACCGGGCCTGCGTGAGCTGGACGGCGTCTGGGGTACCCGCGAGGCGACCAGCATGGAGGCGGTGCCGCGCCGCCTGCTCGTGCTGGGCGGCGGCTCCGCCGGCGTCGAGATCGCGCAGATCGTGCGCGGTCTCGGCGGCCAGGTGGCGCTCGTCGAGGGGGCAGACCGCGTGATTCCGCGCGAGCCAGAGCCGCTGGGCAAGGCGCTGGCCGAGGCCCTGCGCCGCGACGGCATCGAGCTGGTGCTGGGCACACACGCCACCGCCGCGCGGCGGGAGGGTGGCGAGTACGTCCTGGAACTCGACGGCGGTAAGCAACTGCGTGGCGACCGGCTGCTCGCGGCCACCGGCCGCCGCCCGCGCGTCCAGGGGATCGGCCTGGAAACGGTCGGTGTCGAGGCCAACCCGCACGGCATCCCGGTCGATGACCACCTCCGCGCAGGCGAGCGACTGTGGGCGATCGGTGACGTCACCGGCATCTGGCCGCTGACGCACGTCGGCGAGTACGAGGGCGACGTGGTCGCCGCGAACATCGCGGGCGACGCACGCCCGGCGAACTACGAGGCCGTTCCCCGGGTTACCTATACGGATCCCCAGGCGGGCGCAGTCGGTGCGGCCGAAGCCCCGTACAGCGCCACCGCCGCGCTGTCGGAGGTGCCGAAGACGGCCACCTACACGCACGCGTACGCCGAGTCCAACGGGTTCCTGACGCTGCTCAGCGACGGCGAGCGGCTGACCGGCGCGTACGCCCTCGGCCCCGAGGCTGGTGAGTGGATGCAGCAGGCGACGCTGGCCATACGCGCGCACGTCCCGCTGAACGTGCTGATCGACACGATCCAGCCCTTCCCGAGCTTCTCGAGCATCTACGGCGCGGCGCTGACGGCGCTCCTGATGAAGATCGCGGACATGCCGATGCCGGCCGGCCCGGCGGCCGCGCAGATGGCGAGCCGGCCGCAGTAGAGGGAACGCGAGGATTGCGCGGAAGAAACCACAGACCGAAACTAGCCGGGCGGCTCCGCTGGCACCCCGCGTCCCGTTCCGGCCCGGAGGACGTCCTGGATGGCCTCGGTGAGTGGCTCGTGCATTTCCGCATCGCTCGCTGACAGCGCATCGCCGAAAAGAAAGAAGTTGGCGAACAGGACACCGAACGCGCCTGCCATCCGCACCCTGTCGCGCAGCGGCACCCGGGGGTCCTCAAGGATGGCCACGAAACGCGTCCGGAAGTCGTCGTGGGCTGCCTCATGATCGTCATTGCGGTGCAGCTTCTCGAACGCCGCCTGGTTGCGCTCGTGCAGGAGGAATAGCTTGCGGTGCGCCGCTATCTGCTCCATCAGCTTTACGAGCGGGTCGCCCAGGGCTTCCGGGGTCACGGGGCCGTCGCCGATCGTCCCGGTGAGCTCGCGGCTGATCTCGTGGAGCCGCATGTGCAGCGCCATCAGGATCTCGTCCTTGGAGGCGAAGTAGTAGTAGAGCGCCGCCTTGGTGGTGCCGACGCGCTCGGCGATCTGCCGCACGCTCGTGCCGTCGAATCCCTGGTCCACGAAGAGTTCCAGCGCCGCGTCGAGGATGCGGTCCCTGGTCGTGGCGCCGGCGTTGGCGTCGTCCCGGGGCAGCCGGCCGGCCGGGGCGGCCTCGCTCCCGGCCGATGCGGTTCGCGTCACGCCATCCAGTCTACTTGACGGTCGGTAAGTCGGTCGTTAGATTAAGGCGCGACCGCTACTTACCGAACGGAAGGTAAGGAGAGCCCGTGAGCCCGGTGATGATTGAGGCCCAGGGCCTGGCGAAGCGCTACGGCGAGACGATGGCGCTGGCTGGCGTGGATTTCGCCGCCCCCGCCGGTGCCGTCCTCGGGGTGCTCGGGCCGAACGGCGCCGGCAAGACCACGGCGGTCCGGATACTCACCACGCTGGCGCGGCCCGATGCCGGGCGGGCTCGGGTGGCCGGCATCGACGTGGTCCAGCGTCCCGGTGAGGTCCGCCGGCGTATCGGTGTCGTAGCCCAGGACGCCACCCTCGACCCGCTCCTGACCGGCCGCCAGAATCTGGTCTTTGTGGGCGGCCTGTCAGACATGCGCCGTGCCGCGGCGAAGGCAAGGGCGGCGGAACTGCTGGTCCAGTTCGACCTGGCCGACGCCGCCGACCGGGTTCTCAAGGGCTATTCGGGCGGCATGCGCCGCAGGCTCGACCTGGCCGCGTCGATGATGGGCCGGCCGCCCGTGCTCTTTCTCGACGAGCCGACCACGGGCCTCGATCCGGTCAGCCGCCAGCGGGTGTGGGGGGCCGTCCGCGCGCTGCTGGCCGACGGCGTCACGGTGCTGCTGACGACGCAGTACCTGGACGAGGCCGATGCGCTGGCGCAACGGATCGTCGTCATCGACCACGGCAAGGTGATCGCGGACGGGACGCCGTCGGAACTCAAGCGGGCGAGCCGGAGCGCGCATCTGGAGGTGACGCTCGCGGCGGCGCATCCGGCCGCGGCGCGCGCGATGCAGCCGCTGGTCGCTGGCGAGGTACGGGTGAGCCCCGACGGCCAGCACCTCAGCGCCGGGGTCGACGCGACGACCGGGCTGGCGACCGACGTGGTACGCGCCCTCGATGCCGCCGGCATCCTGGTCGACAACGTCGAGGTCCGCCAGCCATCCCTTGACGACGTCTTCTTCTCCCTGACAAGCGGGCACACGCCGGTCGGTGCCGGGTGAACACGGCGCTCGGCGCGGTGTCGGATACCTGGCTGATGACGTGGCGCAACCTGGTGCACATCTCACGCGAGCCAGCACAGCTATCGGACGTGACGATCCAGCCGGTGCTCATCACCGTGCTCTTCGTCGAGCTGTTCGGCGGGGCGATCGCCATTCCCGGGGGTGGCCGGGCCGCCGACTTCCTGCTGGCCGGGATGCTCGCGCTCAACCTCGTCACCAGCACCATCGGAACGGCGGTCGGGCTCAGCACGGATCTGCACGAAGGGGTGATCGACCGGCTGCGGGCCCTGCCCATATGGCGTCCGGCGGTGCTCGTCGGGCGGTCCCTGGCCGACCTGCTGACCGCGTCTCTGTGCACGCTCATCGTGGCGGTCACCGGGCTGGCCGTCGGGTGGCGGCCGCATGCCGGCATCCCATCGGTCATCGCCGGATTCGCGGTGGTCCTCTTGTTCGCGTACGCGATCTCCTGGATGGCCGCCTGCGCGGGACTGCGGTCAACGAGCCCCGAGTCCGCCGCCTCGTACGGCTTCATCGTGCTCTTCCCCATGGCGTTCGTGTCCAACGCTTTGGTTCCCACCCAGCACATGCCCGGCTGGCTGCAGGCGATCGCGACCTGGAATCCGGTGAGTGCCGTGGTCGCCGCGGCCAGGGTCCTGTGGGCCGACCCCAACCCGTCCGGCGCGGTCCGCGCCTGGCCGATGCAGCACCCCGTGGCGATGTCAGTCCTGTGGTCGGCGGCCATCCTCGCTGTCGCCGCGCCGCTGGCCACCTTTTTCTTCAGGCGCAGGATCACCGGGTAGAGCGCACCGCTCTGCACGCGCCCGGAGATAACGCTTTTCGGGAAGGCTCGCGGTCCTGCGCGCCGCTTCGTCGAAGGCGCCGCCTGCCGCACCGGGCGACCCCGCTATTTCGAGCAGGTGGCCGCGCATGGCATACAGCCGGTGGTGCCGGGCCACGCGGTCGTCGCCGGCCAGGGTGTCCAGCAGGTGCAGGCCCGCGTCCGGTCCCCGCACCATCGCCAGGGCAAGGGCGCGGTTCAGCGTGGCCATCGGGTTCGGCGCGATGCGGTCGAGCAGCTCGTACAGGGCGAGGATCTGCGGCCAGTCGGTCTCCTCGGCGCTGGCCGCTTCGTCGTGGACCGCGGCGATGGCCGCCTGGACCTGGTAGGCGCCGACCGGGCCCTTGGCCAGCGCGCCGGTGACAAGGGCGACGCCCTCGGCGATGGCGGCCCGGTCCCAGCGGCTGCGGTCCTGGTCCGCCAGCGACACCAGCTCCCCGGAGGCGTCGACCCGGGCCGCGCGGCGGGCCTCGGTGAGCAGCATCAACGCGAGGAGCCCGGAGATCTCGCCGTCGCGGGGCCGGAGCCGGTGCAGCTCGCGGGCCAGCCGCAGTGCTTCGAGCGTCAGGTCGACGCGGCTCACGCGGTCGCCGGCCGTCGCGGTGTAGCCCTCGTTGAAGATCAGGTACAGCACGTGGCAGACGGCCCGGATCCGCCCATCGACCTCCTCGGCTGGCGGCATCGAGAACGTCGCCCCAGCATCCCGGATGCGCTGCTTGGCCCGGCTTACCCGCTGAGCCATCGTCGCTTCGGGCACGAAGAAGGCGCTGGCGATCTCGGCCGTGCTCAGGCCGCCGACCGCTCGCAGCGTGAGCGCGATCTGCGAGGGCGGCGTGAGGGACGGGTGGCAGCACAGCAACAGCAGGGCGAGCGTGTCGTCCCGGTCCTGCTCGCGCCCGTCTCCGGGAAACCGGCTCAGCTCGGCGGGCGGCGCGCCGAACGCCAGGCGGTCCTCGCGCTCCCGCCGGGAATGCTCGCTGCGGACCTCGTCGATCAGCCGCCGGGTCGCGACGGTGATCAGCCAGGCCCGCGGATTGTCCGGTATGCCGCCGGCCGGCCAGTCCATCGCGGCGGACAGCAGCGCCTCCTGGACGGCGTCCTCACAGAGGTCAAAAGCCTGGTGCCGGCGCAGGAGCACGCCGAGGACCTGCGGCGCCAGTGAGCGGAGCAGGTCCTCGACGTCGCTGCCGGGCGGTTTCACATGCTCTCGCCGGACTCGTGCAGGATCGGCCAGACCTCCACCGCGTTGTGCGCGGCGAACGGGTACTCGGCGGCGATGTCGAGTGCACGCTGCTCGCTGTCGACGTCGAGCAGGAAGAAGCTGGACACGAACTCCTTGGCCTCGACGTAGGGGCCGTCGGTCACGGCCGGCACGCCGTTGCGGACCCGGACCGTCCGGGCCGTCAGCTCGTCACCGAGCCCGTAGGCGCCGAGCAGTTCGCCCGACTCCGTGTGGCGGCGGTTGAACGCATCGACCTCGCTGATCGCCCTGGCCGCCACGGCGGGCGGGAACGACTGCCACATCTCCTTGTTGCCGTAGATGATCGCGATGTACTTCATCTCTCCTCCTCGTTGCGTTTTACCCGGCGGAGCGCTCCGGAGAGGCCCGGCGCGGTGCCCGCCGACCGCCGCGGTGGGCGGTTCCAGCTTGTAGTCGGAGCCGCGCGGCCGTCCTCGACATCGCCCGTCCGCCCGGGGCGGCCATTCATCTGCGCCATGAGCCGGCGCGGCTTCTGCCTCGGCGGGGTCCGGCCCGGCCGGCACGATAACCACGGACAAGCTGCCTGCCGCGCTCTGGCTGCAGGCCCCGCCCCTCGGCTGCTCGGGTAGCTCAGGTACTGCCCCAACTCTGTCCGGTTGCTGGCGGACAAAGTTGGGGCACTAGCTCTTTCGCAGGATCTGGCGAAGGTGCTGCACGGTCCACCGGCGGCCGAAGAGGGTCGGGTCGCCGGGATCCTCCGCGCGCAGGTGCTCGATCAACGTCACGTAGTCGTCGAGGTCGAGCGTCCTGAGCAGGGCCAGCAGGTCGGCGGCCTCGCCCGTGACCGGGGCGACCGGGGCGACCAGCCGGTCGTAGAGCGCGACGACCTGCTGAACCATGGCCAGGTGGCGCTGCCCGGGGTCAACCGAGGGGAAGTTCGTCGCCGCGAAGTCCTCGGTGAAGACGATCGGCTCGACCGCCAGCGCCTCCGGCCCGTAGCGCTGGGCCAGGTGAATGAGCAACTCGACGTCGAAGGTCTCGTTGAACGACGTCATCTCGCCGATGACCGGCCGGAGCGCGGGCCCGTCGAAGGCCTTGAAGCCCGCCTGGGTGTCGAGCACGTGGGCCAGGGACGGGATGAGCAGCGCCCGGACGAAGTGGCGGAACAGAATGATGATCTTGTCCGGCTTGTCGCCGGTGCTGTGCGGCTCGGTGGACGGCCCGTCGGCGCGGATCAGAACCGCCCCGTCGATCCCGTACCGCTGGCCGAGCGCGGCGACGACGTTGTCGCCGCCCACGATCGGAGCCGCCAGCGAGCCCAGCTGGGCCAGATTCGCGGACAGATCCGCGTCGGTGTAGCTGACCACGTGCCGGCCAGCGTCCTTCACCCGCGTCGCATCGGCCGCGACCGCGGCGGCCAGCGCGGCGAGGATCGATCCGCCCTTCCGGGACTGGTCGGTCGAGGTCAGCCGGTCGAACGCGGGGCTGACCGGGGTGCCGTTCGCGATCACCTCGGCCAGGCTGAGCACGGTGACGCTGCGGGGGCCCTCGCCCGGGTAGCCCTCGGCCGCGGCGATCTCCGTCATGAGCTGGGCGCTCGACGGCTCGTCCGGGCAGCCGTCGTCGCAGGCGATGATGTTCCAGGTGACGCCCGGCAGGCCGTGGGTCAGCCAGTCGAGCTGGCTGACCTTCGTCCGCACGAAGTCCTCGCCGTGCGGGTGCTGCGCGCGGGGGACCATGCGCCCGGTCTCGCCGTACATGGCCCACACCACGGTCAGCTGGATCGGCCCGGTGAGCTCGGCGAGCCGCCGCCGCGAACGCGCCGCGGCAGCCGCTTCGGCCGCCACGGCCGGGCCATAGCCGTCGGCGACCCGTTCCGCCTCTAAGCCACCCTCGACGAGGAGGGAGGCCACATCGAGCACCGCCTGGTTCTGATCAGCGTCCGTGAGGTCGCGAACGGGGGCCACCGTGTTTTCCATAGCCCAAGGATGCCATCTATACGTTACCGTATATGGCCATGGTCGCCATTACCCGGACGCCCCGTGACCGGTGGGTCGAGGAGGGCTTGCGGGCGCTCGCGGCCGGCGGCCCGGACGCCGTGCGGATCGAGGTCCTGGCGCAGGCGCTCGGCGTGACCAAGGGCGGCTTCTACGGGCACTTCGCCGACAGGCAGGCGCTGCTGGAGGAGATGCTCGACTCCTGGGAGCGGATGAGCACGGATGACGTGCTTGAACGCGTCGAGCGCCACGGTGGTGACGTCAGGACGAAGATACGGCTGGCGGGCGCGCTCACGTTCTCCGCGGATCTGCTGCCGGTCGACCTGGCCATCCGTGACTGGGCCCGGAGGGACAGCGCGGTCGCCGAGCGCCTGCGGCGCGTTGACAACCGCCGCATGGACTACCTGCGGCTGCTGTTCGGAGGGATTTCCGCCAGCCAGGACGAGGCCGAGGCGCGCAGCATGCTCGCGTTCTCACTCGTGATCGGCCATCACTTCATGGCCGCCGACCACGGCCCCCGCAGCCACGCCGACGTCCTGGATCTAGCGGCCCGGTGGCTGCTGGCGCAGTGACGCCCTCGTCACGCCGGCGCATCGGTGATGTGGTAGCCGACGCCCGGCTGGGTCTGGATGACGGGCGGGTCGCCGAGCTTGCGCCGCAGCCGGCTGATCGTGACGAAGACGGCGTTGGTGAACGGATCGGCGTTCTCGTCCCACGCCTGCTCGAGGAGATCCTCGGCGGTGAGGAACGCCGGGCTGGCCCGCATGAGCACCTCGAGCACCGCGAACTCCTTCGCCGACAGGTCAAGAGGGCGGCCGTCGCGGGTGGCACTGTGCCGCCGGGGGTCGAGTTCGACGCCCGCCGCCCGCAGGATCCGGGGTCGGGCGGCGGGCTGCCGGCGGGCTAGCGCGCGGATGCGCAACACGAGCTCGGTGAAGTGGAACGGCTTGGCCAGGTAGTCATCGGCGCCCAGGCCCAGGCCGCTGACCCGGTCTTCGGCTGCGTCGGCGGCGGTCAGCATCAGCACCATCGACGGCTTGTCCGCTTCGGTGATCATCCGGCACAGCGCGTCGCCGTGGATGCCTGGCAGGTCGCGGTCCAGGACGACGACCTGGTAGGCGTTGGTGTCGAGCTTGGCGGCGGCGTCGATGCCGTCGTAGGCGACGTCGACGGCGAACCCGTTGTCGCGCAGCCCTTCGGCGATGTCGTCGGCCAGGCTCGGGACGTCCTCGGCGACGAGCACCCTCATCCGGCCACCCCGGCCAGGGCCTTTGCGGCGGCGGCCGGCAGCGTGACGGCGGCGCGGAGCCCGCCTTCGGCCCGGGCGCTCAGCTGCAGGGTGCCGTCGTGGGCGGCGGCGATGGCCGCGACGATCGACAGGCCCAGTCCGGTGCCGCTGCCGGTGCTGGTCCTGTCGCCGCCCAGCCGCCGGAAGGGCTGGGCGAGCTCGCGGACGTCCCGTTCGTCCAGGACCGGGCCGCCGCTCTCGACGACCAGCCACGCCAGCACGGCGTCGGAACGGGTCATGACGCGAAGCCAGCCGCCGGGCTGGTTGTGGCGGACCGCGTTGTCGATGAGATTGTCGGTCATCCGGGCCAGCAGCAGCGAGGCGCCCTGGACCGGCGCATCTGCCAGGTCGCGCGTGACGGTGAGCCGGAGGCCCGCGATGGCCTGGCCGCGTTCGGCGAGCGCGGCTTCGGCGGCCTCGCCGAGCGACACGGGGACGGCGCGCGGCGCGGTGCCGCGCTGCGCGCGGGCCAGCACGAGAAAGCTCTCTACCAGCCGGTCGGCCTTGTCCAGCCCCATGCGTATCTTCGCCCCGAGCATGGCCGTCTCCGGGGCCGGGGCGCCCGGCTTGCCGGTTGCGACGTCCAGGGCGGTGCGCATCATCGTCAGGGGCGTGCGGAGCTCGTGGGATGCGTTGGCGATGAACCGCTTCTGTGCCTCGAACGCTTCTTCCAGCCGCCCGAGCAGATCGTCGATCGTGTCGGCGAGGGCCTTGAGCTCGTCGTTCGGCCCGGGCAGCGCCAGCCGCTGGTGCAGGTTGTGCGCGGTGATGGCCTGCGCGGCGGTGGTGATGCTCCGCAGCGGCCGCAGCACCCGCCCGGCGACGAGCCAGCCCAGCACGGCGGCGGCAAGGACCATTATCGCAAGCGCGATCCCGGAGTAGGCCAGCAGATGATGAATCACGCTGGCGTGGGCCTTGGCCGAGAGGGCCTGGCACTCACGAGCGAGCGAGTTGCCCGCCGCGCCGCCATGTGCGCCGAAACCCGGTCGGGTAACGGTGCCGCAGGTGATCGTTTCCGTTCCGCTGAGGCCTTCGTAGGCGTAGGTGAAGTCACCGGAGGTAGCGCGGTCGACCAGCAGGTAGGTGATCGCGAGCAGTCCGGCGCCGCAGAGGAGGAACAGCACGCCGTACAGCAGCGTCAGCCGCAGCCGTACCGTGGGCGCCGGCAGCCGCGACCACCGCGTCCGGTGCGACAGGCGGCGAGCCTGCACATTAGCCATCGCCAGTTCCTCCATTCACGCCATCCGCCCAGGTCAGGGCCGAAACAGATGCGACTCCCATGGTGCCCGGGCGGACCTTACACAGGCTTAACGACCTTCGTAAAGGCCGTGTTAGCAGCCGTTCCTTATAACAGGCCTGGAGAAAGCACGGTCGCCGAGCGTGGAGGTCTGTGAGATGACGGAACCGTGGCCGGGCCGGTCGTGGCCGGGCAAGGCACCGATGCTGATTGCCGCTCTGCTGATTGCCGTCGCGGTCGCGGCTTGCTCCGGCGGATCCCCGAATTCGGTCACGGCGAGCGCGGGCAACCCGAACAAGGGCGCGCTCGCCTTCGCCAGGTGCATGCGGTCGCACGGGATCACCGATTTCCCTGACCCCAACGCCCAGGGCGGGTTCTCCGCGCCCAGCGGGCTGAACCCCAAGACGCCGCAGTATGCGGCGGCCAACAGCGCGTGCGAGTCGCTGACGGGTTCCGCGACGCCACCCCCGTACAACCCGACCACGGTGGCCAAGCTGCTGAAGTACGCCATCTGCATGCGCGCGCACGGGCTGTCCTGGTTCCCCGATCCCAACGCCCAGGGTCACCTCGACATCGATCTCCCGAAGGGCATGAGCCCGGACTCCACGCAGTACGCGGCCGCCAACAAGGCCTGCTCGGCCGACCTGCCCGGGAGTGGCGGATGATCCCCGGCACGCGAAGTCAGCCGGAACGCGACGTCAACGAGCGAGCCCGGCCAGACCAGGCTGGCCGCGTGAGCAGACGCAGGCGCGGCTGGGTGCTCGCCCTGGCGGTGGTCGTGGTAGTGGGAGGCGCGCTGGGCGGCGCCGAGGCGGCCGGGGTGTTCGGCTCGCCGAAGCCGCCGGTCAGCAACAGCGGGTACGCCACGAGCACCGCGGCGGTGACCCGGGGGTCGCTGACCGAGCAGGCTCAGGAGGACGCCACGCTGGGTGACGCGGGTTCGTACACGGTGGTGCTTCCCGGGTCGCCGGGCTCCGCGGCGTCTGGCTCGGGGGCGAGCACGTTCACGTGGCTGCCAGCGTTGGGGCAGACGATCCGCCAGGGCCAGCAGATCTACCAGGTCTCCGGGACACCGGTGGTGCTGCTGTACGGCAACGTCCCCGCCTACCGCGACCTGTCGCCGGGCATGACCGGCGCGGATGTGGCCGAGCTGAACGCCGACCTGGTCAGGCTCGGCTACGCGACCGCGTCAGCGCTGGGCCCGCGGCCGGGGTGGGATTACTTCAGCGCCGAGACCGCCTACGCACTCGAACTACTGCAAGTGCATCTGGGACTGACCGCGACCGGGACGCTGGCTTTGGGCCAGGCCGTGTTCCTGCCCGGCGCGATCCAGGTCACCGCCCTGGGCACCGGCACCGTGCCCGGCGCCGCGGCCACCGCCGGGGCCACCGTGCTGACCGGCAGCTCGCTGACCCCGGTGGTCACCATCGACCTGGATGCCTCGCTGCAGACCGAGGTCGCGGCCGGCAACAAGGTGTCGGTTACCCTGCCCGACGGATCAACGACGCCGGGAGTGATCTCCTCGATCAGCACCGCGTCCTCTTCCTCACCGTCGTCCTCGCCGTCTTCGTCCGGCAACGACTCGGGCAACAGCTCCGGCAACAGCCCGACCGCGGCGACGATCACGGTGGTGGTGTCGCTGACCAACCCCAGGGCCGCGGGAAGCCTGAATCAGGTCCCGGTGGAGGTCACGATCACCACCGGCAGCGTGAGCGACGTGCTGATCGTGCCGGTGGACGCGCTGCTGGCCCAGCCCGGCGGGGGGTACGCGGTGGAGGTCACCGGCCCGGGCGGGCATCACCTGGTCAAGGTGGCCCCCGGCCTGTTCGACGACGCGGCGGGCACGGTCCAGGTCACCGGGAACCTAACCCCGGGCCAGCGCGTGGTGGTGCCCGGCATATGAGCAGCATGGGTGTGACCCGCCCCGGAGCGGGCAGGCACGCGGCCACGGCGCCGGCATCCGAACTCGTTTTGGAGCTCGTGGCGGTGACGAAGGTGTACCCCGGCAAGCCACCGGTGCCCGCGCTGCGCGGGGTCAGCCTGTCGGTCGCGGCCGGGGAACTCGTCGCGGTGCTCGGCCCGTCGGGGTCGGGCAAGACCACGCTGCTGCACCTGGCCGGCACCCTGGACCTGCCCACCGCCGGAACCGTGCGGGTAGCGGGCCTTGATGTCGCCACGCTGGCCGACCGGCAGCTCGCCGGGCTGCGCGCGTCCAGCATCGGGTTTGTATTCCAGCAGTTCTTCCTCGCCGAGCACCAGAGCGTCCTGGGCAACGTCGCCGACGGCCTGCTGTACGACGGCGTGGCGCCGGCCCGCCGCCGCGACCAGGCCGCAGCGGCGCTGCAGCGTGTGGGCCTCGGGCACAAGCTGGGCGCCCGGCCCACCCAGCTGTCCGGCGGCGAGCGCCAGCGCGTCGCCATCGCCCGCGCGATCGCCGGCCAGCCGGCGATCGTGCTGGCCGACGAGCCCACCGGCAACCTCGACCAGGCCACCGGCGCCGCCATCTTGGACCTGCTCGCCCAGCTCAACCACGCCGGGACCACGATCGTGGTCGTCACCCACGACGAGCACGTCGCCGCGGTGACACGCCGCCAGATCCGGATGCTCGACGGCCGCATCGTCTCCGACACCGACACCCCCGCGCCCTGGCCCGGCCCCGTGTGGCCGGACGCGGCCGGGGAACGGCTCGCGGGCTCGCCGGGCCAGCCACCAGGAGGCCCCCAATGACCGTGACCATCTCCGGCGCCCCCCAAGCGGGTCGCCGGCCCGTGGCTGCCCGGCTGCGCGCCGGCGACCTGGCGCGGCTGGCCGTGGTCGGCCTGCGGACAAGGAAGCTGCGCGCCGCGCTGTCCGCGCTCGGCATCGCGATCGGCGTCGCCGCGATCGTCGCCGTGCTCGGCCTGTCCGCATCCTCAGCCGCCGCCCTCAACGCCGAAATCGCCACGCTTGGCACCAACCTGCTCACCGTCCAGCCCGGCCAGAACTTCACCGGCACCACCGCCGAACTCCCGCTCGCCGCGCCGGCCATGATCGCGCGGCTGCCCGGCGTCTACCAGGTTCAGTCCACCGGCGCGACCAACGCCAGCGTCTACCGCTCCCCGCTGATCCCCCCGGTCAACACAAACGCCCTGACCGTCGACGCCGCCACCCTCGCCCTGCCCGCCACCTCCGGCACCAGCGTGGCCCACGGCGAATACCTCAACGCCGCCACCGCCCGCGAACCCGTCGCCGTGCTCGGCGCCGCCGCCGCCCAGCTACTGGGCATCGACAACGTCTTCCCCGGCGAACGAATCTGGGTCACCGGCACCGGCGCCAACACCAACGGCGGCATGTGGCTGTACGTCGCCGGCATCCTGTCCCCCGACGTCCTGTCCCCCGACGTCGACTCCTCCGTCCTCGTCGGGTTCCCGTTCGCACAGCAATACCTCAGCTTCGACGGCCACCCCACGACGGTCTATGTCAAAGCCGCATCCACGCAGGTGAATGCCGTCTACAAGCTGCTCGGCGACCAGGCCGACCCGCAAGATCCCAGCGGCGTGGACGTCTCCCAGCCTTCAGACGCCCTCGTCGCCCAGGCCGACGCCAAATCCGCGTTCAGCACCCTGTTCCTCGGCCTGGGCGCCGTCGCGCTCCTCGTCGGCGCCATCGGCGTCGCCAACATCATGGTCATCGCCGTCCTGGAACGCCGCTCCGAAATCGGGCTGCGCCGCGCCCTGGGCGCCACCCGCGGCCACATCCGCACCCAGTTCCTCGCCGAAGCGGTCGCGCTGTCGCTGATCGGCGGCATCACCGGGACCATCACCGGCGCCGGCGCCACCGCCGGCTACGCCCACGCCAAAGGCTGGGCCACCGTCATCCCCACCGACGCCTGGGCCGGCGGCCTGGCCGCCGCCCTCCTCATCGGCGCCCTCGCCGGCCTGCTCCCCGCCATCCGCGCCGCCCGCCTCTCCCCCACCCAAGCCCTCTGGAGCATCTAGCAGCACGCCGGCGGCATGAGCCCGCGGCCAAGCCGGGCCCCAGCCCCGGGGCCCCAGCCCCGGGGCCCTCGGCGCCGCGTTCGGGCCCGTTTCCTGCACCGGCAGATCTGGACGACGTACGTGAACAGGTCAATAGTGAAGGCCAGGTGGAGTCTGGCGGCTCGCTGACGTGCGGCGGGGAGGACATCGGATGGCAGTGTCAAGGAGCGCGGATGTTCCCGCCGAGGTTGACGTCGTTGTGGTCGGTGCCGGGTTCTCCGGGCTGTACCTGCTCTACCGGCTGCGCGAGCTCGGGCTGCGCGCCGTGGCGTTCGACGAGGCGGGCGACGTCGGCGGTACCTGGTACTGGAACCGCTATCCCGGTGCCCGCTGCGACGTGCCAACGACCGACTACGCCTACAGCTTCGACCCCGAGCTCGAGAGGGACTGGACCTGGTCGGAGAAGTACGCCACCCAGCCGGAGATCCTGGCCTACCTCCGGCACGTCGCCGACCGCTATGACCTGCGGCGGGACATCCGGTTCGGCACCCGGATCACCGCCGCCGCCTGGGACGAGCCCGCCCGGCGCTGGCGGCTGCGCACCGCCGACGGCGACGAGCTGAGCTGCCGCTACTACGTCATGGCGAGCGGCTGCCTGTCGCTGCCGAAGGCGCCCGACATCGAGGGCGCCGGCCGCTATCGCGGCGAGGTCTACCTCACCGGCCGGTGGCCGCATGAGGGGGTGGACTTCGGCGGGAAGAGGGTGGCGGTCGTGGGGACCGGCTCCTCCGGAATCCAGTCCATACCGCTCATCGCGAGCCAGGCCGCCTCGCTGACCGTGTTCCAGCGGACGCCGAACTTCTCGATCCCGGCGCGCAACGGGCCGCCGTCACCGGAACGCCTGGCGGCGCTGGCCACCGATCGCGCCGGCTACCGCGAGGCCGCCCGCTGGTCCCGCGGCGGGGTGCCGAGCGAGCTCACCGACGTCAGCGGGCTGACCGCGCCCGAGGAGGTCCGCCGCCAGCGTTTCGAGGACGCGTGGCGGTCCGGCGAGCTGTTCGGGATCCTCGGGGTGTTCAGCGACCAGGCCGTCAACCTCGCGTCCAATGACCTCGTCGCCGAGATGATCCGGGAGAAGATACGCGGCGTCGTCGGCGACGCGGACGTCGCGGACGCGCTGTGCCCCAAGGACTACCCGTTCGGCACCAAGCGCCCGTGCCTGGACACCAGCTACTTCGAGACCTTCAACCTGCCGCACGTCCGGCTCGTCGACCTGCGCGGGACGCCGATCGCGAGCGTCACCGAGGCCGGCATCGACACGACCACGGAGTCGTTTGAGTTCGACGCGATCGTCTTTGCCACCGGCTTCGACGCGATGACCGGCCCGCTGGTCTCGGTGGACGTGACCGGGGCCGACGGCGTGACGCTCGAGCGCAAATGGGAGCACGGGCCGGTGACCTACCTCGGCCTGATGACGACCGGGTTCCCGAACTTCTTCATGGTCACCGGGCCGCAGAGCCCGTCCGTGCTGTCGAACATGGTGGTGTCGATCGAGCAGCACGTCGACTGGATCGCCGATTGCCTGCGCCGCATGCGGGCGGAGAACCTGGACCGGATCGAGCCGACAGCGCTGGCGGAGGCGGGCTGGGTGCGGCACAACCAGGACTGCGCCGACATCACGCTCTACCCGCGGGCGAATTCCTGGTACATGGGAGCCAACGTGCCCGGGAAGCCGAGGGTCTTCCTGCCGTACGTCGGCGGCGTGGACGCCTACCGCCGCGCCTGCGACGAGGTCACCGAGAAGGGTTTCCTGGGGTTCCGGCTCGACGGCCCGGCCGGGCCGCGGTGCAACGACGGAGTGATCCGCCGGGTCCAGCCGGACGTTGCGATGGTCCTGGACCTGATGGCCTCGCTGGGGCTGCCGCCCATGGAGACGATGAGCGCAACCGATGCCAGGGCGTTCATGGAGGTCATCGACGCCGGCAGGCCCCCCGGCCCGGAGGTCGGCGAGATCATCGACGCCGCGCTGCCGGGCCCGGCCGGCTACCTGGCGTACCGGCTGTACCGGCCGCCGTCGCGGGGGCCGCACCCGCTGATCGCGTACTTCCACGGTGGCGGCTGGGTCCTCGGCAGCCAGGACTCCGACGACCCGTTCTGCCGCGACCTCTGCGTGCGCACCGGGTCGGTGGTCGTGTCGGTGAACTACCGGCACGCCCCGGAAGACCGCTTTCCCGCGGCCGTGGACGACGCGTTCGCCGCGGTGTGCTGGATAGCCGCGAACGCCACCGAACTCGGTGGCATCCCCGGGCAGCTCACCGTCGCCGGCTGGAGCGCCGGCGGCAACCTGGCGGCGATCATCTGCCAGCGCGCACGCGACGCCGGCGGCCCGGACATCTCCAGCCAGTTGCTCCTGCACCCGGTCACCGACTGCGACCTCGGCCGGCCTTCGTACTCGAGCAACGGCGAGGGCTTTGTGCTGACCGCCGCGCTCATGCGGTGGTTCTGGGACCACTACGCGGACGGCCCCGACCGTGCGGACCCCACGGCCTCCCCGCTGCGGGGCACGCTCGCCGGGCTTCCTCCGGCCGTGGTGGTCACCGCCGAGTTCGACCCGCTCCGCGACGAGGGCGACGCCTACGCCGAGGCGCTGGCCGCCGCCGGGGTTCCGGTGCGGCACATCCGGGCCCGCGGCCACGTCCACACGTCGCTGGTCATGGTCGACGTGGTGATATCCGGGGCCCCGGTGCGGGCGGAGATCGCCGGGGCACTGGCAGGCCTCCGGCAGGCGCCGGCCCGCCGCTGACGCCCCGCGGTGCCCCTCCCGGTGACCGTCGAGGCGCCCGCCGGCACCGTTCTCATGGCTGACCGGTCTCACGGCTGGCCGGTAAAGTTTGCCAAATTAGAGCCAAATTACTGCAATTTTTATTAGTAATTCGTGCATATTCTGATAAGCTCCGCCCGCCTTTAGTCGAGACTGGCCGCGCCGTCTTATGCACGCCTGGCCCACCCGCTGGCCGGCCGTGTGGCGCGGTTCGTGCAACGGCGGCGAAGTGGAGGACGTGGGATGAGACGTTTTCGCGGTCTGGTATTGATTCGCGGCGCGGCCATAGCGGCGATCGCGGCGCTCGGGGCGGGCAGTGCCGCGCTGGCCCCGGTCGCCGCCGCAGGCGCGTCGGGCGCGGCAGCGGCGGTCCAGGTGGTCCCGTTTGCGACCGGGCACATCCTGGCGGCCGGGCATATGGCGCAGCCTCCGACCACGGCGGAATGTGAGGCGGACTACGGCATCGCCTGTTACGAGCCCTTCCAGCTGCAGAAGGCCTACAACCTGGCCCCGCTGTTCTCGAAGGGAATCGAGGGCCAGGGCGAGACGATCGTCATCGTCGACGCGTTCGGCTCCCCGTCCATCGCATCCGACCTGCAGACCTTCGACGCGCAGACGGGCCTGCCCAACCCGCCCTCGTTCAAGGTGATCACCCCCGAGGGCCCGATCACCACCAACCCGTCCGACTGCACGTCCACCTACAGCCCGACCGGCCCCGACCTGTGCTCCGACTACTACGGGTGGACCGACGAGACGAGCCTGGACGTCGAGTGGTCGCACGTGATGGCCCCGAAGGCCAGCATCCTCCTGGTCGAGACGCCGATGACGGAGACCGAGGGCATCTACGGGTTCCCGCAGATCGTCGCGGCCGAGAACTACGTCGTCGACCACCATCTCGGCGACGTCATCACTCAGAGCTTCGGCGCCAACGAGCAGACGTTCAGCGGCCCCGGCCAGATCTACTCGCTGCGCTCCGCGTACGTCAACGCGGCTCAGCACGGCGTGACCGTCCTGGCGGCAAGCGGCGACCAGGGCTCGACCGACTATGTCTGCGACCCGGCCTCGGGCTGCGCGAACCCCGACAACGTGATCTGCTGCAGCGCGCACCGGGCGATCGACTGGCCCTCCTCGGACCCGCTGGTCACGGCGGTGGGCGGCACCCAGCTGCACCTCAACGCCAAGGGCGGCCGCACCGCTCCCGACAGCGTCTGGGACGACCTTAGTTCCACCGTGGGGGTGACGGGCCCCGTCTACACCTGGGGTGCGGGCGGCGGAGGCCACTCCACGGTCTTCCCGCGCCCGAGCTTCCAGAACGGCGTGGCGGGGATCGCCGGCGGCACCCGCAGCACCCCCGACATCGCGATGAGCGCGGCGGTCAACGGCGCGGTCGACTTCTACGACACCACCGACCCGTCGGTCGCCGGCTGGGGAATCGTGGGCGGCACCAGCGAGGCCTCGCCGCTCTTCTCCGGCGTCGTGGCCCTCGCCGACCAGGTGGCAGGGCACAGCCTCGGCTACCTGAACCCGGCCCTGTACGCGATGGCCGAGAGCGGGGGGCCCGACGGCATCGTGCCGATCTCGCAGGGCACCAACACGTTCACGTACTGCCTGGCCGCCGACGTCGAGAGCGACGGGTCCTGCGCGTCGAGCTCGGACCTCGTGACGGTCCCCGGCTTCAACGCCAACGGTTACTACAACGACGCGACCGGGTGGGGCACCGTCGACGCCGCCCTGTTCGTTCCGGCCCTGGCCCGGTACGCAGGATAGGCACAACGCGGTCCCGGCGGCTGATATCGGCGTGGCCGGGGCTGGTTGGGGGGCGGCCGCGTGCCGCCCCCCGCTGTTTTCCCGGCCTTGCCGGGATGCTCCGGTAACGATCCGATGGTTGTTGTTGCATTGTCACTATGTAAGGCGCGAGGATGGGCCCATGCCAGACGCGCCGCCGCAGGCCATGGTGGCGGCGAACGGTGTCTGCCGGACCTACGGCAGCGGGCACATGGCCGTTCACGCCCTGCGCGGGGTCTCGTTCACGATTGACCGTGGTCAGCTCGTTGCCCTGCGCGGACGATCCGGCTCCGGCAAGACCACGCTGCTGAACATCATCGGCGGTCTCGACGACCCGACGGCCGGCCGGGTGTGGGTGGACGGCCGCGAGGTGAACCGCATGACCGAGCGGGAGCGGCTGGCGCTGCGGCGCGACCGCGTCGCCTTCATCTTCCAGTCGTTCGGGCTCGTGCCCATGCTGTCCGCGGCGGAAAACGTCGGGATCCCGCTGCGCATCGCACGCCTGCGGCCCAGCGAGCGCCGCGAGCGGGTCGCGGCCATGCTGACGCTGACCGGGGTGGCCAGCCACGCCACGCACCGCCCGGATCAGCTTTCCGGCGGGCAGCAGCAGCGGGTGGCGATCGCCCGCGCGCTGGCTGGCCGGCCGGGCCTGCTGATCGCTGACGAGCCGACCAGCCAGCTCGACCTGGAGACCGGCTGGCAAATCATGGAACTGCTGCTCAGCCTCGTGCGTTCGGAGGAGATCACCGCCCTGGTCGCCACGCACGACGAGGCGCTGATCGGCCTGGCCGACAAGGTCATCTCGCTGCAGGACGGGTCCATCACCAGCGTCGAGGCCGGGTAGGGGCGGCCGGTGCGTGGACTGGGCGCGTCCTTCCTCGTCCGCCGGGCCAGGTCCTCGTGGCTGCTCCTGGCCTGCGTCGCGGTCACCGTCCTGGTCGCCACCGGCCTCGCGGCGGCGGGATGGGCCTTCGCCGCCAGGGTGGTCCCGCCCGGGGCGCTCGGCGTCCTGGCCAACCCCCAGAGCCGGTTGCTGGCGCTCAACGGCGTGATCGACGACGCCGGCCAGCGCGCCTCCGATTCGCGGGTCATCCGTGCCACGCTCCGCAAGGCCTGGCCAGGGGTTGGTTTTCAGATGCGGAGCGCGCTGTGGGCGGAGCCCATCCAGCTCTCGTCGTCGGCCAACGGCACGATCACCTCACAGATCCAGCCCGCGTCCCTCGAAGGACTCGGCTCCCAGGTCACACTCACCGCGGGGGAATGGCCGGGACCGCCGCACCACGGTGGCGTGCTGCCCGTGGCGCTGCCCGCCGCCGTTGCCAGCCAGCTGCACCTCACGGTGGGCTCGGTGGTGACGGGCACCCCTCAATCTGGCGGCGCTCCGATCTCCCTGCAGGTCGCCGGGCTATTCCGGCCCAGAAACCCAGCATCGCCGTACTGGACGCTAGACCTGCTCTCCAGCTCCGGGGTGACCGTCCAGCATTCCTCCGTCAGCACCGCTGGGCAGAGCGAGGCAGCTACCACCGTCGACTACGGCCCGGCCGTGGTGAACCCGGCCGCGTTCGGCGGGACGATCGCCGCGAGCCAGGCTTCGTGGCTGGTGCTGCCGCAGGCGTCGGCTCTTGCCCACGGGAACATCGCCGCCTTCGCCGCGAACGCCAACGAGGCGGTTGCGCAGCTGAGCGTGATCCTTCCCGCCGGGCTGAAGGTGACCTCGAGCCTGCCGCAGCTCCTGACCGGCCTGGCCGACACCATCGTGCTGGACCGGTCGTTGTTCACGATCGGCGCGCTGGAATTGCTGCTGGTGGCCGGCGCGGCCCTGGTGCTGGCCGCGCGGCTGCTGGCCGCTCTGCGCGAAGAAGAGTCCGCGGTGCTGCGGGCGCGCGGCGCCACCAGGTGGCAGCTGACCCGGCCCGTGCTGGCCGAGGCGCTGCTGCTCGGCACCGCGGCCGGCCTGGTGGGCGTGCTGTCTGGCGCCCGCCTGGCCGGCGTGCTGGCCAAGCTGGGCAGCGTGCGCCTGGACCCCTATACGGGCAGCGGCGTCACGTCGCTGGCCTGGCTGTCGGGCTTCGCGGTGCTGGTCGTGTGCATCGCGGTGATGGCCTGGCCGGCGCTGTACGCGCCGACTCCGGACGTGGCCAGGCGCCGCCGAAGCGGGCAGGCCCGGCTCGCGGGTATCGCCTGGGCCGGCGGCGATCTGGCCGTGGTGGCGCTGGCCGCGGTCGCGGTGTGGCAGCTGCGGGGTTATTCGGCGGTCGCGCGTCCGGCTTCGGGGACGCTCGGGATCGATCCCGTGGTCGCCGTCGCCCCCGCGCTCGCGCTGGCCGGGGTCGCGCTCATCCCGCTGCGCGGCCTGCCGCTGCTGGCCAGGCTGGCCGACAAGGCGACCGACCGCGAACGGCGGCTGGCCGCCGCGATGGTGAGCTGGCAGATCGCCAGGAGGCCGATCCGCCAGGCGGGCCCGGCCCTGCTCGTCGTCGTCGCGACGGCGACGACGACGCTGGCGGTGGCCGGGTACGCCAGCTGGCGGCAGTCGGCCGCGGACCAGGCAGCCTTCGCGGTTGGCTCGGATGTGCGGGTCGACTCCTCGGCGGGGCTGACGCCCGGCCAGGCCGAGGCGATCAGCCACGCACCGGGTGTCACCGCGGTGACGCAGGCCAGCGTCGACGGGATCGGCGGCGGGAGCCAGCTGATCGCGCTGAACGCGACCACGGCGGGCAGGACGATCCTGCTCCGCCCCGACCTCTCGCCGCTCCCGCTCAGCGCGCTGTGGCGGCGCATCGACACGCGCCTGCCCGGGCTGGTGCTGCCCGGCCAGCCGGCCCGGCTGGAGATCCTTGCGGCCCTCGGGGCGGGCGCGGACACCAGCGCTGCCGAGGTGCGGAAGGACCTCGGCACGGTGACCGTCATGGCTTCGGTCGAGGATGCCAGCGGCAACGCCTACCAGGTACCCGCCGACGGCGGCCTGCCCGCCGACGGCCAGCCGCACGCCCTGGTGTTCACGCTGCCAGGCCCGCGCGAGGTTAGCGGCCCGCTGCGGCTGCTCCAGTTCTCGCTGACCTATCTCCTGCCGCCGTATGACGCGGCGAACCCCAACTCGGCCCCAGCCGCCACCCTCAGCGTGGAGTCCCTGGCGGTGAGCGAGACGGCCAGCGGCCCGTTCGGCAGGCCACTGCGCCACGGCGACGCCCTGGCACCGTGGGACTACACGGGTTCCTCGCACTCCGTGCCGACAGGACCGCAGGGCGCGTACGAGGCGACGCCGCCGTCGGACGGGGCACCGCCGTCGATCGTGGGCTTCCGCCGCGCCGCCGGGGGCGCACAGCGGCTCGGCTTCAGCATCGGGCACGATCCCTCGGCGCAGGTGGAGGCCAGCGTCAGCTTCAATCCGGACACCGCCTTCGCGCAGGTCGCGATCACGGCGCCGCCGCCCCAGGCCATCCCGGCCATCGCCACCGCCGGTTATCTGGCGGCCAACCGGCTGAGCATCGGATCGTCCGTCCCGGTTTCGGTCAACCAAGCCGGCGTCCCGGTCCGGATCGTGGCGTCGGTGGCCAGGTTCCCAACCGTCTTCGGACAGAACCGGGCGCTGATCGTCGACCTCGCGGAGGTCAACGACCTGCTCCTCTACGACCAGACGCCGCCGATGCTGGTGACCCGCTGGTGGCTGCGTACCGCCGACGGCGGGGCGGCGCGCCTGCCACGCCTGCCGGCCGGGCTCGGCGTGTCCGTCGCCGACCGGGCCAGCCAGGAGGCGGCCTTGCTCAACAACCCGCTGCTGAAGGCCCCCCGGCAGGCCTTGCTGGCCATTGGGTGGGCAGCGGTGCTGCTCGGCGCGGGCGGGTTCTCGGTCAGCGTCGCGGCCAGCATCCGCTCGCGGCGGACACAGAGCGCGGTGTTCGCCGCGCTGGGGGTGGGCAAAGCCGCCCAGGCAAGCCAGCTGTGCCTGGAGCAGTGCGCGCTCAGCGTCCCGGCCGCGGCCGCGGGCGTGCTGACCGGGATCGCCCTGGCCCAGTTGTTGTTGCCGGCGATCACGCTGACCACGAACGCGGCGGAGCCGGTGCCGTCGGCCCTCGCGATCGTGCCACTCGGCCCGGCCGTTGCCCTGGCCCTCGTGACCGCGGCGGTGCCGGCCGCCGCCGCGGCCCTGTCGGTGTTGCGCAAGCCCGACTCGGCGGCGCAGTTGCGGGCGGAGGCCAGATGAGAACGCCGTGGCGGCGGTTGCGCGCGGCCTGGGTGACGCTGACCGGAACCGGGGCCGCGGCCAGCGCCGGCTTCGGCTTGCTCGTGTTCGTCGCCGTACTGGCCAGCCTCGCGATCCCGCGTCAGAGCGTGGCGCTGCGAAACGGGGCGCTGCAGCGCGTGATCACGGCTTCGCAGCCCGGCGACCGGACGGTCACCGTGACGGCGGTGATGGTAGACCCCGTGACCAGCGAACCCATCGAGGTTCTGGCCACCGATGTGGCCGCGGCCGGTGCCTCGCTGCGGTCGCGGCTGGTTGCCGGCGGGATGCCGCTAGCCAGCAGCCCGCCCGTCTGGTCGGGCCTGGCCACAACCTACATACAATTCACCGGTGCGGCACGTCCCGCCGGATACGCGCAGCCGCAGTTCGAGATGATCTACCGCACGGCGCTATCCCGCTACAGCCGTGTCGTGGCCGGCCGGCTTCCTTCCGCGGCCGGCGGCTCAGCGACCGGGGTAGTGCAGGCAACGGTGACCGCCGCTACCGCGGCCAGGTTCGGCCTTCGGGTCGGCAGCCGGCTCGACGCGGGGCCGGTGCCACTGGTCATAACGGGGATCATCCAGCCGGAGCACCCGGGCTCCGTCTTCTGGAGCGCCGATCCCGCGGCGGCCACGCCCGCGCTGACGCTCGCCGCGTCGCCCAGGTCCCCGTACTGGACCGGAGCGCTGTTCATCGGCCCGGGAGCGCTGCAGATGATCCAAGCCGCCCTCGAGCCCCTGATGACGGCGACCTGGTTTTACCCGGCCGCGCTCGGCCGGCTCACCGCCGGTCAGGCGGCCGGGCTGGACACAAGCCTCGGCAGCCTCGTCTCCTCCGGGGCGGTGGTGACGGGCGAGCCGGTCACCGCGACGGTCACCACTCACATTCCCTCGATCCTGTCGCCGTTCGTCGCCGGCGAAAACGCCGTCGCCCCCGTGCTCCAGCTGCTCTATGTCAGCCTGGCCGTCATGTGCGCGGTGGTCGTGCTGCTCGGCGCCCAGCTGGTGGCGCAGCGCCGCGCCGGGGAGTTCACCTTCATGCGAGCCCGGGGCGCGGCCCTGCATCAGCTCGGCTGGCTGGTTCTGCGCGCCAACGTGGTCATCGCGGCCGTCGCGGGTGCGGCGGCCGCTGCGCTCGCCATCGGCCTGACCCCCGGCGGCGGCGACCCGATCGGCTGGTGGCTGGCGTACGCGACGATCGCGGTCACGCTCACCGGGCCGGTGCTGATCAGCGTGTTCCCGCAGCGCGTGGCGGCGCCGGCCACCGGCGTGGCCGACGGTGGTGCGCACCGGGCGGCCGGCCGTAAACCAGCGGCCCGGCGGATCGTCATCGAGACGACGCTGGTCGCGGTCGCCGCCGGCGGGCTGGTCGTGCTCCGGAGCCAGGGCCTCAGCTCGTCTGGCAGCGCTCTGTACCCGAGCGCGGCGGCGGTGCTCGTCGCGATCCCCGTGGCCGTCGTCGTGCTGCGCTGCTACCCACCGCTCGCCCGCGAGCTGGCCAGGATCGCGGGCCTGTCGCGCGGGGTGGTCGCGTTCGTCGGCCTGGCGCGGGCCACCCGTACCCCGCCGGGAGCCGTCTTGCCGTTGTTCGCGCTGGTACTGGTGCTGGCCATGGTCGCGTTCCCGGAAATGATCATCACGTCGGTAACCCGCAGCCAGGTCGCAGCGTCCTGGCAGCAGGTGGGCGCCGACGCGATCATCCAGGCTCCGCTCGGTGAGGTGATCACCCCCGCGATGCAGAGCCAGATCTCGTCGGTGCCAGGCGTCGTCTCGACCGCAACCGCGGTGGTCGACGCCGGGTCGACGCCGGCCGGATCCGAGCTGTCGGTGGTGTTCGTGGACCCGGCCCGGTACGCGGCCGTGGCCGACCAGGCGCCAGGCCCGAGATTCCCGCTGGCCGCGCTGTCGGCGAATGCCGGGCGTGGCCAGCCGGCGGCGACTGTCCCGGCAGTCGCCAACGCCACCGCCGCCCAGCTTCTCGGCACGGCGCCGGTCCCCATCGGCCTGGGGACGAGTTCGGTCACGATCCGGCTGACCGGACGGACCGGCGGTATCCCGGGTGCGATCACGGACGCCAGCGTGGTCGTGGTGCCGCTGCGGGCGCTCGGGCCCAGCCCACCCGAGCCGGATCTCATGCTGGTCACCGGGCCCAGGCTCGACGCGGCGCGGCTGAGTGCGATCGTCCACCGCGGGCTGCCAGACGGGTTGGTGACGTTCCGCGCCGCGGCCCTCGCCGCGCTGACCGCGGCGCCGTGGCTGCAGGCGGCACGGACGGCGCTGACGCAGGGACTCGCAGTCGCGGCCGGGTTCGGCGTGCTGGTCCTGCTGCTCTCGTTGCTGCTAGCCGCGCGGACCCGCGAGATGACGCTGGCGCGCCTGGCGACCATGGGGCTGCGGCGCTGGCAGGCCCAGCTGCTGCTGGCAACCGAGGCGCTTCCCCCGGTCGTTGCCGCCGCCGCCGGCGGCGTCGCGTGTGCCTGGCTGCTCGCGCCGCTGGTCGGGCCGTCGCTGAACCTGGAGGCGTTCAGCGGGACCGGGTCGCCCGTTGTGGTGAGTCCCGCCGTGTTCCCGCTGGCCGCGTCCGCAGCCGAGCTGATACTGGGAGCACTGGTCGTTCTCGCCCTTCAAGCCGTGGTCACCTACTACCGCGGCAGCGCCAGGGCGCTGCGGATCGCCGACTGAAGGAGGCCCAGGATCATGACCGAGCCTGCCGCGCACACTCCGCATGACCAGGCCCCTACCGCACCCGTTGCGCATGACCAGGCCCCAACCGCCGCGGACGGGATGATCGTGTGTGACCGCCTGGTACGGATCTACTACGGCGAGGGCATCGAGGTGCAGGCGCTGCAGGGTCTGGATCTGCAGATCGCCGCGGGGGAGCTGACCGCGCTGATCGGCGCGGCCGGCAGCGGCAAGTCCACGCTGATGAACATCCTCGCCGGGCTGGACGCGCCCACCGCCGGGACGGTGTGGGTGGCCGGCCGCAACCTGGGCGCGATGACCGCCGCGGAGCGGCTCGCCTACCGGCGGAACACCGTCGGCTTCATCTGGCAGCAGACGTCGCGGAACCTGCTGCCGTACATGACCGCCCGGCAGAACGTGCTGCTGCCGATGCGGCTGAACTCGCTCGGCCGCCGCAAGCGGCTGCAGCGCGCCGGCCTCCTGCTCGACACGCTCGGCATCGCGTACTGCGCCGACCGGACTCCGGACCGCATGTCCGGCGGCGAGCAGCAGCGCGCCGCCATCGCCACGGCGCTCGCCAACCAGCCGAAGGTGCTGCTGGCCGACGAGCCCACCGGCGAGCTGGACTCGTCAACCGCCCAGGACGTGTTCTCCGCCCTGCAGACCGCGAACACCGAGCTCGGGGCCACGGTGCTGGTGGTCACCCACGACCCGGCCGTGTCGTCGCAGGTTCGCCGGACGATCGCGATCAGGGACGGCAAGACGAGCAGCGAGACGATACGGCACGCGGCCACCGACGAGCGCGGCACGACCACGCTGCACGCGCGCGACTACGCGACGCTGGACCGGGCCGGCCGGGTTCAGCTCCCGCGCGAGATGATCAGGCGCCTCGGCATGCGCAAGCGGGTCGAACTGCAGGAGGAGCCCGACCACATCGGCGTCTGGCCGGACCAGGCCACCGATCAGGAACGGGAGGGAGGACCGCGGTGATTACGGGTCCGGATGACGTGACGGCGGCCGTGCTGGCCGAGGTGGAACGCGCGAAGGACCCCCGCACGAGGGAACTGCTTGCCGCGGCCGTCAGGCACCTGCACGCGTTCGTGCGGGAAACCCAGCTGACCGAGGCGGAGTTTCAGCACATTGCCCAGATCGTCGCGAGCCTCGGCCAGCTCACGAACGACGCGCATAACGAGGTCGTGCTGATCGCGGGCTCGCTCGGCGTTTCGTCACTTGTATGCCTGCAGAACAACGGCGACGGCGGGGCGCGCGAGACAACGGCGAACCTCCTGGGACCGTTCTGGCGGGCCGGCTCGCCGCTGGAAGAAAACGGCGCATCAATCGTGCGGTCGCCGACGCCCGGTGACCCGATCTTCGTCACGGGCTCCGTGGTCGACCTAGACGAACGGCCGGTCGCGGGTGCCGAGGTCGACGTCTGGAACACCTCGGCCGAGGGCCTCTACGAGAACCAGGATCCGCGTCAGGCGGACATGAACCTGCGGGGCAAGTTCGTCACCGACTCCAGCGGGCGGTTCAGCTTCCGCACCGTCAAGCCGGCCGGCTATCCGATCCCGGTCAACGGCCCGGTGGGCGACCTCCTGCGTGCGCAGGGACGCCACAACATGCGCCCGGCGCACATCCACTTCCTGATCGGCAAGCCGGGCTACAAGACGCAGTTCTCACAGGTGTACTCCGGCGATGATCCCAACCTGGAAACCGATGCCCAGTTCGGCGTGACCGCAGCGCTCATCGGCCACTACCTACGGCATGACACGACGACCGAACCGGCACCGGATCCGGGCGTGACCGGAACGTGGTACTCACTCGAGCACAGGTTCGTCATCGAACCCGGCGACAACTCGCTGCCGAAACCACCGATCACCGGCAAGGCCACGGGCGCCGTCCGGACGCCGGAAATTCTCGAACGCACGCCGTGACGCGCTGCGGGCGCACTCGGTAATTGAAACGTCACGATTCCATACACCGTGGTCCTGCCGCATACTGGTCCGGTGAAGCCGGCAGCCGAGTCCGCCGGAGGGCGCATCCAGCCTCAGGCGGGCCGCCATAGGCGGGCACGCCGCTCGCGGCTGCCGGGGCCATCTGATCAGGCTCTGGACCGGCTGGCCGGCTGGTATGCGATCGCGCTGCGCCTCGGCGGCGCGGTTCTGTTCACGGCGGTGGCCCTGCTCGCCGCGACGAAGCACGTCTCCGGCTGGTGGCTGGCCGCGCCGCTGACCGCGCTGTGCTTGTGGTCAGCCTTGTTCGCCTGGCGGATCCGGCGGTCCGGGCTCACGAAGGTCGTGGTGCTGGTGGACGCCGTCGTTATCTCGGCGCTCGCGCTGACGCAGCAGCACCTTGTCCCCGCGGCGCTGATCGCGGACAACACGACCTGGATGCTGCCACTCGCCTGCACGTCGGTTTACGTCCTGCAGCTCGCCCTGAGGCCGTGGCTCGGGCTGCCCGCCGCCGCGATCGTCGTGCTCGCGTACGGGCTCGGCATTGGCGACCCGGCCGGTGGCTGGCTGCTGGCCGTGGAGACGCTCGTCGCCGCCGGCCTGATAGCGGTGATACGCGGGGGCGCCCGGCAAGCCGACGGGATCGTCGCCGGCGCACTGGATGCAGAGCAGAAGATCCGCGCCGAGGAGGCGCGCCGGGCCGACGAGCGGGAGCAGCACCGGCACCTGCACGACACCGTCCTGTCGACCCTGACCATGGTCGCGGCCGGCGCCTTTGCCGGGCCGTCCCCGGCGCTGACTGGGCAGGCAGCGAGGGACCTGCGCGTGCTGCAAGGGCTCGAGGGCTCCCCGTCCGTGCCGAGTGAGCTGGTGGCGCTGACCGACCTGAGCCCGAAGCTCGAGCTCGCCGCGGCCAGCACCGTTGACCTGGCCGTCCGGCTGGATCTCGTCCCGGTCACGCTGCCGACTCCGGTCGCCGATCAGCTCGCCGCCTGCGTCGGGGAGGCGCTGCGCAACGTCAAGCAGCACGCCGGAACGGGGAAGGCGGAAGTGACCGTAACCGGCGGTGCAGGCTGGGCGGTCGTGAAGGTCACCGACCAGGGCCGCGGGTTCGACCCGGCCGCCACTCCGCCATCCCGCCGAGGCATTCGCGAGTCGATCACCGGGCGGATGCTGGCGGCCGGCGGCCGGGCCGCGATCGCCAGCCAGCCCGGCGCGGGCACGACCGTCACCGTGAGCTGGCCGACATGACCGCGGCGCAGCCCACGGCGATGATGTCCGGCCGCTATCAGCGTGCCTTCACGATCGCTGTGATCTTCCTCGTCGCGGGCTGGCATCTCGCCGGAGCAGGCGGGCAGCTGCTGCACAACCGGTCTGCCTACAGCTCGTTCGCCTTCCAGGGCGCGATGTGGCTGGTCATGGCGCTGGCGATCGCCGCTGGGTCGGTCATGGTGCTGCGCGGGGCGCCCGGCTGGCGCGCGGCCTGGGCGATAGCCGTGATCGCGCTGGCGGCCAGCACGGCGGCGGCCGTGGCCAGCCCGGCCGGCCAGATGCTGGCGGTCAACTGGGGATGGGGGAGCGCCGGCTGGATTGGCGTGCTCGTGCTGCTCCGCCGCAGGTTCGTGGAGCTTGCGGGCTTCCTTGCCGCCGAGGCCCTGGCCATCCTGGGCGTGCAGCTGTGGGACGGGCTGCACCGCACCGAGCTGGCCGGGTTCCTCGCCGTACTGGCCTGGTCGACCGGCGCCCAGGTGGCCGTGGCCGCCGGGGTCCGGGCGCTGGATGTTGCCGCCGGCCAGGCCGGCGCCGCGGTGCAGAGCGAGCACGCCGCGCGCGAGCGCGCCGCGACCGCGGAGATCATCCGGGCCGCCCGGCATGCCCGCTGGCTGGCGCTGCAGGGAAACGCCGTTCCCCTCGTCGCCGAGCTCGCAGCGGGGACGGCTGATCCGGGCGACCCGGAGGTGCGGATCAGGTGCGCGGTCCAGGCGGCCCGGCTGCGCCGGCTGCTCGCCGAGGGTGATGAGGTACCCGGGTCGCTGGTCCACGAACTGCACGCGAGTGCCGACATTGCCGAGCGG
>Ga0335074_10001303_pt1 | contig 33964 bp, 37 predicted proteins | sample Lox_Sample_23_FD_206715 | JGI IMG/M metagenome (GOLD analysis project Ga0335074, IMG submission 206715) | Soil microbial communities from Loxahatchee National Wildlife Refuge, Florida, United States - Lox_Sample_2.3 | ecosystem: Environmental > Terrestrial > Soil > Wetlands | place: USA... | reverse complement strand
TTCGGATGCACGTCAAGCTCGACACGGGCATGGGCCGGCTCGGCACACGTGATCCCGCCGAGGCGATGGGCGTGGCCGAGCTGATCGCGGCGGCGGGTCCTGCGCTCGAGCTCGCCGGGGCGATGACCCACTTCGCGAGCGCCGACGAGGATCCCGAGTTCACGGCGGTCCAGCTGTCGCGGTTTGGGTCGTTTGTCGGAGAGCTGCGCGGCCGCTGGCCCGGGATCGTCGTGCACGCCGCCAACAGCGCCGCCACGTTGCGCGCGCCGGCGAGTCATTTCGACCTCGTCCGCTGCGGGATCGCGATGTACGGCTGCGACCCGATGAACGTGGACCCGGACGCGCATGGCCTGGAGCCGGCGCTTGAGCTGAGCTCCTACGTCGCGGCGGTCAAGCGGGCCGCTCCGGGGGAGAGCACCGGCTACGGCCGCCGCTTCGTGGCCGAGGACGAGACGTGGATCGCCACCGTCCCGATCGGCTACGGAGACGGGATCCGGCGGGCCCTGACCAACAACTGCGATGTCCTGATCGGCGGGCGGCGCTACCCGCTGGTGGGCAGGGTGAGCATGGACAACATCACGATTGACATGGGTCCGGCGGGTGCGGATCGCGTCACCGTAGGGGATCGAGTCACGATCATCGGCCGCGACGGGGACTCCCGTCAGACAGCGGAGGAGATCGCACGCCGGATCGACACGATCAACTACGAGATCGTGTGCGGGCTCTCGACCCGAGTTCCCCGCGCCTACCATCGCGACGGGACGCCGGCGTGACGGATGTCGACCCGATGGGCGCGCTTGAGGAGATCGTCAGCGACCCCGCGTGGCTGGTCGGCGGTGCCGTGCGCGATCGCCTGCTGGGGCGAAGCACCGACGATTACGACGTCGTCGTCGATGGCGATCCGCGCCGGGTCGGGCGTGAGCTTGCCCAGGCGACCGGGGCGCACGCCTTCGCGCTGTCGGAGGAATTTGGCGTGTGGCGCGTGGTCGCCCGCGGCCACCCCTGGCAGGTCGATGTCCTGCCGGTGGGAAACGGCTCGATCGAAGACAACCTGGCCGGGCGCGACTTCACGGTCAACGCGATCGCGGAGCCGCTGGGCGGCGGTCCCTACGTGGACCCGTTCGCGGGCGTCGAGGACGTCGGCCGGCGACGGCTGCGCATGGTCTCGCCGGGTGCATTCGCCCAAGACCCGCTGCGAACGTTGCGCCTCGCGCGGCTGGCCTGCGAGCTGGAGTTCTCGGTTGACCAGGACACGGTCGCTGCGGCGCGCGCGAACTCCGCGGCGCTCATCCGGGTGGCGCCCGAGCGTGTGTTCATCGAGCTCAAGCGCGTCCTGACCGCCGACGGCGCGCTCGCGGGGCTCGATTTGATGGACGCGGTCGGGGCGACCGAAGTCGTGCTCCCGGAGGTCAGCCGCATGCGCGGCGTGGGGCAGAGCGTCTATCACCACCTCGATGTTTACGAGCACACGCGCTCGGTCTTAGCGGGTGTGATCGAGCTCGAGCGCAGCCCGGACCGGTGGGTCGGCGAGCACACCGATGCGGTCTCGCGCTTCCTGGCCGAGCCGCTGGCCGACGAGCTCACCCGCGGCCAGGCGCTGCGCTTCGGTGCCCTCCTGCACGACGTGGCCAAGCCCGACACGCGTGGCGTGAGCGACGAGGGGCGAGTCACGTTCCTCGGACACGACGTGGCGGGGGCCGAGCTCGCGAGGGCCGTGCTCACCAGGCTGCGCGCCAGCGAGCGGCTGCGCGAGCACGTGGCCGCGCTCACGCGCCACCACCTGCGCCTCGGGTTCCTCGTCCACGACGTGCCGCTCGAGCGCCGGGCGATCTATGGCTACCTGCGCACGTGCGAGCCTGTCGAGGTCGACGTGACCTTGCTGAGCGTCGCCGACCGGTTGGCCACTCGTGGAAAGGTCGCCGAGGAGGCGATCGCCCGTCACCTGGAGCTGGCCCGCCAGCTGCTGGGCGAGGCGCTCGCGTGGCGCGCGGACCGGCCACGGCCGCCCCTGCGCGGCGATGAGCTCGCCCGCGCGGTCGGGCTGCGTCCGGGACGCGAGCTCGGAGAGATCCTCCACGAGCTCGAGGTGGCGAGCTTCGCGGGGGAGATCGGCTCCCGCGAGGAGGCGATCGAACGGGCCCGAGAGCTCGCCGGCCGGGGCCGAGCGGGCTCATCCCGCTAGCGTTTTCGGCCAGCGCAGCGCATGGCCCGGGGGGTGTCCCGAGCGCCGGCCGGAGCCCGACGGGATCAAGCGCTACGGCCTTGGGTGACCGCTCCGAGGGGCCACCACGCGCCCGGCTCGGGCCGGAGAACCTGCATCGAATCACTCCAGAAACCCACGCGCTGCCCTTCCTTGCTACCTTCCCCGGGTTGGTCGGGGCCCTGGGGGGCACCTAACCGGCATGTCCCAGTCGAAGGCATCTAAGGGGAGTACATGGCAACGGGTACCGTCAAGTGGTTCAGCGACGACAAGGGGTTCGGCTTCATCACGCCCGACGACGGCGGGCGTGACCTTTTCGTTCATTTCACTGGCATCGTGGGGGACGGCTATCGCTCGCTGTCCGAGGGAGTGAAGGTTTCCTATGAGGAGGAGGCCGGTCCGAAGGGACCGAAGGCCGTAAACGTCAGCAAGATGTGAGCGGCGGGCCCACCGGTCCGCTTGGCATCGGCTGACGGCTCGGCGGCCTGGCTCCCATCTTGACGCGGTCGCGCCTTCGGGCGCGCGCCGCAACTGGTGGCTGGGCGTCGTGTTGAATCCGAATATGAAACGTTCTCTGTTGGCCATTGGCGGCGCCGTCGCGCTGTGCGCCCTTCTTCCGGCATCCGCATTCGCGGCTATCGACGAGCTTGGGGCGACCACGACGGCGCTCGTCGCGCCGAGCTGCCCGTCGGGTGTGGCGGCCTCACAATGCACCATTATTCTGACCAGGGCGACAGCGCTCGAGACGATTCGGGACGACATCGCCTACCCGACCACGGTCAAGCACGCCGGGCGGCTGGTTGCGTTCACGGTCGGTCTGTCCAGCCTGTCGACCAATGCCACCACGGCGCAGAGCGACACGTCGTACCTGGACAAGACCTACGGTGGCGACCCCCAGGTCGGGATCGCAGTGCTCAAGCGGGTCGGCAAGAAAACCGCGTGGACGTGGCAGGTCGTGGCGGAGAGCCCGCTGGTAGACGCCTCGACCTTCCTCGGTCAGGTCGTTCAGTTCCCGCTCACGACATCGATTCCGGTGACGCGCGGCGAGACGATCGCGCTGACGACGCCGACCTGGGCGCCAGTTCTCTCGATCGATCTCTCCACGCATAACTTCGCCTATCGCCAGAGCCGGAGCACAAACTGCTTCAACCCGCCGACGACCTCGGCGGCGCAGCGGACACTCGGCGTGAGCGCGACGTACAAGTGCGACTACCCCGGCACTCGGGTGGAGTACAGCGCGACCGAGGTCACCAATCCGGTGCCGAACACCACCACGACAACGACCACGACGAAGGCCAGGCGCAAGAAGTAGGTCGCGTCGGCTGCCCACGGGCGTCGCAGCCTAGCTCCCAGCGCGGCTGCGCCCCGGGGCTCACGGCTGACCGGCTGTCTGGTCTGGTGGCCCCACTCGTCGAGCTGCTGGCGGCACCGCTCACCGGCCGCGCCCGGGCGGGGCCGTGGTCAGGCTCTGCCGGCTGCCAGCCGTTCCCGAACCTAGGGTAGGCCGCCGCCGCCGCTGCCGCCGCTGCCCGAGCCGCCGCCGGAGGAGCCGCTACCCGACCCGCCCGTTCCGCCGTTCGGCGAGACCCCGCCGTTGGTGCTGGTCCCGCCGCCGCCCGTTCCGCCGCCGGTGCCGCCGCCCGTGGCGCCCGAGGTCCCGTTGCCGGTCCCGCCCGAGGAGGTGGTTGGCGTTCCGGAGCCGCTGCCAGACGACGCGCCGGGCGAGGAGGACCCGCCGGCGTTGGCCGAGCTGTTCGTGGTGGAGCTCGTGGAGGTGGTGGAGGTCGTCGAGGTCGTCGTCCCGCTCGCTGCGGCTCCCCCGGTGGGGACCGTCAGCGGGGGCGCGCCGGAGGTGTCGGTTGCCGGCGTGCTGCCGCCGCCGCAGGCCGCAAGGCCGACGCATACCGCCAGCCCGGCAAGTGCCTTACCAGCGGGAAAACGACGGAGTACGGCTAGACGACGAGGCACGACCAGGCTCAGACTTCAAGCGGCTCCATGCGGCGCCCGCAGTGGGGGCAGTCGTTCAGATCCTTCTGACAGAGCTGATCGCACCAGTTGCAGAAGCGGAGGTTCTCAACCGCCCAGGGAAGCTCGGACGCAGTCGGGGCGAGGGGAAGGAGCTGCCCAACCACCTCGAGTTCCTCGCCGGTCTCCCGATCGATGTAATGACGCCCGGGTTCGGCCTCGATCAAGACCTCCCGGCCGCTCGAGGGCGCCCTCATCCGGTAGCGCTGACGAATCCTCATGCGAAGTCATCGTATACGAGGGTCCGGATTCTCGCGGCGTCCGGGTTCCCGATTGCCCTGGATCCTGCGCGGTTCGGCGCGTCGATCGGTCCCAGGATCGGAATCTGACCCGCCCCTGAACACGACCGAAACATGACCGGCGCGCCCGGTGCCGAGCGCTTGGATAGAGTGCCGCACTTCAAGGTATGGTCAAGCTGCTGGGACGCATCGCCACGTTCATCACGGGAGCTTTGATCGTGGTCAGCCTCGGTGGCTGCGCGCTCAAGCATGAGACCGGCAACCTCGTGACGGGCAAGCAGCTGTTCGTCACCAAATGCGGCGCGTGCCACACGCTGTCCCACGCCAATACCACCGGGGACATTGGGCCGAACCTGGACGACGCGTTCCGGCAGGACCGGGTCGACGGAGTCAAAAGCACGTCGATCGAGGGCCTGATCGACTACTGGGTCCAGTACCCGAATACGGAGGGCGTGATGCCCGCGAGGCTGGTCGCGGGGCAGGACGCTACGGACGTGGCGGCCTACGTGGCTGCCGTGGCGGCTGAGCCGGGCCAGGACACCGGCGCGCTCGCCACCGCGGTCCAGGAGACGGTGGCCCCGACAGCGGCGAACGGGAAGACTGTCTTCACGGGGGTCGGCGGCTGCGGCTCCTGCCACACGCTGGCCGCGGCCGGCACCACCGGGACGGTGGGGCCCAATCTCGACGTGAGGCTGAAGAGCGACTGCGCGACCCCGCAGTCCATGCAGATCCGTGGCGCGACGCTCGAGAAGTGCATCCACACGGCGATTACCGACCCATACGCCTACATCCCGTCCGGCTACGCCAAGGGAATCATGCCGGACACATTCAGTAAGACGCTCAGTCCGTCCCAGATCGAGGCACTGGTGGCGTTCTTATCGTCTGCGGTTAAGTAGGTCCGGTAGGGGCCGGCGGGCCTCGCCTCCAGCGGGGGCTGCAAAAGCGCGCACGCGCGCCCCTCGATCGCGGCCGTGCGCGTTTGTGCAGCTGGGGGATGCATTACCGCGCGCCGCGGTCGGGCCGCCGCTCTGCTGATCGCTTCTGCAGGCGTCCGGGCGGAAGGGGCTGGGTTGGGCGGAAGGGGCTGGGTTGGGCGGAAGGGGCTGGGTTGGGCGGAACGGGCTGGGCTGGGCGGAACCGGCTGGGCCGATCAGGGGTCCACAACGGTGGTCGGGTGGGTCGGAGCGCCGGCCTCGCCGATACCCAGGCGGTCCCAGAGCTCCTGGCCGCGCCCCGCCGCCACCGCCCGTGCCGCTCGCTGCTCGTCGAGCTCCACGCCGTGTTGGGCGGCCGCATCGAGCAGGCGCTGGCGCTCCTCGGCTTCGTTGGCGACCTTCAGGAACAGCCAGCAGAACAACCCGATCGTCAGCAGGCTCTCCTCGACCATCATCAGGCCGGCGGCGGCGATCTGATCGCCCATCGGGCTGATGTGCCACTTCGCGTCGCCGGCGCGGTAGATCGGGTAGAGGACCGTGCCCGAGAAGATCAGGAAGTTGGCCAGGACGGTCCCGGCCAGGCGCACCACGATGATGTAGACGAGCTTGGCGGCGTTCCCGAACCACGCCGGCTTGGGCAGCGGCCCCAGCAGGGCCATCCAGACCGCGATCCCGAAGAACAGGAAGCAGGCGTGCTGCAGACCGTGGATCAGGTCGTGGCGGAGCGCTGCCTGATAGAGCACCGGCAGGTGCCAGACGTAGAAGCTGATCATCCACGCCGGCAGCGCGACCAGGGGATGCGTGAACACCCGCAGCTTTGAGAACCAGCGGTTTCGCAGCAGCGGCGCGAGCAGCGGTCCGGTCACGCCCAGAACGATCAGCAGCGCCGAGATGTCGCCGATCACCAGGTGCTCGGCCATGTGTGCGAGCAGGAGCTGATCGGCAAGCGAGTCGACCGGATAGCTCAGCGCGATCGCGAGCGTGATCAATCCGGCCGCGAAGCACGCCTGGCGCCAGCCCGGCACGGCCCGCCGTTCGTGGGCGAGCGACTGGACCCGGGCGCGGTAGGGAAGCCAGCACAGCAGCACGACCACGGATGGGACGATGCCGTTGACGGGGCCCGCGCTGGCGAGCGGGAGCGCGCTCAGGGACACGCAGTCAATGGTGCCACTCGGACCGGGGTCGCTACGTCAGCGCGCGGATGATCAACACGATCGCAACGATCACGGCCACGCCGGCGACGATCCGCACCAGGATGCGAAACGCCGCTGCTTCGGACAAAGGGTTCGGCCTCCGGCGGGCTTGGTGGGTGGGGACGCCCGGGCGGGGTTCCTAGAGAACGTAGACCGCGGTGTAGACGATGACCCACATGATGTCGACGAAGTGCCAGTAGATCCCGGGCACTTCCATCCCCTCGTGGTGCTCGGGGGAGTAGTGCCCGCGGAACGAACGGTTGGTGACGATCAGCAGGGCGCAAAGCCCGATGAACACGTGCGCGCCGTGCAACCCGGTGAGCGAGTAGAAGATCGTCGCCTGCGCCGAGGCGTGGGGCGGAAAGCCGAGGTGGATGTACTCGTTGACCTGGATGAACAGGAAGGTCAGGCCGAGACAGAAGGTCGAGACCATGCCCGCCTTGAGCCCGAAGCGGTTGCCCTTGCGGATCGAGACGAGCGCCCAGTGCAGGGTCAGCGAGGAGGACAGCAGGATGGCCGTGTTCAGGCCGGCCACCGACTCCGGCACGACGGTCCCGTGCGCGGGCCAGGGGTTGTGGTTGACGATCCGGATGAAGAAGTACGCGGTGAAGAACGCGCCGAAGATCATCACCTCGGAGATGATGAAAAGGAGCATCCCGAGCGTCGGGGCGTGGACCCGCGAGGAGCGGTGCGCGGGCGGCGGCCCGTGGTGCTCGTGCTCGGCGTGGGCGATTGAGGCGGCTTCCATGGGCTCCCTTTAGGCGGCGGAGGACGCCGTGTCCTCGTGGACCACGTGCTCGACCGGCTTGCCGGTGGCGCGCTGGACGCGGTCGATCAGATCGGAGCGCAGCCAGCCCGATTTGGTCTCGGCGAAGGTCGAGATCACGATGTCGTCGACCCGGAAGTACTGGAGCGCGTTCGTGATCGCCGTGAACGGGTCGGGATCGCCCACCATGCCCGAGGCGTAGAGCCCACGCACGCGCAGGCGGTCGACGACCAGCTTCAGGCGGGTGCGGGCGCGCTGCACGGCCTGCCCCGATCCGCCCTCGGGCGGGATGATCACGATGAACAGCGGCCGGCGGTTCGGCTCGCTGAAGGCCTTCGCCTTGGCCTGCAGGGCTTCGAGCAGTTCGTCTCCGGACGCGGTGCGGTTGGCGACGGCCAGGGTGACGTGGAAGGGCAGTCCCTCGGTATCGACGTCGTGAACGACGTGCGTCACCGGCAGTCCGGTGGCGTCGCTCACCCGCTCGATCAGATCGCGTCGCATCCACCCCGACCGGGTCTCGGGAAAGGTCGAGATGATGATCTCCTGGGGGTGGTACTCGCGGACGGCGTCGATCGACGCCGTGAAGGGGTCCTGATCGCCCACCTCGCCGATCGCTCGGATACCCATGTCGCGGATCACCTCGAGGGCCAGGTCGAGTCGTACCTGAGCCGCGTCGAACACCGACTCGTTGTAAACGACCAGGCCCGCCCTCGGCTTGTTCTGGGGCACGCACAGGATGAAGCGGGTGTCGCTGTCGGCGCGCTCGCGCACGGCGTCGAGCAGCGGCTGGCCACCGAGCGTCTCGTTGGCCACGACCAGAATCGTGCGAGACGCGATGTTCGGTGCTTCGCCCGAGCTCATTCGTGGACCTGCTGGCTAGGCGGCGTCGTGAATGCGCCGGCGGTGACCTTGGCGGCCTCGGCCGGCGATTTGAAGATCCCATGGACGGCACCGGGGACGCCGTACTCGTAGGGTCCGCCGACGACCGTCGGTACGGCATCGAAGTTGAACACCGGCGGTGGCGAGGACACCTGCCACTCGAGCGTCAGCGCACGCCACGGGTTGGCCGCAGCCCGCGGACCTCCGCGCCAGCTGACGATCATGTTGTAGAGGAAGATCAGGGTGCTGGCCCCGAGGATCCAGGCGCAAATCGAGATGAACAGGTTCCAGTCCGCGAACTTGGCCGCGTACTCGGCCACGCGCCGCGGCATTCCCTGGATCCCGATCAGGTGCATCGGCCCGAACGTCAGATTGAAGAAGATGAAGGTCAGCCAGAAGTGCCACTTGCCCAGACGGTCGTCGTACATCCGGCCGGTCATCTTCGGGAACCAGTAGTAGACGCCGGCGAAGATCGTGAACAGCGACCCGCCGAACAGCACGTAGTGGATGTGGGCGACGATGAAGTAGGTCTGGCTGACGTGGATGTCGAACGGGATCATGGCCAGCATCACGCCGCTGATCCCGCCGAGCGTGAACGCCGTCAGGAAGCCGAGCGCGAACAGCATCGGCGTATCGAGGTGGATGACCCCGCGCCACAGCGTGGCGAGCCAGGAGAAGATCTTGATCCCGGTGGGGATCGCGATGATCGCGGTGGTGATCATCATCGGGATCCGGATCCACGGCGGCATCCCCGAGACGAACATGTGGTGCGCCCATACCGTGAAGCCGAGCACGACGATCGCCAGCAGCGAGAAGGCCATCATCCGGTAGCCGAAGATCGGCTTTCGCGACTTGACCGCGATGACCTCGGAGATGATCCCGAACCCCGGCAGCATCATGATGTAGACGGCCGGGTGGGAGTAGAACCAGAAGACGTGCTGGTACATGAGCACGTTGCCGTTCTGGTTGGGCCCGACGAACGCGTCGAAGAAGTGGAAATGCAGGGCGACGTCGAGCAGGACGAAGAACTGCGAGGCGGCGATGAACGGCGTGGCGATCACGACCAGCAGTGAGGTCGAGAAGTTCGCCCACACGAGCAGGGGCATGCGGAAGAAACTCATTCCGGGCGCACGCATCGTGATGATCGTCACGAGGAAGTTGAGCGCAGTGAAGATCGAGGAGAAGCCCGCAAACTGCACCCCGATCGAGAAGAACAACTGGCCGATGGGCATCGTCGTAGACAGCGGCGCGTAGGCCGTCCAGCCCGCGGCGAACGAGCCGCCCGGAGCGAGGAAGCTCAGCAGCATGATCACGCCGCCGAGCGGCAGCAGCCAGTACGACAGCGCGTTCAGCCGCGGGAAGGCCATGTCCGGCGCGCCGATCATCAACGGCAGCACGAAGTTCGCCAGCCCGGCGAACACCGGGATCACGAAGAAGAAGATGAGCAGGGTGGCGTGGACCGAGAACACGCCGTTGTACTCCTCGGGGGTCAGGAACTGCATGCCCGGCTTGGCCAGCTGGGCCCGGATCAGCATCGCCAACATCCCGCCCACGAGCAGGAAGAAGAACGAGGTGACCGTGTACTGGATCCCGATCACCTTGTGGTCGGTGTTCACCCGGAAGTAGTCCCGCCAGCTGTACGCGCCGTGCCCCGAGTGATCCTCCGGGCGGGTTGGCCGTCCGAGGGCCCAGTAGAGCCAGTAGTCGCAGGTCCCGATCCCGAGCAGGAAGCCGAAGGGCACCGAGAACAGGGTGACGATCGTGATCGCGTGGCCGTCGATCACCGGGTGCTGGTGCATGAGCCAGCGGATCAGCACGACCAGGCCGAAGCCGAACGCGAAGCCCACCACCTCGCCGAGGGCGGCGCGGTACCAACCGGGCCTTCTCAGCTTCGGGGGAAGCGGGACCCGGGTCGGGCGCGCAACCGGGGCCTCATGGGGTGCCGTTGCCGTGACTGCCATCAGTCGACCTCCTGATCAGTCGAAGCCCAGCCCAGCCGACTTCGAACTGCTCGAGCGGACTCGCGAGCGGGACCGCCATCCATCTTCTGCACGATACCTTCTCGGCTAGCCACGACCGCCCCTCATTTGGCCGCGCTCACCAGGAAGTTGACCAGCGCCTGGATCTGGGTCGGCGTGAGGCGCTGGGCGAAGTCTGAGGGCATGATGCCGGCGGTATAGCCCGACGGGATGTAGGCGTACGGGTCGACGATCGCCGTGTGGACGCACTGCGGCAACAGGGCGCCGCGGATCTTCCTCGATGCCGGAGTGGCGCAGTCGCTGCGCAGACGCGTGTCGAGGTCGGGTCCCACCGTGCCGGTGGCCGACGCCGCGGCGAGTGTGTGGCAGCCGCTGCACCCGGCCGCACCGGTGAAGACGGCCTTGCCGGCGGCGGCGCTGGTCGCCGTGCTCGAACTGGACGAGCTTGAGCTGGACGAGCTCGAGCTGGACGAGCTGGAGCTGGACGAGCTCGGCGCGCTCGAGCTGCTCGAGGACGACGATGGGCCGTACCCCGGGATGACCTTGTAATCGGGGATGTCGGCGTGGGTGACGTTCGGCGGCACCGTCCCGATCGGAGGCGGTGCGTTGGCGGGCTGCGCGTGGAGCCAGGTCGCGAAGGCGGTCGCGGAGACGACGTGCGCGCTCGTGCGCATCAGCGAGTGGCCAGCGCCACACAGCTCGGTGCATTCGACCGGATAGACGCCCAGCGCCGTTGGCGTCACTCGCAGGGTGGTGACGATGCCAGGGACGGCATCGAGCTTCTCGGAGAAGTTGGGCACGAAGAAGCTGTGGATCACGTCGAGCGAGCGGAGCTTGAACACGACCGGCCGGTTGACCGGCAGGTAGAGCTCGGAGGAGACGACCTGCTTACCGGAGGCTGGGTAGGAGAACTCGAAGGCGAACTGGCGCGCGGTCACGTTCACTGTCATCTCGCCCTTCTTGCTGTTCTCGTTGGCGCGCAGGACGCTGTAGGCATAGCCGCACATGCTCAGGATCAGAAGCGCCGGCACCGCGGTCCAGACGACCTCGAGGCGAGTGTTCCCGTGGATCGGGGGACCGTCCATCTCCTCCTGCCCCGGGCGCATCCGGAACTTCCACACCGAGAAGAGCACGACGGTCAAGACCAGCACGAAGATCGGCACGGTGGCGATCAGGAGAACGTCGTAGAGCGTGCGGGTCCTGCCGAGCTGCACCGAGGCCTTGGACGGGAACCACGGGACGAGTAGTGCGAGCACGACCCCGATCACCGAGACGATCACCCAGGTCACGACCATCTGCCGGATCGGACGGTTACGCACGGCGGTGTTGAATCTCCGAGCCCTCGATCGTCACTTAGTCCCGCATCCTAAGCGTTCTGGTCGACGAAAGAAGTCAGGCGTCGTGTCGCTCGCTTCGCCTTAACAGTGAGCGATAAAAGCGTCCGACAGCTGACAGCGACTATGATTGAGGCAAATGTTGCAAGCTAGAGCCGGAGTGACGCGGTCATTCACTGATTGGCTCGGTCAGGAGGCGTGATGCAGGTACGCGAGGGGATGTCCGAAACCGTCCTGACGATCGGTCCGCGGCACACACTCCGTGAGGCCGCCGAGGCGATGTGCCGCCGCAACGTGGGCGCCGCGGTCGTCCTCGACCCGGAGGCGCCCGGCCCTGGAGTAATCACCGAGCGGGACATCCTGCTCGCGGTCGGCGCGGGCGAGGATCCGGATCGAGAACTGGTGGCCGAGCACCTGACCACGAACCTGACCTTTGCCTCGCCGGATTGGTCGCTCGAGCAGGCCGCCGCCGCGATGGTGCGGGGCCGGTTCCGCCACCTGATCGTGGTCAACGGCGGTGAGCTCGCCGGAATCCTGTCGATGCGCGACATCGTCCGCTGCTGGACGGGGGACGGCGCGAGCTGCGAGGTGCCGGCCGGCGAGGCTTATCAGGGCGCGGTGTCCTAGGCGTCGGCGCGCGGCGTCGTAGCGTCAGGGCGCTGCGGGGCCCTCTTCAGCTGCGGGTCGGGGACGACGCGCCCCCGAGGGGGACCGGCCCGGCGGGGACTAGTGGACGTGCTCCTCCGGGAGCTCGGCGACGTCACGCCGGGTATCGGCCGCCCATCTGATGATGATGATCACAAGCGCGATCAGGCCGATGACGCTGAGAATCAGATTGATCGTGGTTCCGATCACGATCAGGGTGATCGCGACCGCGCACGAGATCGGCAGCAGGCTGGGGCCCGGGAGATGGATCTCCTCGCCGGCCGGCGGCGCCGGGACCGGGTGGTCGCTCTCGCTCACGGATGGACGTAGATCGCGGCCGCCACGAACGTGATCCCGAACATGATGGCGCAGAGCGCGCCCGCGATCAGGCCGGAGCGGATGTTCTTGCGTGCAAGCCTTCGGTCCATAGTGGTTCGGGAGGCTACAACTTCCGGTCGGCGACCATCGTTCCGAACAGCAGGGCCAGGTAGGCCAGCGAGAACAGATAGAGCCGCAGCGCAGTCCGGCGGTCCGCCTTTCGGTAGAGGGTGACCGCGCCGGCGATGAAGGCCAGCCCGAGCAGGATCGACCCGATCAGATAGGCGACCCCGAACTCCCCGGCGCAGAACGGCAGCTGCGTGATCGCGTACAGCAGCAGCGTGTAGAGCACGATCTGCCGCCGGGTCTCGCGCTCCCCTCGGACGACGGGCATCATCGGCACCCCCACGCGCGCGTACTCGTCCTTCATCAGCAGGCTGAGTGACCAGAAGTGCGGCGGCGTCCAGTAGAAGACGATCGCGAACAGATACACCGCGGTCCACGACAGCGAGCCGCGCGTCGCCGCCCAGCCGACCAGCGGCGGCACCGCGCCGGCGGCGCCCCCGATCACGATGTTCTGCGCCGTGCGCCGCTTGAGCCAGATCGTGTACACGCCGACGTAGCCGACGAACCCGCCCAGGGCCAGACAGGCGGCCAGAAGGTTGACGGTGAGCGACAGGAGCGCGAACGACAGTCCGCACAGGACGAAGCCGAAGATCAGCGCCGCACGGGGGGACACCCGACCGGCCGGGATGGGCCGGGACGCGGTCCGCCGCATCTGGGCGTCGATGTCGCGGTCGTAGTAGTGGTTGACCGCTCCCGCCCCGCCCGCCGACAGATAGCCGCCCAGGCAGGTCAGCGCGATCAACGAGACCGGCGGGTTGCCGGCGATCTCCATCGTGGTGATCGTCGTGAACAGCAGCAGCGTCTGGACCTTCGGCTTGGTCAGCTCGAAGTAGTCCGCCAGCAGCCGGCGCGCCCCGCCGACGACCGGCGCCGACCGGACCGTGCTGACAGACGAGGAGTCCATGGCGCTAGACCCGCGCGAACCGCTCGCTGCCGCCGGTCTTCTGGGTAACACCCGTCGTCCGCTCGACCTGGCGCCGGATGTCGCGCATCGGCTCGACCGATCGAACCCGTGGGATCACGTCGAAGTTGTTGACCGGCGGGGGAGAGGGCACGAACCACTCGAGCGTGTTCCCCTTCCACGGATCCGGTCCCGCCAGCGGTCCGCGCTTGTAGTTGAGCGCGATGTTGACCACGGTCAGCAGGATGCCGACCGCGAGGATGAACGCGCCGATGGTCGAGATCAGGTTGTACGTCGACCAGCCGAGTCCCGGTTGGTAGGTGTAGATCCGTCGTGGCATCCCGGACAGACCGAGGGCGTGCTGGACGAAGAAAGTCAGGTTGAAGCCGAGGAACGTGAACCAGAACGAGATCTTGCCGAGGCGTTCGTTGAGTAGTCGACCGGTCATCTTCGGGAACCAGTAATACAACCCGGCCAGCACCGGGAACACGGCGCCACCGAAGATCGTGTAGTGGAAGTGGGCAACGACGAAGTAGGTGTCGTTGAGCTGCCAGTCGACCGGGAACACGGCCAGGAAGATCCCAGTGATCCCGCCGACCAGGAAGATCGCGATCATCCCGATCGCGTAATAGAGCGAGGTCGTCATCACGAGCGATCCTCGCCACAGAGTGGCGATCCAGTTGAAGATCTTCACCCCGGTTGGCACCCCGATCAGGAATGAGCTCAGCATGAAGAACCCGAGTACGACGATCGGGATCGGCGAGGCGAACATGTGGTGCGCCCACACCAGTGTGGCCAGGAACGCGATCACCGCGATGGAGGCCGCCATCGCCTTGTAACCGAAGATCGGCTTGCGCGAGTAGACCGGGATGACCTCGGAGATGATCCCGAAGCCGGGCAACACCATGATGTAGACCTCGGGGTGGCCGAAGAACCAGAACAGGTGCTGCCAGAGGATCGGCGAGCCGTGGGCGGTCGGGTCGAACCAGTGCGTCCCGAAGTGGCGATCGGTCAGCAGCATGGTCACGGCCGCCGCGACCACCGGGAGGGCGATGATCAGCAGAATCGCGTAGATCAGGATCGCCCACACGAACAGGGGCAGGCGCCCCCAGCTCATCCCGGGAGCGCGCATGTTGACGATCGTGGCGTAGAAGTTGATAGCCCCGACCAGCGACGAGATGCCGGTCAGGTGGATGAGGAAGATCCACGCGTCCTGCCCGCCACTCGGCGAGTACTCGATGCTGGAGAGCGGCGGGTAGCTCCACCATCCCGCCTCGGGCGGATGCCAGAAGAGCGTGGCATAGAACACAATCCCGCCGGCCAGCAGCAGCCAGTAGGACAGCGCGTTGAGCCGCGGGAAGGCCATGTCCCGCGCGCCGATCATGAGCGGCACGAAGTAGTTGCCGAACCCCGCCATCACCGGCACCACGAACAGGAAGATCATCGTGGTGCCGTGCATCGTGAGCAGCTGGTTGTAAGTCTGGCCGCTGAGCAGGGTGTTGCTCGGCTCCGACAGCTGGACGCGCATCAGGAGTGCCTCGACGCCCCCCAGCATGAAGAACACGAACGTCGTGACCAGGTACATGATCCCGATCTTCTTGTGATCGGTGGTGGTGACCCAGTCGATCCAGCGCTTGGTTTCGCGCGGCGTGCTCACCGACCGGGCGAGCACCTGGGGCGCCGGTCGGGTCAGCGGAGCCGTGGTCACTGACATCGGCAGTTCTCCTAGAGGTTTCCGGTCTTCGTGAGATACGACCGCAGCTGGGTCACCTGCGAGTTTGCGGTCTCGATGTTCTGGCGTTGCTGGGTCAGCCAGGCCTGATACTGAGTGGGTGACACCACGTTCACGAGCGCGGTCATGTAGGCGTGCTCTCGGCCGCACAGCTGTGCGCACTGCCCGTGGTAGAGGGCCGGCCCCTTTGCCTTGAACCAGGTGTAGGTGGTGTAACCCGGCACCGCGTCGACCTTCCCGCCCAGGGACGGCACCCACCATGAGTGGATCACGTCGCTTGCGGTGATGCTGAGCACGACGGTTGTGTCAGCCGGCACATACATCTCCTGGTAGGAGTAGGGCAGCTTCGTGGCGAACGGGTTGTTCTGGCACGCGGCGCCGTAGACGTAGCGCCAGATGTATTGCCGGCCCTGCACGCAGATGATCAGCTCCTTGCCGTTGGGTGGCGTGGGCTGCGTGAGCGAGGACTCCAGGAACGGGGCGCTCGAGTTGGGCGGGTTGATGATGCTGCCGAGCTTGACGAACGTGACGACGGTCAGGATCACGAGGACCACCGCGGCTCCGACCGTCCAGCCGACCTCGAGCTGGGTGTTGCCGTGGATCTGGGCCGCCACCCGGTTCTTCTTGGCGCGGAACCGGAACACCGAATAGGCCAGCGAGCCCTCGACGAGCACGAACACCACCGCCGCGATGTACAGGATGATCATGTACAGCGAGTGGATCTGATTGGCGTTCGGCGAGCCCCCGGCCTTGGGGGTTATGAAGTTCGCGAACGCGCTCGGCGCGAGCACAAGCGACAGGACCGAGGTCGTCAGCGCTGCGCACACAAACCGGGCGGTGCGGCGGCGGCGCTGGGCGTCGGAAGCGTCGGATCGCAAGGCGCGGGATTCTAACTGGGCGAGCCCTGGCTTGATCTGCCGGTGTCGGGGGACAGAGCGGCACAGCCGAGGGTGCGAATGACCGCGCGGCAGGTCGCGCCGAACCGCACAAGCACCAGGGCGGCTGCGGCCTGACAGACGCTGGCTGTGGGGTCGCTCCGACCCTGGCGCCCGGACCGCCTGTGGGGTCTCTTATACACTCGCCGCCCTTGCGCGCACCGCGGGGCATTCGAGCGACGGCCTGTGTCCTCGTCGCGGCCGGTATCGCTCTGCCAGTCCTTCGGCGGCGGGCCAGGATCCCGCGTCCGGTCGTGCTCGCGGGTGCCGGCCTCGTCGCCCCGGCCGCGCTGTGCGTGGCGATGCCGCGATCGCGTCCCCGCGACGTCGCCCTGTGCGCGCTGAACATGTGGGCCTACCTGGCCGCCTACGAGATGCCCCACGACGATGCCGAGCAGCTCGAGCGCCGGGTGCTGGTCGAGTATCCGATCGTGATCGACCGCGCCCTGGGGCTCGGGGTGCCGCCGACCCTGCGGCTGCAGCGGGCATTCTCGGCCCCGGGCTCCGTCAACCGCTTCGAGCGGGTGCTCGTGTGGTGCCATTGGATGTGGTTCGCGGTTCCCCACGCGACCCTGGCCTACGTCCTGTGGCGCAGGCCTGACCGCGTTGCCAGCTCGGCCGTGCGCATGTACGCCGTGTTCGATCTGGGCGCGGTGTTCTACTGGGCGATCCCCACTGCTCCGCCGTGGTGGGCCGCCGAGCGTGGCCGTCTCGATGACGGCCGCCCGCTGCGGGTGCGCCGGATGATGATCGAGTACGGCCAGCAGTTCTGGGGTGACCGCTGGGGTGCCCTTTACGATGTCTTAGGAGGAAATCCGCTTGCTGCCATGCCGTCGCTGCATTTCGCCACGTCGCTCATGGGCGCGCACCTGCTGGCCGAAGTCGGACCGGTGTCCGGTGCGGTTGGGTGGACCTACGCCGCGATGCTGGGGCTCGCGCTGGTGTACCTCGGCGAGCACTATGCCGTGGATCTGATCGGCGGCGCCGCGCTGGCCGAGACGGTCCGGAACGGCGTGCCGCGCCTGACCCCCGCGTACCGGCGGGTCTCGGCTGCGTTGCAGGCCCTCGAATCGCGCGCGGCGCAGTAGGTGACTCCGCGCCGACGCACCCGCCCGACGAATGGGCCTCCATCCACCCCGGGCGCATCGCCCACGGACGCGACCCGGGAGTCCGGCCGGATCGATCCTGGCCCCGACCGCGACGAGCTCCCGCGCGTCCGCCTGACCCGGGGGCGACTGCTGGGTCTGCTCGTGTTCGTGGCCTCCGCGCTGGCCTTCCTCTACTTCGTGCTGCCGAAGCTGCTCGGCCTCAACGAGACGTGGAATCGGATCCAGCACGGCAATGCGTGGTGGCTCGCGCTCGCGGCGCTGCTCGAGGTGTGCTCGTTCCTCGGCTACATCGTGCTGTTCCGCGGCGTGTTCATCAAGGGTCACTCCCGCATCGGCTGGCCCGAGAGCTACCAGATCACGATGGCCAGCCTGGCCGCCACCCGCCTGTTCGCCGCGGCCGGCGCCGGCGGAATCGCGCTGACGGCGTGGGCCCTGCGCCGCTCGGGCATGGGACGCCGGACCGTCGCCAGCCGCATGATCGCGTTCATGGCGCTGCTCTACGGGGTCTACATGGTCGCGATGGTGATCGACGGCGTCGGCCTGTACATCGGGGTGATTCCTGGGCCGGCCCCGTTCGCGATCACGATCGTGCCGGCGATCTTCGGCGCGGTGGTCATCTCGCTGTTTCTCGGCATCGCGATGCTGCCGGCGGACATCAACCGCGTGATCGGGCCGCTGAGCGCCGGCCGGCGGGGTGTGGCCCGGCTCGCCTTGCGGCTCTCGGCGGCGTCGGCCACGGCGGCCACCGGGGTCCGCACCGCGATCGACCTGGTGCGCGAGCGCCACCCGTACCTGCTTGGCGCGGTGGCCTGGTGGGGGTTCGACATCGCCGTTCTGTGGGCGTGCTTCCATGCCTTCGGTGGCTCGCCGCCCAAGGGCGTGATCGTGATGTCCTACTTCGTCGGGATGCTCGCCAACACGCTGCCGCTACCGGGGGGAATCGGCGGGGTCGACGGCGGCATGATCGGGGCGTTCACGGCCTTCGGGGTCAACGTCGAGTTGTCGGTCGTCGCCGTCCTGGCCTACCGGGCGTTCGCCTTCTGGCTGCCCACGCTGCCGGGAGCCGTCGCCTATCTACAGCTAAGGCGTACCGTTCACCGCTGGAGCACCGAAGCTCCGGGTGTGCTCGGCCGTGCGCCCGGGGGAGTGGGCAGCACATCGTGACCGTGCGACTATACTTTATGAAGTGACGACGAACCCGGATCAGAGAATCGAGAACGTGATCATCGTGGGCGGCGGGCCCGCGGGCTACACGGCCGCGCTCTACACCGCCCGGGCCAACCTAAACCCGCTGGTGATCGAGGGTTTCGCGTGGGGTGGACTGCTCCAGCAGACCACCGACGTCGAGAACTACCCCGGCTTCCCCGAGGGGATCATGGGTCCAGAGATGATGCAGCACTTCCGCGATCAGGCCGACCGCTTTGGCGCGCGCCTGGAGACCGACGACGCAACCCAGATCGAGGTCTCGCGCGACGGCGGACTACACAAGGTCTGGGTCGGCGACGACGTGCACGTGACCCGTGCGCTGATCCTTGCCATGGGCGCTCAGCACCGCAAGCTGGACGTGCCGGGCGAGGCCGAGCTTTCCGGCCGCGGGGTGAGCTACTGCGCGACCTGCGATGCCGCCTTCTTCCGCCAGGCACCGACGCTGATCGTCGGTGGCGGCGATTCCGCGATGGAAGAGGCGATGTTCCTGTCCAAGTTCGCGGCCAAGGTCGCGATCGTGCACCGACGTGACGAGTTCCGAGCGTCGAAGATCATGCTCGAGCGTGCCCGCGCGATCCCCAACATCGAGTTCCTCACCCCGTACGTGGTGGAGGACTTCAGCGGCGAGAACGGGTCCCTGACCATGGCGCGACTGCGCAACACCGTCGACGGGTCGATCCGCGAGCTCCCCGTGACCGGCGCGTTTATCGCGGTCGGGCACGACCCGCAGTCCCAGCTGGTCGAGGGCCAGGTCGAGACCGACACGGAGGGATACGTGGTCACCAAGGGCCGCTCGACGCTGACCGGCATTCCCGGCGTGTTCGCGGCGGGGGATCTCGTCGACCACACCTATCGCCAGGCGGTGACCGCGGCGGGCTCCGGCTGCCAGGCCGCGCTCGACGCCGAGTGGTATCTGCGCGACACGCCGTTCCCGCTCGAGGACACGGCCGGCGCGGCGACCGCCTGACGTCGAGCCGGAGCGCCCGGATCAGTAGGGGCAGCCGTCGGCCGGGCCGAAGTTGTTCGACGCCGGCGTGGAGTTCATGCCCAGTGCAAAGTCCTGGGTCCAGGTTCCGGGGCCGGTCGCGTATCCCCTCACCGCGCGTGCGCTGACCCCGGTGCCGATGTTCCGGTAGGCGGGGTTGAGGATGTTCTGGCAGTGGCCGGTGCTGGCCATCCAGGCCCGAACCACCCCGCGCGGCGTGGCGTAGCCGGTGGCGATGTTCTCGCCGGCCATCCGCCAGTCGTATCCGACGGCGCCGATCCTGGAGGCGAAGTTGGTGCCGTGCGTGAACTGATCGCTCGAGACCATCACGTTGGTCCACCCCTGGGCCGAGCGGTTCAGGAGCGGGGAGGCGCTTAGGGCAGGAAGGTGATGAAGCGCGCGCTGCTGGTTGATCAAGCAGACCACCACACCGCGCAGGATCTGGGGAGAGGTGCTCTGCACCGCGTCGTTCGCGCCCGAGCAAGCGGACGCGGTCCGGGCGGGCGCGCGGTGCGGACGCCGCTTGTGATGCTTGTGGTGCTTGTGATGAGCCGTGGTCGCGGCGGCGACGGGGACCGCCGCGAGCATCGAGCTGGCGAGGACCGTCAGGATCGCGAGCACGAGGCGGCGGCGGTGAGGGTGTCGACCGCTGAAAGTCGGTCGCTGGCCCCTGCGATCCATCGGCATAGCGGGAGAATCGTCAGGTTGGCCGTTGCCCTCACAGGGCCGACAGCTTAAATGGCCGATTTGCCAGGTGAAGTGATGCGAAAGTGCTCGACGCGGGGTTTCTCTTGCAAATAGCGGCCAACTCGCCGTAGGCCGGCGGTTCATTGCTCGTAGGTGAGGAAGCCTTGTCCGGTCTGGCGTCCGACTCGCCCCGACATCACCAGTGAGCGCAACAGGGGCGCCGCGCGGTAGCGCTCCTCTCGCCGTTCGTCGTAGAGCCCGTCGACCACGGCGAGCACGTGGTCGAGGCCGATCTGATCCGCCCAGGCGAGGATGCCTCGCGGATAGTTGAGGCCGTGGACCATGCCGGCGTCGACGTCCTCGGCGCTGCCGACGCCCTCGGCGATCGCGAACGCGGCCTCGTTGATTACCTGGCAGACGATCCTGCCGAGAACCAGTCCGGGCGCGTCGCCCACCCACGCGGTGTGCTTGCCGAGCGTCGCGAAGAACCGCTCGGCGGCGGCCGCAGCCGAGCCGGCGCTGTCCGGCCCGCGGGTGAGCTCGATCAGCGCCGCTTCCTCCAGCGGCGGGAGGGCGTGAAAGCCGACCGCGCCGCCGCCGGGGTCGAGCATGGCCAGCGAACCCGCTCCGCACAGGATCGCCTGCGGCCCGCCCTGGAGCGGGACATCCGGCTCCTCTCCCTGGGTCAGGTCGAGGATCAAGAACGGGGGCTCGCGCTCCTGGGCCTCATCGGGTACCGCCACTTCCCAGCCCGCCGACTCGGCGGCGTCGGCCAGGGCGTGCGCGAGCGGAGAGTGGCCGGCGACCACGATCAGCCCCTCGCCCCCGCCGGCAGTGAACGGCTCGGGGTCGGCGGGCCGGTACGAGCCGGAGCCCTCGCTGTAGTCGTAGTAGCCCCGCCCCGACTTGCGCCCCAGGCGGCCGGCGGCGACGGTGCGCACCGTGATCGGCGACGGGCGCCAGCGCGGCTCGCCGAAGCTCTGCTCGAAGAACGAACGCGAGACGTCCAGGCCGACGTCAACCCCGACCAGGTCCATGAGCTCGAACGGCCCCATCCGGAAACCGCCACCCATGCGGCAAAGGCGATCGATCTCCTCCAGTGGCGCGATGCGTTCCTGGAGCAGCTTGAGCGCCTCCAGGCCAAACGGCCGGTTGCAACGGTTGACCAGAAAGCCCGGCCCGTCCACGGCGATGATCACGTGCCTGCCCATCGCCTCGCCGGCGGCGCGGGCGAGAGCCAGCGCCGAGTCCGACGATTGCTCACCGGCGACCACTTCGAGCAGGCGCATGACCGGGGGTGGATTGAAGAAGTGCATCCCGACGACGCGCTCCGGGCGCTTGGCCCCCGCGGCGATCGCCGTCACCAGCAGAGAGGAGGTGTTGCTAGCCAGCACGCACTCATCGCCGACGATGCCGTCCGACAGCCGCGCGAACAGCTCGTGCTTGAGCTCGAGCCGCTCGGGCGCCGCCTCGATCACGAGCTCGCACGCGGCTAGATCCTCGAGCGCGGGGGCGGCTTGCAGCCGGTCGCGAGCCGCCGCGGCCTCAGAATCGGTCAGGCGGCCGCGCTGCACGCCGCGCTCGAGCTGGGCCCGGATCCGCTCCAGACCGCGCTCGAGCGCCTCCGGGACCGGGTCGTGCAGGAGCGTGCGGGCGCCGGACAGACACCCCAGCTGGGCGATCCCGGCGCCCATCGTGCCTCCGCCGGCGACTCCGATCGTATTGGGGGCGGCGACTCCGGAGCTCACTTCACGCCCCCCGAGTTCGGCGCCAGCCGAACTCGCAAGCGAAGACGAAGTCTTCGCCGAAGACGAAGTCTTCCCCGCTCACGCGGGGACGAGCGCGTTCACGCCGGTCAACGCGCGCCCGATGATCAGCTTCTGGATCTGCGAGGTGCCCTCGTACAGCGTGGTGACGCGCGCATCCCGCAGGTAGCGCTCGACCGGGTAGTCGTCGACGTACCCGGAGCCGCCGTGGACCTGGATCGCGGCGTTAGCGCAACGGACAGCCGCCTCGGTAGCGAACAGCTTCGCGACCGATGTCTCGGTCGTGTTCGGCTGGCCGGTGTCCTTCAGGTAACCGGCGCGCCAGACGAGCATCCGGCCGGCGTCGGTCTCGAGCGCCATGTCGGCGATCATCTCCTGGACCAGCTGGAAGGCCGCGATCGGCCGCCCGAATTGCTGGCGCTCTTTGGAGTAGCGAACCGAGGCGTCCAGGCAGCCCTGGCAGATGCCCACGCAGCCGGATGCGACGCTGTAGCGACCGGAGTCGAGCGAGCTCATCGCGACCTTGAAGCCGTCGCCGATCTCGCCGAGCATCGCGTCCTCGGCGGCCTCGACGTCGTCCAGCGAGATGGCCGCCGTGTCCGAGCCGCGCAGGCCCAGTTTGTGATGGACCTCCTGGGGCTGGTAGCCGGGCTGGTCGGTCTCGACCAGGAAGCAAGCCAGACCCCGGTGGGCCTGCTCCGGGTCGGTCTGGGCGAACACGAGCGCGAGCTTGGCGTGGTTACCCATCGATATGAACATCTTGGAACCGTTGATGACCCAACCGCTGTCGGTTCGCCTGGCCCGGGTGCGCTGGTTGGCGGCGTCCGAGCCGGTGTCCGGCTCGGTCAGCGCGAAGCACCCGAGCCACTCGCCGGAGCAGAGCTTCGGCAGGTAGCGCTGCTTCTGCTCCTCCGTGCCCCAGCGCAGGATCGCGGAGCACACCAGCGACGTCTGTACCGACACCACGGTGCGCATCGCGGAGTCGCCCCGCCCGATCTGCTCGACGATGAGCCCGTAGGTGAGGTAATCGAGTCCGGCGCCGCCGTACTCGTGCGGAACGATGGCGCCCAGATAACCCTGCGCGGCGATCTGGGCCACCAGCTCGAGGTCGAAGTGTGCGTTGCGGTCGTTCTCTCGCGCGCGCTCGACGATCTCGTTGTCAGTAAAAGCACGCGCCGTCTCGCGGACCAGGCGCTGCTCGTCGGTGAGCTCGAAATCCATGGGCCCGGGAACCTACCAGCCCCCGTCGCACGGCGGCGACGGGGGCCGGTTTGTCCTACGTACCCCTGGCCTAGGAGGCTGGAGGCAGCATCGTGGGGCTCACCGTCGTGGGCGCGACCTGAATGGTCACCGGCGCCGAGGCGCCGCCGACATTGCCGCCACCATCGGTGATGCGGGCGCGGAACTCGTACGAGCCCGCCTTCCCAAACGTCCAGCCGAACTGGAACGTCGAGGCGTATGTGACGAACCTGATCTCCTCGTTGTGCCAGTCACCGTCGGCGCCGAGGCGCTGCAGGTAGATCACGTGACCCGCCTTGTCGGGGAGCACGGTCCCGGTGAAGGTCACGTGTCCGCCGATCTGTGACGTGGTCGAGCTCGGGGTCATGCTCAGGACGTCCTGAACACCCTCGAACAGCGCCGCGCTGTGACGGTGCGGAGCCAACGTGGTCCGGACCTCATACACGGTATTGTAGGTCGGCGTCTGGGCCGCAAACGTGTAACTGCCACCGGTGCCCGTGGTGGTATCGGCAACCGGGGTGGACTGATTCTGATACGCGTTCCGTGCCCACAGAGTGACCGGCGTGTTCACCGGCGCATTGGTGAGCACACCCGAGATCGTCACGGACTGACCGTAGGAGATCAACTGATCGGAGCTGTTGATCGTGAAGCCCGGAACCTGCTTCTGCTGGACCGCGACCGTCACCGGGTTCGCGCTCCCGGCGATGTTGCGGATGTCTCCTGGGAACAGGACACGCGCGGTGTGGTCCCCGGCCAAACTCCACCGGTAGGTGATCGCGTAGTTAGATCCCCCGTCGAGGCGACCGGCCTTGAGATCGTGCCAGTTGCCGGCCTTGTCCTGCTCCTGGAGGATGACCCGCTCGAAGGCGTGGTTCGGGGTGACCGATCCCGTGAAGGTCACCGGCTGTCCGGTGACTGCAGCAGTCGTGCTGGCGGCCATGCTGACGTCCGCCGAGACGCGCTCGTACACGGTCCGGCTGTGAATCTGGTGGATGCCCGCCTCGCGCACGAACCAGCTGCGGTTGGTCCACACCACGTCCTCGGCCCGGGTGAAGTAGTAGTAGCCACCGGCGTAGGTCTTGGTGACACCCACGCGGGTATAGCCACGGCCAGATCCCGCGAGGTGGTGGTACAGCACGATCGTCTGGCCACCAACCGGGGCGACATTCAGGCGACCGTAGATCAACACGCCATCCCCGGCAGTGGGAAGCGGGTTGGGGATGGCATTGATGGTAAGACCCTGATTGTGCTGCGGCGCAGCGATGACAGCACTCGGTATGGCGACAGCCACGAGCGTGGTCACCACTGATGCGAGCACGGCAAGGCGAAGGCGCATAGCGCTCCTTTCCCAGCGTGTTGTATGTGGCGCCGCCGCTGGACTCCCGGCTCGCTGCCAGGCGGTGGCGAGTGAGACGGCTCTGAAAACACACACCCCACCGGAAAGTTGCGCTCGTCTTTAGACTTGTAAAGCCGTGGATCCGTTTACCCTCGTGGTAGGGGTCGGCTTGGCGGCCCTGGTGCTGGTGTTCTGGATGCTGGGGCGCTACTACCCGGGCTCGGGACTCGAGCAGCTGGGACTCAAGTCCGCGCGGGAGCTCACCGAGCGGCGGGAGGCGCTCGAGGCCGAAGACCTCGATCAGATGCTGCGGGCTCGTAACGCGCGCAAGCGCGCCCGCGGCGAGGCGGAGGTGAGCGCCGAGGAGCTCGAGGCGCGCGTGCTGAGGGAGATGTCGGAGCGCGGTGGGCGTGAGCTAAGGCGCCGCCGTCAGGCGCCGCCGACCAATCTCTAAACCTGAACCGACTTGGCCCGCTGCCTGATCATCGGATGCGGCTGCCGCGGCCGCTCCCTGGCCGCCGAGCTGATCGCGCGCGGGCACGCGGTGCGGGGGACGACCCGCGACCCCGACTGCAGCGCGGCAATCGAGGCGGTCGGCGCGCAGGCGGTGGTCGGCGACCCGGACGTGCTCGCCACGCTGGCCGGCGCGCTCGATCACGTCACCGTGGCGTGCATCCTGCTCGGGTCGGCCGTCGGGTCACCGGCCAAACTGGCCGCGCTCCACGGCTCGCGACTGGAAATGCTGCTCACCCGGATCGTCGACACGACGGTTCGCGGCGTCGTCTACGAGGCGGCGGGCTCGGTCGATCCGCATGTCCTGCAGGCCGGGTCGGCACGCGTGCGAGCACGCTGTGAGGACTCGCGGATTCCCTATGTCCTGCTCGACGCCGACGCCGCCGATCCGGCTGAGTGGACCGCCTCCGCGGTGGCCGCGGTCGAGCGTGCGCTCGATGGCGACCAGGTTCGGCCGCGATAAACTGAAACTCAAAATATATAAAAGGCGATCGGAATTTGGAGGCCTAGATGGCTGACTATGCGAACGACGTGCTGGTCGAACCGGAGTGGCTCGAGCAACACCTGAACGACGACTCGATCAGGATCGTCGAGGTAGACGAGAATCCGGCTCTGTACAAGGAGGCCCACATTCCGGGCGCGATCGGGTTCGACTGGCGCCTGGACCTCCAGGATCAGGTCAAGCGCGACTTCCTCGGTCCCGAGGCGTTCGGCGCGCTGTTCGGCAGCCGGGGCGTGTCCAACGACCATCTGATCGTCCTGTACGGGGACCGCAACAACTGGTTCGCCGCCTACACATACTGGTATCTGAAGTACTACGGGCATGACAACGTCAAGCTTCTGAACGGACCGCGCGAGCGCTGGATCGCCGAGGGGCGGCCGACCACGACGGACGTGCCGGACACCGCGGGGGCGACCTTCACTGCCAGGGCCGGCGACGATGCGATCCGCGCCAAGCGCGACGAGGTGCAATCCGCGCTGCACGACTCCCACCAGCTCGTCGACGTGCGCTCGCCGCAGGAGTACTCGGGCGAGCTGATCGCGATGCCGGGGTACGAGAGCGAGGGCGCCCAGCGCGCCGGCCACATCCCGGGCGCCAAGTCGATCCCCTGGGCGCAGGCGGTCAAGGAGGATGGGACGTTCAAGTCAGCCGACGAACTGCACGACCTTTACGGCGGCAAGGGAGTGTTGTCGGGTGAGCCGATCATCGCCTACTGCCGGATCGGCGAGCGCTCGGCGCACACGTGGTTCGTGCTCCATGAGCTGCTCGGCCAGCCCGACGTGAAGAACTACGACGGGTCGTGGACCGAGTGGGGGAACCTGGTCAACGTCCCGATCGAGAAGGGCTGAGGGGCACAGCTGAGGAGTCCTCGGTGCTGAGCAGCGGCCCGATCCGATCAAACAGATCGGCCAGTATCCGGGCCGTTGCTCCCCAGATCAGGTTCTCGCCGACGACGTAGGTGTCGGTACGGATCGGGATGCCCCGGCGGATCAGCCGCCGGCGGCCGTAGCCGGCGAGCAGCGCGTCGAGCGGCAGCTCGAGCACCTCGGCCACCTCGCTGGGGCTCGGCGTCCAGGTCTGCCCGGGATCGATCAGGCCGACGAAGGGGTACACGGCGTAGCCGGTGGCGATGGTCGGAGTCGGCTGGAGGGCGCCGACGATCTCGACCGCGTCGGCGGACAGTCCGATCTCCTCGTGGGCCTCGCGCAGCGCGGTCTCTGAGAGATCCCGCTCGCCCTCCTCGTAGCGTCCGCCGGGGAACGAGATCTCGCCGGGGTGCCGGCGCAGGTCGTCTCCTCGCTTGGTGAACACGGCGTGCAACCGCCCGTGGTCGAGATACAGCGGGACGAGGACGGCGGCGTTGGTCGCCCCACGGACATCGAGCGTCAGGGCCTCCGCCACCGACAGGAGCACCGGCCGCAGGTTCTCGGCCAGATGATCGTTCTGGGACGCCATCGGCTGACTATATTCGCGAGACGTGCGCGCGCTAATCGTTGTCGACGTGCAGAACGACTTCTGCCCTGGCGGCGCGCTGGCCGTTCCCGACGGGGACGCGGTCGTCGAGCAGGTGAACCGGTTGGCGTCCGAGGCGCCGTTTGTCGTCGCCACGCGCGACTGGCATCCGCCCGATCACGGGTCGTTCGCCGAGCAGGGCGGCGTGTGGCCGGTGCACTGCGTTTCCGGGACTCTGGGGGCGGAGCTGCATCCGGAGATCGATCGCGACGCGATTGACGTCGTTATCGACAAGGGGCAGGCACGCGACACGGAGGGATACTCGGGGTTCGAGGGCACCGGCCTCGAGGCGCTGCTGCGCTCGCGCGACGTCGACACGGTCGATGTCGCCGGACTCGCGCTCGATTACTGCGTTCGGGCCACCGCGCTCGACGCGAAACAGGCCGGCTTCGACGTGGTCGTGCATCGCGGAGCGACGCGCGCCGTCGAGGTGACGCCGGGCGACGCCGAGCGGGCCGTGCAGGAGTTGCGCGCCGCCGGGATCTCCGTGGTGAACTAGCGGCCGCCGGAATCAATGCGGGCCGCGAGGCCGAAGGCCTCGTCGGTGCGGACCGCGGAATTAATCATCGTCCAGCGGGTTGAAGAGCAGCCCTGTCGGAACCTTGGGAAAGAAGTAGGTGGACTTGGGGGGCATGCTTTCGCCGGCGGCGGCGACCTCCCGCACCTGCTCGATCGGAGTCGCCGCGACGAAGAACGCGGCGTCGTAGTCACCGGTCATAACCGCGTTCAGCGCCTCATTGAAGTTGCGCGCGTAGCCGAGCCCGCTGAGGTGGTCGATGTCCTCGTCGGTCATGTTCAGGGCTCCCTTCAGGATGAGCGCTTCGAGGACGGCGGTGTCGAGGCGGCGGTAAGGCTCGGCGTGGTCCGCCAGCGCCGCGTCGGCGATCGCCTGATCCTTGAGCGTGAGCATGAACGGCTGACGGGAGTGGGCGTCGATGTAGCCCATCGAGACCGGCTGCCCGTAGAGGGGGGCGAGCTCGGTGGTGTTGTCGAGCCGGCGGATGTCGAAGTCGCGCTGGATCGCCTGGGCGAGCGCCTCCCGCTGGTCGGGACGCAGGTCGCGCAGCAGCCGGTGGGTGGGGAACACGGTGAGGCCCGGGTCCTCGAGCGACACCAGGCACATCAGTACGTATCGGTGCGGACCGTCGCCGCCGACCTCCTCCGCGTAGACGCGCGCGGTCTCGTAGCGGTGGTGGCCGTCGGCGATCAGCAGCTCGGTGCGCTTCAGGGCGTCGGTGATCGTCGTGATCGCGCCCTGATCGGCGATTCGCCAGAGCCGGTTGACGGTCCCGTCCTCGTCGGTGGCGCGTCCCCAGGGTTCGCCCTTTGTGGCTTCGCCGAGCGTCTCGGAGACCGTGTTCGCCGGGTCCTCGAACAGCGAGAAGATCGGGGAGAGGTTGGTCCTGGTGGCGCGGGTCAGCCTCAGCCTGTCCTCCTTGGGGCCTGGGTGCGTGCGCTCGTGGGGGCGGATCCGGCCCGGGCCGTATTCCTCCACGCCCACGCGCGCGAGGAAACCCTGGCGCTTGCGGATCTGCCCGTCCGGACCGGTGTAGCCCTGCTCGAGCGCCCACAGCGCCGGTTGCTCGTCGCGGACGATGATGCCGTCGCTTCGCCACGCGGTCAGCTGCTGTGCGGCCGCCTCGTAGGGATCCGCCCCGGCCGGCAGATCGATCCGCACCACGTTGTACGGCGATCTTGCCTCCAGGTCGGCGCGCTCGTCGGCGTCGATCACGTCGTAGGGCGGGGCGACCACGTCCTGCAGGCCCCCGGTCCGTTCGAGGTCATAGTGGAGCGCCCGCAGCGGTTCGACATCGGCCATGCCGGCGCCTGAGGCTACTCGACGGTGGCGATAGATGAGCCTCCAGGCCAGCCCGGCCGGTCACTAAACTCGGGCGCCACCCTCGGGGCGTAGCGCAGCCTGGTTAGCGCGCAAGCTTTGGGTGCTTGAGGTCCCCGGTTCGAATCCGGGCGCCCCGATCCGTCGCTCGCTGCCCGCCGTTTGGCGAGGTGGCCGCGTGGTCCCTACTGTTTCCACGGACCGCCCCCGTAGCTCAGCTGGATAGAGCGATGGCCTTCTAAGCCATGGGTCGCAGGTTCGAATCCTGCCGGGGGCGCTCACGACACCTCGCGCATCGGCCCGGCCGAGCCAACGCTTGAGCCGATCTCACCGCACCTGGCTAGATCGTCTCTTCAAAGGAGCCTGAGAACTGCGGCGTGCAACCAGCGGGGGGCGTTCCCGCGGGAACGTCCCTAGTTTCGGGCGGATGCGGAGCTATCGATCCTGAGGTACCAGTAGCCGCCGGCGAAATTCGCCGCCCCAAGGGCCAGGAAGAAGGCCGCCCATCCGTAGGCGTCGTACGCGAGGCAAATGACGCCCGCGCCGGTCGCGATAGTGGCACCGGCCATACGCAGGAGCCCAAACATCCGGAGGTGGCGGTACTCCCATGGGCTGATCAGGCGTTGCATGCCGGACCGCGGAGGGGATTGCCACCACCGGCGCAGACGCTTCACCGATAATATCATATTGATAGCCTGGGGTCAATCGGCCGGGAAGGCGGGTGACTTGCTCAGGCTAGTCTGGCCGTGTGCCGCGTCAAAACCGTGTCACGCCCCTGGGGGATTTGATCGCGGTCGGTGAGCGCGGGCTCGTCTACGGCAACCGCGGGTGCCTTCACGACGACGCCGGGCTGATTCGCCGGCGTTACCCAACCAAGCGATGGATCGCCTGTCGTCTGCGGTTTCGGGGCCGTCGGCGGAGGCCGCTCATGGCACCGGGTCGTTATACCGAGCTGTTCTTCCTGGACGAGGCGACTGCATTCGCGGCTGGCCATCGCCCGTGCGCGGAGTGCCGGCGAGCGGACTACAACCGTCTCGTCGAGATCTTTTCAGAGCTTGACCCAGATCTTCAGGGTGCGGATGCGATCGACGAGCGACTTAACCTGGAGCGCTTGGAACGGCGCACCAGAGCGCGCCGCTTGCACGAAGTCGCCTACGGCGAGCTGCCGGACGGAGCATTTGTTCTGCATGACGGCAGGCCGTGTGTCGTTGTCGGTTCTCGGCTTCTCCCGTGGTCACCCGGCGGCTATCTCGCGCAACTGGAACGCCCCGCGACCGGGCAGGCGATGGTGATCACTCCGCCGTCGCTGGTCACCGTTCTGGAGCCCGACTGGTCTCCGCTTGTCCCGTTCCTGCACCCGAGCGCCACGGGTCCCGCGTGTGCTTTAACGCAGCGCGGGGAGCCATCCCTCCGCGACGTCCGGCCGGTCGACGACGTCCGCCACGACGGCTGAGACGTTGTCCCGGCTGCCGGCGTCGAGAGCGAGGGCAACGAGCTGCTCCGCGGCGGTCCGGCATGACGGCGTGCGGAGCGCCGCCGCCAGCTGATCGTCGCTGAGGTAGTCCGAAACGCCATCTGAGCACAGCAACAGCCGGTCGCCCAGATGGGCGCGGAGCAGGTTGGGCTCGCCGATCGTGCGCTCGGCGCCGTCGAGCGACTCGAGCACGACGTTGCGCTGTGGATGCTCGCGCGCCTCCTCGGCGGTGATCGCCCCCTTATCGAGGAGCGCCTGCACGAGACTCTGATCACGAGTCAACTGCCGCAACGCGCCGTCTCGATACAGATAGGTCCGCGAGTCGCCGACATTGGCGATCACGTAGTCGCCGTCGTTGGAGAGGGCGACGGCGGTAAGCGTCGTCGCCATGCCGCTCAGTTCGGGACGACACTCGACCAGGAAGTTCAGCGCGGCGTTGGCTGTCTGTACGGCTTCGCGCACCGCCACCTCGAGCGCGCCGTTCAGACGGCTCCTCTCCAGCGTGTTCATCTCGTTGATCGCCCATCCGCTTGCCACCTCGCCCGCCGCCGCGCCACCGACTCCGTCGGCGACCGCGACCAGCCGCGGCGAGCAGAAAACCGCGTCCTCGTTGTTGGCGCGGCGGCCCACCTCGCTGCACGCCGCGGGTTGCAACATCAGCCCTGCCGACACGGCGGGGAGCCTACAGCGGTCCGGTCGAGCACGTACACGTAGCTCGGGCCGTCATCGCTGGGATCGCCCAAGCGGATGAAGCCCGACCAGGTTCGCCGGTAGCCCGCGTTCTCGAGCGCACGCCACGACCGGCGGTTCTCGATTTCGACGGTGACGACGATCGCGACGATCTCCGGGTACGCCGACCACACCTCGGCTGAGCCCTGGGCGATCATCAACGGTCCCAATCCGCGGCCGGTCAGATCCGGTTCGCCGATCAGGTAGTCGAGGCCCGCCGCCGGACTCGGCACGCCGGCCGGGTCCAGGGCCCGCTCGTAGTCGGGGTTGTCCGCGAGCCGGTAGTGCTGGACCATGCCGATCGGGCGACCGTCCAGCTCGGCGATAAGGAGCTGAGTCGGGTCGGCGCCGTCAATCGCCGGGCCGTACGCCGCCTCGACCACCTGTGCCTCGCCGGACTCGAGCCACCATCGCCTCACGTGCGGCGCCTCGAGCCAGCGCGAGAGCTCCGGTAGGTCAGCGCGGTCGAGTTTTCGGAGCGCCAGTCTCACTGGGAAGCCCTCGCGGAGTCGGTCATCTTCACGAAACCTGTACGCCGATGGGACATTCCTGCACGGGCCCTGCACACGCGGTGCCGATCATCCGGGTATGGCAACAGAAATGCAGTCGACCATCGCATCGTCAGCCTTTCCGCGCCGCCGGCGCAAGGCGGGGCTTGAGGACCGCTTGGTCGCCCGCATCCTCGCGCCCTGGCTTGACCGCGAGCTGGCCAACGGAGCCGAGACCTCGCTTTCGAAGCCCCACGCGGCGCGGGCCGAGCAACTGGGCGGCCGGCACATGCGCTGCGCGGTGGCGCGGTCGCTCGAGAAACTGCTCGATCGGGCGCAGAGACCGAGACCGGCGACGCTGAAGGCAACGATCTCGCCCTGTCGCGAGCAGATCCTGGAGGCGGCGCCGGTGATCGCGTCGACCGCGGCTCGTCTGCGTTCGAGTGAACCAATGGACGTTTGCGCGGTGGCGAGACTAAAGCTCCTCGCCGGCGACCGACGTGGTCCGTGTTACCGGCGCGGCCGGCCCGATGCCGTCGCCATGGCCCTGGGCGAGATCTCATGCGGACATATCCGAACATGACCGACGCCGCGCGCCCTCAGCCCCGCCGACTCAGCGGCCCGCCACGCCCCGGCCCGGCTCGCCGACCTGGAACAGATCCCCCGGGGCGTGGGGCTTGAAGCGGCCAGCCGTGAGTGTCACATACACACGGCAGTGCAGTTGACACTAACGCCGGAACCTCAATGAGGATGAACTCATGGCGTGGGAGATCGTCGCTCTGCTGGCCCGCCATCCCGGCCGGCCACGTCCGCGCTACTTCCTGACCGAGCCCCGCTCGGGCATCCGGTTCGAGCCCTCGTCCTCGGTCCTTAAAGATGATGGCCGGGACGTACGGCCCGTGTAGTCCCGGCCATCCCGCATGCGTGGGCGCGGAGGGTCGTGTGCGCCCTATGCGGCGATCGAAAAATCGGCCTGCGCCAAGTCCAAGTCCGACTTGGCCAACAGCAGCTGGCTCCTGAACGCGTCCGGCTCGAACCGGCCGTACAGGGGGCTCGAGACGCCGTCGGTGAGGATCCGCTCCAGCATCGCCATCCCCTTGACGGCGACGGGATCCGGGCTGGCCAAACGGCCGATCGTCGCCTGGATGGCATCGTTGGCCTCGAACACGGCGTACCGATTGACGATGGAGACGAGGGCCCGGGTGGGCGCGGGATTGCGCACTTCGTTGACCGTGCGTCGCAGGCTGCGGGCGAGCTGCCGGCGCCGGCGATCGCTGGTTAGCTGGCTCGCGCGGAGCGTGAGCTCGGGGGACGAGGTCGGGTCGGCGCCTTCGGCCAGCTGCTCGGTGAGCGCGCCGCGATGGGTGGCGACCCGGATTCGCAGCGTGATCGAGGATTCGGGCGGTGCGAACGGGTCGCGACGCGGTTCGAAACCTTCAATCCTGCGGGGACTTGCAATGGTTGGCATGTTCACTCCTAGCTCACTGCGCCCAGCGCCCGCGGGGTAGGTGCGCGTTTCAGGCGCGGGGCCGCAGTGCCGATGCCGGTGTCCAGGCTCGGCGCCCCTGGCGCCGTCTGCCTACCGACCGGTTACCTCTTCGATTGTGGTCCGTGCGTCGTGAAGGAAACGTGCAGGCTGCTGCCACCGGCCTAAAGGTTCTGTGAAGCCATGCCGCCGCGTCCGGCACCGCCGCCGTACATGGCGCTCGGCATCTGCTGGGCCACTTGCGGCGCCATCTGCTGGTGCTGCTGCTGATACTGCTGCTGGGTGTCGTCGGCGAAGCCGTGGATGGCCTGGAGCAGGGCATTGGCCTGGATCTGCTCGTCCTTGACGTCGAGCGCGACCTGCTTGAGATCGAGCAGCCATTCCTTGGCGTTGTTGTCTCCGGCCTGGGCGGCCGTCTGCAGCTTCTGAGCCAGCGTTTGGACCGAGTTCGCGACGTCCTGGAAGTCGGTCTGGAGCTGTTGGTATGCCCGGTCAATGGTTGAGGTGTCCATGCCTTCATCCTCGCTTTGGCCGGTGTCGTTGCCTTGCGCGGCAATGCTAGATTGGGCAGCCCGCGGTGGGCGTAGCTCAGTTGGTAGAGCTCCTGGTTGTGGTCCAGGCGGTCGTGGGTTCGAATCCCATCGCTCACCCTCACGAAAGACGCTGCAAATCGCCCGGTTTCCCGGCTGCCGCCGGGTCTGGCGAGCGACACACCGCAGGAGCTCCGTGACGTGCGTCAGCTTGGGTGGCAGGCTGTGCGCGTGAGCCGACTGGCGTTCCCTCGTGTCCTGATGAGCGGCCGCAGATTCGCCGCAGCGGCCCTCGCGGTGCTGGCAGTCGGGGGATGCGCTGGAAACCTCGAATGCAACGGACATCCGTGCGTCGGTG
>Ga0335074_10001302_pt1 | contig 33973 bp, 33 predicted proteins | sample Lox_Sample_23_FD_206715 | JGI IMG/M metagenome (GOLD analysis project Ga0335074, IMG submission 206715) | Soil microbial communities from Loxahatchee National Wildlife Refuge, Florida, United States - Lox_Sample_2.3 | ecosystem: Environmental > Terrestrial > Soil > Wetlands | place: USA... | reverse complement strand
GGCTGAATATCTGCTATATCTGCTGCAGCCCAGTCAGCGTTGGATCGGCGGATAGGCTCCACGTCCGCCCGCCATTGGTGGTGGAGATGACCTGGGCCAGCCCATCCGCGTAGTTGAGGCCACCGCCGGCTATGCACTTGTGCGCTGAGGTGCAGGAAATCGCATTCAGCTGGTAGGTGCCGTTCGGATCGTAGGGCGTGAACGTCGGCAAGTTCGTGAACGTCGTCCACGAAGACCCCCCGTTGGCGGTCTCGACAGCGAGTGGCGCCACGCCATTCGTCTGGTCGTCCCCCACCACCCAGCACACATTGTCGGAGACGCAGTCCAGGGCGTTGAGTTGCTGGTCGGGACTCGACAGGCTGGCAGGTGTCTTGTCGGTCCATGTCACGCCGGCGTTATTTGTCTCAGCGATCTCTGGCGCGTCAGTCGAATCGTTGATGCCCACGATCCAGCAGACTGACCTTGACGGACAGGAGACAGCAGTCACGTTAGGCCCGGAACTCAGGCTTGCAATCCCGCGCCAGTGCACGCCGCCATCGTCGGTGACGACGACCCCCTGCGGGATTGGCCCGTTGAGGCCGGGCGGCAGGTACGTCGTTACTGCCATGCAGAACTTCGTCCCCTGCGCGCAGGAAACCGGCGAGATGGCGGGGCCATTATTTCCGTTGCCTACGTAATAGTTTGCTGGTAGCTCGGCCTGATTGCGGTCGCGGCAGCTGCCGCAGCGAAAGCGCGAGACACTATGCGTGATCGGCCGACCAGAATGGATCTCATCAGCGATTACCTTTCTGGGCGGCACCAATCGGGGTCGTTCGCACGCGCTCGCCCACCGAGAATGGTAAGGACAAGCCGGGAGCAAAGTGCGAATTCGAATCGTCGCGACGGCTAAATTTGCGGTCTCGAGGCCACTACACAGTGGACGGCAGGGGTGCGGACTAACGCACCGAAATCACGTATCTGACCTCGCGAATCGGTCCCGGTAAGCGGCGACCGCCTCCCCGGTTTCCTCCGCGACGAGGTCGGCGTTGATCTGAGCTCCCGCGAGCGATCCTGCCGCTGCGGCGCCGCCAACCTGAGCGGTCAGATCGGTGACATTGCCCGCGACCCATACCCCCGGCACATCGGTACGGCCGGTCGGGTCCGCCGGGATGTGCTCGCCGACGGCAGCGGGATGTTGTGCCGGTTTCAGTCCGAGCCCCGCGAGGACGTCGGCTCGCGCGGCCATCCGCGGCGAAACGGCCAGCACCTCACGCCTGACCAGCGAACCGTCGCTCATCCTTGCGCCAACGAGGTGGTCGCCGGCGATCGCTATGGACGCCACTTCTCCATCGACAACGCTGATGCCGCGGGCGGCTAGCTGCTCGGTGTCCTCGTCGGTCAGCGGCCAGGTGTTAGAGAAGACCGTCACATCCTTGCTGAGCTGGCGGAACATCAACGCCTGGTGCACCGAGCGCGGCCCGGTGGCCAGCACGCCGATGGCCTGGTCACGGACCTCCCAGCCATGGCAGTAGGGGCAGTGCAGGACATCTCGGCCCCACCTATCCCGCAGCCCAGGTATATCGGGCAACTCGTCAACCAGTCCGGTGGCCACCAGCAGCCGGCGGGCGCGGACCGCCCGGCCGTCGGCCAGTGCGACCTCGAACCCGTCGTCGTCCGGAGTCACTGCGCTGACCTCGCCGGTGACCACATGGCCGCCATAGCCGCGAACCTCAGCACGGCCGCGCTCAAGTAGTTCCGTCGGCGGCGTTCCTTCCCTGCCGAGCAGCCCGTGCACGCCAGCGGCCGGGGCGTTGCGCGGGGCGCCCGCGTCGATCACAACCACCGACCGCCGCGAGCGGGCCAGCATCAGCGCCCCGCTGAGCCCTGCCGCACCGCCGCCGATCACGACGACGTCGTAACCATCATTCAATTGATCGCTCACTTCGATCACCTCCACGACCAACATGCACGCAACTCCGTCAGCTTGGCAAACGTCATTGCCGATATGGCAAGCTAGTGGCGTGGAAGACGACCTTGGTCAGGCACTCGGCGCGGTCGGGCCGCGGCTGCGGGCGCTTCGCCGGGAGCGCGAGATCACCCTGACCGGCTTGTCGGCCGCGACCGGGATCTCGGTGAGCACTCTGTCCCGGCTGGAGTCTGGTGACCGCCGGCCGACGCTCGAGCTGCTGCTCCCCCTGGCCAGGGCCCACGGCGTTACGCTCGACGAACTCGTCGGCGCTCCATTCACCGGGGATCCTCGCATCCACCTGCGGCCGGTCGCCCGCAACGGCATGACGATGATTCCGCTGACCCGCCGAGCGGGCGGCATCCAGGCTTACAAGCTGGTGATCCCGGCCACCAGCGCCCGCCGGGAGCCCGAGCCGCGGACCCACGAGGGCTACGAATGGCTCTACGTGCTCAATGGCCGCCTTCGGGTCGTGCTCGGCGAACACGACTTCGTGCTGACGCCGGGCGAAGCTGCCGAGTTCGACACCCGGGTACCGCACTGGTTCGGCGCCGCAGACGCCGAGCCAGTCGAGTTTCTCAGCCTGTTTGGCAGGCAGGGTGAGCGCGCCCACCTCCGCGCCCGCCCGAAGGCTAACGGCGGTAAAGATCGGTGATGGCAGCGATGTCGGCATGATCGAGGCCTGATGCGGCTGCCTGAGCGTACAGTCGCTTGACTGCTTCGGCTTCGGGCAGTTCGACGTTGGCTGCCTGGGCGAGGTCGATTGCAAGAGTCGCGTCTTTGGCGCCAAGTTCGGTGGTCCACCATCCGTTCTGCGGCCCAGTCAGGACAGCCTCGAAACGGTTCTTGACACCGGGTGCCACCATCGGGCTGCTGCCGAGCAACTCGCGCAACTGCTCGTCCGACAGGCCCCCGGACCGGCCGACTGCGAATGATTCGGCCAATGCCGCGATTTGGGAGAGCAGGAGCAGGTTGCTTGCGAGTTTGGCAGTGGTGGCCAGGGACGGCGTGTGGTATCGCCGGATGCTGGCCGACAGCGACGACGTCACCGGAGCGACGCGGTCCGCAACGCTACCGTCGTCGCCGACGAGGTAGTTCGCCTGGCCGGCGCGGACGCTGTCGGGGCTGCCCAGGACCAGCATGGCGAGGAAGCGTCCGGGAAAGGCCTTGGCTAGCTCGCTGTTGAGGGCGGGCGACACCGTTGAGGTGTTGACGTAGATGGCCTGGTCACTGATGCAGGACTGCAGCTCCCCGAGCGCGACGGCTCTGACGGCGTCGTCGTTGGCCAGCATGGTGATCACAACATTGGCGTCCCGGACGGCGTCGGTGATGGTCGCCGCCTCGCGTGCACCGGCTGACACGGCCTCGGCGGCTTTTCCACGGGACCGGTTCCATGCTGTCACCTGGTGGCCGCCGTCGAGCAGCCTGATGGACAGTGCGCTGCCCATCCGTCCCATGCCGAGCACCGCGATGTCCATATCGGCACCTTTTCGCTCGTCGTCCGCATGTTGCTCGCGCGCTTCCGCCCAGCCGCGTCCGCACCAGGCAGGTCTCCCCGACGGTCCAGCTTCCCCGTGGCCCGAGCTGCCCACATCATCATTGCTGTTAGTTCCAAGGGCTACCCAGCGGCGAGCTGGCTGGTGCTGACGCAGTCGGCGGGATCAGGGTTACCCAGGGTGTGAAGGAGCATCTGGAGGACGCGGCCGGGTCCCTCGGTATTCCTCTGACGGAGTTCGCGCTCGGCGCGGCACAGGACAAGGCGGACGAGGTTCTCGCGGCTAAGACCGTGGTGCCGGTCGATTACTTCGACAAGCTGATCGATGCTAAGAACGCTCCAGCGGAGGAGAATGAGCCGCTGCGCAGGGTTGCGTCGCGGGCGCCGTCGGTGGTCCACCGGGTCTGATGAGCAGCCCTCCATACCGGTCAGAACGTCTCGGTCCCAGTCATGACGTGTCTGGCACGCGGCGACAGCACAGGCTCAGCGGACCACCTGGGCCGTGGCGTCGATGACGACGCCGAGCGTTTCTACCAGCACTTCGGTTTCACCGCCACTCCGCGCCAGGCGCGCCGGATGAACTGACGCACGGTCCCTGGTCAGATCGCGATCAAACGATCAAGAGGCCGGGTTCCAGAATCCTGAACCCGGCTACTACCTAGCATTCCTGGTCGGGGTGGCCGGATTTGAACCGGCGGCCTCTTCGTCCCGAACGAAGCGCGCTGCCAAGCTGCGCCACACCCCGCTGACCGCCCGAGAAGTCTAGCTCATCCCGGATACCAGCGTGAGCAGCGTAGCTTCTGGCCGGCAGCTGAACCGAACCGGGGCAGTTGAGGCGGTGCCGAGGCCTGCCGAGACATTCAGCCAGGTCTGAGACTCAGCGCGAGCGTCCGGGTAGCGATGCAGGCCGCTGACCATTGTGCGGGGGATGCCGCAATTGGTCACCAGAGCTCCGTATCCCGGCACGCATAGCTGGCCGCCGTGGGTGTGCCCGGCGAGAAGCAGGTTGAAGCCGTCGACGGCGAACCGGTCAAGCACGGCAGGCTCGGGCGAGTGCATGACGCCGAGCCGCAGGTCCGCCGCAGCGTCGGCCGGGCCAGCCACATCCTCGTAGCGGTCCCGATTCACGTGCGAGTCGTCTACCCCCGCCACCTCGATGTCCTGGTCGCCGATCTTGATCCGGCCGCGCCGGTTGTTGGCGTTAAACCAGCCAGCGCTCTCCATCCGGTCCCCGAGCTCCTCCCATGGCAGGTCCGGCAGCTCGTAGTCGTGGTCACCGGTGCTCGGCCCCATCAGGTAGCGAAGGGGGTTCCTGAACTTGGGCGCGTACAGGTCGTTCGAGCCATAGACAAACACCCCCGGCCGGTCGAGCAGCGGGCCAAGCGAAGTCAGGAAGGGCTCCATGGCCTGCGGGTGGCCCAGCGAGTCGCCGGTGTTCACGACCAGGTCGGGCTCGAGTGCATCCAGCGACCGGAGCCAGGACATCAGCCGGTGACGGCCGGGCGTCAGGTGGAGGTCGGAAATATGAAGAATGCGCAGCGGCGCTGAGCCGGCTGGGAGCACCGGAAGCTTGGCCTCGCGCAAGGCGAACCAGTTCCGCTCGATGATCGACGCGTAGCCGATGCCCGCGGCGCCGACGATGGCAGTGGCCTTCAGCAGGGTTCGCGCTCGCATGCACACATGGTGCCATGCCGGCGCGAGTGCAGCGGCCGTAGACCCGCGACCTTCGACCGCGCGGGGATCGGCCGGACGGCAGGATAGGCCTCATGCCGACACTGAAAGAACAGCTGAGAGCCGATCTGACCGCCGCCATGAAGGCGCGGGATGAGACGCGTACGCGGACGCTGCGGATGGCCCTGACTTCTATCAGTAACGAGGAGGTCTCCGGATCTGCCGCCCACGACCTAACCGACGACGAGGTGATCAAGATCCTCAACAGGGAGGCAAAGCGGCGCCGGGAAGCCGCCGCCGCCTTTGCCGACGCAGGCCGGGACGAGCAGGCCGCCGCGGAGCGGGCCGAGGAGGAAGTCCTGACGGCATACCTCCCAGCTCAGCTGTCCGACGACGAGCTTGCCGCCATCGTGGCTGCCGCGATCAGCGAGACGGGAGCTTCCGGCCCGGCCGGAATGGGCCAGGTCATGAAGGTCGTGACGCCCAGGGTGGCCGGACGGGCCGAGGGCAGCAGGGTCGCTGCCCTCGTCCGTAGCCAGCTCAGCAGCTGACCGGGCCGGTTACGCCGCCCGGGCGGGCCTGCGCAGCTAGGTTCTTGGCGGGCCCCCGGTGCCTGGACCCTTGCCTGGCGGGCCGCCTCCGGTACCTTTCCCAGGACCCTTTCCAGGGGAAGGCTTCGGGTGTGAGGTCTTCGGTGCGCCGAGCCCATTGCCTTCTGAGAAGAAGCTCTGCGGCGGGTTCACGAATGGCGTGGGCGGTCCGAGGTCCGCCCGGACGAACGTCTCAGCCCACGTCGAGGCCGGCGCGTTGGCGCCGTACATCTGGCCAGGGCAGTCAAAGCCGCCGCCGAACGGCCGGTAGCAAGAGCTGCTGCCGACCATCGGGAATCGGTGCGGGGACACCGGATTGAAGACCGAGACGTAACCGGCAAGTGTTGGCGTCCAGCCGGCGAAGGCCGCGTAGTAGCCGCCGTTGGCAGTTCCGGTCTTGCCCGCGGCCGGCCGGTTGATGCTGATCGGGTAAGCGGTTCCCGACGGGTTGGAAAGGACGCCCTGCAGGATGTAGTTGGCTGCGTCGGCGACGCCCGTGGACATGGCCCGGTGGCAGCGAGCCGGCTGCACCGGGAGTAGCTGATGGGTCGCTGCGACCTCGATCTTGGTGATGGCATTCGGCGCACAGTACATACCGCGCGCCGCTACCGACGCGTAGGCGGCAGCCATGCTCATCGGTGACACGCCCACCGAGCCGAGCGTGAAACTGGAGTAGTCGTACGCCGGGTACCCATTCTGGCCGAGACGCCGGTCGTCTCTCAGCAGGGACGTACCGTCGGCTCTCGTCAATCCCATGTCGACCGCGGTCTTGACCACGTTGCAGAGGCCTACCTGGTTCTCCAGGTTGACGAAATAGGTGTTGACTGAGGCGATGGTGGCCTCGTTCAGCATCCAGGTCTCAGAGCCCTTGAAGGCGGCCTCGGCGTTCTGGAACTGGAACGGCTCAACCACGCCGTTGTGACAGGTGTTGAACGGGCCGATCGTCTCCGGGTTCTCGATCTTGATCGTGTGCCCGAATGGCACGCCCTGCTTCAGGGCCGTGATCAGGGTAAAGATCTTCGAGGACGACCCCGTCTGTACGCCAGCGTCATTAGGGCCGCCGCCGTACGGCCCGTTGACGGCGTAATCGACTTCGTCCTGCCCCGGCCCGTTGCCGAAGGGCCGGTTGACAGCGATAGCGCGCACGGCACCAGTGCCGGGCTGGATCAGTACCTCTGTGTCCGCGTTGCGCCCTGGGTTGACCGCCCGGTTGTCCGGCGGCTGGACGTAGTCCACGGCGTGATCAGCGGCGCGCTGGTCCTGCATGTTCACCGTGGTGTGAATCGCCAGACCGCCGGAAGTCTGGATGTCGCTCCAGATCGCGGGGTAGTTGAGCTCCAGGACGTGCTGTACGTAGTCACAGAAGAAGGCGCTCTTGGCAACCGCCGGGCTAGTGCAGCCGGTGTCCAGCGGCGCATAGGACCGCTTCAGCCCGAGCGGGGACTTCTCCGCCGCGAGCGCGGCGGCGCTGGAGATGTAGTGCAGCTTTGCCATCCGGGCCAGCACCTCGCTCCGCCGCTGCAGGGCCGCTGCGGGGAACTGGAAGGGGTTGTACGCGGTCGGGGACTGGACGATGCCGGCCAGCAGCGCCGCTTCCGGCAGACTTAGCTGCGAGGCGCTCTTGCTGAAGTAGACCTGGGACGCGACCTGGATGCCGTAGGCGCTGTTGTCAAAGTAGGCGACGTTCAAGTACGAGGCGAGCAGCTGGTCCGGCGTGAGCTCGTGCTCGACATCGATGGCGAGGCGTAGCTGCTGGACCTTGCGCTGCAGGTCAGGAGCCATGGCCGCGTCGTAGGCGCTCTGGTTCTTGCCGGCCTGCAGCTCCTTGATGTTCTTCACGTACTGCTGCGCGAGGGTCGAGGCGCCCTGCCGCTGTGCACCGCTCCCGGTGCTGACGAGAGCGCGTAGCGTGCCACGCGGGTCCAGCGCACCCTGGGTATAGAAGGTGTCATCCTCGATAGCGACGATCGCGCTGCGCATGACCGGCGCGATCTGGTTGAAGCTGACCGGGACCCGGTACACGTCGTACGGGTAGAAGTACGCGATGGGCCGGTTCTCGGCGTCATACATGACGGACCTGACCGGTGCAGCGCCGAGCTTGCCCACCTGCAAGGTGATGAAGGTGTTAGCCGCATCACGAATGGCGAGGCCGGTGATACCGAAGACAGGGAAGAAGGCCGCTGCGAGCAGGAGGGCGGCCGCGGCCGTTATCAGCACCAGACGGGCCACGGCGCCCGCGTACACCGCGCCGGCGCGGCGCCTGAGGGTCTGCACCCGAACAGGCTACGCTGCTTGAGCAACTACCAGCCACAAGGCGAACCGATTGAGCTGTTGGAAGTTGCCGCGAGTCACCAAGCCATTGCTGCCAGTAGCCGGATCCATTCCCGGCGCGCGGAGCGGCCGTAGTGTAGCTGCTAGTCGCTTACGTCTGCATAGCTCAACTGGGCTATTGAGGAAATGGGCCTACTGGGGTCTAGCGCTGTGCGCCGGACTTCCGTAAGTTACTCTTCCGCGACCATCACTCGCCGGAGCCGGTCGCCCCGAGTCGGCTCCGGACCGCAACTGAACGCCAGCCGGGCGTGATTATCCCCCCGCGGGCGCGAGGATCAGAGGAGCTGGACCAGATGTGGATCACGGACTGGACTGCGCGTGCCGCGTGCAAGGGAACTGACCCGGACGAGCTCTTCGTCCAGGGCGCGGCGCAGAACCGGGCCAAGCTGATCTGCCGCGGCTGCCCGGTCAGGACGGAGTGCCTGGCCGATGCGCTGGACAACCGGATCGAGTTCGGTGTCTGGGGCGGAATGACGGAGCGCGAGCGCCGCGCGCTGCTGCGCCGCCGTCCGGACGTCACGTCCTGGCGCGAGCTGCTGGAGAATGCGCGCAACCGCTACGAGCGCTCTGGGGATGACGAGCTCGTCGCCAGCTAGCAGCGCTGGTCCGCCAGCGCCGGGGCGGTAAGCCGGTCGCTACCGCCCGTTCTCGAAGGCCTGCCCGATGCGGCGCAGGCCGTCGAGGTCATGGACGTCCTCTGCCTGCGCAGGCACCTCAATTACCGGAACCAGTGGGTGCGCTGCGGTGAAGTGCCCGGCCGTGCGCCGCTCCGCGGCGGCCTGTTCCATCCGCTCGGCGTGCAGGCGCAGTGCCGCCATCGTGAGCAGCCGCGCTTCCGCCTCCGGTTCATCCAGATGAGCACCAGTGCGCCCGGCCCCCCGGCCGCCCTGCGCGCCCGTCGCCGCACCCTGCAGCACCTCTGCCGCCGCCAGGCTCCTGGCTGCCGACAGGTGCGCGGCCGGCACCTTCTGCACGCGGTTCAGGATCAGCCCGGCAAGTGGCATCCGCTCGTGGTCGAGCCGCTCGACGAAGTACGACGCCTCTCGAAGCGCGTCGTCCTCGGGGGCGGCGACCACCAGGAACGAGGTCCCCGGGGCGCGCAGCAGCTGATAGGTGTAATCGGCGCGCTCGCGGAAGCCGCCGAACATCGTGTCCAGGGCGCTGACGAACGTCTGCACGTCCCGGAGCACCTGGGTGCCGAGGATCTTTGTCAGCACCCCCGTCACCATGCCGAATCCGGCGTTCAGAACCTTCAGGTAGGCCCGGCCGCCGATCTTGGCAGGCGCGGTCAGCAGTCGCAGCAGCTTCCCGTCGAGGAACCTGGCAAGCCGCTGCGGGGCGTCCAGGAAGTCCAGCGCGGACCGGCTGGGCGGAGTGTCGACGACGATCAGATCCCATTCATCGGCCCGTCGCAGCTGGCCGAGCTTCTCCATCGCCATGTACTCCTGGGTGCCGGCGAAGCTCGAGGACAGAGACTGGTAGAAGGGGTTCGCGAGGATCTGCGCAGCGCGGTCCGGGTCGGCGTGCTGCTCGACTATCTCGTCGAAGGTTCGCTTCATATCGAGCATCATGGCGTGCAGACTGCCAGCCGAATCGGCCTCGTTCCCGGCGTTACGACCGCCCGCTCCAGCCCCGACGCCTGCCACCAGCCTCGGCGTGTTGTCCAGGGAGGTCAGCCCCATGGACTGGGCGAGGCGACGGGCAGGGTCAACCGTGAGCACCACCACGTGCCGGCCGCGCTCCGCGGCACGGAGCCCGATTGCTGCCGCGATGGTCGTCTTCCCTACGCCGCCCGAGCCGCAGCAGACGATGATCCGGGTCCGGCGGTCGCCGATCAGCCGGTCGACGTCAAGCTCCGGAGGATGCGCGCGCCCGCTCATCACGCAGCCTTCTGCTCGCGCAGCGCCCAGGCCAGCCGGTAGAGCGCGGCTAGGTCGATGCGATCGCTGATCCATGGCAGCTGATAGCACGGCTGGCCAGTAGCCGTGAGTCGCTGCTGCTGAAGGTCCTGGGCAAGTGCCGTCTTGGCCTGCTCGGACAGCTCTGTCGCCAGGGCCGCGGCCAGGCCAGGGCCATCGTCCAGACCGGCAGCCTTCAGCCCGAATGCGAGCTGCGCCTGATCGAGTTCGCCGTCAGCGGCCGCCTGCAGCTGTCCCAGTGGCAGTGCCAACGGCCTCGTCATGTTCACGATGATGCCCCCGGCCCTGATGCCGCCGAGCGCGTGCAGTTCGGCGATCCCGTCGAGCGTCTCCTGCACGGGCATCTCCTCGAGGACCGTGACGAAGTGCACGACTGTCTCCGGGGATCGGATGACCTTTTGCACGGTATCGGCGTGACCGCGGATGGGACCGACCCGCGCCAGGTCGGAGACCTCGCTGGTGACGTTGAGGAACCGGCCGATCCGCCCGGTCGGCGGTGCGTCCATCACAACGGCGTCGTAGTGCCGCCGGCGGCCGTCCTTGCGCCGCACCGCTTCGGCCGCCTTGCCGGTGAGCAGCACGTCCCGCAGTCCGGGCGCAATGGTCGTGGCAAAGTCCATCACGCCGAGCTTGGCCAGGGCAGTGCCGGCGTGCCGGAGGTTGTAGAACATCTCGAGGTACTCGAGCAGGGCCGATTCCGGGTCGGCCACCAGGGCGAATACGTCACCACCCTGATGTGCCTCGGTGCCGGGTCCGACGGCGATCCGCCGTTCCGAATACGGCAGCGGCGGCACGTCGAACAGCTGAGCGATGCCCTGGCGGCCCTCGACCTCCATCAGCAGGACTCTCCGGCCGTCGGCGGCCAGTGCCAGGGCTAGCGCGCCCGCCACCGTGGTCTTGCCCGTGCCGCCCTTGCCGGTGACGACGTGCAGGCGCACGCCATCCCAGTCGCTGTCACGAGTAGCCACGATTGGAGGTTATCTGGGCCGGCCGAGCACCGAGCGCAGGTGCCCCGGCGAGGCGGCGGACCGAAGACCCGCGTGACATGTCCGTTATCTCCGGTCGCTTGGCCGCTGCGGGAATATCACTAGGCTGGGTAGCAAGAGTCCGCTGGAGCCGCGGACGCAGGGGAAGAAGGTGTTCGGCTGATGGACGCCGTTATCGCCGTCATCGTGCTCATCGTTGTAATTGGGGCCATCACCTCCGCCAGGGCTATCAAGACCGTCCAGCAGTATGAGGACGGAATCATCTTCCGGTTCGGGAAGGTGCTCCCCGGCGTGCGGGGCCCGGGCCTGACGCTTATCCGGCCTATTGGCGACAAGCTGGTGAAGGTCAACAAGCAGATCATCGCGATGGGCGTGCCCGCCCAGGAGGGCATCACCAGGGACAACGTGAGCGTCCGGGTGGACGCCGTGGTCTACTTCCGGGTGGTCGACCCGATTAAGGCGTCGATCAACGTCTTCAACTACCAGAACGCGATCTCCCAGCGCGCCCAGACCTCACTGCGGTCGATTATCGGCCAGTCCGAGATGGACGAGCTGCTCGCCGAGCGCGACACCGTCAACCGGCGGCTGGCCGCGATCATCGATGAGGGTACGGAGATCCCCTGGGGCGTCAAGGTGGAGAGCGTCGAGATCAAGGACGTGTCGCTGCCCGAGGGCATGAAGCGCTCGATGTCACGGCAGGCGGAAGCCGAGCGGGAACGGCGGGCGAGGATCATCACGGCCGACGGTGAGTTCCAGGCTTCCAAGCGGCTCGCCGCGGCGGCCAACGTCATGGCGCGGGATCCGGCCGCGCTGCAGCTGCGCCTGCTGCAGACCGTGGTGGAGGTCGCGGGCGAGCGCAACAGCACGCTGGTGATGCCGATACCGGTCGAGCTGCTCAGGTTCTTTGACAAGTTCAGCCCCGGTGCTGGCGGCGCGAAGTCGGAGGAAGAAGCCCAATCGGCCTCGATGGGCGACTTCAGTGACGCGCAGATCGAAGGGGAGCAGCGGTCGGCCGCGATCGACCGCGGTCCGGACCTGGCGCTCGGAACCGCTGCGGATGTGCCGCTCGATATACCGGAAGTTCCGGAGATTCCGGAGCTGTCACCGGCCGAGAAGGGGGAGATCGGCACGCACGACAAGCCGGATGGCCATGCCGCCACCGCCGATGGCGCCAAGCTGCCTGTAGGCGACGAGAAGGAGTAGCGCAGAGACTGACATGGACAGCGCCGGACTGCGCGGCTGTAAGGTTCGGCTATGGCCAAGTGGGAGTACGCAACCGTGCCGCTGCTGGTGCACGCGACCAAGCAGATCCTGGACGGCTGGGGCGACGACGGCTGGGAACTCGTCGCGGTCGTGCCCGGGCCGAACCCGGAGCAGCTCGTCGCTTATCTCAAGCGAGTCAAGGAATGACCGCAGCGGACGCGTCCGGGCCGTCAGGTCCAGCGGAACGGCTTGCAGCGCTTGGCCTGACTCTGCCGCCAGTGGTCGCGCCGCTGGCGGCCTATGTGCCCGCGGTCCGCTCCGGCACGATGGTCTACACCGCCGGCCAGCTGCCCGTCGTCGATGGCCAGCTGCTGTCCACCGGGAAGGTCGGGGCAGAGGTCGGCGCCGCTGAGGCGGCCGCGCTCGCCCGGACCTGCGCCCTGAATGCGCTCGCTGCGGCGGCGTCCGTGGCAGGCGGCCTCTCGTCGATTACCCGTGTCATCAAGCTAACCGGCTTCGTCGCTAGCGCGCCCGACTTCACCGGACAGCCACAGGTCGTGAACGGGGCCAGTGAACTGCTGCTGGAGGTATTCGGCGAGGCAGGCCGGCATGCTCGCAGCGCGGTCGGTACGGCGGTGCTCCCGCTCGATGCCCCGGTCGAAGTAGAGCTGATCGTCGAAATCCGGGACTAGGCCGGCCGGCAGGAGGAACACGTGGCAGAAGGCGCGCCGAAGGCTGCCTCAATTCGGCTGCCGGGCGAGCTGGCCGACCGGGCGCGAGACATCCTGGCCGGGCAGCAGGCTCCGGCCGAGCCGCGCGACGCGGCAACGGTGATGCTGCTCCGCTCACGTCCGGCTGGGCTTGAGGTCTACATGCTGCGGCGCATGGCCACGATGGCGTTCGCGCCGGGAGCTTACGTATTCCCGGGCGGGTCGGTCGATGCCAGGGATGCTGACGAGCAGGTGGCCTGGACGGGGCCGGACGCGGCGGAGTGGGGCCGGATCTTCGATGCGCCCCCGTCACTGGCCAGGGCGCTGGTGTGTGCTGCGGTCCGGGAGACCTTTGAGGAGTCCGGCGTCCTGCTGGCCGGTGAGTCGGCTGACTCCGTTGTGGCCGATACCACCAGCGACGAGTGGGAGGCGGATCGCCAGGCCCTGCTTGACAGGTCAGTTTCGCTAGCGGAGTTGCTCGGTCGTCGCGGGCTGGTGCTGCGGGCCGATCTGCTGCGCCCGTGGTCACGATGGATCACGCCGGTAGTGGAGCCGCGCAGGTATGACACCAGGTTCTTTGCCGCGGCGCTGCCGGCCGGCCAGCGGACCAGGGACGTTGGCGGTGAGGCATCCGAGGTTGCGTGGGTGCGGCCAGCCGAAGCGCATCAGGCGGGGAAACGCGGCGAGATCAGGCTGTTCCCGCCTACTGCGGTGACCCTGTCCGAGCTGGCTGACTGCGTTAGCGTGGATACCGCGCTCGCGGGCCCGCGGCATGTCGCGCCGATCATTCCGGAGGTGCAGTTGCGGGAGGGTGCTGTCTGGCTGACCGTGCCCGGGCTTGTCGGCTACGCAACTGGGCCAGGCGAGCTGGCATGACAGCGGATAGTCCGATCAAGGCCGGGGCGGGAATCGATGGCTCGGGTACCGACCGGGCCCGGTGTGTGCTGGCGCCCAATCCCTCGCTGATGACGCTCGATGGGACAAATACGTGGCTGGTGGCCGAGCCAGGCTCCGCTACCGTCATCGTGATCGATCCCGGCCCGCAGGACGAGGGGCACTTGCAGCGAATCTGCGCGGTCGCGGCCGAACGCGGCCAGCGGGTTGCCGACATCGTGCTCACGCACCGGCATTTCGATCACTCGGCTGGGGCCCCCCGACTGGCCGAACTGACCGGTGCGCCCGTGCGTGCGGTCGATCCCGCGCACCGGCTGGGCAGCGAAGGCCTGACCGCCGGCGATGTTCTGAACTCAAGCGGCTGCGAAGTCCGGGTCATCGTGACGCCAGGGCACACCTCGGACTCGGTCTGCCTGCAGATCCCTGCCGATGACGTCGTTCTCACCGGCGACACGGTACTGGGCCGCGGCACTGCGGTGATCTCCGACGATGGCAGCCTTGGCGACTACCTGGACTCGCTTGCGCGCCTGCGCTCACTGGCTGATGAGACCGGCCTCGCGGTGTTGCTCCCCGGCCACGGGCCGCTGCTGGCTGACGCGCCGGGCGTGCTGGACTTCTACCTGGCTCACCGGGCCGAGCGGCTGGATGAAGTACGGGCCGCCCTGGCGGCCGGTGACCGCAGCCCGGCAGAGATTGTCGCCCGGGTGTACGCCGCGGTGGACCGGGCACTGTGGCCGTTCGCGGAGTCGTCTGTCCGTGCGCAGCTGCGGTACCTGCGCGAGCAGGGCGAAGTGCCGGGCGGGCCCGTGTGACCTGGCGGGACAGTGTTACCTGGCTCGCTTGCGTAGCCGGTCGGTGTCGGTCACCAGGACCGACTTGGCAGCGAGCTGGATCCAGCCGCGAGCGGTGAAATCGGCAAGCGCCTTGTTCACAGTCTCGCGTGACGCGCCGACGAGCTGTGCCAGTTCCTCCTGGGTCAGGTCGTGGTTCACCTGGACGCCTTCGGGAGTCATGACGCCGAATCGGTCGGCTAGGTCGAGCAATGCCTTCGCGACCCGGCCGGGAACGTCGGTGAAAACCAGGTCGGCCTTGACATCGTTGATCCGGCGCAATCGCTGGGCTAGTGCCTGCAGCAGGTGCATGGCCACCTCGGGCCGGCTGCTCAGCCAGGTGCGCATTTCGTCATGAGCGATCCCGGCCAGCCGAGCGCTGGTGACAGCGTTTGCGCTTGAGGTGCGGGGGATCGGATCGAATAGCGAGAGCTCGCCGAACATCTCGCCCGGTCCGTGCACGCTGAGCAGGTTCTCCCGGCCGTCCGGCGCCGCTTTCGTCAGTTTGATCTTGCCCTCAAGGATGATGTACAGCTTGTCGCCGTCGTCTCCCTCAGAAAACAGCCGCTCGCCGCGATTCAGGTGAACGTTGATGATGCCCGCTCGGAGTGCGCTGGCGTCTTCGTCGCTGAGTGCCTCGAACAGCGGCGTCTCTTTGAGCACGTCATCGGTCTGATTCATGACACCTCCCTGGGCCTGGTGCCCAGTCGAGAAGCAGGTCAGCCGGATTGGTCCGGCGCGCCGCTGGTTAGCCGCTGCTGGGAGGCGGCGATCTCTGCCTCGGCGGCGTCGACGCCCACCCACGTCGCGGCTTCTACCTGCTTGCCTGGCTCGAGCGCCTTGTACACCTCAAAGAAGTGCTGGATCTCAAGCTGATCAAACTCCGGGACGTCCGCAATATCCCGCAAATGGGCCATCCGGGGATCGGTCGCGACAACGCAGAGGACCTTGTTGTCGGCGCCCTTCTCGTCGCGCATCCGGAACATGCCGATGGCGCGGCAAAGGATCTGGCAGCCGGGGAACGTGGGCTCCTCCAGCAGGACGAGAGCGTCAAGCGGGTCACCATCGTCAGCCAGGGTGTCCTCAATGAACCCGTAATCTGCGGGATAGCGGGTGGATGTGAAAAGCATCCGGTCTAGCCTGATACGACCCGTCTTGTGATCCATCTCGTACTTGTTACGCTGCCCCTTGGGGATCTCGATAATTACTTCGAACTCCACCTTTGCACCCCATGCTCGCTGGTGTGGAACTCTGAACGCATGGCTGATGTCTACCCGGTAGTCCTCAGCTAGTCGCCATCGGGGTAGCAGATCCCGCGTCGGGACCGTGACCTGGGGGGCACGCGTGGCGAAAGGGACCTGCCGTTGCGTCGGCACAGCCGTCTGGCTTCAGCAACCATTGCGGTGCTGTGCGCCTTGACGATCGCAGCCGGCGTCACCGTTAGCCGGCTGTTGCCAGCGCGACTGGCTCTCTGGCAGGTGCCGCGCATCGCAACTGCCGGGATTCCCGGATCCAGCCGGGCGCTGGCCGCGGCCACCGGAACAGCCAGTGGTCAAGTAGGCGCGACGGCTGCCGGGGTGGCACGGGCTATTGACCACGAGGTGGACTCGACGGCGTTCGGTCCGCGCCTCGGTGTCCTGGTCACTGACCTAGCGACAGGCCGGGTGCTCTACACGCGCAATGCGACTACCGGCTTTGCGCCCGCCTCCACCAACAAGCTGGCGACGGCCATTGCCGCGCTCCAGGTGCTGGGGCCGTCAGCCACGTTCCGCACTACGGTCATGGTCGGCCCTCGGGACTCCACCGTTGTCCTGGTCGGCGGTGGCGATCCGACCCTGGCGGCCGGCGCTCCGCCTGCCGCGGACTACCCGCAGCCTGCCACCCTGCTAGAGCTCGCGAGGCAGACGGCGGCGGCACTGCGCGCCCGCGGCCGCCATAGCGTCAGGCTGAGCTATGACACATCGCTGTACACCGGGCCCGGACTCGCGCCGGGCTGGCCGCAGAGCTACGTCACTACCGGCAACGTCTCAGTCATCACCCCGCTCGAGGCCGATCAGGGCCGAGTCACGGCCAGCGGGGCTCCGGCAGACAACGAGGCATCGAACGGCCCGAGGTCCGCCAACCCGGATGCGCTGGCCGCCGCCTCATTTGCCGGTTTCCTGGCTGCTGACGGGATCAGGGTCACCGGGGCGCCGGCGGAGGGCGCGGCGTCGCGGACTGACAGCGTGCTGGCCAGTGTCCAGTCGCCGCCGCTCTCAGAGATCGTCGGTTGGATGCTCGAGGAGAGCAACAACGTCATCGCCGAGAACCTGGCCCGTCATGTAGCCATAGCTACGGGCCGACCCGGCTCCTTCAGCGGGGGAGCGATGGCGGTGACGGCTACGTTGCGCCGTCTGGGCGTCACCGGCGAGATCAGGCTGTCCGATGGCAGCGGGCTGTCGCCCGATGACCAGCTCTCACCTGCCGTTCTCGTCCAGCTGATCCGCCTGGCGGCTGACCACGCGCGCCTCAGGTCAGTGCTCACTGGCCTGCCGGTCGAGGGTTTCTCCGGCACGCTGGCGCGCGGCGGCAGCGTGTTCGGACTTGGCAAGCCAGACGGTTTCGGGCTGGTCCGGGCCAAGACGGGGAACCTGAGCACGGTAGCGGCACTCGCCGGGACCGCTTACGCCAGGAACGGCCAGTTGCTTGCATTCGCCATCATGGCCGACAAGATCCCGCAATCCGGGCTCGGGACGGCAGCCACCGCCATGGTCGACCTCGCGACAACTCTCGCCGGGTGCGGCTGCCGATAGCGGGGCCGGCTTAGCCGATAGGCGGTAGTAACCGCCCGGCGGGGCAGAATCGCCCAGCTCCACGTACGGTGGAGGGGTGAGCAGCACTCAGATGATCGACTGGCAGGTCGCAACTTCCACCGGGGTTCGCTGGGTCAGGCCTGGCCCGCAGGTGAGCATTAGCGATGCCAGGAAGGTTGTGGCCGAGCTCAGACAGCTCGCGGACGCGGTGGCCGGGCCGGTACGAGAACTGACCGGTATGCCGGGTGCGCCTGATGACGGTGCGGTGGCTGTGGTCGACCGGCCAGGCTGGATCCGCGCGAACGTGGACGGATTCCGGGTGGTGCTGGACCCGCTGGTGCAGCGAATGAAGGAGAGCGGATCGGCGCCGCAGGCGGGCTCCCTCGTCACGGCGGTCGGCTCGCGAGTCACCGGAATGCAGGCTGGCCTCATCCTTGCCTACCTTGCAAGCCGCGTCCTCGGTCAGTACGAGCTGTTCCTGCCGCCGGACCCAGACGCACGCGACGACGATGCGCCCGCGGGCCGCCTGACCCTGGTGGCCCCGAACATCGTGATGGTCGAGCGAGAGCTCGACGTGAACCCGCACGACTTCCGGCGCTGGGTCTGCCTGCACGAGGAGACGCATCGGACTCAGTTCACTTCGGTCCCGTGGCTGCGGCCTTACGTCCAGGAACAGATGTCCGACTTCCTGCTGGCCTCCGATCTCGACCCGGCTTCCATCCTTGACCGGCTGCGGGCTGCCGCCGATGCCGTCGCTGGTGCGGTGCGGGGAGGCGACGGCGAGAGTCTGATCGAGGCCATCCAGAGCCCCCGGCAGCGCCAGATCCTGGACCGGATGACAAGCGTGATGACACTCGTCGAGGGTCACGGCGACTACGTGATGGACGCCGTCGGGCCCACTGTCGTGCCATCGGTGGCAGAGATCAGGGCAAAATTCAGTGCTCGGCGAGGCTCAGCGGGCCGGATCGAGCAGGCCATCCGGCGCGTGCTCGGGATCGACCTGAAGATGAAGCAGTATGAGCAGGGCTCGCAGTTCGTGCGGGCTATCGTCGATCAGGCCGGAATGTCGACCTTCAACAAGGTCTGGACATCCCCCGAGACACTGCCCACCAAGGACGAACTGATCAATCCGGAATTGTGGCTGGAACGGGTCGACCGGGGTAGCCTGCCTCCGGTGAGCGCCGCGGACTGAGCGTCGGTGGGCCCGCACCCGGCGGTAGCGGAAGTACGGTACGCGGTCCGGGCGATCCTCGCCGGGCTGTCGCCCGGAGACGCGGTACTCGCGGCCTGCTCAGGCGGGCCAGACTCGCTCGCGCTGGCTGCCGCCGTCGCGTTCGAGGCACCGCGGGCCGGGCTGGTAGCTGGTGGAATCACTATCGACCACGGTCTCCAGCCAGGCTCGGCCGAGCAGGTGTCCCAGGTGGCTGCCGTGCTGAATCGGCTAGGGCTCAGTCCAGTCCTGTCGGTAGCGGTGACGGTGGCGCGGCCCGGCGACGTCGACGGCTACCCAGGCCCTGAGGCGGCTGCCCGGTCCGCCAGGTACGCGGCGCTCGACCAGGCGGCCGAGCAGGCCGGGGCCTGGATCGTACTCGGCCACACGCTCGACGACCAGGCTGAGACCGTGCTGCTCGGGCTGGGCCGCGGCTCAGGCGCTCGGTCGCTAGCCGGGATGGCGCCGGTCTCCGGCCGCTACCTGCGTCCCCTTCTCGGCATTCGCCGCGCCCAGACCCTGGCTGCCTGCGCAGCAGAGGGCCTGCAGCCATGGACTGACCCGCATAATGCGGACCCGGCGTTCGCCAGGGTCCGGATCAGGCGCCTGATGCCCGCCCTGGAGGACGCACTGGGGCCAGGCGTGCCGCTTGCGCTCGCCAGGACGGCGGACCTGCTCAGGGCCGATGCCGACGCGCTGGACGTGCTTGCGGCGGCGGAAGCGGGCCAGCTCGGCGGCACCGCGGCAGCTCAGTCGGACGGGTGGCCCGCCGACGCGCTTGCCGGGCTGCCGGGAGCCATCAGGCACCGGCTGCTGCGCAGCGCCGCTCTCGACGCGGGATGCCCGGCCGGGGCCCTGTCCCAGCGTCACACCGCCAGCCTGGACGAGCTTGTCACCGGCTGGCATGGCCAGCGCTGGACGGACCTGCCCGGCGGAGTCCGGTGCCTGCGGAGGTATGGCAGGCTGCTCTTCACTAAGGCGGAGGTTCCGGGGGTCGCCCCCCGCGAGCACACTGCGGCGCGATCGGAGGACCTGGGTGGACGCGAATGACATGGGAGCAGACCTCAAAGAGGTGCTGATCACGCCCGAGCAGTTGCAGCAGCGCATCTGCGAGCTGGCCGCCCAGATCGATTCGGATTACGCCGAACGCGAACTCTTGCTCGTCGGCGTTCTCAAGGGCGCCGTCATGGTGATGGCAGACCTGGCCCGTGCCATGCACCTGCCGGCGGAGATGGACTGGATGGCCATCTCGTCCTACGGCTCGGGGACCAAGTCGTCCGGTGTGGTGAGGATTCTTAAGGACCTGGATACCGATATCAGCGGTCGGCACGTGCTGGTGGTCGAGGACATCGTCGACTCGGGCCTCACGCTGTCCTGGCTGATCGGCAACCTTCGCTCCCGCGGCCCCGCATCGGTGCAGGTCTGCGTTCTGATGCGCAAGCCGACAGCCCAGCGCATGGACGTGGATGTCGCCTATACCGGTTTTGAGATCGACGACGCGTTCGTTGTCGGATACGGGCTTGACTACGCGGAGAAGTACCGCAATCTGCCGTTCATTGGCACCCTGGCCGAGCACGTGTACCGGTAGCCAGGCGGCTGACCAGCGGGCGGTCTTCAGCCGGGAACTGACTCGGCCGTGAATTTCGTTAACCTGGTTAAGAGGCGTAGGACGGCCGCCATTGCCCCTGTGCGGCCAGCCGCGTACCGGGCACAGTAGATGCGGTGTACCGTCGAGTATTCCCGTGCCTAGTGAACGGGAAGAATTAGCCGCACATTCGCGCTGGATAGCAAGATAGCCCCGCCGGTACGGTGGGCACGAGGCTCGTCAGGAGGGACCGGCCGGACCTGTGGGCCGTTCATCGATGGATCTGAAGCGTATTTTCCGCGGCTGGGTGCTTGCCATCCTGTTTGTCGCCATCATCCTTGTGATCCTGTACAAGCTGGTCAATACCGGGCCTACCTACACGCAGGTCCCCACCTCGCAGGCGATCGCAGCCATCGATCAAGGCAACGTGAAGTCTGTCACGCTGACCGACGTCGACCAGATCATTCAGCTGACGACGAAGTCGGGCGCGAACTGGGAGTCCTCGTGGGTTGGCGACCAGGGGGCCCAGCTCGCCAACACGATCCAGCAAGAGGTCAAGAGCGGCAAGCTGGCGAGTACCGTCCTCACGGTGAAGGTGCCGAAGAGCAGCGGGTTCTGGACGCTGATCTTCAGCTACCTGCCGTTCCTGATCATCTTCCTGCTCTTCATGGTGTTCCTTAACCAGATGCAGGGCGGCGGCTCCCGCGTCATGAACTTCGGCAAGTCCAAGGCCAAGCTCATCACCAAGGACACGCCAAAGACCACGTTCGCCGACGTGGCCGGCGCCGATGAGGCGATCGAGGAGCTGCAGGAGATCAAGGAGTTCCTGCAGAGCCCTGGCAAGTTCCAGGCCATCGGCGCCAAGATCCCTAAGGGCGTGCTGCTTTACGGGCCCCCGGGAACCGGCAAGACCCTGCTGGCCAGGGCGGTAGCCGGCGAGGCTGGCGTGCCGTTCTACTCCATCTCGGGCTCAGACTTCGTTGAGATGTTCGTCGGAGTCGGCGCCTCACGGGTGCGCGACCTGTTCGAGCAGGCCAAGGCCAATGCCCCGGCGATCGTGTTCGTGGACGAGATCGACGCGGTCGGCCGGCACCGCGGTGCGGGCTTCGGAGGCGGCCACGACGAGCGCGAGCAGACGCTCAACCAGCTGCTGGTCGAGCTCGATGGCTTTGACACCAAGGGCGGCGTGATCGTGATCGCGGCCACAAACCGCCCGGACATCCTGGACCCGGCACTCCTGCGCCCCGGCCGCTTCGACCGGCAGATCGTGGTCGCTCAGCCGGACCTGGCTGGCAGAAAGGGCATCCTTCGGGTACACGCGCGCGGCAAGCCGTTCGCGCCGGACGTCGACCTGGACATGATCGCCCGTCGCACGCCCGGCTTCACCGGGGCGGACCTCGCAAACGTGATCAACGAGGGCGCGCTGCTGACAGCTAGGGCGAATCAGACCCAGATCCAGATGGCCTCGCTGGAAGAGGCCATCGACCGGGTGACCGCCGGGCCGAAGCGCAAGAGCGTGCTGCTCTCGGAGAAGGAACGGAAGATCATCGCTTACCACGAGGGCGGCCACGCCCTGGTGGGGCACGCGCTGCCGAATGCTGACCCGGTCCACAAGATCACCATCATTCCGCGCGGCCGTGCGCTCGGGTACACAGCGGCGGCACCGGCTGAGGATAAGTTCCTGGTCAGCCGCGCCGAGATGATGGACCAGCTGGCCATGCTGCTCGGCGGCCGGACGTCCGAGGAGCTCGTCTTCCACGAGCCGACGACTGGCGCGGCCAACGACATCGAGAAGGCGTCCTCCATCGCGCGCGCCATGATCGTCGAGTACGGCATGAGCGAGCGCCTCGGCGCCCGGAAGTTCGGCACCGGCGACGGTGAGCCGTTCCTCGGTCGCGAGATGTCCCACTCGCGTGATTACTCTGAGGAGATCGCCTCGGCGATCGACGACGAAGTGCGCAGGCTGATTGAGTCGGCCCACGACGAGGCCTGGGACATTCTGGTCCAGTACCGTGACGTGCTCGACAACCTAGTGCTGCAGCTGCTGGAACACGAGACACTGTCACGCGACCAGGTGCTGGAGATTTTCTCTCCGGTGCACAAGCGGCCGACGCGCGGCTCCTACACCGGCTACGGCAAGCGGGTGCCCTCGGAGAAGCCGCCGGTGCTGACGCCCAAGGAGCTGGCGCTCACGGCGGCTACGGACGGCAATCTCGCCCAGTCGCTGGGGAATGGCCAGGCAACGGCCGCTGGGCTGCCTCCGGCTCCGCCGCCGCCGCCGGCTGGTGGTTTCGCCGCCCCGCTGGGTGGCGGCAACCCGCTGGGTGGCGGCAACCCGCTGGGTGGCGGCAACCCGCTGGGTGGCGGCAACCCGCTGGGTGGCGGCAACCCGCTGGGGGGCTCGGGTCCGCTTGGCGGAGGTCAGCCGGGGCAGCAACGCTCGGGTGAGGACGGCGCCGGCGACGGCGAACGCCGTTGACTGACGGCGATCTTCAACTCCCGGACTTCGATCTCCCGCGTATCGAGCGCGCAGTCAGGGAGATATTGCTCGCCGTCGGCGAGGACCCGACTCGTGATGGATTGCGCGATACGCCGGGCCGGGTGGCGCGTGCGTTGAATGAGCAATTCGCCGGCCTTCGCATGCGGCCGGAGGATGTGCTGACAACGGTGTTCGACGCCGACCACGAGGAGATGGTCCTCGTGCGCGACATCGAGCTCTATTCCATGTGCGAGCATCACCTGGTGCCGTTCTTCGGCCGTGCTCACGTCGGTTACATACCGAACGAGAAAGGTCAGATCACCGGTCTGTCGAAACTCGCCAGGCTGGTGGATCTGTACGCCAGGCGACCGCAGGTGCAAGAGCGCATGACCAGCCAGATTGCCGACGCGATGATGACCACGCTCGAGCCGCGCGGGGTTATCGTCATTATTGAGGCCGAGCACCTGTGCATGTCTATGCGCGGCGTGCGTAAGCCTGGCGCTAAAACGGTTACTTCCGCTGTCCGAGGCAGCTTCCTTAATTCGGAGAGCACCAGAGCCGAGGCCATGAGCCTGCTTACGGACCGCCGTTAAGCGGCTCGACGGTTCTAATGCCGGGGTTTGCCCTCGGCTTGAGGCGGCGAAGACTACGCTGATGCCCCGTGAGCCGGGGCCTGACCTACATGTCCGAGATGACAGAGCCCAGCGGGCCAGCGCCGGCAGAGCCCACAACCGGCGACGAGCGGCGACGCGAACCGTCAGTTGTCCGTGGCACGGACCTGCGCCAGCAATTGCGCTGGGTTCCGCTCGCTGCGGGTTTGATGGCGTTTGTCATCGGCTTGGGCTACATCATCGAGGGCTTGCTTCCCCACCTGTATCACAAGCGCCTGCGCGGCCTCTCTGACCTGGCGCCGGGCACCCTCGCTCCGCTGACCAGAACCACCGACATCATCATCGGGCTGCTGCTGCTGATGCTCTCGCACGGCCTGCGGCGCCGGAAGCACCGTGCCTGGGCGGCCGTGATGGCGCTGCTGGCGGTTGGGCTGGTGATTCATGCCGGGCCCCGAATCCTGATTCATGCCATCCGGCCCCAGCTGCCCTTGCCGCAGACGCATCCGGTGCAGGTTGCGTTCACTGCGGCCCTGCTGATCGCGCTGTACTGCTTCCGGCGTCAGTTTTATGCAGTCGGCGACCGGCGGTCCCGCTGGCGCGCGCTCTGGGTGCTCTGCGGCCTGGTGGTGGCCGACGTCATCATCGGCATGAGCTACCTCTCACTGTCGCGCGGTTTGGCGGGCAGCTACACGGTGCCGCAGCGGGTCTACTCCGTCTTGATGAATATGACGGGCTTTTCCGGACCGGTCACATTTACGAATGGAACTCTGGCAGACCGCTTCGGATTTGTTACCGGCGGTCTCGGCTTGTTCACCTTGCTAGCCGCCCTGTTCATGTTCCTGCGGCCTGCCGAGCCCACCAGCCGGCTGCGGCCTGCCGACGCGCTGCGGATCCGCGAGCTTCTCGACCGGCACGGCGATCAGGATTCACTCGGCTATTTCACGCTGCGCAATGACAAGAGCATCATCTGGTCCCCGACCGGCAAGTCGTGCATCGGCTACCGGGTCTTGTCCGGCGTCATGCTCGCCAGCGGCGACCCGATCGGTGATCCGGAAGCCTGGCCAGGAGCAATGCATACATTCCTGGACGAGGCAGCCCGGCATGCCTGGGTACCGGCCGTCATCGGGTGCGGTGAGCTAGGCGCGGAGATCTGGTGCCGGGAAGGCAACATGACGGCGCTTGAGCTCGGCGACGAGGCCGTGGTGAGCGTCGCGGATTTCACGCTGCAGGGCCGGCCAATGCGCAACGTCCGCCAGATGGTCAGCCGGGCCTGCCGTCAGGGATACGTGGCGGAGGTGCGCCGGATCGAGGACATCCCGGAGGCCGAGGTCCGTCGGCTGGTGCGGCAGGCCGACAGCTGGCGTGGCAGCCCGACAGAGCGCGGCTTTTCCATGGCGCTCGGCCGGGTCGGCGGTCGCAGCGACGGCCGGTGCGTCATCGCGACCGCAACCTGCGACGGCGTGCTACGAGCCATCCTGCATTTCGTGCCCTGGGGCAGCGACGGTTTGTCGCTGGATCTGATGCGCCGAGACCGCTCGGCTTCGCCGGGGCTGAACGACTTCCTCATCGTCGAGGCGATCAAGGCCGCCAGCGACCTCGGTATCAAACGGATCTCGCTTAACTTCGCGGTCTTCAGGGCAGCACTGGAGCGTGGCGAGCGGATCGGCGCCGGGCCGGTGACTAAAGCCTGGCGCGGATTCCTGCTGTTCCTGTCCAGATGGTTCCAGATCGAGTCGCTGTATAAGTTCAACGCAAAGTTCAGCCCGGAGTGGGTGCCGCGCTTCCTGGTGTTCCCTGGTACGAGGGACGCGCCGCGGATCGGGCTCGCCGCGCTTGAGGCCGAGGCCTTCCTGGTCTGGCCAACGATTGAGATCCGCAGGATCGGCAGGAAACTGGGCCTCGGCCAGCTCCGGCGTCGGGTGCACGGCATGTTCCACCGGGATACTGCCGTTCACTAACGGTCACAGCGCCGGCCACCGTGAGCCTGGCGCACCGGTCGTCCACGTAGATTGGCAGTCATGACCGCTGACGCCGAAAAGCACGAGGGCGGCCAAGACCAGACTCGTGCGCTTGGCCCGCGCCCGCCAGGCCTCCCGGCTCCCTCGCGCTGCCTGGTGATGGGCGTCGTCAACGTCACGCCGGACTCGTTTTCTGACGGCGGAGCCTGGCTAGACCCGGACAAGGCAATCGCTCACGGACTTGAGCTCGCCAGCCAGGGCGCCGACATCATCGATGTGGGCGGCGAATCAACCCGGCCTGGTGCTGAGCGCGTGCCGGCGGATGACGAGTTGCGGCGCGTGCTGCCTGTCGTTGAGTCGCTGGCCAGGGCCGGCGTCTACGTCAGCATCGACACCATGCGGGCCGAGGTGGCGCAGCAGGCCCTGGCGACCGGTGCCCGGATGGTCAACGACGTCAGCGGCGGCCTCGCCGACCCGGACATCACCAGGGTGGTAGCCGCTGCCGCAGTGCCGTACGTCGTGATGCACTGGCGCGGGCACAGTTCCGACATGTACGGACCCGCAGTGTATTCAGACGTGGTCGCGGAGGTACACGCCGAGCTCGGCCGGAGGCTGGCGGCTGTTACCGCGGCCGGCGTGCACCCGGACCAGGTGATACTCGATCCAGGCCTGGGCTTCGCCAAGCTGCCCGAGCACAACTGGAAGTTGCTGGCCAACCTCGAGCACATCGCACGGCAGCCTGGCTACGCTCAGCCGTTCCCGGTTCTGGTGGCTGCCTCCAGGAAGGGATTCCTGGGCAAGCTTCTCGCCAGCCCGGATGGTCAGCCACGGTCGTTCGCCCGCAGTGATGACGCGACTATTGCACTGACAGCCCTGGCGGTTGCGGCCGGTGCCTGGTGCGTCCGCGTGCACGCGGTGCCAGGCAACGTGGATGCCGTGCGGGTCGCGACGCGGTGGCGTCACGAGACTATGGCTGGCGCGGGCTAATGCTGGACCGGATCTCGATAGTCGGCCTGCGCGTCCGCGGCAGGCACGGCGTGTTCGACCACGAACGGGTAACTGGCCAGGACTTTGTCGTCGACGCTGTGCTGTGGCTCGATACCGCTGCAGCTGCTGCAGCAGATGACCTAAGCCTGACTGCCGACTATGGCGCGATCGCCAACCGGCTGGCGGCAATCGTCGGCGGCGAGCCCGTCGCCTTGATTGAGACCCTTGCGGATCGGCTTGCCAAGGCGTGCCTCGCAGACCCGGTGGTCCGGGAGGCCGAGGTGACAGTGCACAAGCCGCAGGCGCCGGTCAGCCAGCAGGTAGCCGATATCGCCATCACCATCCGCCGTCAGGGGCGGGTGGCGAAGGTGGCCGAAGGCCGCGAGTACGCCGGGCCGGGGCGCCCGGTCGTGCTCTCGGTTGGCAGCAATCTTGGCGACCGAATGACCAACCTGCAGCTCGGGCTGGACGTTCTGGCCGGCGGCGGGCTGGTCCTGCGGGCAGTCTCCAGCGTCTACGAGACTGACCCTGTCGGCGGCGAAGGCCAGGGGGATTACCTGAACGCCATCCTGCTGGCTGCAAGCGCTCTGCCGGCTCGTGACATCCTGGCCCGGTGCGCAGCGGCGGAAGCCGCCGCTGGGCGTGTGCGGACGGTGCGCTGGGGTCCGCGGACGCTGGACGTGGATATCGTCACGTGCGGCTCGGAGACCAGCGCCGATCCGACGCTGACGCTACCGCACCCGCGCGCGCATGAGCGGGCGTTCGTCCTCGCGCCATGGCTGGAGCTAGACCCCGACGCCGTGCTACCCGGCTTCGGGCCGGTCGCGCGACTGCTGACGGCGGTAGGTACTAGCGGGATCCGGCGGCGGCCCGAACTACACCTCAGGCTCCCCGATGCCACCGACCGTGCCGGCGTCGGTGACCTCACCGCCGTCAAGGCAGGCCCGGAGGTGGATACGCGATGCAGATGACCCGTCCCGGCACACTTGCCGGCATCTTCGCGATCTGCGCCGTCGTCGCATGGTTTGCGGTCCGCGCGACTTTCAGCAGCCTGCCGCTCCTTCCGATCACCGCTGTGCCAGCGCTTGGCGCGCTGGCAATCGCCGAGGCAGCGGTCGGCCGCCACGTTCGCAACAGGCTGACCGGGCGAAGGGGCCCGGAAACCAAGCCAGTGGCACCGATCGCCGTTGCCAGGCTCGTTGCGCTGGCAAAGGCAAGTTCTTCTGGTGCGGCAGCGCTCGGCGGATTGGCCGGCGGTTACCTGGTCTACGTGCTCGGCTCGCTGGACAAGACAATTCCGGCGCGGGACGCGCGGGTCGCTGCGGCCACAGTTGCAGCGGCTGTCGCGCTGATTGCCGGAGCCCTGTACCTGGAGCACTGCTGCCGGGCGCCACGGCCGCCCGACAGCTCCGATAACGAGTCCGGTCGACCGCAGGACACCTGGCAATGGCACTCGTGACCCCGGCAGCCACAACCCGGCTGAGCTCAGCTGAGCCGCGTCAGGAAGGATGCTCCGACAAGGGAAGCATCGGAGGGCGGTCATGAGCGACGCGGCCGGTCATGGGCATCCGGCCCGGCTCGATGTCGGTGTAGTCGGAGCAGGCAAAGTCGGCACCGCACTCGCCGTCGCGCTGCGACGGGCGGGCCATACGATTGCGGCCGCCTCGGCAGTCTCGGAAGCGTCCAGGAGCCGGGTCGAGCGCTTCCTGCCGGGTACGCCGGTGCGCCAGCCCGGCGACGTCGTCGCCGCAGCGGACCTGGTACTGCTGACTGTCCCCGACGACGCCCTGAGCGGGCTGGTGCGAGGGCTGGCCGCAACCGGCGCTCCGCTGGTAGGCCGGATGCTCGCGCACGCGAGCGGTCGGCACGGACTGGCCGTCCTCCAGCCGGCCACGGATCTAGGGGCACTTCCGCTGGCACTGCATCCCGTCATGACATTCACCGGCCGACCCGACGACGCCGACCGGCTCGCCGGAATCAGCTTCGGAGTCACCGCGCCCGAGGTGCTGCGGCCCGCCGCCGAGGTGCTGGTCATGGAGATGGGCGGCGAGCCTGTCTTCATTGCCGAAGCCGACCGCAGCCTGTACCACGCCGCGCTCGCTGGTGCGGCGAATCATCTGGTAACGCAAGTCGTCCAGGCGGCCGACCTGCTAAGACGGGCCGGGGTAGCACAGCCCGCCAGGATGCTCGGCCCGCTGCTGTCGGCCGCACTCGACAATGCGCTGCGGCTCGGCGATGCGGCTCTGACGGGGCCGGTAGCACGGGGCGACGCAGAGACTGTGGCCGGCCACCTCGAGGCGCTTCGCGCGACTGCGCCCGAGGCGCTGCCTGCCTATCTCGCGCTGGCCAGGCTGACCGCCACCAGGGCAATGGCCAGCGGCATGCTCAGCACACCGGATGCGCAGCGGTTGCTGGACGTACTCGCCGAGGTACGCCGGTGACCGCGCTCAGCCAGGCTGAGGCGCCTCGCCCTGGCCGCACCGGGCCGCCAGTGCCGATGCTGATCCGCACGCGCAAGGGCCTGAGCGCCGCCAGACCGGCGCTGCCCGGCCCGGTAGTTCTCGTGCCGACAATGGGTGCGCTCCACGACGGGCACCGCTCGCTGCTCCGGCTAGCACGTGACGTAGCCGGCCCGGACGGAAGCGTGCTGGTGTCGATATTCGTGAACCCGCTGCAGTTCGGCCCCAGCGAGGACTTCAGCCGTTACCCGCGGCCGCTCGAGCAGGATCTGGCGGCGTGCACCGAGGAAGGCGTCAGCGCTGTCTTCTGCCCCGACCGGCTGCAGATGTATCCCGTCGAGCCGCTGGTTACCGTCGACCCAGGGCCGGTTGGGCGACGGCTAGAGGGCAAGTCCAGACCGGGCTTCTTCGACGGTGTACTGACCGTGGTGCTCAAGCTGTTCCAGCTCACCAGCCCGGATGTCGGGGTATTCGGCGCCAAGGATGCGCAGCAGCTTGCATTGGTCCGGCAGATGGTGCTCGACCTGGACCTTGGCGTGCGAATCGAGGCCGCGCCGATGCACCGGGATCCCGACGGGCTCGCCACGTCAAGTCGCAACGTCTACCTGTCAGCGGCAGAACGAGCGTCGGCGCTGGCGTTGCCGCGCTCACTGCACGCGGCCGCCGGCGCAGTCCCGCGCGGACCGGCAGCCGCGCTCGGAGCCGCGCGGGCCGTACTTGAGGCAGCCGCCCAGGAGAGTCCGCGCGTACAGCTCGACTACCTAGCGCTTGTCGACCCCGCCTCGTTCACCGAGGTTGCGGCTGATTACCGCGGGCTTGCGAAGTTGGTGGTAGCCGCCAAGGTCGGCACGACCCGGCTGATCGATAACGCCAGCCTGCAGTTTGGCAGCGGACTGGCATGATCCACCGTCGTTTGCTCGCACCGCCGCCAGGCTGGCGCAAGGACACTGATGTGATCGTCGTCGGCTCCGGCGTGGCGGGGGTTACGACCGTGCTTGCGATCCGCCGGGCACTGCCGGACGCACGCATTCTGCTGGTGACCAAGTCGCTGCTCGATGACGGCTCCACCCGCTGGGCGCAGGGCGGAGTGGCGGCGGCGCTCGGTCCAGGCGACTCGCCCGAGGCCCACCTCAGGGACACCCTGACAGCGGGCGCCGGACTCTGTGATCAGCGGGCGGTGCGCGCACTCGTGACCGATGGTCCGGCAGCGGTCCGCCGGCTGATCGCTCTCGGCGCTGAGTTCGATCGCGAGCCGTCCGGACCGCTTGCGCTGACGAGAGAAGGCGGCCACCTGCGCCGCCGTATCGCACATGCCGGCGGTGACGCCACCGGCGCGGAGATCTCCCGCGCGCTGCTGGCTGCGCTGGCGGCGGCAGGTGATGTCGCCGAGCTGGAGGTGATCGAGCACGCACTCGCGCTCGACCTGCTGCTGACTGCTGACGGCCGGGCGGCCGGACTCACGCTGCACGTGCTTGGCGAGGGCCAGACCGACGGGGTCGGAGCGGCATACGCCCGCGCCGTAGTGCTCGCGACCGGCGGCTTCGGCCAGATCTACTCGGCGACCACGAACCCGCCCGTCTCCACCGGCGACGGCGTTGCACTCGCGTTGCGTGCTGGTGCCCAGGTCGCCGACCTGGAGTTCGTCCAATTCCATCCAACGGTGCTGTGGCTCGGCCAGCAGGCGCGTGGACGCCAGCCGCTGATCTCCGAGGCCGTGCGTGGCGAGGGCGCGGTACTGGTCAACTCCGCTGGCCGTCGGTTCATGGCGGGGCAGCATCCGCTGGCTGATCTGGCCCCCCGCGACGTGGTGGCTAAAGCAATCATGCGCGAGATGATCGCGGCCGGGGCCGACCATGTGTACCTGGACGGGCGGGAACTAGGCTCTCAGACCTGGCGGCACCGGTTCCCGACCATCCTCGCGAGCTGTCTGGAGCACGGTATAGACCCGGTGACCGAGCTGATCCCGGTCGTGCCGGCCGCGCACTACGCCAGTGGTGGAGTGCGCACCGACCTGCATGGCCGGACGAACGTTCCTGGGCTGTACGCGTGCGGCGAAGTGGCCTGCACTGGCGTGCACGGCGCTAACCGCCTGGCGTCCAACTCGCTGCTGGAGGGACTCGTTTTCGCCGAGCGCATTGCCGCCATCCTGGCCCGAGGCCTGCCGCCAGCCGCCGATCCGGCTACCGATGACCGCCCCGCAGGCTTGCTCGACGCATCGATGGTCCCCGCACTGCAGCAGCTGATGTCGGCTAACGCCGGAGTGTTGCGGTCCGGAACGGGGCTTGCCGAGGCAGCAGCTGGCTTGTCCGACCTTGGCCTCCCGGCGTGTGACAAGCCCGCCGCCGACGCCTGGCAGGCAACGAACGTGCACCTGGTAGCTGCTGCTCTGGTCACAGCCGCGCTGGCACGCGAGGAAACCCGCGGCAGTCACTGGCGCGAGGATTTCGGCGCGCCCCGGGAGGCATGGCGCGGGCATCTGATCACCTCGCTCGGCGATGCGGGGCTAAGGACGGTCTTCGAGCCGGTGCACGATGACGGTGCACGATGACCGGCGAGGTGGCCGCAGGGATCGGCGGCAAGCTGGCCAGCGTCGGGCTTGACCCGGCCATGGTGGCTAGCTTTGCCGCCGCCGCGCTGCGCGAGGACCTAGCGGGCGGCACCGACGTGACGACCGTCGCAACCGTTCCGGCTGGCGGTCGTGGCAGCGGTGACCTGGTTGCCAGGACTCCTGGCGTCGTGGCCGGGTTGCCGGTGGCTGAGGCGGTGTTCGCAGTTGCGTCCGCTGATTTGGACTGCGTGGAGCTTGCCGCCGACGGCGACCAGGTCGGAGCCGGCCAGCCGGTGCTGAGTGTTACCGGGCCGATCCGAGCAATCCTGACGGCGGAGCGAACCGCGCTGAACGTGCTGTGTCATCTGTCCGGGGTCGCCACACAGACTCGCCGGTGGGTGGATGCGGTCGCCGGGACCTCGGCGGTCATTCGCGATACCCGCAAGACCACGCCCGGTCTGCGGACGCTGGAGAAGTATGCCGTGCGGTGCGGCGGCGGCGTTAATCATCGGATGTCGCTGTCGGATGCCGCACTAATCAAGGACAACCATGTCGCCGCCGCCGGATCGGTCGCGCGTGCGTTTGCCGCGGTGCGCGCGCAGGCGCCGGAGCTGCCGCTGGAGGTGGAATGCGACACGCTTGAGCAGGTAGCTGAGGCGCTAGCCGCCGGAGCTGATCTGATCTTGCTGGACAACTTCACTGTGGCGGACATGGCCGCGGCGGTTCGCCTGGCCGGCGGCAGGGCGCTGCTTGAGGCTAGCGGCGGGCTAACGCTGGCCAGCGCCCGTGCGGTTGCCGAAACTGGCGTGGACTACCTTGCGGTTGGGGCGCTCACTCATTCGGCGCCCGCCCTCGATATCGGCCTCGACCTGGTTCCGGCCGGCTAGCGATCGGGAGCGAGATGCTACTGACCATTGACGTCGGCAACACCAATACGGTGCTCGGCGTATTCGACGGTCCAGATGTCGTGGAGCACTGGCGTATCTCCACTGATCCCGTGCGCACGGCTGATGAGCTCGCTGTGCTGCTGCAAGGACTCCTGCGCCAGAGCACACTTCTCCGCGAGCCGGATGTGAGCGGCATCGCGTTGTGCTCCACGGTGCCGTCAGTGCTGCACGAATTGCGGGAGATGTGTCGTCGTTATTACGGCGACGTCCCTGCGGTCATCGTGGAGCCCGGCGTGAAGACGGGGGTGCCGCTTCGGTATGACAATCCCAAGGAGGTCGGCAGCGACCGGATCATGAACGCCGTAGCGGCGGTGCATCTGTACGGCGGCCCGGCCATCGTGGTCGATTTCGGCACCTCGACGAATTTCGACGCCGTCAGCGAGCGAGGCGAGTTCGTCGGGGGCGCGCTCGCGCCTGGCATCGAGATCTCGGTAGACGCGCTGTCCCGGCGCGCGGCGCAGTTGCTGAAGGTGGAACTAGCCAGGCCGGCCCGGGTGATCGGGAAGAGTACCGTCGAGGCACTCCAGTCCGGAATCATCTTCGGCTTCGCCGGCCAGATCGAGGGCATCGCGACCCGGATGGCGTCCGAGCTGGCGCCGTCCGACCCGGACTCGGTCACGATCATCGCGACTGGCGGCCTAGCGCCGCTGGTCATCAATGAGGTGGCGGTGATTGACGCCTACGAGCCGTGGCTGACTTTGATCGGGCTCCGCCTGACTTACGAGCGGAACACGCCGGACCGGGGGGCCGACCGGGGCGCGGCAGACCGCGGTGCGGGTACACTGCGGGCCGCCAGCGATACTGCGGCAACCACCTGACGCGCCCGCGGGTAGCCTCAGACAGATGACAGATCAAGACCCGGCTGCGGGAGACGCCGCACAGTCGAGTTCCGCTGAGTTGCCTGAGCAGATGCAGGTGCGGCTGCACAAGGCCAGCCGGCTACGGGCGGCGGGCATCGACCCTTATCCGGTCGGCTATCCACGTACGCATACCATCGCGCAGGTCCGCGCGGAGTTCGGCGGCCTGCCCGCCGATTCTGCAACTGGTAAGACCGTCGGCGTCACCGGACGGGTGATGCTCTCCCGCAATAGCGGCAAGCTCTGCTTCGCGACCATCCGGGACGGCACCGGCGAGGTTCAGGTGATGGTGTCGCTGGAGCGGGCTGGCGCGCACGCTCTGGCAGCATGGAAGGCCGATGTTGACCTTGGTGATCACGTCGGAGTCACGGGCGAGGTGATCTCGTCGCGTCGCGGCGAGCTCTCGGTCCTCGCCGACTCGTTCGCGATCACCGCCAAGGCCCTGCGGCCGCTGCCGGACAAGCACAAGGGACTGACCGACAGCGAGTCCCGCGTGCGCCAACGCTACCTGGATCTGCTTACTAATCCAGCGGCACGGCAGATGGCCGAGGCGCGCGCAGCGGTCGTCAGGTCGGTCCGCGAGGAACTCCACGCCCGTGGATACCTGGAGGCGGAGACGCCGGTTCTGCAGACGCTGCACGGCGGCGCGAACGCCAGGCCGTTCACTACCCATATGAATGCCTTTGATCTCGACCTGTACCTGCGCATTGCACTGGAGCTGTATCTGAAGCGACTAGTGGTCGGCGGGATCGAACGGGTTTATGAGATCGGCCGCATCTTCCGCAACGAAGGCGCCGACGCCACGCACAACCCCGAGTTCACGATGCTCGAGGCTTATGAGGCCTACGGCGACTACACCACAATGCAGACACTGACCAGGGAACTGCTGCAGGCGGCTGCGGTAGCCGCGCACGGCAGCCAGGTCGCACGCAGGCCGGACGGCACCGAGGTCGACATCAGCGGTAC
>Ga0335074_10001301_pt1 | contig 33984 bp, 32 predicted proteins | sample Lox_Sample_23_FD_206715 | JGI IMG/M metagenome (GOLD analysis project Ga0335074, IMG submission 206715) | Soil microbial communities from Loxahatchee National Wildlife Refuge, Florida, United States - Lox_Sample_2.3 | ecosystem: Environmental > Terrestrial > Soil > Wetlands | place: USA... | reverse complement strand
TCCGCCGCGACGGCGCTGTCGTAGCTGGCCTGATAGGGTGCCGGGTCGATCTGGTAGAGCTGCTGCCCTGCCTTGACGTCGCCCCCCTCGACGAAGAGGCGCTTGAGAATGATGCCGTTGACCTGCGGCCGCACGTCGGCCGTCCGGTAGCCCGCCACCCGTCCGGGAAGCTCGGTGGTGATCGGCACCGCCTGCGCTCGCACGGTGACCACCGAGACCTTCGGCGGAGGCGGCGCCGGGGGCGGGGCCTTGTGCTCGCAGCCGATGAGCAGCACCATGGCGAGCGCACCCAGGGGCACGGCCACCCTTGCCGCCGGAACAGCGCCCCGATGGTGGAGTTCACCCGGATGTCGGATAATTCTGACACCGGCCTTCACCGCAGCCATATGCAGCCTCCCTGTGGGATCATGGTCGCCAGTCGCTTCAGCCGGCGTCCTACGACGGCAACGACCACCGCGGAAAGCTCGCCCTTTCGCGCGTGCGTCGATGCTACTGCATGGATTCACCGGCCGCCAAGCTGAGTTTCCTGGCGACGCCGATCTCTCTTACGGTGACGCCGGGGGCGGCACTTTGAAAGTTCGGGCATCGAGCTCGAGCAGATCGGCGATTCGCTCGACGGTCACGTCCGCCGGCGGATACCCGCTGAGCGCCTGCGGATCCAGCGCATAGTGGCCCTGTCTGGGAAATACGGTCGTCACTCGATTGCCCCATGCCTTCTTGACGGCGGTGAGGATGCGCAATTTGTCGTCCACCAGTACGTAGTGCTCTGCGGGAAAGCGCTGCTGCACGTCTTCCAGCTCGAGCTCCTTGTGAATGTAGATCAGCACGTTGCCGTCCACGGCGGCGTGAATGCCGGAGCGGTCCACCTTGCGCGGCTGGAACACCACGTCGCCATCGGAAAGGATCACCGCAGGCCCCCATTGAGTCACATGCTCCACCACGTCGAGCGCCTTCGGATACAGCCGCCTGGCAAACGGATAGTTGACGAGGAACTCCGATACCGTGAGCAAGTGCGGATCGCGAGGATTCTCCACGCGATAGCGCTGCAGCGCGCCGAGATAGTCGGCGTAGCCAAGCGCGGCTCGCAGCTCCTCGAATATCGCCCAGTATCGCGCCTGCCGCTGAGCACCAACCTTGTTCGTGAGGTGACGCTTGAGGTCGGCACTCACCCGATCGTTGTCGAGCAGCGTGTTGTCGACATCGAACAGGAACACGATCTCATGAGTCATGATGCGCTCTTCCGGATAGCATACTGCACGGAGCGGAGAGGCTCGAGTGCCCGCGGATCATACAGCTTTCCCGGCGCTCCACGAATCCCACCACCCGGCCACTCGGGTACGCTCTCAGGGTCACGCCGCCCCCTCCGGCTCGATCATCAGGCGCCCGGCGTCGATGGGATTCGCATCGTCAGGTCGGCGCGTGCGGCAGGGGCAAGGAGGCCTGCCCGAAGTAGTATCGCCAGCCTGCGGCGGTACGTATCAGCGCGCGAGCTGACACTTCCATCGCCGAGAACGAGGACCATATCGTCGTGGAGAATGCGGGCAATTGCGTCCGCGTCATTGCGTTTGACCGCCGCCTGGAATTGCGTGTCCAGCATTGCGACCGCGCGCCGGTCCGACTGCTGCGTCGCGCCGATGCCCGGGGACGACAGCAAGCCGGCCAATCCCAACAGGCCTGCAAGCAGCGGTTCCTTCATCATGACACCCTCGATGTGACCGTTGTTCGTTGGCGCGCGATCCTACCTGGCGGCTGCCGGGATGTCTGGCCAAATGCGGACCTTCAATCGGCGGGGCGCTCGCATGCATGCCGCCGCTCGGTGAAGGAAAACTAAACGCAGGTCAAGAGCTTCTGTTTGTCGGGACGATGCGCCTGGAAGTAAGGTTCCCACCGTGAGGACTGAGCAGCAGTCCTCTGGCACGAACGGAGGGCCGCGTGAACGATACACTCACCGCTCGATCACTGATCGACGACGCTGTTCCGCGACGATTGCCGCATCTCGAGGCGGCGCTCAGCTACCTCGAGCCGATGGCCGGGAAGCCGCGCTCGCTGGAATACGAGCCGCCGCCGGGCGTGCCGCGCACCACCGCGGTCCATCGCGAACACAGGGTCACGATCCGCGACGTTCGCCCGGCCGCCTCGACCCTCTCGCTCGAGCGCGAGGGGTTTCAGCTGCTGGCCGCGGCGAGCAGCGTCGCTGATTTCTACGATCAAGAGGCGGTTCGGACCCGCTACTACGCCGAAGCCGTGTCATTGCTCGAGGGATTGACCGGTGCTTCACACGTTGTCGTCTTCGACCACACGACTCGTCGCCGCATTCCGGGCGCGACCGACCGGAGCCCCGGGACTCCACGTCAGCCCGTGCCCCGCGTCCACAATGACTACACGGTCAAATCCGGTCCGCAGCGAGTGCGCGATCTGCTCGGCGAGGGCGCGAGCGATCTGCTTCGCAAGCGCTTTGCGGTCGTCAACCTGTGGCGCGCCATTCGCGGGCCGGTGCAGGATGCACCGCTGGCTGTGGCCGACGCTCGCAGCGTCGACAGTGAGGATCTGGTTGCAACCGATCTCGTCTATCCCGACCGGACCGGCGAGATCTACTACGTGAAGTTCAATCCGTCTCATCGCTGGTTCTACGCCTCTGCCATGCGTGAGGACGAGGTGATGCTGATCAAGTGCTTCGATTCGGCCGAGGATGGCCGGGCGCGCTTCGTGCCGCATGCGGCGTTCGTGGATCCAACCGCGCCGGCCGGCGCGCCGCCCCGCGAGAGCATCGAGCTGCGAACACTGGTCTTCTACGGGGAATGAGCCATGCTGCCGCGAAGGAACCAGTGCTGAATTGCGAATACGGTGACGGCGACGCCGATCACATCGTGGATCGCCGCGGCCCTGCGCTGCCACTCATCGTCGCTCACGAAGAACAGCGCGAACCCGCTCACCACGAGCGGCGCCAGCAGCGCGGCAAGCGCCCCGCCGCTCAGGCGCCGCAAGCCCGCGGACCACCAGCGCAGCACATGGCGTGCGCTGATCCAGCCCAGCAGGTACATGGCGAGAATCGCCATGACGCCGTGGATCAGGAGCAGAGGCGGCTCGAGCGGATGCGGGGCGGCACCGAAGGGTCCGCGCTTTGCGACCAGTTGATCGAGCAAAAGCCAGCCGCATCCGCTGACCCACAGACTCGTCATGATGAGATAGACGGCCGCCCGGGAGCGCCAGGGCATGCGCGCCAGACGCGCCGCGCGTGGGCCGTGTCGCATGATTCACCCCGCGGCAGCGGGCCGCAGCGCCGCTTGCCACAGCGCCATCAGCCAGCGCACGCCTTCGGTCACGTGCTCCGATGAGAGGGTCGCGCCGGAGATGTTCTTGATGTCGGTCCTGAACCGCAGTTGACCGAGCGCATCGCGGCGATCGAATTGCGCGCGCCAGGCGGGATTGCGGATCTCGCCCCCGTGGCTCTCCCGGTAGGCCAGGATCTCGAGGTTCTGCAGCTTGCCGTCGGTCGCGATGCCCACGGCGTAGGTGATGAGGTTTTGGCGGCCGATGACCTCGTCCACGAACAGGTGCCCCAGCAATACGCCCTCGTGCGTGGCACGCCAGATGCGGATGACGCCGTGCGGCGGCTGGGGGCCGGCCTGCGCCAGCAAGGCCTCGAGCTGCGCGGGAGTTTGCTGCGCGATCACGATCTCCTGGAACGCGTCGGCGCTCGGAAAGACGGCCTTCTGTGCCTCATCGACCGTCATGTAGTCCGCGGCGACCACGATCGGTATCGGCAACAGCGCGGCAAGTGCAAACAGGGGACTGTGTCGGATCAAGGGCGGCGCCTGGAAAATACTAATGGGAATCATTATCATTTACTTTTTGGCCGATGACAATGCTGGTCCGAGCGACCAGGGTCCGGTGAACGAGGATGGGTCCAGTGACTTGCGCCATGCAGGCTGATCCGTACGTGCTGTCGAGGCTGCGCGTCGCCTTCGGCACGTTCGTCGCCGTTGACGCCGAGTCCGATGATCCCGGCATTGCGGCCCGCGGTCTCGCAGCGGCTTACGAAGTCATGCACAGCGTCGAGCGGCTGATGCATCCGCTACGCGCGGGCTCCGACCTCGCGCGATTGTCCGCCTGTCCGGCGGGCACCTCCCTCGCCGTGCACCCCTGGACCTTCGAGGTGCTCGAGCTCTGCCGGCAACTGAGCTCGGCGTCGAAGGGAATCTTCGACCCATGCCTGCCCGCCTGCGCCGGCCGCCTGTCCGACCTTCGCTTGCTTTCCGGCTCGCGCGTGCGCCCGGCCGCTCGGCTTCGCATCGATCTGGGCGGCGTCGCCAAGGGGTACGCGGTGGACCGCGCCATCGAGGCGCTGCGCAACGCAGGTTGCAGCGGCGGCCTGGTGAATGCGGGGGGCGATCTGGCGGTGTTCGGCCCGCGCGCTCGGCGCATCCTGTGCCGGCAGCTCGGTGACTCGAATCTCGGGATCGAGCTGCGCGATGCAGCGCTCGCCACCAGCGCAATCGGCGATCCCGGGCGCCCCTCCGGGCATCGCGGCCACTACCATGGGGTGCGCGGCGAGCTCGCCACCGCGGGCTCCATCAGCGTCATCGCGCGGCGCGCCGCCGTCGCCGACGCACTCACCAAATGCCTGCTGTGGTGCGACCCTGCTTGCGAGGCCGCACTGCTGCGCCGATTCGGCGCACGGCGGCTGGGCGTTCAGAACGGCTTGGCGCTCAGAACGCGAGGCCCAACCCGAGGTCGAGGCGGCTGAAATCGGGGTTCCACTCGAACCACTGGTAATCGATCTTCCACACGACATGTGCCGTCGTGTAGAAATTGGCGCCCACCGTCCAGACGCGATCGTGATTGACGGGCCAGTAGCCATAGTCGCCGGGATTGGCCGAGAGCGGCACGAGTCCGGTGCTCACCACCGGGCCGGCAGTACCCGCATAGCCGGCGCCGAGGTTGTAGCGCTCCCAGCGCGCGAAAGGCACGAGCCGATACTCGTTGTGCTCCCACGCCGTGTAGGCGCTCTGTACATAGTAGCCGTCGAAGCGCGAGGGAATCGGATTCGGCGACCCCGGATTGGATTCGTTCGCGATGGCGAGGTTGCTGATGGCCCCGCGCGCATAGAGGGCCGAGAGATCCCAGCGCCCGGGCGTCCAGCGCCCGTGACCTTCCCACAGCGTGACGCGCTCATTGCCGGGAATCGGCACGTTCGGCGGCGCTGCGACCTTCGCGGCATCGCCGGTGAAGACGGCTGCACCGACGGACAGGCCCGGTATCCCGTAGTAACTCAGGGCCAGGTACTGGCTCAGATGCTGCGCATTGGCGAGCCCGAGCTCCTGGTGGGTGGCCTGCAGCGGCGCTGAGTCGCTGTCCTCGAGGTCGAGCGCCGTCGTGTAGAGCGGGAACTCGGGGGCGAAATTCCATCTGGACAGATCGAAGCCGGTGGTCAGGCCGGCGTTCCAACCGAAACCGAGCGGTGTGTCGCCGTGCAGATTCACCCCGCCTTCTCGCCAGGTGCTCGGAATGATCAGCGTCTCGACGAAGTTGCGCTGCATGCCGTAGAAGTTGGTCGGCTCATGGTGCTCGTTCAAGAAGCCGAACGGCAACAGGAACAGTCCGGCGCGCAGCCCGACTGCCTCGTTGAGCTGACGGTCGACGTAGAACTGCTCCACCTCGAACTCACCCGCGTCCGTGGAGGAGGCGACGGCGTGCTCGACCTCGAATTCGGAGTTGAATTCGGTGCGGCTGTCGAAGGTATAGCCGAGCCCGAACACGGCGCGCGCCAGATCGGCCTGCGCCTGTTTCTCATCGCGCGTCGGCCGCGCGTAGTACACCTCGCCGTAGCCCCACAGCTTCAGGGGGCCGAACGGGGAGACAGCGCCGGCGGGCGCGGGCGCCGAGCCCGAGGCGCCGGGAGCCTCGCTCGAACCCGCCGCTGCGGCATTGCCCGGCGGTACCGGGTTGGCCGCCGCTACCGGATTGGCGGGCGGCACGGGATTGCCCGCGATCTCCCGCTCCATCTCCTCCTGACGCTCGAGCAGCCGCCGGTTCTGTTCGGCCAGCTCCTTGAGCTGGGCCTGCACCGCTTCGAGTTGCCTCGTGAGCAAGTCGATTTGCTGCTGCTCGGCCGCCGCCGATGGCTGCGCATGGCCCACGCCCGCGGCGCACAGCGCGGCAATCACGGCGAGCGCCCGAAGCGCTTTTGGCGCCGGGGATCGTGCCGGCAACGGATGAATCTTCATGGGGCTCCTCGCGCCGCGGCCGCGGCGGAGGCCGTCGGCTGGCATTGACTCGGTTCCTCGTAAGCGGACGGATGGTCGGGATCGAAGCCGTCGGTCAAGGTGCACAGGAACGCGACCACCTGGTCGATCTCCTCGGCCGTCAGGGTGGGTGCCTGGCCGCCGCCGAACGTCGGCGGTGTGTATGGGATCTCGCCGACGTTGACGTTCGCGTCGTACTGCCCCGGCAAATCGTTGTATTCGTACAGGTCCGGGTTGCCGCTGGCGGTGAGATAAAAGCTGCCCGCGGCGACGTAGGGATTGCCGCCGGGACCTGCGGCGACGGGATCGGGATTGTTGGCCGTGTTGTCGTTGATGTCGCGGGTGACGTACCACTCGAGCACCTGATGCAGATCGGCGAACTCACCGTTGTGAAAATACGGCGCGGTGATCGCCACGTTGCGCAGCGTCGGTACCTTGAACAGGCCGCACAGGCTGCTGGTCGCCGCGAGATCGGGGCGCGCGTTCACGTCGCCGGGAGACGGCTCCATCGGCCCGCACAGCCCCATGTCGTAATAGGCGTATTCGGCATCGGCCGGCACGTCGACCGGCGCGAGCGTGACCAGCGGCGCCCCATCGATGGGGCTCAGCGCGGCGGGCGTGTTTGCCGGAATGGCCCAGTTGCGCGGTACGCCGATGTTGTCGAAGGTGAAATCGGTGAACAGTGCATGGCTGCTGTAGCCCTGCGCCTGGCTCGGATGGCACGCCGTACAGTTGCCCTTGGTCGGATCGTTGAACAGATCGAGACCCGCTTGCTCTTGCGCCGTGAGCTGCGCCTTGCCCTGCAGCCAGTAGTCGTACTTGCTGCTGAAGGGATGAAATCCGGGATCCTCGGTCTCATAGGCCGCGATCGCGACACCCATGTCCTCGAGAGCCGTCTGCGGGTCGTCCAGTGCGGCCTCGCCGTAGGCGGCGACGAAGGCCGCGCGCGTGGCGGCGGAGTTCTGCAATCGCCCGATCACTTCCGCTGCGTCCTGGTTCGCCATCTCGAACGGCGTGACGAAGGGCTGCACCGCTTGCGCGGCCAGCGAGGAAGCGCGTCCATCGCGAAAGAAGCCGCCGGTGGGGCCGTTCGTGAGCGAGAACGGCGGGGTGAAGGATGCATACATGAGCGAAGGGGCGTTGCGAAAGCCGGTCTGGTCCATCTTCGGACCGCCGAGCGGCACCGGCAGCCCGTGATCGGTGGTCGGATCCGCGCTGAATGCCCGGCTCGGCACGTGGCAGGTTCCGCAGCTCTGCTTGCCTGACACCGACAGGCTGGCATCGAAAAAGATGGCCTTGCCCGCGACCGAGGCGAGCGATTGAGCGGGTGGTGGCGGGGAGGACGTGTCGTCGCTGCCGCCGCCGCCGCAACTCGCCGACACCGCCGCACCCGCGCAGGCGATGACCGCCCGTATCCATCCCGCTCGCTGCTTCGATTTCATTCGCTGTCGTCCGGGCGGGTGCCGCTCGCCCCGCGTCGATACGATTACGAATGCTATCGAGAATTATTCGTATTTGCAATACCGTGCCATCATTCCTCGGCTCGTGCACTCGTGAGCAGTGCGTCGCGCAGATCGAGCTCGCGCTCGATCCGACGCCTTGCCTCGTCTTTCAGCTCGCCGCGCCGGTAAAGCACGTTGATTTTTTCCCGTTCCGCCGCGATCAGCTGGACCTCGACCTCGTCGCGCAGCTTCACCAGCCGTGCGTGCTGCGCGTCGCTGTCGGCGCGAAATTCGACCTGCCGCAATCGATCGCGGTAGCGGCTGCGCAGCGCGCCTGCCACGTCCTCGGTAAGCGACCGCTCTGCGGCGAGCTCCTCGAGACGCCGCAGGGCGGACTCGATGGCCTGCCTGCGCCCGGCGAGCTCCTCGACCCTGCCGCTCTGCTGCTCCCTGCGGCCCGCGTGCGCCAGTCCGAGCGCCCGGATCACCGCGGGCAGCATCAGCCCCTGGCCGACGAGAGTGACCAGAATCACCGAGAACGTGATGAACAGAATACGGTCGCGATTCGGAAAAAGCGCGCCGTTCTCGGCCGTGAGCGGGATGGCGAGCGCGGCCGCGAGCGAGACGATCCCGCGCACACCGGTGAATGCCAGCGCAAAGGGCCATTGCCAGGGCGGCGCAGGGTCGGCGCGCGCCACCGACGGAATGAGCCAGCGCGGAAGGTAGGTGGCGGGAAACATCCAGGTGAAGCGGGCGATGATGACCGCCGCGCAGACGATCGCAGCGGAGCGGACCAGATCGGCGAAGGAGCCGCCATGGATGCCGGCCACCAGCGTGCGCGCCTGCAGGCCGGTGATGAGGAACACGAACCCCTCGATCAGGTACATGAGCAAGTCCCAGAAGAAAACTCCCTGCAGACGCGTCGGCGCGCTGATCAGCCGCAAGCCATTCCAGCTGATGTAGAGTCCGGCCGTCACGGTGGCGAGCACCCCGGAACCTCCCAGGTGCTGGGGCGGCCAGAAGGCCGCGAACGGGGTCAAGATCGAGAGCGCGATCTCGACGCGCGAGTCGTTCACCCAGCGCCGCAGGCGCAGCATGAGCCATCCCACCGCCATGCCCCACAGCACTTCCCCGCAGAGAATGGCGGCAAACATGCCGGCCGCACGGGAAAAGGAGAATGCGCTGGCGCCGACGGCTGCCAGCGCCAGGCGGTAGATGATGAGCGCGCTGGCATCGTTCGCCAGGCCCTCGCCCTCGAGAATCACCAGAAGCCGTCTCGGCAGCTGCATTCGCCGCGCGATGGACAGTGGCGCCACGGGGTCGGGTGGCGAGACGATCGCTCCCAGCACGAACCCCGCCGGCCAGGAGAAACCCAGCAGCCAGTGGGTGACCGCGGCGGCGGCGAAGGTCGTGAACAGCACGCAGCCGATGGCCAGGAGCGAAATGGGGCGCAGATTGAAGCGGAATTCGCGCCAGCTCATGGCCACCGCGGATGAATAGACGAGCGGCGGCAGAATGATCAGCAACACGAATTCGGGGGCAAGCCTCACCGCCGGCAGCCCGGGAACGAGTGCCAGGGCGACGCCGGTCAGCACCAGCAGAATCGCCGGCGGGATCTTCAGCCGCGTCGCCAGCACGGCAACCGCGGCAATCACGACCAGCAGCACCACCAGTAGCTGAATCGTCGGAATCATCGGCGGCCCCTGCGAATCGATACCGGCTGCGTCAGGCTCCTCGCGCCGGCTTCCGCACAGCCATCGCGGCGAGTTGACGGTGAGTCCGGCGTCCCCGTTACCCGTATGTTGTCATTTATGGGCCTGGTCCTGCCAGTGAGCGTCGAGGATCCTCGAATGGATCGCTTCGCCGGGGCGCAGGTGCAGCGCCGGCCGCCTCGCTCGCCCGCGGCCCCCCGAGCGTTGCCGCCAACAGAGCGCGCAGACTCTTGCTCGAGACCGCGTCGCGCGCGATCCCGATCCATCCGTGCAGCCCGATCAGGAGCGGATTGTACGAGCGCAGCGGCTCCACCAGTCCGTAGCGCAGCGCGACGCCCGCGCGCCCTGCTCGAAAGGTGCCGAAGCAGCGGTCGAAGACGATGAGCACGCCGCCGAAATTTGCATCGAGGTATTCGGGGTTCGAGGCGTGGTGCACGCGATGATGCGCGGGCGAGTTGAGCACCCACTCGAGCGGACCGAGCCCGGGCATCCACGGTGCATGCAGCCAGAATTGATAGAGCAGGTTCAGGCCCAGTGCGCCGCCCACGACCAAGGGCGCGAATCCGGCGAGCACCAGCGGCGCGAAGAACAGGGAGCCGCCGCTCAGCCCCTGAGTCCAGCCCAGTCGGTACGCGGCCGACAGATTCAGATCATTCGGCGAGTGATGCACCGAGTGCGTGGCCCACAACCAGCGCACCGCGTGGTCGGCGCGGTGCAGCCAGTAATACAGGAACTCTTGCCCGACGAAGAGCACCGCCCAGGGCCACGCCGCCCGCAGGGGCATGGTGTACAGACGATGGCTCCAAAGCCAGTTGAATGCGGGGGCGGTGATCCCGAGCGGCAGCAGGCGCACGACAGATCGCAGGGCCACGTCGCCGAGCGAGGCAAAGTAGGCGCGCCAGTCATAGTGTCCGCGCGTTCGCTCGAGCCAGAATGCCTCGAGGGTTGCGGCGCCCAGGATGATGAGCGGAGCGAACAGTGCACCGTGAGCGCGCATCATGCCGAGGTCTCGGTCCGGGAAGGCGTTCGGGGCGGCGATGCGGTCTCGCGCCCCGAACGCCGCCGGCTAGTTGCTCGCAGGCTGGGTCGCTGCGGGGGCGACGCTCACGCTGCGGCTTTCCGAGCTCGTCTGACCGCCGGGGTAGGCGGTCGTGCGGCTCTGGTTGAACGTGCCGGTGGCGGCATCGTACTGACCTTGCGCGGTGGTCGTGACGGTCTTGCCGTTGGGTCCGGTCAGCGTCGAGGTGCGGGTATAGCCGCCGTTGCCGTTTCCCTGCACCGTCGTGTTGAAGGTGGCTTGCTTGCCGTTGGGACCGGTGATCGTTCCGGAGCTCGTGTAGGTCTTGCTGGCCGCATTGTACTGTCCCGATCCCTGCGCGGTGACGGTCTTGCCTCTGGGACCCGTCCAGGTGGACTGCGACGTGAAGCCCCCCTGCCCGTTGGTGGTCAAGGTCGACTGACGCGTCACGCTGTTGCCGGCCGGCCCGGTGTGGGTCACGGTGGAGGTGAACGTGCGCGGCGTCCGCGCGGCGGGAGCCGCCGCGGCGGCTGCGCCCGCGCATGCCGCCCACACCGCGGGAATGATCAATGCGCTCGTGATTTTGAGAACCATTTCACGTTTGATGCTCATCGCAATCTCCTGATAAGTTGTTGAAAGTCCGGCGTCATGCACGGCGTTACATTTCTTGCCAACGCACGGTGCTAACGTAGCTGTACAACGGCCCTGCCGTCGTGATGAGCACACGGAAGATGTAAGCATTCGTTTCCCCCGGGGCGGCGGAAACAATTTGTTACTCTTTCGAGTGAGGGCCATACAGGACATATCAGCGATGAGCTCCGATTCGGCACCCCACATCCTCCTCGTCGATGACGACTTGCGCCTGCGCGGGCTGCTCGCAACCTACCTGAAACGCGAGGGTTTCAAGGTCGCCGCGGCGGGGACCTCCGAGCACATGGATCAGGCGCTGCGCGAGTTGCCGATCGACCTGATGGTGCTCGATTTGATGCTGCCCGGCCGTGGCGGCCTGGACATCTGCCGGGATCTGCGCGCGGCGCAGAGCCCCCTGCCCATCATCATGCTCACCGCCAAGGGCGACGACATCGATCGCATCCTGGGCCTGGAGATCGGTGCCGACGACTACCTGGCGAAACCGTGCAATCCGCGCGAGCTGGTCGCCCGCATCCGCGCCGTTCTGCGCCGCCGCCAGGTGGCGCCGCCGGGAGCACCGGCCCTCGACGCCCCGGCGGTGCGATTCGGACGCTTTTGCTTGAACCCCGCGAGCCGCATGCTCGAGCGCGACGGAAAATCCGTGAGCCTGACCACCGGAGAGTTTGCCGTCTTGCTCGCGCTCGTGACCCACCCCGGCGAGACGCTCTCGCGCGAGCGCCTGCTCACGCTCGCGCGCGGCCGCGAGCGCGGCGCATTCGATCGCAGCGTCGACGTTCAGATGTCGCGGCTGCGCCGCTTGATCGAAGCCGATCCTGCCAAACCCAGATACCTGCAGACCGTGTGGGGCGCGGGTTACGTCTTCGTCCCCGACGACCCCCCGCCGTGAGCCTCGTACCCCAAAGCCTGTTTGCGCGCACGGCGCTGCTGTTCGCCGCCACCATACTGGCATTCGCGCTGATCACCTGGCAGGCGATACTTTGGACCCTGGTGGTTCCCGGCGCACAGGCTGCAGCGGCGTTGCTGACGCAGCGCGCCCAGCAGGCAATTGCGGCGCGCAGTGCGGGGCAGCCTCTGCCCGAAGGCGTCCGCTTCGAGTCCGGCGCGCCGGCCGAGATGGAGCCGCGCCGCGCGGGTATCGCGGTGCGCGCTTACATGGGCAAGGTCCTCGCAACAGTGCAGGCGAACCTCGGCGCATCCGAGGGACACGTTCACCGCTACGCCGCCCCATCGGAGATATGGCTGCGCGTTCCCCGGGTGCCGGACTCCTGGCTGGTGCTGACCTGGCGCATCGGTGGTCCTGGCGCGCCGCTCGCGACGCTCCTCGTGCTCGGCGCAGCCGCGCTGCTCACGCTCGGGGCGGCCGCGTTGTCGGCACGCCGCCTGACCGCGCCGCTCGCCGCCCTCGCCTGCGCCGCCGCGCGAGTCGCGGAGGGGGAGCGCGTGGAAGTTGCGACCTCATCGGGACCAAGCGAGGTGCGATCGCTGGCACTCGCCTTTCAATCCATGTCACATCGTCTTGCCGAGCTCGACGATCAGCGCGAGCTGATGCTGGGCGGAATCTCCCATGATCTTCGCTCGCCGCTCGCGCGGCTGCGCGTCGCCGTAGAGCTGCTGGGCCCGGGCGGCGGCGCGGTACTGGAGGAGATGACCGCCGACATCGAGGAAATGGACCGCATGATCGGGCAGTTCCTGCATTACGTGCGAGCGGGCTATCGCGAGACGCCGGCCCGCGCGTGCCTCGATGAGCTCGTGCGCAGCACCCTCGCGACGTATGCGAACGACGATCGCGTGCAGCTAGAGCTCGGCGCCCCGGACGACCGCTGGTTCGCGGTCGAGAGCCTGCGGCATGCGCTCATGAACCTGGTACACAATGCGCTCGAGTATGGACGGCCGCCCGTCCTGGTTCGAACCGGATCGAGCCAGGGCGAGGTTCACATCTCGGTGCACGATCGCGGCTCCGGACTTTCGCAGGCGCAGTGGCAGGCGGCGCTACGCCCGTTTCGACGCCTGCAGGATCAGCCGAGCGGCGGGCACAGCGGACTGGGGCTGGCCATGGTCGAGCGGCTGGTCAATGTGTGCGAGGGGCATCTCGAAGCGAGGCGCGTCGATGGCGGCTTCCTCGTGACCGTGCGGCTGCCGGCACGGACGCCCGCGGCGCCGAGCGCATCGCACGCCTCGACTAGCTCGCAGGCTGGCTTCAGGTCGCGAACCTCCTGATGAGTTCCTTGGCGACGCCGCCAAGATCGGTTGCCACGACCTGCGGCTGTCCTCCGACGGCGAGCACCGCGTTGCCGGGGCGCGCGATGAATGCCGTCTTCCAACCCGCTGCCGCAGCCCCAAGGATGTCCCAGGTGTGGCAGGCGATGAGGCACAGCTCGGATGGAGCAACGCCGAGAGCGTGCTCGACCGCCCGATAAACCTCGCGCGCCGGCTTGTAACGACGGGTGCCGTCATCGACGCTGAACTGCCGGTCGAAATGGCGGCTGATCCCGGCTCGCTCCAGCTGCCGTGCACAGACCGCCGCCGGATTGTTCGTCAGCGTGAACAGCCGAAACCCCGCCCCGCGCAGCTCGAGCAGCGCCGCAGGCACCTCCGCGTGCGGGGGCATCGCCGCGATCGCCTCCCCGAGCGCCAGCCGGTCATCCTCGCCCAGGGGAACTCCCCGGATCACTGCCAGCATTTCCAGAACCCGGGCGCCCAGCTCGCCGAACGGGACGTAATTGTCGCTCAACGTGAGCGCCTCGGAATACAGGATCAATTGAGCGAACCACTCTCGCAATGCCGCCCGGTCCCCGAACATGCGCTCGAAGTGAGGCTGCAAAGCGTCTAGATCCAGCAGCGTCTCATTGACGTCGAATACCAGCAGCGGAATAGCGGCCATGTTCCCTCACTTGGCCGCACTGGGCGCGAACGGCGCCGCCGCCGCCCACAGCTCATCGGCGCCCAGACGGACCTTGTAGTCGGGATTCGAGTACACGTAGCGGATGGTGCCGGAGGTATCGATGATGAACACCGACGGCACGGGCAGCTCGTGCAGTTTCGTGCCGGTGGTCGATTCCAGATCGACCCCGTACTCGCGCATCTTTGCCAGAGTGGCATCGTTCACGCGATAGGCGATGTGGAACGCCCTGGCCGCCTGCATGTCGCTGCCCGAGAGCAAGGTGTAGTGGATGTCGGTCGCTTTGAGGCTCGAGTACAGCAGCTCGGGCCGATCGGTGCTCAAGAACACGATCTCGAATCCGCGCTGCCGCAGCTTGGGCTCCACCAGCCGCAGATCGCTCAGCTGGGTATTGCAATAAGGGCACCACCCTCCCCGGTAGAACAGCACGATGGTGGGTCGATCGAAAGTGCCGGGCCTGAAGGTGCGCACCGTGCCTTCGACGGTTCGGCCATGAAAGACGGGCGCCAGGCTGCCGACCGCGAGCGGACGGACCTCCTGCGGATCGTCGGGAACGGCGCCGAACGCCCGCGCCATGAGGAGCCCGGCGAGAAGTCCGAGCATCGCAGTGTGAAATCGCATGGCAGCCCCTCGTTGATGCCGGGTGGAGCCCCAATCTAGCACTGCCGATGCAGATGCGGCCCTTTCGCGCGGGCATAACATTTATGCGCGTGGGGCATGAATGCTACCTGGTCGGCGCCGGCACGACCTGCATCGCGGAGCGGGACATCGAGCGCTGCACGGCTCTCACCGTGGCGATGACCCGCTCGCACCGGGTTGCGCGCTCCTGCGCCGATACCGGGTGGGATCGGAGCAGCGCCTTGTAAGCCCTTACCATCGTTGCGATTTGCTCGCGCTCGCGAGCATCTGCGGCCGCCGCATGCAGGATCCTGCGCAGCGAGATGACTCTCGAGAAGAGCCTCGACGCATCCTCCGCGGGAGCGCTGATCAGGACCAGAAGCTCGTCGAAAACCCGGTGCAGATCGAGCGCCGGCGTCACGCGTCTCGTTCGATGCAAAACAATTCTCCGCCCTGCGAAACCGCTCGATGTGTGTATCGTATGCCGGCGATACCGCACTGTGTAATCTATTTGCAACATTTGGCGCCAGAGCCCCGCAGAGCCCTCGATGCAGACTTCACCCGCCCCGCCCCTCTTTCTCCTGCGCTCGCTGGCGCGGCGCATGACCGACTGGCGCTTTCACTGCTGGTACTGGGGCGACGCCATCGGCATCGATGGGCTGCTGGAGGCCGATGCACTTGGCGCCGGCCGGTATCGGGGCCATGTCATCGAGATGCTGCAGCGCTGGCATGAGCGCTGCCTGCCCAATTTCGACGATGCACTGGCGCCCGGCGCCGCCATCATCCAGCTGGTCATGGACGGCGAGCTGCCTCCGGCGGCCGGCGAGCGCGTGCTCGGCCGCCTCGAAGCGCTGCCGAGCGCGTTTGGGGCGGTGCCCGCGCTCGAACCGCATCGGCCGCCGTTCCGCTTCGGTGTATGCATCGATGCCCTCTACCACCTCCCGGCTGCCTATGCGGCGGCGTCGCTGTGGAAGTCCGATGCTCGGCTGCGGGAAAGAGCGCTGCGCATCGCAATCGACGGCATGCAGGCTTTGCGATGCAAGGCCGGCTGGGCTCAATGGTTCGATCCGACCCGGCGGCATAACAACGAGGTCGCCTGGAGCCGCGGTATGGGATGGGCCGTGCTCGGTCTCCTCGACCTCGTTCAGCGGCTGGGCTTGGGCGCTACGGGCGAAGCAGCCGACCTGGCGGCCCAGATCATGGAGCGGCTTGCGCAGACGCAAGGGTCCGATGGCAACTGGGCAGCCGTGCTCGACCATCCGGCGGCCGATGCCGAAACCTCGACGGCCGCCTTTTACGTCGCAGCCGCGCTCCATCCGGCCGCGCGCGGTCTGGTTGCGCTCCCGGCCCCCGTACTCGAGCGCGCCATCGTCGCCTGCCGTCGAGCCGTGAGCGCAGAGGGAACCTACACCGGGGCAACCGCCGACGTGCTGCCGAGCTGGGACATCGAGTCCTATGAGCACTGTCCCACCGAGCCCTCCCCGTGGGCGCAAGGCGCCGCCCTCAGAGCATTCGCTGCGCTGGTGCGCGAGGCGAGGCCCGCACATCAATGAAGCGCACGCATCACCGCCACGTTGATGAGTCCGCCGCCCACGACCAGCCACCCGAAGAGCAACGCGCCGAGCAGCAGCGGCTTGATTCCCGCCCTGCGGATCGCGGAGATATGCGTCGTGAGCCCGAGCGCTGCCATGGCCATGGCGAGGAGGAAGGTGTCCGCACCGATCAGCGCGCTGCGCGCGCCCTGTGGCAGGAGCGAGAGCGAATTGAACAGCACCATGCCGATGAATCCCAGGGCGAACCAAGGTATCACCAGCCTGCGCGGCCTGGCCGGGCCCTGCGCGGATGCGATTGCCGCGCGCGCGCAAGGCGCGCCGCGGGCCGACCCCAGCGCGATGAGGAACGGGGCGAGCATCATCACGCGAACCATCTTGGTCACGACCGCCGTATCGGCCGCCTCGACGCTCACCGATCGGGCGGCGGCGAACACCTGGGCGACCTCGTGGATGGTGCTCCCCGCATAGATGCCGAAGGCCCGCTCGCCGCCCGGCAGCCAATGCAATAATGCATTGACGCCGTACAGCATCGGGTAGAGGAAGATCGCGAGCGTGCCGAACACGACGACGCAGGAAACGGCGACGGTGACCTGTTCCGCCCTCGCGCGGATCACGGGTTCGGTGGCCATGACGGCGGCCGCACCGCAGATGGCACTGCCGGCGCCGATGAGGGTCGCGGTCGCCGGGTCGAGCCCGAACCAGCGCGTTCCGATCACGCGCGCGAGCGCGAAGGTGGATGTAAGAACGAGGGCGTCGATGAGCACACCGGCCACGCCCACGTGCCCGATGTCCAGCAGCGTCAGGCGCAAGCCGTAGAGAATCACCCCCGCACGCAGCAGCGTCTGCTTGGAGAAGCTCACACCGGCTCCGCAGGTGCCGCCGACGCGGGCGTAGCCGCAGTGGGCGGCAATGATGCCGAGCACGATCGCGGCGGTGAGCGCGCTCATGCCATGGGTTTGCAGCCAGCCGAGGGTGCTCAATCGCATGGCCAGCGCCGCAAGCGCGGCGCTCGCGCCGATGCCGGGAGCGAGGCGCAGCAAGGATGACGCGATGCGCGACGTGGCGGGGCTCGCCACCGCCGCCATCGTCGCCGCTGTCGCCGCTGTCGGCGCTGTCGCCATCGCCGGCGCTGCGGCCGAGCGCTGATTGTTTCCGACCACGTTGTCTCTGACCACGTTGTCTCTGATCACGTCGCCCACGTTAAGATGTGTGCTGATAGATCACAAATACATGGTTGATATCGATGCGTTATCATTCTGATCTATGAATCTCAGGCACCTCGCGGTGTTTCACGGCGTGGCGAAAGCCGGCAGCGTCAATGCGGCTGCGCGCCTGCTGCATACCTCGCAACCGGCGGTCTCGCGTGAGCTGCACACGCTCGAGGAGCGCCTCGGGGTCGTGCTGTTCGACCGGATGCCGCGCGGCATGCGCTTGACGGAGGCGGGCGAGCTGCTGCTCGGCTACGCGGAACGCATCTTCGGGCTCGAGCGGGAGGCCGAGCGCTCGCTGCGCGAGCTGGCCGATCTGGAGGGCGGCGAGCTCGCGATCGGCGCCAGCAACACGCTCGGCACCTACCTGCTCCCGGCTTTCCTGGCGGCCTTCCACAAGCGCCACTCGAAGGTGAGCCTGGATCTGGAGATCGGCAATACCCAGGAGATCATCAAAGGAGTGCTCGACGCGCGCTTCTCCATCGGCTTCGTGGAAGGCAGGGTGCGTGACGATGCGATCGAGGCGAAGGAGTTCCTTCGCGATCGCATCGTCGCCGTGGTCTCGTCGGACCACGCCCTGGCGGGCAAGAGAGCGGTCACGATGCGCTCGCTCGCCCAGGCCCCTTCCATCCTGAGAGAGCCGGGATCCGGCACGCGCGAGATCGTCGAGCGGGCGTTCGCGCGCCGCCGTCTGACCTTGCGATGTGGCCTGCAGATCGGCAACTCGGCGGCACTGAAGCAAGCCGCTCTCGAGGGCGGCGGCATCGGTTGGATCTCGGAGCTGTGCGTGGCGGAGGAACTGCGATCGGGCCGCCTGGTGGAGCTGCGGCCGCCGCATCTCTCGCTCGAGCGTCCGCTCTATTCGCTGCGACTGAGAGGCCGCCATCTCAAGCACAGCGCGCTTGCATTCCTGCAGAGCTTGCAGCAACCCGCGCTTGCGGCGACCCGCGCTAGGGTAGACTGCCCCCCGTGAACAAACCAGCTGGATCGGGCCGCGAAGCCGCGCTCGCCTTCATCTTCGTCACGGTGCTCATCGACATGCTGGCCTTCGGCATGATAATCCCGGTGCTCCCGGTCCTCGTCCAGAACTTCGTCGGCGGCAGTGCGGCGCGCGCCGCCGAGATGTACGGGTTATTCGGCACTGCGTGGGCGCTGATGCAGTTCATCTTCTCCCCGGTGCAAGGCTCGCTCTCGGATCACTTCGGACGGCGTACCGTCATCTTGCTCTCGTGCACGGGTCTGGGCCTCGATTTCATTCTCATGGCGCTCGCGCCGAACCTGTGGTGGCTGCTGGTCGGCCGGGTCATCTCCGGCATCACCGCAGCCAGCTTCAGCACCGCCGGGGCCTACATCTCGGACATCGTGCCGCCCGACAAGCGCGCCGCAAGCTTCGGCATCATCGGGGCGGCGTTCGGAGTCGGATTCGTCACCGGACCCGCGCTCGGCGGCTTTCTCGGGGCCATCTCGCCGCGCCTGCCGTTCTGGGCCTCGGCCTTCCTCGCACTGGCCAATGTCTGCTGGGGACTGTTCGTGCTGCCCGAATCGCTGCCCCTGCAAAAAAGGGTGCCGTTCTCGTGGAAGAAGGCCAATCCCCTCGGAGCCCTTGAGCTGTTGCGCTCTCACCCGATGCTCTCGGGTCTCGCCCTGAGCTACTTCCTCATGAATCTCGCCCACGTCGTGCTGCCGAGCACCACGGTGCTGTACATGCAGTACCGCTACGGCTGGGACACGCGCGCCGTCGGCATGGTGCTCGCGGGCGTCGGCATCTGCTCGCTCATCGTCCAGGGCTTCCTGGTGAAGCCGCTGGTGCGATGGTTGAAGGAACGACGCGCGATGTCTCTGGGCCTGACCTTCGGGGCGGCGGGGTTTGCCATCTATGGCCTGGCATTCAACGGCCGGATCTTCTGGATCGGGGTGCCGGTGATGGCGCTCTGGGGAGTCGCCACGCCGTCGCTGCAAACCATCATGACGCGCTTGGTGGATGCGACCGAGCAAGGACGTCTGCAGGGGGCGCTGGCGAGCCTCGTGGGCCTTGCAAGCCTCATCGGGCCCGTCATATTCACCCAGACTTTTGCCGTGTTCATCAGCACGCGTGCGAGCTGGGGCCTGCCCGGTGCCCCTTTCTTGCTCGCAGCGGCGCTGGTATTCGCCGCCATGCTGCTGGCGCGGCGTGCCACGCAACCCGCGGCGGCGGCGGCGGAGCCCGCCTAGCTCACCCCCGCCGCCCGGCTCCGAGCCGCGGGGCTCAGTCGGCGCCGGCCGCCACTTGCGCCGCGCGCCGCATCTCGACCGGCGGCACGAGCATGGCGAGCAGCACGATCGCGAGCGAAATCACCAGCATCGCCCAGAAGGTGAGGTTGAGCGATTGCTGGAGCGCGAGGCCGACGGCCGTATTGGCGCTCGCCGAGCTCGGCGCTTGAAGAAGCTGCCGTATCTGCTCCGAGGTCACGGACTTGCCGCCGTTGGCGTGGGTGAGGCCGTAATCGAGGACGGCGCCGAGCAGCGTCGCGCCGAGCGTACTGCCGAGATTGCGGGCGAACAGGTTCGAGGCGGTGGCGCTGCCGCGCTGCGACCAATCGACCAGCTCTTGAATCAACACGAGCGCGCTCACGCTCATGAGACCCATGCCGAGCCCCATCACCAGCGATCCGAGCGCGGCGATGAGCGGCGAGCTGTCCGGGGTCAGCAGCACGAACGCGGTGGCGCCGAATGGTATCAGCGCACTGCCTCCGATCAGGATCGGCCGCAGACCGAACCGGTGGAATCGGCGCGCCGCCCAGGTCGCGCCGATCGGCCATCCGACCAGCATCATGGTGAGCGTGAGGCCGGCGATCACGGGCGATCGGTGCAGTATGCCCTGCACGTACATCGGCAAGAACGTCGTCAACCCCACCAGCGTCATGCTGGCGAGCACGCCGGCACTGTTCGCGGCGGCAATCGGCCGCTGGCTCCAGAGCGCGAACGAGATCATCGGATCGGCCGCGCGGCGCTCCTGGGCGATGAACAGCATCAGGGAGAGGACGAACACGGCGCCCGCCGCCAGAGCCGCCGTGCCCGCCGCCCTGCCGATCTCCGTGAGCGCGATCAGGAGCGAGGCCACGGCCGCGGTGAACAGGGCGGCGCCCGGGATGTCGATCGCGGGCCGCTCGTGCCGCGCAGGCTCCTTCAGGAACACCGTGAATCCAACCGCGGCGATGATGCCGACCGGCACGTTGATCCAGAATATCCACGGCCAGGACCAGTCGCGGATGATCAGTCCGCCGGCGACCGGTCCGAGCACCGCGGAGATGGCCCAGACGCTCGCGAGATAGCCCTGGATCTTGCCGCGCTCGCGCGCGGGATACAGATCGGCGACGATCGTCATGCCAACCGGCTGGATGGCGCCGGCGCCGGCGCCTTGAATGAGGCGACAAACGACCATGCTCATCATGGAGCCGGCAAGGCCGGCGAGGACGGTTCCGGTGAGGAACACGCCGATGCCCACGAGCATCATGGGCTTGCGGCCATAGATGTCGGCAAGCTTCCCGAACACCACCGTCATGGCGGTCTGCGTGAGCAGGAACGACGAGAACACCCAGCTGTAGAGATGCAAGCCTCCCAGCTGCGCCACGATCCGGGGCATGGCGGTCGCCACGATCGTCGCCTCGATGGCGATCATGAAGGTCGAGGTCATCACCGCGGCGATGACCAGCAATCGAGCTGATGTGGAGACCTGGGACAACGGCTCAGTGCTCGCGTGGATCGGGGGTGAGCGCCAGCACTTCCTCGATCGTGGTCAATCCGCCGGCGATCTTGTCCGCGGCGGCGTGCCGCAGCGGGCGCATACCGGCTTCGACGGCGAGGCGGCGCAGCGTGCCGAGATCCGGATCGCGGGCGACCGCCGCCTGCAGAGAGGCGTTGAGCGCCATGAGCTCGTAGACGCCGCTTCGGCCGAGATAGCCGGTCTGCCGGCACTCCAGGCAGCCCACCGCCTTGAACACGCTTGCCGGCATGAGCACCTCGGTCCCGACCCCGAGCTGGCCCCAGTACTCCTCGGACATGCCGACCGGCGCCTTGCAGTGCGTGCACAGCGTGCGCACCAATCGCTGCGCGAGCACGCCGATCAGCGTGGCGCGGATGAGGTAGGCGGGAACGCCGAGCTCGAGCAGCCGCGTGATCGCCGAGGGCGCATCATTGGTATGCAGCGTGGAGAGCACCAGATGGCCCGTCAGAGCCGCCTGAATGGCCATATCCGCCGTCTCGCGGTCGCGGATCTCGCCGATCATGATGATGTCGGGGTCCTGGCGCAGCAGCGCGCGCACCCCGTCCGCAAAACTCAGATCGATGTTCGTTTGCACCTGCATCTGATTGAAGTGCCCGTCGATGAGCTCGATCGGATCCTCGATCGTGCACACGTTCACCTCCGCGGTGGCCAGCTCCCTGAGCGAGGCATAGAGCGTCGTGGTCTTTCCGGAGCCGGTCGGACCGGTGACGAGGACGATGCCGTGGGGCTGGCCGACCATGCGCCGCCAGAGAGCCGATTCCGCCTCCGTGAATCCCAGGCGCTTCAGATCCTGCACCAGCACGTCGGGATTGAAGATGCGCAGCACCAGCTTCTCGCCGAATGCGGTGGGCAGTGCCGAGACCCGCAGCTCGATCTCCCGGCCATCGGGGGAGCGGGTCCGGATGCGCCCGTCCTGCGGTCGCCTGCGCTCGGCCACGTCCAGCCGGCCGAGGATCTTGAGCCGGCTGGTGACCGCCGGCATCACGGGCGCCGGCAGCTGATACACATCGTGCAAGATGCCGTCTATGCGAAAGCGCACGTTGCCGGTGTCACGCCGCGGCTCGAGGTGGATGTCGCTGGCACGCGCCTCGAAGGCGTACTGGAGCAGCCAGTCGACGATCGCGACGACGTGCTGGTCCTCGGCGGAGAGCTTGCCGACGCGGCTGAGCTCGGTCAGCTGCTCGAGGTTGCGCAATTCGGCGGGCGCGAACTTCGAGCGCTCTTGGCCGGTGATCTTGACGGAGCGCGCAATCGCGTAGAATTCGACCAGATAGCGATCGATGTCGGTCGGATTGGCGCACACCCGCCGCAAGGGGACCTTGAGCGCAGGCTGCAGGTCGCGCATCCACTCCACGTCGAACGGATCCTTGACGGCGAATACGATGCCCGTCGGCCCGCCGCTCAAGGGCAAGATGCCGCTGCGCGAGGCGTATGCGTAGGGGACCACCTCCGTCATCGTGGCCACATCGAGCTTCAAAGGATCGATGCGCACATACGGCAGGCGCGCTCGATGCGCGAGCCACTGCGTCAGCGCTTCCAGGGAGAGCTTGCGGCCCGGAGAGCGGCGGTCCGGCCAATCCTGAGCCGCGGCCACCACCAGCGGATGGTGCTTCGCGCCGTCCTTGCGCGCCGCAGGCTCGATGAGCTGGATGGTCGATGCGCGGCTGATGAGCTCCGCCCTGACCATCTCCTCGAGCAGCCAGCCCAAGCTGAGCGAGGCAGGGTCGGGCGCCGCGCGCGCGCGCGCGGGACTGGGAACCGCTTTGCTCATGAGCCGAAGCGCGGGGCGATGATTCGTTCCGACATGCGGCGCATTATGGCCGAACGAGAGCCCGATATGCGGCGACGCCGCGCTCATTTGCGGGGACAGCGCGCTCGTTTGCGCCCACGCGGGGGCGCGAGCCGCGACGGCTCGCCGGGCCCCGCCTTACATTGGCATGCTCTTCATGGCGCCGGCGGGCGCGACTTTCGCGGTCGTTCCCTTGCCGCCCGTCACGTAGTCGGGAATCTTGGCCACCAGATGCGTGACGCCGTTGTCGTCGAACTCGATGTGCACGCGGTAAGTCCCGTTCGCATCTTTCCCGCGATAGTCCCAGGTCTCATCGGCCTGATCCGGCATGGCTGCGCCGCAGTCGTTGAACTGCACGACGCGCCAGGGAGGTCCGAGGATCGACTGGACTTTTGCCCGGGTGGACTTTCCGGGAACGATCTGCGCGAGCTTGCGCTCGCTGATCGAGCCCTGCGGCGGAGCCGCCGCCGTCACGGGGGAAGGCAACGACACGGCCATCCATGAGAGCGCGGCTCCTGCCAGCGGCGCGATCATCATTCGCTTGTTCATCGGTCCTCCTCGCGCTCCCGGGACATCGGCCGCCCCGGGAGCGCCTCGATGTCGGATCATTCGGCGGGCGGCAATATGGCATTGCGGGCTTCGCCGGTGAGCGACAGGATCGTCACTCCGCTGCCCGCGCGGTCGGCGGCATAAAGGTAGCCGCGGTCGTCATACTCCACGTAGTCATTCATCACCGCGTTGTAGCAGTTCGTCGCCCCGTCGATGGTCGAGCACGACGACTCGGTATTGGCGTTCGGCGCCTGAATCCAGTAGGCCACCGGCTTCGGATTCTTGGGATCGCGGATATCCCACACCCTGACGCCCGCATTGAACCAGGAGATGCTGATGATCTTGCCGTAGTACGGGGGGTATATCGCCTCGGTCACGGCATGCGCCCCGAAGCGCGCTCCCTTGCCGCAGAAATCGCCGGGAAACTGCGCAACGTTGAGCGTCGACATCGGCCAGGGCGTCGTGTCGTTGTTGTATCCATCATTGCCGATATCGAGGATCCACGCATCGTGCGGTGCAAGCCCGTAGCAGTTGTTCGCCGTGCCCTCCGAGGCCACGAACAGCAAGCTCTTGGATTGTGGAGTTCCATCCAGGAAGTTGGTCTGCTCCTCGGGGATCGGCACGTTGAGCACGGGCATGGAGCTGTGGCCGCCGTTCTCCGGGTTCATCGTGATCCAGCTCACTTGCGGCCAGAGCATGTCGGCCTGCGTCGGGTTGTTGGCACAGTCCGCCGATGCATTGGGGTTGGCGCCCGCGGGTCCGCTTCTCAGGCAGCCGTTGACGAGCTTGCTGCGGTCGACGATCTGGATGACGCCATCCGTGGAGACGCCGTACGGCAGATAGACCCGGTTGACGGTCGTGCCCATCGAGATCGGTCCGTGCACCGGTCCCGGCGGCCAGACCGCTCCTTCGTAGCAGGTCGCGCTCGGGGCGGTGGCGCAGGGGAGCGATGAGGCGGATGCGCTCGGTTGCTGACCGACGAGTCCGAACTGGCGAATGAACACCGGCTTGTACGGATTGCTCAGATCGTACACGTAGATATGCTGAGTGTTGCCTCCGCCCACGTGGAACCCGTCGGCCGTCGCGCCGGCGACCAGGAATGCGATGCCGGTGTCGCATTCCCACCAGCTCTTGTGGGTGTTCTGCAGCTCGCCGACCACGGTGGTCACGAACTTGGGCGCCGCCGGATTGGTGACATCCCACAGCTGGTGCGATTCGTTAGCGCCCGCGTTGCCGAATGCGCGCAGCAGGTACCAATGACCCGCGGTACCGTTGGCGGTGGCGTTGGGCAAGGTATTGCCGCCGCAAACCCGAACCATCTGGGCGCCCGCCTGAGAGTACGATCCGTTGATCGGTGCCGGGCCCGGAATGTGATAGAGAAACTTGGTCTTCTTGACATCGGTGACGTCGATGATCGTGGTCCCGTTCGACTCGACGACACCCGTGAGCGGATTCAGCGCGCTGCCGGCCAGGCTGCCCATGTAGAGGATCTCCCGGCCGTCCTGGTTGACCACCAGAGGCTGATAGACCGGGCGCGCCTGATTGTCGTTGTAGCCCTCGACCTTCATGTTCCAGATCGATTCCTCGTTCCATGGATTGGGCGCAGGCTCCTTCTCCTGATCCTGGTAGTACGCGCCCGAAGGCGGGTCGGTATTGGTGATGACCGGAATGTCGGGGCCGTATGGCGGATATACCTGGGCGCTCGTTTGGGCCGCAAGCCCGAGCGTCAGCAAGGCCGACACACCGACACCCACGAGTGCTCGTGGCAGTTTGCTCGTCATGCTTAGCCCCCCTTTGTATGAGATATATTTGTTTTCGCCAGCCGCGCCAAATCTAATCCCGCGTAGCATGCCGCTCAAGACCCTGCCTGTAGGAAGAACGCGGATTCTCTTGTAGGGCGCGACAAAGCCGCGCCCCTCGGGCCGGCGGCGCCGCGCCCGCGAATCAGCGGCGTCGGCGCAAGCGCTTACTTCATTGCAGCAAGCGCCGATTTTTGCGGCGCCGCGCGCACCGGGGTTTGCGCTCGGGCATCGTCCGGGATCTTGCCGATGATGTGCACCACATCGTGATGATCGAACTCGATATGGACGCGATACGAACCGCTGGGATCGACTCCTCGATACTCCCAGATCTCGTCCTCGAGCACGCCCAAATCGTCGTACTGCACCGTGCGCCAGGGTGCGCCGAGCAAAGACTGGACCTGGGCCTTGGTGGATTTTCCGGGGATCAGCTTGGCGAGCTTCTGCGACAGGCCGTGGCCGTCGAGCTGGCCGATGGCGGAAACCGTGCGCGGCTGAGCATCGCCGCCGCCGCCCAGCGCGCCAGCGGTCGCGAGGCACGACCAGAGCGCGAATGCGCCGCACGACACCATCGTCTTGATACTCATCGCTGTGCTCCCCCGAGAGCATTGTGGGCGAGGGCGCCGAACGCACCGGCCCGAGCGACATGCATTGTCTCGGCCCGCGCCGATTTAACCTGAGCCGCCGCTGCGGATGCAAGCGCTCATCGCATGGCGGACCACCAGAAGCTCGCCAGTGCGCCGAGCAGCGCTGCAGGCATGACCAGAGAGCCGACGGCGAGAAATTGCCACGCGCTCACCTTCAGACCCTCTCGTCGCAGCGCCACCAGCCAGAGTATGGTCGCGAGGGAGCCGGTGACGGAGAGATTGGGCCCGAGATCGACGCCGATCAGCACGGCACCGCCAACCTCGGGGCGCAGATGCGCGCCCCCGACGAGCGCGCCCGCAAGCAGTCCCAAGGGCAGATTGTTCATGAGATTGCAGGCGACTCCCGCGACGCCGCCCGCCGCGAGTGCGATCACGGGCATGGAGGACTGCGCTGCGAGCAGGGCGCCCAATGGCTGGAGCAACCCCGTGCCTTCGACGCCTCGCGCGAGCACGAACAGTCCGGCAACCAGAGGCAGCACGCTCCACGAGATGCGCTTGAGCACGGGCCCGGGCCTCGAGCGCGTGAGCATCAGGATGGCCACGGCGGTGATGGTGCCGGCGAGGAAGGTCGGCAGGCCGAGCGGCCGGTCCAGGCTCGAGGCGCTGACCAGCACGATGGCGGTCGCGCCGATTCCACCGAGCGCGACACGCCCGCCGAGGCCAAGGGCGGGCGGCGTCATCTCGGATGTGATGCCGCCCTCGATCTGCCGGCGCTGCGTCCAGCGCAGCATCATGTAAGTGACGGCGATCGAAACGACAGAGGCGACGCCGAACTGTCGCAGCCAGACGCTCAGCGGCGGCATGTGCGCGCCGTAGACGACGAGATTCGCGGGATTCGAGATCGGCAGCACGAAGCTCGCGGCGTTCGCGATGAAGGCGCACACCAGGAGGCAAGGCAGCGGCGGCGCGCGGGCCCGCCGGACCGCTGCGTACACCGCGGGCGTCAGCACCACCGCCGTCGCGTCGTTCGACAGGAACACCGTGACCACCGTCCCTACCGCATACACGAGCGTGAAGAGTCGCGCCGACGAGCCTCGTGAGTGCCTCACGGCGTAGGCCGCGAGCCAGTCGAAGAGTCCTTCCAGCCGCGCGACTTCCGCGAGCACCATCATGCCGACGAGGAACAGATAGACGTCGGTGCCCTGCAGAATCGCGGTCAGCGCCTCGGAGGGCGAGATGAGGGACAGCAGCACCAGCGCGAGCGCGCCCGAAACCGCCCAAACCGCCTCGGGAAGCGCGCCCGGCCGGATCACGACGCCGAGTATGGCGAGCGCGGCGATCGACCACGTGGCGACGCTGTCGGCGGCCCTCATGCCGCCGTCTTCCCTCCGTTGACGTGCAGGATCTCGCCCGTCACGAACTGCGCTCGTTGCGACGCGAGAAACTCGATGGCCTGCGCGATCTCCTCGACTCGGCCCAGACGCTTCAGGGGCACGCCCTGGGCCATGGCCGCCTTGCGATCCGCATTGCCTGCGAAGCGATCGAGGAGCTCGGTCTGCACCGGGCCCGGCGCCACGGCATTCACTCGCACGCCGAAGGGCGCGCCTTCGAGCGCAGCCGATTTGGTGAGTCCTTCGACGGCGTGCTTGCTGGCCACGTACAGCGAGGCGCCCGCCGCACCGCGGCTGCCCATGGTGGACGACAAATTGATGATGCTGCCGTGCCGTTGAGCGCTCATCACGCGCAGCTCGTGCTTGAGGCACAGCAGCGTTCCGAGCACGTTGGTGTCGAAGGTCGCGGCATAGCTTTCGGGTGACTGCTCGGTGAGAGGACCGGACTTGCCCTCCGTCCCGGCATTGTTCACGGCGACGTCGAGCCGGCCGAAGCGCTCGACGGCGCGATCCACCAGCCTGCGCACCTCGTCCTCGCGGCGCACGTCGCTGCACACGAACTCGGCCTCGGCGCCGAGCGCGCGAAGCTCGGCGGCGAGGAGCTGGCCCGCGTCTTCGCGGCGCCCCGACACGGCGATGCGGGCACCTTCATGAGCGAAGGCGAGCGCCGTGGCGCGTCCGATTCCGCTCAGAGCGCCTGTGATGAGAATGCTGGACGCGGTCATGGAGAACTCCTCGATTTGGCCTTGAGGCGCGGCGATTTGGCCTTGAGGCGCGGCGATTTGGCCTTGAGGCGCGGCGATTTGGCCTTGAGGCGCGGCGCCATTACGATCAATATCCAGCCTTGGGGGCGACAACCGCGATGATGGAGACCGGACACAACCTTCTTTTCCAGGAAGCGAGCCTCGGCGCCGGCGGCGCCGAGCGGCGCGATTTTTTGAGCAGGGTGCCGAGCCAGCGCAAGATCGATGCGTTCCTCGGCAGCCAGAACGAGGCACATCCGTCGCCGCGCTTCGCCGAGTTCTTCGACTTCCAGATTGCCGTGTTCGTGGCCGCCGTGGCCGCCCCGCAGGGCTTGCGCGTCGTGGTTGCCGGCGTCACCAACGTGACCCAGAAGCAGTTCGATGTGTTGGCCGCACTGATCGGCCGCGGCACGGCGCGCTGGAATCGGGCCGAGTTCAGGCACTGCGTCGAGTCGATTCTCGGCATCTCGATCAATGACTTCGCCGGCGCGAGCCGCTGAGGGCGCACGCGCGACACCGGCATCGCCTGACACTGCGCGCAGTCAGTTCGGGCGAGCGCGCGCTTCGAGCGCTTGCTCCTCCGCCAGCGTGAAGATCGATTCCGGCGCAGCCTCCAGCCGCTCCCGCGGTATGGGCGCGCCGCTCCGGTCGGACAGCCCGTAAGTGCCCTGCTCGATCTTGCGCAAGGCTCTGTCCACCCGATTGAGCCGCTCCAGATCCCGCGCCGCCAGGTTGCCCTCGAGTTCGAGCATGGCGAGCCGCTGGGCATCCTCCTCGTACTCCCGCGGAGCCTGAATGCTGTCGTCCTGGACGGCAGTCTGCTCCGCCTCGTCGCGGCGCGCGGCCGCGATGAGTTGGCTGCGCAGCTTCTCGAGGCGGCGCCGCTGCTGGTCGATGAAACCGGCGTCGAGCACAGGGGCTTTGGCTGTCACGAGGCTCTCCTCCGGACCGGATGGGGACCCGTAGAGGATAGCCCCGCGCGCCGGGATGAACAACCGCAGGGGCTCGTCAGTCGCAAGCGACCTGCAGCGCCGGGGCGGCGGCGGCGCGCGACGAGCCGGGGCAGGCGCCTTCGGGCACAATGCGCTCATGACCCGGGCGCGCGGCTTCATCCTTCAGGCGACCTATCGTCTCGTCTCGGCGCCCGCCGGGCGCCGTGCGCCGGTCGTGCATCTGTACGGCCGGCTCGAGAGCGGCGGTTCGTTCCTGATCCGCGATGATCGCCAGCGCCCGCACTTCTACGTGCGCGCCGCCGACGCGCCGCGCGCGCCGCCGCTGCAGCCCGGGCAGTTGCAGCCCTCGGACAAGCGCACCTTTCGGGGCGATGCCGTCTGTCGCATCGACGCCGGCGTTCCGTCCGATGTGCCCGCGCTGCGCGACCGGCTGCATGCCGCAGGCATCGATACCTTCGAGGCCGACGTGCGCTTTGCCTCGCGCTATCTCATCGAGCGCGCCATCAAGGGCGGCTGCGAAATCGAGGGCGAGCCGGCCGCGGCCGATGGCGCACTGATCTTCGACAATCCCGTCCTGCGCCCCGCGCAGGTCACGCTCGCCCCGCGCGTTCTGTCCTTCGACATCGAGACCGACGCCCGGGGCGAGCGCCTGCTCGCGATCTCCCTGTTCGGGCTCGGTCTGGACGAGGTGCTGATCGTGGACGGCGCCGAGCGGTGCATGCCTGAACGGGCCGCTCGCTGCGCCACCGAGCGCGCCGCCCTCGAGTCGTTCAGCGAGCGCGTCCTCGCCGCCGATCCGGACGTGCTCACCGGATGGAACATCATCGATTTCGACCTGAGCGTGCTCGAGCGCATCGCGGCTCGCGTGGGCCACGCGCTCGAGCTCGGCCGCGACCGCGGCACGATGCGGATTCGCAAGGCCGAGGGCTACTTCGGCAGCGGGCAGGCGAGCATTCCAGGCCGGCTGGTGCTCGATGGGATCGACCTGCTGCGCGGTGCCTTCATCCGCATGGACGACTACTCCCTCGATGCGGTGGCGCGCGAGGTGCTCGGCGAAGGCAAGGCGGTGAGCGGCGATGCGCGCGACCGTATCACCGAGATCGCGCACAACTATGAGCACGACTTGCCCGCGTTCGCCCGCTACGCGCGCACCGATGCGCGTCTCGCCTTTCAGATCGTCGAGAAGCTCAGGCTGGTGGAGCTCGCCTTCGCGCGCAGCCAGCTCACCGGCATGACGCCCGATCGCGTGGCCGCGAGCATCGCATCGTTCGACTTTCTGTATCTCACCGAGCTCGAGCGCGCTCGCCTCGTTGCGCCGAGCGTGCGCGGCGGCGATTCGCGGGTGCACATCGCCCAGCAGGGCGGTCACGTGCTCGAGCCCGTGACCGGCCTGCACCCGAACGTCTGGGTCTTCGACTACAAGAGCCTGTACCCGAGCATCATTCGAACCTTCAACATCGATCCCGTGAGCTATCTGCCCGCGCCCGCGCCCGCGTCCACGCCCGGGCCCGATCTCATCCAGACGCCGGGTGGCGCCTTTCGGCGCGATCCGGCGATCCTGCCGCGGCTTCTGGATGAGCTGTTTCCCCGGCGCGAAGCGGCGAAACGCCGCCGGGATGATGTGGCGGCGCACGCCATCAAGATCCTGATGAACTCTTTCTATGGCGTTCTCGGCACCTCCGCGTGCCGCTTCTACAACCCGGCCATCGCCAACTCCATCACCGGCATGGGCAAGCACATGTTGCTCTGGTCCAAGGCATGGTTCGAGGCGGCCGGATTCGCCGTGCTGTACGGCGACACCGACAGCCTGTTCGTGAGCTCCGGCCACGACGATCCCGCGCAGGCATGCGCCCGGGCCGCGAGCCTGGTGCGGCAGTTGAACGCCGATCTCTCCCGCCACGTCGAGGCGCAATGGCGCGTGCAAAGCCGGCTCGAGCTCGAGTTCGAGAAGCTGTACTTGAAGCTGTTCCTGCCCCGCGCCCGGCACAGCGCGCGCGGGGCGAGCAAGCGCTACGCCGGGTTGCTGCATGCTGCCGGCGCGCACGGCGCACGCGGCGCGGTCGAATTCGTGGGCATGGAGGTCGTGCGCCGCGACTGGACGCAGCTCGCCAGACGCGTGCAGCGCGAGCTTTACGAGCGGCTGTTCGCGACTCGACCGGTGGACGCCTATCTCGCGGAGATCGTGACCCAGGTGCGCCAGGGCAAGCTCGATGAGGAGCTCGTCTATCACAAGAATCTGCGCAAGGAGAGCGGCGAATACACCGCCACCACCCCGCCGCACGTCGCCGCCGCCCGCAAGTCCACCCGGCCGATCGGACGATCCATTCGCTACGTCGTGACCACGGCCGGCGCCGAGCCGCTCGACAACCTGCGTCACCCCGTCGATCGCGAGCATTACGTCGAGAAGCAGATCAGGCCCGTGGCGGAACCGGTGCTCGATGCGCTCGGTCTCGACTTCGAGCGCGTGATCGGCGATGCGCGGCAGTTCGAGCTCGACTGGTCGTGAATCGATTGGTGGTGAAACGCTCGGCTCGCGCTCAATGCACGACGGCCCGGTGGGACGGCGTATCGCTCAGCCACGCGCCCAGGTACTGGCGGATCTGAACAAGCTCCTCCTCGCTCGGGCGCCAATGATGATCGTGGCAGGGGGCATAGAGCTCGAGGTCGCTCGGTCCGCCCAGAATGGCCGCCGCCACCACCGAGACGGGATGTTCCCCGAGCGTCTCGGCGCCGCACTTCGGGCAGGTCACCGGAAACCAGATCATCGGCTCGTTCATGAGCTCGATCCTCTACCTCACGATGATGCAATGCCAGAGCCCCACGCTCTGGGCGGCAAAGCGGACTCGTCGAACCTATGGAGTATGCACCGGGCTGAAAAGTTCCTGCGCCGCCCGCCCATTGGATGCGGGCCGGCGGGCGCGGGGTCATCTGCGGGTGAGCCCGTACCAGGCGAGCCCGGCCTCGGCGCCGATCCAGCGAAAAGGCTCGTTGGGCACATAGCCCAGATGAGCGTTGACGAACGGATACCGGCTCCACGCCTGCTCTCGCCCGGCCTCCAGATCCGCGATGATGCGTCCGAACACCGAGCTCAGGTTGACGCCGTGGCCGCTGAAGCCGATGGCGTAGAAGACGTTGCGGAAGCGGCCGGTGCGGCCGACGGCCGGCGCCGCATCGAGCGACCAGTCGATCACGCCGTTCCACGTCAGCTCGAGCTCCACGCCGGCCAGCTTCGGAAACACACGCAACAGCTCTGCCCGCAGCCTGCGGCGCTTCGAATCGAGATCGCGGGGGTCCGCGGGGCCGTTGTCGAAGCGGTACTCCGGCGGACCGCCGCCGATGTGGATGCGGCCCTCGCGGGTCAAACCAAAGTAATACAGCTCGGTCTTGCTGTCGTTGAAGGGCGCGCGCGATCGCCAGCCGATGGCGCCGATCTCCTCGGCCGACAGCGGGCGAGTGATGCCGACGTATTCGCGAATCGGCAGGATCGAGTTGCGCAGGAAGCCGAGGCTCGGCGTGAAGGCGTTGCTCGCGAGCACCAGGGACTTGGCGAGCACGAAGTGCCCGTTGCCGGTGCCGAGCGCATTCACCTGTCCTTCCTCGATGTGCTCCACCGGCGTGCTCTCGTAGATGCTCGCGCCCGCGCTCTCGGCGGCGAGCTTGAACACGCGCACGAGCTTCATCGGATGCACGTGCCCGCCGTTCGGATCGTAGAAGCCGCCCAGATACGCCTCGGTGCCGATCGCCGCGGCTAGCCGGGCCGCGTCCCAGCACTCGACCGGCATGCCGAGGGATCGCGCCTGCCGCACGTACGCGGCCGCCGCGCTCGCATCCGCGACGGAGTCAAAAACTTGCAGCGTCCCGGGGGTGTCGAGCTCGCAGTCCAGCCCCATCGCCGCCCCGAGCGCCGCCATGGCGCGAATGTTGCCGGCGGTCAGATCGTAGATCGACTTGTCCACCGCCGGATGCGCGCTGAAGCTCATGAATCGATCCGCCGTCATGGTGAGCACCATGGCCCCATTTCGACCCGATGCGCCGTTGCCGCAGCCTCGCGCCTCGAGCACCGCGACGCTCTTCTCGGGCGATGCGCGGCGGATGTAATAGGCGCTCGAGAGTCCCGTGAGGCCGCCGCCCACGACGGCCACATCGACGGTCAGATCGTGGCTCAGCGGCGGATTCAAGGGCGCTTGGCTGCGCGCCCAGAAGCTCGTGTTGACGTCGAGCGGTGCGGGCTCGTGCCAGATGAGCGGCGAGACGGCGTTCAGGGCCGCCGAACCCGCCAGCACGCCGCCGCCGCCGAGCGCGGCGGACTTCAAAAAGCGCCGGCGGCTCAAGCGCACGGCAGCGCCTCCTTCGTCTCATCCATGCTCTTCTCGTCCATGTTCTTCTTGTGCGTGTGCGCCGATCGATCCGGGGTGTCCGCGAGGCGTCCGCGGACAGTGTCCGCGGACGGCCCGCTCCTTGCAAGGTGGCCGCGCTGAGCCAGGTGGCCGCGCCGAGCTCAGGCCACCTCGATGCGCTCGAACTCGCCGCCGTCGAAGCGCAGCGTGCGGGCGCGCCCGGCGATGACGTTCGAGAACTCGGCCGTCTCCGGACTGCTCGCCTCCGCCCCCACGCGAAACAAGCGATCGCCGATCGGGGTGAGGGGCGCGATGCCGCCGATCCACAGTCGGCCTTGCCGCTGCACAACGCGCACCCAGCCGTCCCAGGGGTTCTCGGAATAATAGGCCCCGGCGTAGCGGTCGAGCTCGGGGGACGGTTCGATCGGCCGCGCATTGCCGCCGGCGCGCGCATACCAGTCCGGACCATGCGCGAGCGCGCTCACCGGGGGCGAAGGCCCGGCCTGCGCGGGGGAATTTGCATCCCGCTCGAACACCAGAGGATACAAGTCGAACGGTGGCCGATCGCAGAGAAAGGAGTCGCCCGCGCGGTGCTGCAGGGCGAGCCTCTGGCGATCGAGGACCAGGAACACGCGTTCGGCTTCAGCGGCGATCTCGAGGCGCCGGCCGTCGACGGCGCTGTAGATGCCGGCATAGCTCGATGCGCCCTCGACGCGCGCCGATTCGT
>Ga0335074_10001300_pt1 | contig 33990 bp, 34 predicted proteins | sample Lox_Sample_23_FD_206715 | JGI IMG/M metagenome (GOLD analysis project Ga0335074, IMG submission 206715) | Soil microbial communities from Loxahatchee National Wildlife Refuge, Florida, United States - Lox_Sample_2.3 | ecosystem: Environmental > Terrestrial > Soil > Wetlands | place: USA... | reverse complement strand
CAGCGCCACCTACCTGCGCTACGAGGTGCTCAGAAACTTCCGCAACTGGAGGTTCCTCATCCTGACGCTGGCGTTCCCGCTGGTGCTCTACTTCGCGGTCGCGAGCGAGAACCGGCATGCGATGTTCAACGGGACCGCCTTCCCCGTCTACTTCATGGCCGCGATGGCCACCCTGGGCACGATGGCCTCGGTGATCTCCGGCGGGGCGATCATCGCCGCCGACCGCGCGGCCGGATGGACCCGGCAGATGCGGATCACTCCGCTGCGGGCCTCGACCTACCTGCGGGCCAAGATGCTGTGCGGCTACCTCAGGGCGCTGCTCGCGATCGCGCTGCTGGCCCTGGCCGGGACCCTGCTGGGCGTGCGGCTCTCGGCCGGCCAGTGGCTGACCGTGGTCGGCCTGCTGCTCGTCGGCCTGATTCCGTTCGCCGTCCTCGGCATCGTGATCGGCCATCTGATCGGCGCCGATGCCACGGCTCCGGCCGTGGGCGGGATCGTGACCCTGTTCTGCCTGCTGGGCGGGGTGTACGGGTTCCAGATCGCGCACTCGGGCCCGATGTTCGAGATCATCAAGGCCCTGCCGTCCTACTGGCTCGTGCAGGCCGGGAAGGTGGCGCTGCGCGGGGGCGGCTGGCCCGCCGAGGGCTGGATCGTGATCGCCGTGTGGACCGCCGCCCTGGTCCCGCTCGCCGTCCTGGCCTACCGCCGGGATACGAGCCGGGCCTGAGCCGCGCGAACGCCAGTAACCTGGATCGATATGGACCCCGATGCCTCCACGGCCGCCCCGGCTGACGCGCGGCTTGCCGCGCATCAGCACCCGTGGATCCACGGGCCGCGGCGGCTCATCTTCCCGGTGGTGCTGCTCGTCTACATGCTCTACGTGGCGCTCGCGGTGTCGAAGGACTCCCGCGGCGCGGGCGCGATCGCCGGTTACGCCATCCTCGTCACGTTCTGCGTGGCCTGGCTGATCGCGATCGCGCCGCTCTCGCTGAGGCCGTACGCCGTCCTGGCCGTGCCGGGGGCGGGCGCGGCCTCCGGGCGGTTCTGGACCCTCTACGCCATCCTCTGCGCGTTGTTCGTGGCCGAACTGCCGTTCGCCCGCGACGCGGCGTTCGTGATGTGCGTGTTCATCACGATCCTCACCGTGGCGCGTCTCGGAGCCCGCTCGCTGCCGATCGTCATCGGGCTGACCCTGGCGTCGCTCCTGGTCCCGGCCATGATCCCGGCCTGGCACGAAACCATCGGCCACGCCTTCGATGACGTCACGCCGATCGCGATCCCGGTCGTCGCGCTCTCGGTGTTCGGCTCGGTCCGGGGACTGCAGGCCAGTCACGCGCTCGCCGACGCCCGGGCCCAGCTCGCGGCCCTGGCCGCGGAGAACGAGCGCTACCGGATCGCCCGCGACCTGCACGACCTGCTCGGTCACTCGCTGACGACGATCACGGTGAAGGCCGGCCTGGCCTGCCGGCTCGGCGCGGCCGACCATGACCGCGCGGTCCAGGAGATGGCCGAGGTGGAGGCCCTGTCCCGGCGAACGCTGGGCGACGTGCGGGCCGCCGTCGCCAACTACCGCGACGTGACGCTGGCCGGGGAGCTGGCCACGGGCCGCGAACTGCTGCGCGCGGCCGGGGTTACCGCCGACCTGCCGCGGGCGGTCGACGTGGTCGACCCGGTGCACCAGGAGCTGTTCGGCTGGGTGGTGCGCGAGGGGCTGACCAACGTGGTCCGGCACGCGCACGCCAGGTCGTGCGCGGTCCGGCTGGCGTCGGACTCGGTCGAGATCGTCGACGACGGCCTGGGCACCGCCGACGCCGTGCCGTCCGGAACCGGCCTGTCCGGGCTGCGCGAGCGGGTGACCGCGGCCGGCGGGGTCGTCGAGGCCGGGCCGCTGCGGCCGAGGGGCTGGCGGCTGCGGGTCTCGCTGGCCGCGGCCGGGAGCGCGTGATGATCAGGCTCCTGCTCGCCGACGACCAGGAGCTCATCCGCAGCGCCCTCGCCGCGCTCCTCGGGCTGCAGGAGGACTTCGAGGTGGTCGCGGCCGTCGGGCGAGGCGACGAGGTGGTCGCCGCGGCCCAGGAGCACCATCCGGACGTCGCGCTGCTCGACATCGACATGCCCGGCATCGACGGCCTCGCCGCCGCCGGCGTGCTCGCCCAGCAGGTCCCGCGATGCCGCTCGCTGATCCTGACCACCTTCGGGCGTCCCGGCTACCTGCGGCGGGCCATGGAGTCCGGCGCGTGCGGGTTCGTGGTCAAGGACGCGCCGCCTGAGCAGCTCGCCGACGCCATCCGCCGGGTGGCGGCGGGCGAGCGCGTCGTCGATCCGGCGCTGGCCGCGGCCACACTGGCCAGCGGCGCCTCCCCGCTGACCGCGCGCGAGCGCGATGTGCTGGTCGCCGCCCGCCCCGGAGCGACGGTCGCCGAGATCGCCCGGCAGCTGTTCCTGTCCGAGGGGACCGTGCGCAACTACCTGTCGGCCGCGATCGCCAAGGCCGGGGCGCGCAACCGGGCCGAGGCCGTCCGGGCCGCCGACGACCGAGGCTGGCTCTGAGCCGTCGCCTCGCCCGGCCGGCCGTCGCTTGGTCCGGGCCGGTCAGGAAACGCCCGCGCCGTCGGCCTCGCGCGCGCCATCGGCCTCGCGCGCGCCCGCTTCGGCCGCCGGGACGGCCTGCCCGGCGGCGAGCTTCAGGAAATCAACGGCCCGCCCGAACGTCTCGCCGATGCTGTGACCGGCGAGCTGCGCCTCGTACGCGCGGTAGCGCGTCATCTCCCACTCCTGGCCGCGCATTGGCAGCGAGTCCAGCGCCGGCCGCGGCACCGACTTCCACGTCCAGGCCGTGAGCTGGGCGTCGCTGGAGCCAGAACCAGAACCAGAACCGTGGCTCGGCCGCGAGCCGGATTCGGCGTCATTCGGCTGGACGAAGTCGACGGGATCGAGATGCTGGCCCATCCGGTTCCGCACGAAGCGCAGGCCGCCCAGCGTCTCCTCGATCAGCCGGCGCTCCTTGCCGGGCCGGCTGGCCAGGACGATGTCGTAGGTGTCCGGGTGATAGCGCACCAGCGTGGCGTCGACGATCGTGACCCACCACACGGCCTCGCTGATCACGGCGAACGGGCGCGCCCGGTCCCGCGGCGCGGCCCGCAGCAGCCGTCCGGTCGCGTCGCGCATGGCCGTCATGGACCAGTCGAGCGCGCTCTCCTCGGCCGCGCGATCCCCCGTATGCTCGCGGTTCCACGCCACCCGGCACCGAGCCGAGCAGAACCGCGCGTGCTCGCGCCGCGGGGTGAAGCCGACGCCGCACTGCTCACAGTCCCGTGTCTCAGCCATCGGTTCATGTTACGCGTAACAGCCGAGTTCATCAGGGACGACCCGCCGCTGATGGCGCACCGAGCCCCGCGCCACGCACGCCCGGCCGCTGGCCGCGCTCGACCTGCCGCTCAAGGTCCTGATCTGGGCCGGCGATGACGGCCGGGCCCGGGTCTCGTACTACGACCCGGCGGCCGTGGCCGCCCGGCACCATCTCGGCGCCGAACTGGGCGAGCGACTGGCCGCGGCCGATCCCCTGACCGACGCGCTCATCGCGCCGTAACCGGCGTTCGCGGGCCTGGCGCTCGAGCTGCTCGCTCTCGCTGGGTGTCCGCGGCCGCGGCGGGGTGGCGCCGGCCTGGCCCGCCGGGCTCGGCGTGCTCGGCGGCGCTTCGGCACCGGGCGTGGTCATGGCCGGCTCGCGCTCGCGTTCCTCGACCGGCTCGATGGGGTCGCGGATGCCGGTGATGTGCTGTACCGGCCGCCGGGGCTGGTTGCGCCAGCCGGGGTGGGCGTCGGCGTAGTACACCGCGGCGATCCAGGAGAAAAGGGCGAGGGCCGCCACAATCGGGATGACAATGGGCGCCCAGAAACCTCCGGTCATGCTCGCGATTCCTCCGTTGCTGCGGCAATACATCCAGCCTCGCCCCGGCCGGCCGCCCGCACATCCGCCATCTGGCTAGGATCAGGCGGCCAAGAACGAATCGCGGCGGACGCAAAGGCGTGAAATTCACCCGGGGACCACCCCAAAGCGGCCGCCCCCGCGCCACCGCCCGGGCCCGCCATCCCCCGTTCGCCTCGCGCCCGGCACTTATATGCCTTATACCCGATTTGGAGGCACCAAAGGGCGCCCTGCAACCGGGCCACGCCCGATCTTGGGCGGGGCAACCTCGTTTCCGCGAGGTCTATGGAGGTATTTGTCGGGATTATCGCCCACGGCCGGGCGGCACGAAGGCGCGGCCGGCGGGCTTCGCCGGGCAGGCGCGCGAAGGCGCGCGAAGGTCAGCGCGCGAAGGCGGGCGTCAGCGCGCGAAGGCGTCAGCGCGCGAAGGCGGGCGCGTCAGCGCGCGAAGGCGGGCGTCAGCGCGCGGGCGTGGTGCGGGCGGGCGTCGCCACGCTCGGCTGCGGTGGTCCGTCCAGGCCGCAGTGGAACTGCGGCGGCTCCTCCGCCCCCGCGGCCCGGCGCGGGTTCCTGATCGTCAGGCCGGCCAGCACGCCGGCCAGGACGCAGAGGCACGCCGAGATGACCGACGCGCGGTGAAAGCCGGCCGAGAACTCCGGCCCGTTCAGGTACGACGTGGCGGAAAGCCCGGCCGCGGCGGGCAGGATCGCGACCGCCAGCAGGCCGGCGGCCCGGGCCACGTCGTTGTTGACCGCGGACGCGACCCCGGCATGCTCGGCCGGAGCGGCGGCCAGCACGGTCGAGGTCAGCGGGGCCACGTTGATGGCCAGGCCGAATCCGAAGACCAGCACCGCGGGCAGCACCTCGGTCGCGTAGCTCCCCGACGAGCCGACCCGCACGAACAGGAACAACCCGATCCCGATGACCACCGGCCCGACGGTCATCTGCAGCCGCGGCCCGATCCGCGCCGCGAGCGCCCCGGAGCGCGCGGACAGCAGGAGCATGATGAACGTCACCGGCAGCAGGGCGACACCCGCCTCCAGGGGGCTGTAATGGGATACCTGCTCGAGCTGGATCGGCAGCAGGAAGAACACGCCGCCCAGCGCGGCGTAGACCGCGAACGTCACCACGTTCGCCGAGCTGAACTGAGCCGACGAGAACAACCCGAGCGGCAGCAAGGGCATGGCCGCGCGGCGCTCCCAGAGCACGAACGCGACCAGCAGCACCACGCCGACCAGCAGCATGGACAGCGAGGCGGGCTTGGTCCAGCCGGCCGACGGCCCGTTGATGAGGCCGTAGGTCAGCCCGATCAGGCCGAGCGTCACCAGCACGCTGCCGGTGATGTCGAGCCGTCCGGTTTCCGAGGGATCAACGGACTCGGGCACGTGCCTGATGCCGACGGCCAGGACCAGGGCGGCCAGCGGCAGGTTGATGAAGAAGATCAGCCGCCACGACGCCGCGGCGATCAGCCATCCGCCGAGGAACGGGCCGATCGCGGTGCCGATCCCGGCGAAGCCGGTCCACGCGCCGATCGCCTTGCTCCGGTCCTGCTCCCGGAACGAGGCCTGCAGGATCGCCAGGCTGCCGGGGGTCAGCAGCGCCGCTCCGATGCCCTGCACCGCCCGCGCCGCGATGAGTATCGGCGCGTTCGGCGCGATGCCGCAGACGAGCGAGGCCACGGCGAACCAGATCACGCCGGCCAGGAACACCCGCTTCCGCCCGTACCGGTCGCCCAGGGCGCCGGAGAACAGCAGCAGGCCGGCCAGGGTCAGCGAGTACGCGGTCACCACCCACTGCAGCGTGGACAGGCTGGCGTGGAAGTCCTTCCCGATGGCCGGCAGCGCGATGCCGACCACGGTGGCGTCGATCGAGGCCATCGCCGACCCGAGCACGGTGGCCAGCAGCACCCAGCGGCCCCGGGCGCTGGCGTACCGCAGGTCACCCGTTCCGTCGGAGGTCACCGTCGGCGAGGCGGCCTGGTTCTGGGCCGAGCTCTCGACCGATCCGTCGTGATCGGGCATAACGCCACCCTAGGGGGCCGGCGCCGGAATGGCTTCGGCCGGTTGCGGGGATGCTAGGACCATGAGCGGCCCGATCGACGGCGCGCCCGGCGGGCTCACGGTCCGCGACGTCGCGGTGCGGGCCGTGGTCGTCCCGCTCCGGCGGCCGCTGGCCACGCGGGTCGGGGACTTCTCCCGCTGGCCCATGGTGCTCGTCGACGTACGCACCGACCAGGGCGTCACCGGCCGTGGCTACATCGCCCCGTACCTGCCCGCCGCCACCGCCGCGCTGCTCCCGGCGCTGCGCGACCTCGCCGCCGGGCTGCCAGGCCGGGCCGTCGCCCCCGCCGAGACCTACCAGGGCGCCCGCGGCTGGCTCGGCCTGGCCGGCTACCAGGGCCTGGCGCTAGACGCGGTGGCCGGGCTCGACATCGCGCTGTGGGACGCGCTGGCCCAGGCGGCCGGGCTGCCGCTGGCCCGGCTGCTCGGCGGGACGCTGGCGCCGGTGCCCGCCTACAACAGCAACGGGCTCGGGCTCATCCCGGCGGAGGCCGCGGCCGACGAGGCGCTCGAACTGCTCGCCGAGGGCGGGTTCACCGCGCTGAAGGTCCGGGTCGGCCGGCCATCGGCCGCCGACGACCTCGCCGCGGTCCGCGCGGTCCGGGCGGCGGTGGGCGACGAGGTCACCCTGGTCGCCGACTACAACCAGGGCCTCGACCTGGCCCAGGCCCTGGAGCGCTGCCGGGCGCTGGACGGCGAGGGCCTGGCCTGGATCGAGGAACCGCTGCGGTACGACGACCTGGACGGCCACGCCCGGCTGGCCCGCGACATCGCCACGCCGGTCATGCTGGGCGAGAACTTCTACGGCCCGCGCGCCTGCCACGACGCGATCCGGGCCGGGGCCTGCGACCTGGTCATGCCGGACCTGATGCGGATCGGCGGGGTGACCGGCTGGCAGCGGGCCGCCGCGATCGCCGAGGTGGCGGGCATCCCCGTGTCATCGCACCTGTACCCGGAGCTGTCCGGGCACCTGCTGCGGGTCACGCCGACCCGGCACTGGCTGGAGTGGCAGGACTGGGCCCACCCGGTCCTGGCCCGGCCGTTCGAGGTCCGCTCGGGCCAGCTGCACCTGCCCGACGTCCCCGGCAACGGCCTGGAGTGGGACGAGGACGCGGTCGCCCGCTACGCCGTCGATCTTTGAGCCGGGATCGGCCATGATGGCGGGATGCCCCGGCCCGACGTCACCCATGTGCTGCTGGACTTCTTCGGGACGCTGGTCGGCTTCTCGGCCGGCGCCGCCGAGCTGAGCTACCACGCCACCCACGCGCTGGTGCGCTCCCTGGGCTCGGACGCCGGCTACCCCGGCTTCCTGCAGGCCTGGACCGACGAGTCGGCCCGGCTCGACCAGCGCAGCGCCGCCGACGACAGCGAGTACTCGATGGCCGAGGTGGCGGCGGCCATGCTGGCCCGGCTGCTCGGCCGCGCCGCGTCCGCGGACGAGGCCGCCGCCGTGGGCGGTTCCCTCGTGCGGGAGTGGGGCCGGGGCATCCGCTACCCGCCCGGCATCCGGGAGCTGATCGCCGGGCTGGCCGCGCGGTACCGGCTGGCGGTGGTCAGCAACACCAACCAGGCCGGCCTGGTCCAGGGGCACCTCGCGGCCATGGGCATCGACCGCTACCTGGACACGGTGGTCACCTCGGTCGAGGTCGGGTGGCGCAAGCCGCACCCGGCCATCTACGCCGCGGCCCTGAGCCGCCTCGAGATCTCCCCGGCCAGCGCGGTGTTCGCCGGGGACACCTACGAGGCCGACTACGCCGGGCCGGTGGCCGCGGGCATGACCGCGTTCCTGATCGACCCCGGGCGCAGGCACGACATCCCGGCCGCGCGGCGGCTGGAATCGCTGGCCGACCTCCCGGAGCGGCTTCGCGCCGGGTCCTAGCCGGCGCACACCCGCCACAGGTCGGTGATGGCCAGGCCCAGGTCGGCGAGCATGCGCCGCAGCAGCGGCAGCGAGAGCCCGATGACGTTGCCCGGATCGCCGTCGACGCCCTCGACGAACGGGGCGCCCAGCCCGTCGATGCAGAACCCGCCGGCCACCGCCATCGGCTCGCCGCTGGCCACGTAGGCGGCGATCTCGGCCTCGGCCGGCGCGCCGAACCGCACGAGCGTCCGCGCCACCGCGCGGATCCGGCGGCGGCCCGGCGCGATCAGGCAGTGGCCGGTGCACAGCGTGCCCTCCCGCCCGGACAGCCGCCGCCACAGGTCCGCCGCCTCGGGAGCCGAGGCCGGCTTGCCGACGGCGCGACCATCGAAATCCAGCATCGAGTCGCAGCCCAGCACCAGCGCTTCCGGCCGCGCTCCGGCCACGACGGCGGCCTTGCGCTCGGCCAGCACGGCGACCGCGGCCGCCGTGTCCAGGCCGTCGTCGACGGTCTCGTCCACGCCGCTGACCACGACCTCGGGATCGATCCCGGCCGCGCGCAGCAGGCGCAGCCGCCCGGCCGACCCCGACGCCAGCACGAACGCCGCCGGTGAAGTCACGTGCATTTTGTTACGCCCCGTCTCGTGCTCCGGGTGGGCCCCCGGGCTAGATGCCGGTGTCGAGCACCAGGTTGCCGTGCAGCCGGCGTCGCCTGATCAGCTCGAACGCCACGTTGACCTGATCCAGCGGCAGCTCGGAGTCGATCGGCACGCTGAACTGGCCGGCCGCCAGCGCCTGGAGCGCCTGGCCGAGCGCGGCCTTGATGGCCTCGTTGGAGGCCAGCAGGCCGGCGTAGCCGTGCACGGTGATGCCCTTGCGGAACAGCTGCCGCAGCGGCAGCTGGCCGGTGACGCCGGCCGACGTGCCGAACAGCACCAGCCGGCCGTGCGGCTGCATCGCCTCGATCGCGGCGCCGGTGAACTCGCCGCCGAGCGCGTCGAACACCACGGTCGGCGGCAGATCGACCAGGGCGTCGGCCAGGCCGACGCCGTCCGACACGACCACGTAGTCGGCGCCGACCGCGCTGATCCAGTCCCGTTTGGCCTCGCTGCCGGTCTGCCCGGCCACGGTGGCGCCGATGCCGTGCGCCAGGGACACGATGATGCTGCCGGTCCCGCCGCTGGCCCCGAGAACCAGCACGGTGTCGTCGGCGGTCACCTGGGCCAGCTCGGTCACGGTGCGCCACGCGGTCACCCCGGCCACGCCCATCGTCGCGGCCTGCGGCAGGTTCACGCCCTCGGGCAGATCGATGAGCGCGGCCCGGGGCACGATCGCCGCGGTGGCCCACAGCCCGTCGCGCATGGTCCCGATGCCGAACCCGCGCACCAGGACCGGCCGGCCGTCCACGAACCCCGCGCCCTCGGTGCCCAGGGTGCGCGGCACCGGGCCGTCCCGCGCGACCGTGCCCTGCGCGCCGTACAGGTCGACCGGGTTCACGCCCCCGTAGGCCACCTCGATGAGGGCCTCTTCCTCGCCGGGCTCGCCGAGCTCGATCTCCTGCACCTTGAGCGGCTCGCCGTGCCGCACCAGCCGGGCCGCGGTCACGCGCATGGATCGTCCTCGCCTTCGGGGGTGGCTCCCGTGCGCCTACGCTATCGGGTGCCCGCCGGAGTGTCCGACCGGACGGTTAGGAATCGCCCGCCGGGGAAATGGCGTTTGGCGTGGAGATCAAAATGGTGCTGTTCCTGCCGCGCGACGCCGCGAGCGTGCCGGTCAGCCGCCAGGTGCTGGACGGCTGCCTGGAAACCCTCGGCGTGGCCACCGAGACCCGCACCGACATCGCGCTGGCGCTGAGCGAGGCGTGCTCCAACGTGATCCTGCATGCCGGACCCGGCGAGGAGTACGAGGTGATGGCGAGCGCCAGGAACGGGCGGTGCGTGATCGAGGTGGTGAACACCGGCGATGGCTCGGCGGTCATGGCCCCGGCCGGCGGCACGGTGCCGGCCACCGCCGAGCACGGACGCGGCCTGAAGATCATGAAGGCGGTCACCGACGACCTGCAGCTGACCAGCGACGGCCAGGAGAAGACGACCGTGCACTTCGAGAAGGCCCTGCGGTGGGTCCCCGGCGCGGCCGGTGAGCACCTCTCCGGCGGATAACCCCGCCGAATAGGGCCACCCGCCGTCCTGGATTATCGCGATCTTGCGGCGGGGAGGCGGCACCACGGGCCCGATCGCGCGCCCGGCCAGGGACTCCGCCAGCGGGCAGCTCTGCGAGTTCTCCGATGCCCCGGTGCTCCGTACCCGAAAGCCGCTGGGCTCGGAGTTCTATCCGTTCTGGTCGCTCAGCAACACCCGGGGCCGGGCCCGTCATGGCCAGCAAGCCGGACGTCCGGGTATAAAGAGGCATGTCGATCGCCATCACCGATGACCACCGCGCCCTGGCCGACAGCGTCTGCGAGTTCCTCGCCGCCCGCGGCGCCCGCGCCGCCGCCCGCGCCCTGCTCGAGGCGGAGGGCGACGGGCGCCCCGGCTACTGGGACGAGCTGCGCGGGCTCGGCTGGCTCGGGCTGCACGTCCCCGAGGAGTACGGCGGATCCGGCTTCGGCCTGCCCGAGCTGGTCGTGGTCGTCGAGGAGCTCGGCCGGGCCGTGGCGCCGGGACCGTTCGTCCCGTCGGTGCTGGCCAGCGCGGCGCTCGCGGCGCTCGCCCCGCCCGACGTGCAGGCCCGGCTGCTGCCCGGCCTGGCCGACGGCTCGGCGACCGGCGCGGTCGCGCTCGGCGGCGAGGTGACGGTCTCCGGCGGCGCGGCGCACGGGCCGGCGGGCGTGGTGCTCGGCGGCCACCTGGCCGACGTGCTGCTGGCGGCGTCCGGCGAGGATGTGCTGGTCATCGAGACCGCCGAGGGCGGGGTCAAGACCGAGGTGCCGCCCAACCTGGACCCGACCCGGCGCTGCGCCCGGGTCACCCTGACCGGCGCGCCCGCCGTGGTGCTGCCCGGCGGGCGCCGGGTCCTCACCGACCTGGCCCGGCTGATCCTGGCCGCCGAGGCGACCGGCGTCGCCCGCGAGACCACCGTTTCGGCGAGCGAGTACGCCAAGGTGCGCGAGCAGTTCGGCCGCCCGATCGCCACCTTCCAGGCGGTCAAGCACCATTGCGCCAACATGCTGGTCGCCGCGGAGGTCGCGACCGCCGCCACCTGGGACGCGGCCCGCGCGGCCGAGGGAGCCGGCGACCAGCTCAGCTACACGGCCGCGATCGCCGCGGCGCTGGCGGTCCCGGCCGCCGTCCAGAACGCTCAGCTCAACATCCAGGTGCACGGCGGGATCGGGTTCACCTGGGAGCACGACGCCCACCTGTACCTGCGCCGGGCGGCGGCGATCTCGGCGCTGATCGACGCCGAGGCGGCGGCGGCCGACGTCACCGGCCTGGTCCGCCGCGGCGCGCGCCGGACCGCCTCGGTCGACCTGCCGCCGGAGGCGGAGCAGATCCGAGCCGAGGTGCGCGCGGAGGTCGAGCGGCTGCGCGACACCGGTGACGACGCCCGGCCGCGGGCGCTGATCGAGTCCGGGTTCTTGATGCCGCACTGGCCGAAGCCCTGGGGCCGGGACGCGAGCGCGGTCGAGCAGCTGGTCATCGAGCAGGAGTTCGCCGCGGCCGGGCTGAAGCGGCCCTCCTACGGGATCACCGGCTGGGTGATCCTGACCCTGATCCAGTACGGCACGCCCGAGCAGGTGCAGCGCTGGGTGCCGCCCGCGCTGAACCAGGACGTGATCTGGTGCCAGCTGTTCAGCGAGCCGGGCGCGGGCTCGGACGCGGCCGGCGTCAGGACGAAGGCGGTCAGGACCGACGGCGGCTGGGTGATCAACGGGCAGAAGGTGTGGACCAGCGGCGCGCACGTGGCCCGGTACGGCTTCGCCACCGTGCGCACCAACCCGGACGCGCGCAAGCACGACGGCATCACCACCATGGTCATCGACATGAAGGCCAAGGGGGTCTCGGTCCGGCCGCTGCGGATGCCGACCGGCAACTCCGAGTTCAACGAGGTGTTCTTCGACGACGTGTTCATCCCCGACGAGGACGTGGTCGGGCCGGTCGACGGCGGCTGGACCGTGGCCCGGGCCACGCTGGGCAACGAGAGCGTGAGCATCGGCGGCGGCGCGGGCAGCACGTTCACGCTGCCGCCGGACGCGCTGATCGCGCCGCTCGACGCGCATCCCGAGCGGCTGGCCGGCGGCGAGGTGCGGGTCGGCCGCCACCTGGCCTCGGTCCAGGCCATGACCGCGCTGAACCTGCGCGCCACGCACCGCGCGGTCGCGGGGGGCGGCCCGGCAACCACGGGCAACATCACCAAGCTGCTGCTGTCGGAGAACGGGCACGAGGCCGCCGCGATCCTGGCCGCGCTGGCCGGTCCCGACCTGGCGTTCACCGACGGGCCCGGCGCGATGGCCGGGATGCTGGTGCTGCTGAACCGCTCGATGTCGATCGCCGGGGGGACCTCGGAGATCAAGCGCAACCAGATCGCGGAGCGGATCCTGGGGCTGCCGCGCGACCCGTTGATCCGGTAACCCCGGCCGACGGTTTGAGGTCCCGGCCGTTAGGGAGCCGGGGCGTTCAACATAGTTCTTATGGTCGCGGTGACCTCGGGATCGATGGCGTACGGCGTGTAGAGGGACATGCGCGTGAACAGGTCGCCGTAGCGTCGCATCAGCTCGCCGGCCACGGCACCAGGCTCGGCCACCACGGCGAACGTGTGCAGGACCTCGTCGTCGATGGCCGCGCCCATGTCCGCCCAGCGGCCATGCCGCGAGAGCCGGTGCAGCTCGTCACCGAGCTCGCCCCAGCCGTGCCGCTCGAGCACGCCGCGGTAGGCCGGGGTCGAGCCGTAGAACGCGATCTGCTCCCGGACGGCGCGGCGGGCCGCCTCCATCTCCGCCTCGGTGCGGCCGGTGGCGACGAACGGGGACCCGGACACCTCGTACCCGGTCAGGCCGCCGCCGCGGCCGCGGGCCAGCGCGGGCATGGTCACCTTGCGCAGGTAGCGCTCGGTGGTGAAGCCGTGGCACAGGAACCCGTCGGCCACCTCGCCCGCCACCGCGGTCATCGCCTCGCCCACGCCGGCCAGCAGCACCCGGGGCGCGCCGTGCGGGTTCGGGCCCGGGTTGAAGAACGGGGTCATCAGCGTGTGCGTGTAGAAGTCGCCGCGGAAGCTCAGCCGGGTGCCGTCCTGCCAGCAGGCCCAGATGGCCCGCAGGGCCGAGATGAACTCGCGCATCCGCGACGCCGGGTGCGACCAGGGCATGCCGAACCGCCGGGTGATGTGCGGCTTGATCTGCGAGCCCAGGCCGAGCAGCAGCCGGCCGCGGGACAGCAGCTGCACGTCGTTGGCCTGGACGGCGGTGGACATCGGGTTGCGCGCGAACGCGACCGCGATCGAGGTGCCCAGCTCGATGGCCTCGGTGGCCACCGCGGCCAGCCCGAGGGCCAGGAACGGGTCGTGCGTGATCTCGCTGGTCCACACGCCCGCGTAGCCGGCCCGCTCGGCCGCCGCGGCCGCGTCCCTGGTGTCGGCGGCCGCGTCCGGCGGCAGGCCGGTATCGATCTTCATGGGCGGCCCGCCTTCATGGACGATCGGTGCCCTTCATCTGGCCGCGGTTGCGGGCCATGACCTCGATGCGGCGCTGCTCGATCCCGGCGAAGTCGGGCGAATGCCGGGCCGCGACCTCCCGCTCGTAGGCGAGCGCCGGGGAGAGCGTCGTGCCCGCGCCCCGGTCGTAGGCCTGCTTCAGCCCGGCCGCGGTCGGCGGCGGCACCTCGGCCATGGCCCTGGCGCAGTCCAGCACGTGCGGGAGCAGCCGTTCATGCGGGACGACCTCGGTCACCAGGCCGATCCGCTCGGCGAGGCTCGCGTCGATGACCTGGCCGGTCAGCGACATCCGCCGGGCCCAGGCGTCGCCGACCGCGCGCGGCAGCCGCGCGGTCATGCCGCCCCGGGGCAGCAGGCCGACCCGGGCGTGCGTGTCCGCGAACACCGCCCGGTCGGACGCGATCAGGAAGTCGCAGCCGAGGGCCAGCTCGAGCCCGCCGGTGAACACCGGGCCGTTGATCGCCCCGACCACCGGCTTGGTCACCCGGCCGACCTGGCTGATGGCGTCGGCGGTGTCGATGCGGCGGAAGTAGGCGCCGCCGTCGCGGGCCACCTCCTTGAGGTCGACGCCCGCGCAGAACGCCGGGTCGGCGCCGGTCAGCACCAGCACCCTGACCTCCTCGTCGGCGTCGGCGCGCAGCAGCGCCGCGTGCAGCGCCCGGACCAGGTCGGCGTTCAGCGCGTTGCGCACCTCGGGCCGGTTCAGCGTCAGCAGCCGGACGCCGGCGGTGTCTTCCTGCAACAGCACGTCGCTCATTGTCCGAAGGTTAATTGCTATAACGCTTGGTATGAAGACCGCCGATATCGCCGCGCTGCGCCGGCAGGTGCGCGAGCTGACCGGCCGGTGGCGCGCCGAGGGCCGGTACGTGCCGCGCAACGACAGCTGGCTGCGCGGGTTCGACCTGGAGTTCAGCCGCGAGCTGGCCCGGCTCGGGCTGATCGGGCTCACCTGGCCGGCCGAATACGGCGGGCGCGGCCTGCCGAACGTCGCGCGCGCGGCGGTGACCGAGGAATTGCTGCGCGCGGGCGCGCCGGTCGCCGCGCACTGGATCGGCGACCGGCAGATCGGGCCGTCGATCCTGCGGCACGGCAGCGAGCGGCTGCGGGAGGAGATCCTGCCCGGGATCATCCGCGCCGACTACGTGTTCTGCCTCGGCATGAGCGAACCCGAGGCCGGGTCGGACCTGGCGTCGGTGCGCACGTTCGCCGCCCGCGACGGTGACGGCTGGCGGGTGCGCGGGCGCAAGATCTGGACCAGCGGCGCGCACCGGGCCACGCACGCGTACCTGCTGGCCCGGACCGAGCGAGCGGCCGACCGGCACGAGGGGCTGACCGAGTTCATCGTGGACATGGATTCCCCGGGGATCACCGTGTCGCCGATCCCCGACCTGACCGGGGAGCACCACTTCAACGAGGTGGTCTTCGACGACGTGCCGGTACCCGGGCACCGGGTGCTCGGGCAGGCGGGCCAGGGCTGGCGCCAGGTGGTGGAGCAGCTGTCGTTCGAACGCGGCGGGCCGGAGCGGTTCCTGTCCAGCTACACACTGCTGGGCGAGCTGCTCGCGTTCGCGGGAGAGGACGGCGCGCACGCGCCCGGTGAGCCGCGGGCCGGGCTGGGCGGGCTGGGCCAGCTGGCCGCGCGGCTGGCAACGCTGCGCCGGATCGCCTGGCAGGTGGCGTCCCGGCTGGACGCCGGCCAGGCGCCGGTGGTCGAGGCGGCGACGCTGAAGTACCTCGGCAACGCGTTCGAGACCGACGTGATCGAGGTGGCGCGGGGTTCGTTCGGGGCCGGCCCGGGCCGCCCGGGGTTCCGCGAGGCCCTGCTGGCCTCCCCCGGGTTCTCGCTGCGCGGCGGCGCGGCGGAGGTGATGCTGTCGGTGATGGCCCGGCAGGAGGCGGCGGCCCCCGGGGCGTCGGGTGGTGGTCTTGGCGGCCCGGGCGGGTCGCGCAGTGACCTCGAAGACCTCATCGCGGACATCGCGGCGCGGCACGCCGAGCCGCCGGCCGGCGAGCTGCCCGGATGCTGGGAGATCCTGGTCGAGCTCGGCCTGCCGCTGGTCGGCGTCGCCGAAGAGCACGGCGGTTCCGGCGGCTCGCTGGCCGACCTGGCCGTCCTGGTGCGAGCGCTGGGCCGGCACGCGATCAGCACCCCGCTGATCGAGAACGCGGTCGCGAGCTGGGTGGTGGCCGCGGCCCGCGGCGAGGTCACCCCGGCGCTGCGGACGATCTCGCTCGATCCGGCGGGTGGCGTCGGCTGGGCCCGGCACGCCGACCAGCTCGTGCTGTACCGCGGCGACGTGGCCCTGCTGGCCGGCGCCCGCGCGCCCGGCGTCGCGATCAAGCCGGGCGGCAACCTGGCGGGCGAGCCGTGGGATGCCGTACGGCTGCCCGATGCGGCGCTGACCGTGCTGGACTCGGCGCCGCCCGCCGGTGAGGTGCGCGCCCGGCTCGGGTTGCTCCGGGCGGCCGCGCTGACCGGCGCCGTGGCCGGCGCCTACGACCTCACCCGGAGCCACGTGAGCACCCGGGAGCAGTTCGGCCGGCCGCTCGTGCGCATCCCGGCCGTCGCCGCCAACCTGGCCCGGATCAAGGCCGCGCTGATCCAGTGCGAGGCCGCACTGGATCGCGCCACCGCCGCGGCTTGGGACGGCGCCGACGACGGGACGGCGGCGGTCGCGGCGGTCGCGGCGGTCGCGGCGGCGCGGGTCATCGCCGGGCGGGCGGCCACCGAGACCGCGCGCCTCGCCCACCAGCTGCATGGCGCGATCGGCGTGACCGCGGAGTACCCGCTGCACCGGTTCACCAAGCGGCTCTGGGCCTGGCGCGACGCGGACACCACCGAGCACGAGTGGTCGGTGCTGCTCGGCGAGCGCGCCGCGGCCGGCGGCGAGGCGGTGCTCTGGGACGAGCTGACCGCCTGGGCCTGAGCGGTCCCGGCAACGGACCGCCCCGGGGCGATCCGGCCCCGGGGCGGTGCGTCTACTGGCGGGCTGGGTGGTCTAGCTCGAGGCCAGCCAGGTGTTGCTGAAATCGCCGACGCTATCCATCGAGCCGGTGGAGTCCAGCTGGTCGCCGCGCTGGCTGACCATGATGATCGACGTCGGGCTCTGGGCGTCCATCGACGATCCGTTGGCCGTCGAGTCCCCGTAGTTGATCGTGGCGAAGTCGGCCAGCGGCAGGACGCCGGTCTCCGACGACGGCGCCTCGGTGATGACCTCGGCCGACGAGTTGGCCAGGCCGCTTTCCTGTATCTGCTCCTGCTGGGTCCAGCCCTGGGTGCTGTCGGTCAGCGTCAGCGTGTAGGTGCTGCTGCCGCTGTTGAACGTGACCGACGCGCTGATGCTGTCGCCGGGCTCGACCGGGTTGTTGAAGTAGACCGGGTCGGCCGGGTACATCTCGTACCAGCCGTAGTAGTCCGGCGTCCGGCCGGCGCAGTCGGAGTCGGTGCCGGTCTGCTCCACCGAGTCGCTGTTGTATCCGTCCAGGCCGACCCAGAACGCGGCGTACTTGTCGCGGCGGCCGCTGCAGGAGGCGGCCGGCTCCGTCCAGGTCGACGAGACGCTGTTGAACTGGCCGTCGGATCCGGTGACCGCGTAGCCGGACCAGTTCGTGCTCTCGGTCTGGTTCTTTACCGTGCGATCGCGCGCGGATGCGCCGCCGGGGCGTTGCATCAGGCCGCCGGGGACGAACCCGGATCTGGCTCCACCGGGCCGGACGCTGGTGGTGCCGTGATGCGAGGCGGTCGCGGCGGTCGCGGCGCCCGCGCCGCCGGCCACCGCGAATAATGACCCGGATACCAGTGCGAACGTGCCGAGAATGACGGACCAACGGCGAGACATACAGGCTCCTTCAACCCGATCGGGGGCAGGCGGCTATCCCCGGATAGGTCCGCCGGACCGCCGGTGCCTGCCAGGACAAAGTTCTCCTGATCTGCCCAGCAGTTACCGAAACATTCCCGAGATACGAAATTTATTCACCTGTGATTGGCGTCCCCGGCGACCCGGCAGAGGATCTCGCCGTGCGGGATGAGGAACCATCCGTCGTCGCTGGCCGCCCACTGCCGCCAGCCGTCGGCCAGGCGGCTGAGGTCGGACCGGGTGGCCAGCCCATGCTCCACGGCCCGGTCCCCGAACGGCGAGTCGGTCAGCCGCTCGGCCCATAGGCCGCCCCACCAGGAGCGATCGACGGGGCCGGTGTAGCACCACGAACCCGCCGACGCCTCGACGTCGGTGAAGCCGGCCGCACGGGCCCAGGACAGCATGCGCCGGCCCGCGTCCGGCTCTCCGCCGATGGCGCGGGCCACGCGGCGGTACAGGCCGAGCCACTCATCGAGTTCCGGCGCCCCGGGGAACCAGAACATGCCGCCGTAGTCGCTGTCCCGGGCGGCGACCAGGCCGCCGGGCCGGACCACGCGGCGCATCTCGGCCAGCGCGGCCACCGGGTCGGACAGATGCTGGAGCACCTGGTGGGCATGCACCACATCGAACGCGCCGTCATCGAACGCGAGCCGGTACACGTCGCCGGTCTGGAAGCTGACGTTGCGCCGGCCCTGGCGTCCGGCTTCCTGCCGGGCGACGGCCAGGACGTCCGCGGCCCGGTCGATACCGATCACCTCGCCGCCGGGCACCCGGGCCGCCAGGCCCGCGGTGATCGTGCCCGGCCCGCAGCCCACGTCCAGGACCCGTGCCGTGGCCGGCAGCCGGGGCAGCAGATACCCGGCCGAATTCTCGGCCGTCCGCCATTGATGGGACCGCAGCACGCTGTCGTGGTGCCCGTGCAGGTACACGTCGGGGGTTCGGGGCATCGGCCCATCATCCCATCCGGCCGTTGCTCCGCCGGCTCGGACGCCATCACGGTGGCGGGGTCCGCGCGGGTTACCAGGTCGTAAAGTTTCTTGACAGTCCTGTTGGTTGTTAATAACTTGAGCTCGAAGACGGAGGTCACCGGGTTCGGCGAGGCGAAGGGCAACGGCCGATGACGGGCGGGTTCACCGGCACGATCCCGTCGCCGACCCTGGGCCAGCTCGAGGCCGATGTCCGCGAGGGCAAGTTCCACGTGGTCCTCGCGGCCGGCACCGCCGACCCGCGGCTGCAGTGGATCGCCGCGCACTGCAAGCACGTCGGCCGGGGCAATGCACTGATTCACAGCTACTTCTGCCTTCCGCTCGACGCCGGTAGATGGTCCGCGCCGACGACGGGATGAGAACATGGACGGCCTGGCAACGTGCGACGTTCGACGTGAGGAGTCACCCATGGACCTCGGCCTGACCGGCAAGCGCGCGCTGATCACCGGGGGAAGCCGGGGCATCGGGTTCGCGATCGCACAGGCGCTGGCCGCCGAGGGGGTTTCGATCGGTCTTATCGCACGCGAAGCCCCCGGGCTCTCCGAGGCCGCCGGGCGGCTCGCGGAGGGGGACACGAAGGTGGTGACCGTCGCGGCCGACGTGACCGACACCGCCGCGCTGGGCAACGCCGTCGATGAGATCGCGTCCGCGCTGGGCGGCCTCGATCTCCTGGTGGCCAACGCAGGCGGCACGGTGGGCAGCGGGAACATCACCGATTCCGGCCCGGACGACTTCACCGCGACGTACGCGCTGAACGCGGGGCACGCCGCCGAGCTCATGCGGGCCGGCCTGGGGCACCTGCGCGCCGCTGGCGGCGGCGCCGTCGTGATCATCTCTTCCGTCACCGGCATGGACCCCGCGCCGCGCACCGCGTACGCCGCCGCCAAGGCCGCGGAGATCCACCTCGCGGCGACCGCCGCCCAGGAACTGGCCGCCGACGGCATCCGGGTGAACGCCGTCAGCCCCGGGTCCATCCTGTTCCCGGGCGGCGGCTGGGACTTCTTCGCCCGCAACAACCCCGACGACTACGCCCGGTGGTTGCAGAGCGACCTGCCGTTCGGCCGCCTCGGCCGCCTGGAGGAGGTCGCCGACGTGGTCACCTTCCTGTTGTCCGCCCGGGCGTCCTGGGTCACCGGCGCGAACGTTCCCGTGGCCGGCGGCCAGATCTACCCGAGCGCCCGCCGCTTCCGCTGACGCCGGTCGCGTTTTCTACGATGGGCGCGTGTGCGTAGACGACAGCCCGGCGGCCCGGCACCTCGTGCTGCACGATTTCGAGCCCGAGGTTGAGATCGCACTGGAGCCGGTGGACTCGGTCGTTGTCACCACGGTCATCGACAACCTCACCGATGTCCTCATGCCGGACCAGGGTCCGGCCAAGCGAGCCGGGCCGCGCCCGGGTGCGCCGACGCGGCCCGCGGCGTCCATGGAGAACGGCCAGGTGCCGGACGGACTGATCGCCGAACACGGATTCTCTGCGCTGGTCACGGTGACCAAGGCGGGCCGCGAGCACCGGTTCCTGTTCGACGCCGGGGCCAGCCCGGACGGCGTGATCGAGAACCTGCGCCGGCTGGACATCGACCCGGGCTCGATCGAGGCCATCGTGTGCAGCCATGGCCACTTCGATCACACCGCCGGCATCGACGGCGTGATCCGGGCGGTCGGCCGCACCAACATGCCGGTGCTGATCCACCCCGACTTCTGGCGCCGCCGGCGCATGGTGCTGCCCGGGCGCGACCCGATCGAGCTGCCCACCACCAGCCGCCGCGCCCTGACCGAGGCGGGCTTCGACATCATCGAGGAACGGCAGCCGAGCTTCCTGTTCGACGGGTCGGTGCTGATCACCGGCGAGGTCCCGCGCATCTCCGGCTACGAGCCCGGCTTCCCGCCGCAGCAGGCCTGGACCGGCGGTGGCTGGGAGCCCGACCCGCTGGTGCTCGACGACCAGGCCCTGATCATCAACGTGGCCGGCCGGGGGCTGGTGGTGATCACCGGCTGCGGCCACGCCGGGGTGGTCAACATCGCCCGCTACGCGGGGCGGCTCACCGGCGGCGAGCCGCTGTACGCGCTGCTCGGCGGGTTCCATCTCAACGGCCCGCTGTTCGAGCCGCTGATCCCGCGCGTGCTCGACGACCTGGCGGCCATGAACCCGGGGCTGCTGGTGCCCGCGCACTGCACCGGCTGGCGCGCCCAGCACGCGATGTCCGCGCGGTTCGGCGAGGCCTTCGTCCCGAACGCGGTCGGCACCAGCTTCCAGCTCTGACCCGGGTCCGGGCGCCCGACGGGCTGGCTCAGGCGCGCTCGGCCGGGAGCTGGCCCCGGGCGACCGTCCGGGCCAGGATCCCCAGGGTGGCCCGGAGCGCGCCCTCGGACAGGACCGGGAAGATCCCGGCCTCCCGCCAGACGGGGTCGATGGATGACCAGTCGTAGTACGAGGTGACCAGCGTTCCCTCGGCCGCGGGCTCCAGGGTGTAGCCGTACACGTGGCCGATCTGCGGGCGCAGCTGGCCGAGGATCGTCCACGCGATCTCGCGATCGGGCACGAACCTGGTGATGGTCACGGTCACGTCGTAGCGGCCCAGCTCCGGGTAGTCGTTGAGCGCTTCGCGGTCCATGTGCACCACGAAGCTGTCGCCCTCGGCGGTCACGGGCTCGCCCTCGGCGGACATCAGCATCCCGGAGCTGTCAATGGCCACGTGTCCCTGCGGGTCGCACAGCACCCCGAAAATGGCCGGCGCGTCCGCGGAAATCGTGCGCCGCACCTCGATCCGTTCGGTCGTCACGAGCCCATCCTGCCACCAGCCGGGGAAAGCCGAGACCGCCAGAATTGGCTAAGCGGGCGTACGATCGCGCCATGAACCCACTCTCGGGTGTGCTGGGCGAGGCCTGGCAGATGTACCGGCGGTTCGCCACCCATCTGCTAACCATCGCGTTGATCATCTATGTCGCCGCCGCCATTGTGGCGGGACTGCTGTCGCTGGCCGGCCTCTTCGGCTCGTTCCTGGCCGAGATCGTGGAACTGTTCGCCGCCTTCCTGCTGCAGGCCACCCTGGTCAAGGCGGTGCAGGACGTGCGCGACGGCCGCGCTGACCTGTCCATCGGCGAGACCTTGTCGTCCGCGACCCCGTACATCTGGTCGGTGGCCGCCGCGTCGATCCTGGCCGGCATCGCGATCACGATCGGCCTCATCCTGATCATCGTCCCGGGCCTGTGGCTGATCACGATCTGGGCGGTGATCATCCCGGTCATCGTCATCGAGCGGTCCGGGGCGCTTAGCTCCTTCGGGCGCAGCAGGCAGCTCGTCCGCGGCCATGGCTGGCACGTCTTCGGCACGCTGGTGCTGGTGTTCATCATCCTGATCGTGGTGAACATCATTCTCGGGATCATCTTCTCGGCCTTGCCGCTGGTGTGGCGCAACGGCCTGAGCACGGTCGTGTCCGGGACCCTCATCTCCCCGTACATCGCGCTGGTCGTCACGCTGATCTACTACCGGCTGGTCGGCGCCGGCTCGAACTGGCCGGGCGCGGCCGCGGACGGAACCCCGGGCGGCTACGGAACGCCCGGGGGCTACGGCGGCCCGCCACCGCCCGGCGGCCCGGGCGGCTACGGCACCCCGCCGCCCGGCGGCCCCGGTGGCTATGACACGCCGCCCGCGCCCGCGCCCCCGCCGCCCCCGCCGCCGCCAAGCTACGAGCCTCCGGCTCCGCCGGGAGGCTCCGGGGCCGGGTAGCCGGGGCGGCCCGGGCCCGAGCCGGCCGGGCCCGCCTTACCGCAGCGGGGGCGGCTGGCCCGCCGCCGCAATCTCCCCGGCCAGCCGCGACGGCCCGGTGATCACCAGCGCCCGGGCCGGCGCCGCGCTGGTCACCGCGAAGCCGTGGCAGCAGTCGCGAGGGATGAAGACGAAGCTGCCCGGGGTGGCGATCCAGCCCTCGTCGCCGCTGAAGCCGGTGAGCTCGCCGGCCAGAACGTAGAGCATCTCGTCCTCGCCCGCGTGCAGGTGCGGGGACACCACCAGGCCGGACGGGTAGTCCGACTCCATGACGCCGAGCTGGCCGCGCGTGTGCGCGCCCGATGCCTTGATCACGACGGTGGCCCCGTGGAACCCGTAGGCCGGGCCCTCCTGCGGGCCAAGCACAAACCCGGTCATCCGATCCCCCCTGCCCAAGATCCCTATGCCGAGGGTACTTCCGGGCCGCGAACTGGGCCGGGCGGGGAGGGCCGGAGGCGCGGCCGGGCGGTCAGGGGATCAGGACGGCGCGCCGGTGCGGAGGTTGCCCGCACCGCGCCCATCCGTCGGCGGCGTTTTCCAGCGGCATGGTCTCGCGATCGGTGGTGAGGCGTCCCGCGGCCGCGTGAGCCAGGATCTCGCCCAGCGCCGCGGCCTTCTGCTCGTGACTGAGCGCGTTGTTGGTGTAGCCGAGGACGGACAGGGTGCCGCCGCGCAGGGCGGCCGACCCCAGGCTGGCCGCGGGCCCGGCCGCCGATCCCAGGTTGACCAGCCGGCCCCGCGGGGCCAGCACCGGCAGCGCGGCCTCGGCGGGCCGTCCCCACACCGGGTCCAGCACCAGGTCGGCCCGCCCGGCCATGGCCTCGGCCAGCCGGGCCGTGATCGCGTCCGCGTCGTCGCCGGACAGATCGGCAACGGCGTCCGCGCCGAGCTCGGCCGCCCGCTCCCGGCCGTGCGGGTCGCGGCACGCGGCCACCACCCGGCCGGCGCCGTGCAGCCGCGCCACCTGGATCCCGACCTGCCCGACCGTTCCGCTGGCCCCGAGTATGAGCACCTGCTCCCCCGGGCGCAGCCCGCCCCGCCAGGTCAGCGCCATCAGGGCCGCGATCGCGGACAGCCCGAGGGCCGCGGCCAGGTCGTCGGACACGCCGTCGGGCAGCGGCACGATCCCGGCCTCGTCCGCGACGCACAGCTCGGCCATGGCGCCGTCGCCCGGCCGCATCCCGGCGTCGCAGCTGAACCAGGCCCGCTGCCCCGTTGGCAGCCCGGCGGCATCCTCGATGACCCCGACCCCCTGCACGCCCGGCGCGTAGGGCAGGGCGGGCGGGCCGAAGTACGAGGTCCCGGACGCGCAGAGCAGGTCGAGCGGGCTGATCGGGGCGGCCGTCACCCGGATCAGCGCCTGGTCCGCGGTGCGGCGCGGCCGCGGATGCGACCCGAACTCCGGCGCGGCGCCGTGACGGCGCAGGACCGCTGCTCGCATGGGCGGCGCGCTTCCTCCCCCGGTCAGGATGGCGCCTCCTCGGTGTAGGTGTAGGTGTAGGGGTTGTCCAGCACCCGCGTCTCCGGGATCTCCGGGTGCATGCCCTCGTCCCAGGCCTCCGGCCCGAGCACGCCGCGCAGGTACTCGACCGTCTGCTCGACCGCCTCCCGCGCCTTGGCCACGTCCACGTCGACCAGGGCGTGGTCGTACTTCACGACCTTGCCGTTGATCACGACGGTGTGCACGTCGCCGCGCTGAGCCTGGAACACCACGTGGCCGTAGGGGTGTAGCACCGGGAACATGGCCGGCGAGGCGTCGTTCTTGATCAGCACCACGTCCGCCTTCTTGCCCGGCGTGAGGCTGCCGACCTCCGTGTCCAGGCCGAGCGCCCGGGCTCCGCCCATGGTTGCCCAGTCCACCACCTGCTCGGCGCGCAGCTTGTGGTGGGTGACGGTCTCGTCCCGGTTGTGGGCCTCCAGGTGCTCGCGGGCCCGGTCCGCGCTGAGCGTGGCCCGCATGGCGGAGAACAGGTCGGCGCTCCACCAGACGCTGGTGTCCATGGACAGCGACACGTCGATGCCGTGCTCGCGGAGCTTCCAGGTGGGCGGGTAGCCCTGCCCGGCGCTCTGCTCGCTCTCGGTCGACAGCGAGACCGACCCGCCGGTCGCCGCGATCCGGTGGTAGGAGTCCGGGGACAGGCTGGCCGAGTGCACGTACACCGTGGCCGGGGTCATGAACCCGTTCTCGTACATGAGCCTGATGCCCTCGTCGCCGGTCACCTTCCATACCCCGGCGTGCGTGGTGACCGGCACGCCCAGGTCCCTGGCCACCTCGAACGCCGCCTTCTCCGGGAAGTCCGGGCCGGCCGGCGGGACGTCGAACGCGATCTGGAAGCCCAGCATGTCGCTGCCGCCGCCGCCGAAATGACGCTCAACGAACGACCGGAACTCGGGAGTGGCCGACCACTCCCACGGGGCGGCCTGGATGTTCCCGTAGGCCAGCACGAACCGGCCGGGCACCGCCTGGAGCGCGTCCACGGCCGCCTCGGCGTGCTCGGTCGTCTGCAGGTTGTGCGACCAGTCCACGGTGGTGGTCACGCCGGCGTCGATGGCCTCGATCGCGGACACCAGGTTGCCCGCGTGGATGTCCTGCGGCCGGAACGACTTGCCCCACTGCAGGTAGTTCCAGACGAAGTACTGGGTCAGCGTCCAGTCCGCGCCGTAGCCGCGCATCGCGGTCTGCCACATGTGCCGGTGCGTGTCGATCATGCCGGGCATCAGGATGCCGCCGGTGGCGTCGATCTCGACCGTGCCCTCGGGCACCTCGAGCCCGGGCCCCACCGCGGCGATGCGCTCGCCGCTGATCAGGACGTCGCCGCCGGACAGCACATGATGGGCGTCGTCCATGGTCAGCACGGTGGCGTTGCGGAACACGACCGGCCGGCCGGACGTGAGGTCGGCGGCAGTCGGGCTGGCAGTCATGGGGTTCCCCTCCACTAGCTCGCGGACAGATTTCAGCGATGCGGACGCCCGTCCGGGGCACGGCCGGAGTCAGCCTGTCCGGAAGCGTCGTCGGTTTCCCAATCGGTGTCAAGAGCGGTCGCCGTGCGGCGGCGGCCCGCCCGGCGGGGCCGGTCCGCATCGCGGTCAGGCCCCGCCGACGGTCCTCGGGCCGGCTACCTGCCGCCCAGCAAACTCAGCGCGGGCTTGCCGAACGGCAGTGGCTTGCCGCCCACCGACACGATGGCCGTGCCCAGGTACCCGTAGTACCCGAGGGCGCCGAACAGCAGGACAAACACGCCTCCCACGCGCTGCGCGCCGGTAGAGGACGCCAGCACGCCGATGGTGATGAACGTGACCCCGACGACCCCGGCCCCCAGGATCAGCGAGAACAGCAGCGGGATCCGCAGGCTGACCAGGAACAGCATGAAGATCACGATGTCCCACGCGATCAGGAACTGCCCGATCGTGTGCACGATGGCCGTCGGCGGGATGCCGTACCAGTTGTGCGTGAGCCCGAGCACCAGCGCGGCGTAGCTGATCCAGAAGCACGCGAACGCGCCGAGGACCGTGGCCACGAACGTCTGGCCGAGCGCCGCGGCCCATACGGTGGTCACCAGCAGGCCCAGGCCGGTCGCCGCGAAGACGATCGGCATGATCGTATTGCCCTGGACCGCGAGCGGCACGTAGCCGAGCAGCGAGATGCCCAGGACCGTGCTGCCGAGCGCGAAGACCAGCAGGCCGAGCGGGACCGGGTCGCCGGCCGGCGCCACGGCCGACATCTCCTCGGCGGGCGCGGGAGGCGCCTCCGGGATTCTCTCGTCGCCCAAATCTGCCTGAACCTCTGTCACCGGAGCCTCCTTATGTTGTGGCGCATCGCCAGGAAACGGGGCCATCGCGGCCAGCCGTGACCGCGATGCGGACAAAGACTCGCATAGTGAACGGGCACAGCATTTCTCGCCGCTATGCGGAAGTCAATAGCCCTGCCGTACGGCGAGAAGCTCGCTCATCGGACCGCGATCCGGGATGCGTGAATGGCTGTCCGCGATGCGGCCAGCGGCGGCCGGTCACGATACAGTCGGTGTCGGTTAGCGAGAGGAGGGCCATGGCCCGCCGTGATAGCAGCCCGGACTTCATCGAGGCCCTGGCGCGCGGACTCGACGTGCTCCGCGCCTTCGAGCCGCGCCAGCCGGTCATGTCCCTGGCCGCGGTGGCCGCCGCCGCGGGGCTGCCCCGGCCCACCGCGCGGCGGGTGCTGCTCACCCTGGAGCGCCTGGGCTACGTGCGCATCGCCGAGCGCGGCGGCTTCGAGCTGACGCCCCGCGTGCTGGACCTCGGCACCGGCTACGTGCTGTCGCGCGGTCTGTGGGAGGTGGCCCGGCCGCACATGGAACGGCTGGTCGCGCGCACCCACGAGTCGTCGTCCATCGCCCAGCTGGACGGCTCCGACATCGTGTACGTGGCCAGGGTCGCCGTCCCGAAGATCATCGCGCTGGCGGTGACCATCGGCACCAGGTTCCCGGCCATGCAGACCTCGCTGGGCAAGATCATGCTGGCGGCGCTGTCCCCCGAGGAGGCCGAGCGGGTGCTGGCCGAGCCGAGCCGGTCCGGGATCACCGCCCGCTGGCAGCCCGACGCGGCCGAGCGCGCCGCGGCCCTGCGCGAGGTGCGGGCGCGCGGCTGGTCGCTGACCGACGAGCAGCTCGCCCTGGGGATCCGCTCGGTGGCCGCTCCCCTGCGCGACGGCGACGGGCGGGTGATCGCCGCGCTGAACGTCACCGTGCACGCCGCGGAGACCCCGGTCGAGATCCTCACCGGCGAGTACCTGCCGCTGCTGCTGCAGACCGCCGGGGCGATCAGCGCCGACTGGGCCGCCTGCCAGTCCGCCCCGCAGATCACCGTGGCCCAGGCCACGTCCTGACCCGTCCTGACCCGCCCAGCCCCGGTCTGGTTGACACCGGCCGGGCCACCGCCGAGACTGCACAGCGTCGGACGAACGTCCGGCTTCCGGACAGGAGAATGCGCGTGGCCACGATCGCTGCGATCATCGCCTCCACCCACCACCCGTTCTACCTCCGGGCGAGCACGGCGACGGGCGAGGACCGGCCGCCGTTCGCCGACGCATGGGTGGCCAAGATCGAGGCGTTCCGCGAGACGCTCACCCGGGCCCGGCCCGACGTGCTGGTCATGGTCGGCAGCGACCACTTCCACCAGCTGTGGCTGGACAACATGCCGCAGTTCCTGGTCGGGAAGGCCCCGTACTACGACGCGAACTACTACAACGAGGAGCGCGAGTTCGGGCTGCCGAGGATGCAGCTGCGCGGCAACGAGGACCTGTCCGCGCACCTGCTGCGCGGCGGCATCGACGCCGGCTTCGACCTGGCGTTCAGCAACGAGCTGCGCGTCGACCACAGCATCACCTGCCCGATCATCACGCTGCGCCCGCAGGCGGACCTGCCGATCGTGCCGGTGTACACCAACATCTTCGCGCCGCCGATGCCGCAGCCGAAGCGGTTCGTCGAGCTGGGCCAGGCCATCCGCGCCCTGGTCGAGAGCTGGCCGAGCGACCAGCGGGTGGCGATCATCGGCACCGGGCACCTGTCGCTGGAGCTGGGCGGCCCGCGGCAGTTCGGGCCGCACGGCCCGGACCCGGAGTTCGACCGCAAGGCGGTGGCCTGGATCGCCTCGTCCGACCTGGACGGCGCGCTGGCCGAGGTCAGCCTGGACAGCCTGTGGCAGCCCGGCAACGCGACCCACGGGTTCATGGACTTCATGCTGATGATGGGCGTGGCCGGGAAGAACGTGAAGGCCGACTACGCCGACTCGCTCGACCTGTTCCACACCATGGAGGCCTACTTCACCTGGTACCCCGAGGGCACGTCATGAGCAAGTACCTGGTCGACAAGTTCCTGTTCACCATCGACCGTGACCCGGACCTGGTCGAGCGCTACCGCGAGGACCCGCGCGGCACCGTGGCCTGGTGGGAGGCGGAGCAGGCCAACCTGATCCTGAACTGCCACGCGGGCGAGCGCAGCACCTGGCTGGGCTTCAGCGGCCCCGAGCGCGACGCGCTGGGCAGCCACGACTACGCCACGCTGTTCGAGCTGGGCGCGCACAACTTCCTGCTGCTCACGCTGTTCATCGCGCTGTTCGAGCGAGATTACGCCGAGCCGCTGGCGTTCCAGCGCGAGTTCGCGGCCCGGCTCGGCCACTGGACCCTGCCGTACCCAGATATCTCAACCTGAACGCCCTGGCCCCCAGCGCGGCTGGCAACTCACGGCGTGACCAGCCTCTATGGTGACGGGCATGGGCTCGTGGTGGCACCGCGACGTGATGGCGGCGGGCAAGCTGCCGCTGATGCTCTGCTTCCTGGCGTTCGTCGTCACGTTCGCGCTGACCCGGACGATCACGCGCATGATCCGCGACGGCCGGGGCCCGTTCCGGAATCAGGTGACGGCAAGCGGGATACACATTCATCACTCGGTCCCCGGCATCATCCTGCTGATCATCGGAGCCTTCACGGCGGTCGGCGGCCCTGACTCGGTCGGCTGGCGCTCGTTCGCGGCACTGGCGGTCGGTATCGGCACGTCGCTGGTCCTGGACGAGTTCGCGCTGATCCTGCATCTGCAGGACGTGTACTGGAGCGGCGAGGGCCGGCTCTCGGTCGAGGCGGTAAGCCTGACGGCCGCATGTCTCGGGCTGGCTCTCATCGGGTTCAGCCCATTCGGCGTGAAGGACGTCGACGGCATCGAGCTGTCACTGCGCATCACCGCAACCGGGATCCTCGTCGCCGACGGCGTGCTCGCCGTCATCTGCGTACTGAAGGGCAAGTACCGGACGGCGCTGTTCGCGCTCTTCCTGCCGCCCGTCGGGGTGACCGGCGCTCTGCGGCTCGCCCGCCCGTCATCGATCTGGGCCCGGCATCGCTACCAGGGCCGGCGCCTGGAACGCGCCACACGCCGCGCCGCCGATTTCGACCAGCGCTGGGCCCCGCTCCAGACCGACTGGGAAAACTTCGTCGGCGGGAAACCGTCCCAGCCCAACCCGCCTGCCAGCGACGACGCCCCGGCTCAGCCCGGCCCCGGCTGACCGGCCGGTCGAGCGGACCCGGATTCGCCGGGCCAGGCCGGGTCGGCGCCGAGCGCTCCGGCCAGCCGATCGTCTCGGCCACGCCGGCCGGGATCGGGAAGGCCGGGATGTACTCGTCGAGGTGCCAGGGCGCCACGATGAGATCCCAGCCTCCGCCGTTGTGGTCAGCCACGAGACGTCTCTCCTTCTTTCCGGTGGGCGATCAGGTCGACCAGCCGTTGCAGCTCGGCGGCGCCGGCCCGCAGATGCTCGCTGAGCTGCGCCCGGGCTTGTTCCGGGCTGCCGCGCAGCGCGTCCAGCAGCTGGCGGTGGTCGTCTGCGGTGCGGCCGAGTTCACGGCTGGAGCGCTCGGCCAGCGCCAGGGCGAGGCGCTGCTCCTGCTGGAGCTGTTCGTAAAACCGGCGCAGCCGGGGGCTGCCGGCGGCCGCGACCAGGGTGGCGTGAAAGCGCCGGTCGCCGTCGAGCACGGCGGCGACGTCGCCGCGGCCGAACGCGCGCTCTATCTGCTCGACCAGGTCGGCCAGGTCCGCGTAGACCGCCGGGTCCCGGTGCCCGGTCAGGGCATCCGCCGCGGCCAGCTCCACCGCGGCGCGGGCGGCGTAGATGTCCGCGGCATCCGCCCCGGTGATGTCCGCCACGACGATGCCGCGGTTCATCTGGTAGCGGACCAGGCCCTCGCCGGCGAGGGTGCGCGCGGCCTCGCGGACGGTACTGCGAGAGACGCCGAGCTCGGCGGCGACGGCGGCTTCGCGCAGCGGCATGCCCGGCAGCAGCCGGCCGGACAAGATGGCCTCCCGGACGGCCTCGGCGGCCTGCTCGGTGGTGCTCCGCCGCTGAATGCTCGCGCCCAGACCGGTGAGCGGGCTCGCCACCGCGTCGCCTCCCCTGTTCTCTCTCTTGAACCCGGGCCTGCCACGCACTTGCCATATTGCCCGGCAATCCGGCAATCCGGCAATCTAGGAATCAAGCAAAGACGTCGCGCGATAACGGAGTGAGGCCATGTCCGTGCCCGGGCTGCGCCGCGAGGACTTCCCCGTCCTGGACCGGCTCACCTACCTCAACACCGCCTCCGCGGGCCTGGTGCCGGCCTCGGTCGTGACCGCCGCGCACGAGTTCGAGTTCGAGCTGGCCCAGGCCGGGACCACCGGCATGGACGAGGACACCGAGATCGGGATCCTGGACGACGCCCGCCGGGGCGCCGCGGCCCTGCTCGGCGCCAGCCCGGACACGATCGCGATCACGACCAGTTTCACCGAGGCCCTGAACCAGGTGGCCTGGTGGCTGCGGCCCGGCCGCGGCCAGAACGTCGTGTCCTCGGAGGTGGACTTCCCCAGCGTCACCTACCCCTGGCACCGCATCGCCGAGGACACCGGCTGCCAGGTCCGGCTGGTCGGCGTGCTGGATGACCCGGATGGTTTCGATGTGAACAAGGTCGCCGACAGCGTGGACTCCGCGACCGCGGCCATCTGCATCAGCCACGTCCAGTACCTCACCGGCCACGTGCTCGACCTCGGCGAACTCGCGGCGCTGGCGCACGACAACGGAGCGATCCTGATCGTGGACGCGACCCAGTCCGCCGGGCAGGTTCCGATCGACGTGACCGCCTCCGGCGTGGACGTCCTCATCTCCGGGTCCTACAAGTGGCTGTGCAGCACGTTCGGCGCCGCGGTCTGCTATCTCAGCCCCGGCCTGCTCGGCGAATTCCGGCCGCCGCTGGTGGGCTGGCGCAGCACCGAGCACCCCTACTCCCTGGACGCCCGGTGGCTCCCCCTGGCCGCCACCGCACGACGGATGGAGTACTCGACCATGTCCTACGCCGCGGCGGTCGCGCTCGGCCGCGCCATCGGCTACATCTCCGGCCTGTCCCTGGCCGAGGTGGCCCGGCACAACCGCGAGCTCGCCAGCCAGCTCGCCGACGGGCTAGCCGAGCGCGGCGCGCAACTGATCACCCCCCGCGACCCCGCCCGCCGGGCCGGCACGGTGACCGCCCGCTTCCCCGGCCGGGATGGCGAGGCCGTCGCCGCCGCGCTCACCGAGCGCGGCGTGATCGTCTCCCCGCGCGTCGGCTCGACCCGCTTCTCCGCCCACTTTTACAACAGCAGTGACGACGTCGGCCACGCCCTGGCCGCCCTGGACGAGGTGCTGCGATGACCCTCGCCGCGCGTGCCGGGGTCAGGACCCGGCGTTATCGGCCACCACGTTCTGCTCGGCGGACGCGGAACCCGGCGGCTGGCGGGTGGCCTGGACGGCCTGATCGACCATGCGCGCGTACACCATGGTCCCCGGGATCATCGGATGGACCTGGTCCGGCCATAGCAGGTTGAGCCGGTTCTTGATGGTGTCGTACCAGTCCGCCATAACGACCTTCGGGTGCTGGCGCGTAAAGGCCGCGTCCGTGGCATTAACCTGTTTGCTCCATCCGTCGGGCACATAGGTGTTAATGAGCACCAATTTGCGGTGCGGCCCGATAATCTGCAGCAGCTGCCGGAGCTGGCTGGTGGTGACGATGTAATTGGTGCCGAGGCCCATCACCACGACCGGCCGCAGCTTGCCATTGGCCGCGAGCCGGCGCACGATGGACAGCCCGGCCGGCATCTCGCGGTCCGGCTTGGCATCGATGTAGATGCCGGGCAGCACGTCGGCCATGGCCGGCGCGCTGGCCGACATGACCGAGTCGCCGATCGCGGTGATGTCGCGGCCTGGAACGGCCGCCTGGCTGGCGGAGAGCGCGGGCGCCCCAGGGCGCGTGGCGTGCGCCCGGGAGGCCGCGCCGACGCGGTCGCCGGCGACGATCTGCCTTTCCATTCCGGACGCCTGCGGCGGCGCGTTGAAAAGGCCGCAGCCCGCGATGCCCATACCGGCGGCGCAGGACACGGCCAGGACCGCGGCGGCTCGCGCCATCCGCTCATTGGCTCTGCTTCGGCTCATGGCAGTTTTCTCGCCCCCCCGCAGCCGGCGCAAACTCGGTGTCAGGAAATGGGCGGGACGGCACGGTTGAGCATTGGCCGCCGTTTTAGCCGGAGGCAGGCCGTTTAGGAAAGACATCCTCGAAGGGCTGGCCTGCGGCCTAATTCTGGTTCATCATGGCAAGGCAGACCTGTTCGCCAGGCAAGACTGGCGCCAGCGCGACCCGCCCGCCCGGCTGGATGAAAATTCTCCGCGGCGGCGAGCAGCAGGATGGCGGGACGCGCGTCTATTTGAACGTGGACGTGTATGACGTCGGTGCGGGACTCGCCGTGAAGCTGCCCGAGGCAGCCGGGGCGAAGTCGGCTGCCCGGGAAGACGCCGAGGAGGCCGTCGCCGCGCTCTATCAGGCCAGCGCGCTCAGCCTGATCCGGATGGCCTACGTCATGCTCGACGATCTGCAAGGTGCCGAGGACGTGGTGCAGGAGGCCTTTTACGGCCTCTACCGGCGCTGGGGTCGCCTGAAGGACGCCGATCACGCGATCTTCTACGTGCGAGCGGCGGTGCTGAACGGCTGCAGGTCGGCGCTGCGCCACCGGGCGGTCCGCCGCCGGGTGCTGGCCGGCCAGCCCGATCAGCGGCCGGCGGTGTCGGCCGAGGCGGTGGTCATCAAGGGCGAGGAACGCGAGGAAGTGATCCGTGGCCTCGGGCGGCTGCCGCACCGCCAGCGCGAGGCCCTCGTGCTGCGCTTCTACCTGGAACTTTCCGATGAGCAAATCGCGCGGGTGATGGACATCCGGCCGAGCACCGTCAGGTCCACCGTTTACCGGGCACTCGAAGCGCTCGGCCGGGACCTGAAGGAGACGTCATGACACCGCTTGAGGAGAAACTCCGCCGAGCGATACAGGCCAAGGCCAGCCAGGTGCCGCCCGAGGCGGTGCCGCCGCTGCGCCTTTCCGCACATCGCCGGCGCTCCTCTTCTCTGGCCCACGGTGGCGGTGAGAGGAGTGGAGCGCCGGCGATGCGCGGCTGGTTGGCGCCCGTGGCGTCGGCGGCGGTGGTGGCGGCACTGATCGCGGCGTCCGTGGCGGTGTCCCGCAGCCTGGACGGGCGGCAGAAGCCGCCGCCGGTCCGCCAGCACGAGCCGGTCGCGATCTCGGCCACGAACCAGGCCGCCGCCTGGGTCGCCGCTCAGGTCAGCCGGTCCGATGTCGTCTCCTGCGACCTGGCCATGTGCGGGGCGCTCGAGACCCACGGTTTCCCCACCTCCAGCCTGCTCGTGCTGGCCGGCGGCGGCTCCGCCGCAGCGCGCTCGCAGGCACTGCACTCGCAGGTGATCGTGATGACCGCGGCCGCGCGGGCCGACGTCGGTGCGCGGTTTGCCGCCCGGTACGCCCCCGCGGTCATCGCCAGCTTCGGCTCGGGCGGCGCCCAGATCGACGTCCGGATGGTGGCGCCGGACGGCGCGGCCGCCTACCGGTCGGCGCTCGCCACCGACCTGGACTCCAGGCAGATGGTCACGAGCGAACTTCTGGCCAACCCCGCGCTAACGTTCTCGGCCGGGGCCGGCCGTGAGCTGCGAGCCTGGCACGTCGACGCGCGGCTGCTGATCATCATCTCGTACCTGACCCAGCTGGACCGGGTGTCGGTGGCGGCGTTTGGCGACTCGGGTCCGGGCGCGGGCGCGACGGGGCCGCTGCGATCCGCCGAGCTGGCCATCAAGACGAACGCCGGGCGGGCGCTCGCCGCGTCCGGCCTGCACCGGGTGATCGCCGCCCTCGGTCAGCAGCAGGCGCCCTACCGGCCAACGTCCGCTGTGGTGACCCGCCTTCCCGGCGGCCGGCTCGGGCTGGAGGTGGAGTTCGCGGCGCCTTCGCCGCTCGGCATGATCAATTACAGCGGCTGACGCCCGCAGGCCGGCCACGGGGGCTCCCAGCTTCCTGGCCACCCGGC
>Ga0335074_10001297_pt1 | contig 34013 bp, 26 predicted proteins | sample Lox_Sample_23_FD_206715 | JGI IMG/M metagenome (GOLD analysis project Ga0335074, IMG submission 206715) | Soil microbial communities from Loxahatchee National Wildlife Refuge, Florida, United States - Lox_Sample_2.3 | ecosystem: Environmental > Terrestrial > Soil > Wetlands | place: USA... | reverse complement strand
CGCTTTAACCGCCGCAATAAATTCCCGCAACGCGCGAGTCGGCTCATGAGCGGCATCAAGCGCGCAATGGTATGCAACGTACGGATCGTCTCCCTGTCCGTCCGGACCCTCCCCCAAGACCCGCCCGGCGGCAAGAACGAAGAGCACTCCGCATACGCCCGCTCGCGAAAGTGCCCGAAGGATCAAGGTGGCTCCCAATCTGATGTTCGAATCTCCTTGCAAGTCGGGGCCCGATCAAGCTCCCGCCATCAGGGCTGACGCATGTCTCTAACCGAAGGAGTCGCAGGACCTAGGCGCCGTGCCTCCCGCTCAGGGCAAGCCGCCGCTGCTCAATTCTTTCACCGAAAAGTGATCGGCATGGTAACAATTAGTGAAAAAGCTAGCTTTCAACCGCTACTCGCGCGAACTTTGGCGCACTCGCGCGCTCAACTCCTGTCGGCCCTCGTGGAAACTTCCTGACTTCGCTGATCCCACCGGCAGCCCTGCCGTCCGAATCGCGATGCGCGATCTTTTACCGGCGTCAGCGGCTTATGTCGCGCATCGCTGCGCGACGTCTGAAAGTTGACTCCGCCACTTCCTGCCCGGCACCCACTTCGTCAAAATACGCTAGTACCTTATCGGAGGTGAACTAGCGGCGCCGAGTCGAGACGCGGCCAAAACTGAACGCTGGCTCACTTTCGATAAGGCCGTTTGAGGGAATTCGCTGACGTTTGTGGGGGATGCGGCCGAGTTTGGCAACCTACCGCTATGGAGCACAATAAGGGGCGACACGGAGAAGCTCCATTATCCCCTCAATAACGCGACCGCCCAGTTGACTGGCTTGCCGCATCAGCACGCACGCGTAGCGCCCCTCGCGTCAGCGAGTTCGTTCTAAAACCGGATAATGTCCGTTGAAGTGCGGCGCGATGCAATAGTAACAAAGAGTTGGCAAGGCTCGGCAACGGACTGAGGCCAAGCACAGCGTGTTAATAGCTGCGAACGCACCTGGCGCGCGGACCCCTATTACGGCAAGCGTCCAATCCAGTGAATTATCATCCCTCCCCGCGCCCCCCGTTCGGGCAAGAATGGTTTTACGTCCTCGCGGCGGTGATCCAGTTTTTGTGCTGAGGTATCTCTTTGTGCGAGCGATCATAAAAGTGGTCCAACGCAGTCGCGCCCAGTGCCGATAAAAGTGGCCGAGCAGGTATCCAAGTATCACAAATGCTGCGTAGCGGGCGAAGTGTTCAGAGAGTGCGCGATTGACTAGAAACAAAGACGAAGATGACCATGGTATGCACAGTCCAGGGGGAAGCGGGTGCGTCCTCGGGATCGGCTAGAACGCATTCGATCACGCCTAGGTATGTTCCTAGGGTATCACTTGCGTGGCCTGAATCAAAAACAACATGATCCGGAAATGTTTCTATTATATGTGTCTAATTGCCACACATTTAGCTATTTAGAATCGAATCCCGGAAAATAACTATTGACAGACAACAAACTTCGCCCTAACATTCGTTAATTATAGCCTGCTGAGTTACGCTACAGCGGGCACAAACGAGGAGCCGGACATGCTCAGAATCGTAAGGAATAGACTAGTTCGGGTTTGCCTGGTGTTGCTAACCAGGGTTGCAGCAGTATGTGCAGTTGTGATTTGGCAGGCCCCGCAAAGCACGTCAGCTTGTAATAATCAATTCCCAGTTTGGGTCGTGGGCGGATGTGTTGCGTGTGGCTGCTACTCCGTGAGTGGATACAACTGCACTCCGGCCAGCGGTTGTGGTTATAACTGTGCGGCCGGCCCGTGTTATTAGTGCTCCCGCATGGCTTTTAAGGAGGGTTCCTGGATTGCATCCACACTTGCCGCAGTTAGCCTAGCAGTAGCTGCGAGCAAGCCCCCAACGGTACAACTCGGGCCGGGAGTGTTTCGCAGTCAGGCGCAAATGATAGTGATGCCCGTTTACCCGCCGCAATCCGTTCAGGCGGGGCATTCCGGGGTAGCTGTTGCGGATATCTATGTTTCGACAAAGGGCGTCGTCGAAGAAGTGAAGTTGCTTCAGGCGCCAGACGCTGCAATCGGCTCGGAGATTATCAAAGCTGTAAGTCGCTGGACGTTTCATCCGATGAAGACGATGCCTGACAAGACACCGGTCGAGATAGAAGGCCGCCTCATGTTCATGTTTTCTCTAAGGGAGGGCACGCCGAAGGTGACCGACTTAGCTGGCGCTCATTCCGCGCAAGCCCACTAGTCACCTGCGGTTCGCCAAATGAAAAGACGAGTACTTTCGATAGCTAGTCGCCTCGCCACCGAGATTGCGATCGTAGGCGTGATTTCGGTTCTTGTGATTTTCATTCTTCAGAAGCTCCGTCAACCGGCTCCATCGCCCGGGGTTGTGTCAATGCAGGGTGAGCCGGTTGCGATCGGGTCACCAATTGCCATTAAATCGGTCGAGTTCGGCGGTCGACCACTAACTCTTCTACTCGTCTCTTCGCCTTACTGCCACTTCTGTGTTGAGAGCAAGAACTTTCACAAACGCTTGATTGCAGAGGCGCAGAGCCACCACGTTCCGTTCTATGTTTCGGTTCCCGAGATCTCCTCCTCGGCAACGTATGTCAAAGACTTCAGGCTAAGGTCAGGGCAGCTAAAGGGGTGGCGTGATTTGTCCGGCAGCGTGCAGGGGACGCCAACGCTGGTTGGAATCGATTCGTCTGGCCATGTAGCGCGGTTGTGGGTCGGCGAATTGCAGCCTGCGGGAGAAAACGATGTGCTGGAAGTGGTTCGTTCCGGAGATCTATCACAGGCCGTATCGACTGCTGTGCAGCGAGATGTGCGAGAGTTTTCCCCGGAGACCGTCAATCGACTCAGAGGAACTCAGAAGCTTGATATCATTGACGTCCGCGAACGGTCCGAAGTTCGCCACCTTTCGCCTGGCGTGGCAAACATACCTCTTCAGGAGGTCCCATACCGGATTGCGTACGATATTGCTCCGGATGTGTTGCACGTAATCGATTGCCGCACGCTACCGCTTGACGTATGCGGGCAGGCTGTTCAGGTTTTCAGGCAGGAAGGGCTTCGAGTTGCAACGATGGGAAAGGGCACATATCAGGCGTCATGGTGCAGGGCTACGCTCCTCGACCAGAGACAGGCGGTTCGCAACTAACGCAGGCTGTATTTGGGTGAGACCTGTCGGTAGATGATCAAGCATGATGTGCAAGTGGTCGAGCAAACGAAGGTACCGCGCAGTTCGTCTCCTCGCAAGCCTAGTAACTTGCGGCACCGCATGCGTGATGTACCAACCCAAGGAGGCCCATGCCGCCAATGGGCAGGGCGCACATATCTCAGGCAAGGTGACTGAGGGCAGCACGGGCGGTCCAATCCAAGGCGCACGCATAACTGTGAGCGATTGGGTTGGGGTCCCGGGAAAGCCATCCAATTATCCTTCCGCAGAAACGCAGCTTGACGGTGCCTTCGCTCTACCTGAAGTGCCTCCGGGGGAGTACCGGGTTTCTGCCGAGAGAGACGGATATGTGAACAGAAGCCGAAAGATTGCAGTTTCGGCGGGGGACGACGTATCGGCGAACTTTTCGCTCAGCAAATTCGCCAGCATCAGTGGCCGGGTGGTGGATGGGGATGGCCACGGCGTTGCGGGCGTTCGCCTCGGCGCCTGGACGCTTGGCTATCGATTCGGACATCCCACATGGTACCCGAGGGGATTCGTCGAAACAGAGAAAACCGGCAAATATCGCTTCGACAGCCTGGCACACGGTGTGTACTTCGTCGGCACAGAGCTTCCGATCTTGAAACCGGAAGTGGGCAGCCCTCCGCCAATTGAAAAACGCCCTGCGGTCTATGCAAAGAGCTACTACCCAAGCGGGGACTCGACTGCGCAGGCACTTGGGATCTACCTGAACGAGGAGCAGGCCATTACAGATATCGACATTCGATTGCGAAAAACGAACGGCTACTGCGTATCCGCTTCACTATCGGATTCCGCACCGAGAGGGCAAGGGTTGATTGTAGCGCTTCTGCGGGCTGGAACGCCGAGTGAGTCCATGGTGGGAACGGGCAATATCGGGTCTGGCGGCCGGTTCTACTTCTGCGGGGCGCCGTCGGGCGATTACACCCTGTTCGCTATGACGCCGACAGCGCAAGGAGCAGCGAGTTGGGTAGCATCCGAGCATGTCACAGTCGACAAGCGAGATGTCAACGCGGGAGTCTTGGCTCTCGAACAAGCGCGAGAGCTCAAAGGAGAAGTAGTGGTCGACAAAGGACAGCTTATGAACCAACAGCGTCCATCGGTGAGCTTGCAGCTGGAACCCGTGGACCGGTGGCCGCTGGCCAACGAGGACATTTACACGAAGTCGGAACCGTCAGGCGCGTTTACTTTCCACCGCCTCTACTCGGGTGAGTATTGGGTGGACGTGACCAGCATTTCGCCGGGATACTATGTCAGCCAGATGTCTTCAGGGACGCGCGACGGTTTGCGAGGGCCGATCCAGGTCGGCGAAGGCGATCTGGTAATTACGGTGAGGTCTGATGGCGCGTCATTATCCGGCACTGTGAAACCGGAACAAGGAGCTGAACTCCCCATGTCTGTGGTTGTGGTTCTCGCCGCGCACTCGCCGGCGGAGCGCGCGTATATCTACGCGACGAGAATCGATCAGTCAGGCCGGTTCTCGTTCCACAATGTCCCTCCGGGGAAATTCGACTTAGTTGCCGTGTCCGGTTTGAGCCCTGAAGACGAGGGGAACCCCTCGGTTATCGGCCGCCTTTCATCCCAGGCGAAGGAATTGGATCTGGCACCGCGTTCCAGTCAGAGCGTCGAGCTACATGCGGTCCAGGCTCCGTGACGTGGCGACCGGTCAGGGACGAGAGCCCGCAATCACACGCGTGATTTAACGCGCGAGCGTTCGAAGCGAAGCATGCCGATGGAAGCTATAAATCACGCGGCTATATTTACGAGTTCTTTACCGCAAAAGCTTCTAGCTGACCGGAAGACAGACAGAGCGAGCGGAATCTGGGAACACATCAAACAGGCGGTGAGCCAGGCCGCCCACCGCAATAAGATCGGCCCCGAAACGCCGGCCGTTCGCGGGTCGGTCGCTGCAGCCGAGACATTGACTTCACTCGCCCTGACGGAAATTCCCGCTAAGAAGTGGACGATATTCATAGGTCCGTCAGGGCCAAAGATCCGCCCGGGTCCGGATTTGAACGGGAATTTGACTGTGTCAGGCACTCCGACTCTTGCATCAGAGCTTCTGCCGGACATCGATATCTGGTTTGACCCGGGGGGCGTTACCCCCATCTCATCGCTCTTTCGGCAGTGGTTTGGGCAATCGGCGTACCCGATCGTGGCTATGCAGCACACAATGAGCCTGCATAGTCTGCTTTCCGATTACTTTCTTCCGATCATCAGCTCGGCGACTTATCCGTGGGATTCTCTCGTTTGCTCCACTCAGTGTAGCGCCAAAGCGGTTTCGAAGCTGATTGAGAATACCCGCGAGACATGCAGGAGGTGGGCCCAAAACCCATCGGGGTTTGCCGGAAGGATCGACGTCATTCCGCTTCCTATTGACACCGACTATTTCTCGCCTGGCGACAAGGACGCGAGTCGAAGTCTCCTCGGGCTCGACCGCAAGGCGTTCATTATCCTTTACATGGGATCCCTAGCCGCGACAAAAGCAGACTTAGCGCCATTCCTCATCGCGTTCAAACATCTCTTCGCGGAATCCCGTACATCAAAGCCGATGTGGGTCATTGCGGGGCCATCCGATCCGCGGTATCTTGCGCATCTAAAGCAAGAGATTAGACAGATGGAATTAGTTGAGAGCATCGTTTTTCGGGACTATGTCACCGTAAGCGAGAAGCTACACCTTTACCGGGCTGCAGATGTATTCTTCTCACCGAGCGACACTATACAGGAGAGTTTCGGACTGGCTCCGGTTGAGGCGATGTCATGCGGTCTTCCGCAGGTGGTTAGCGATTGGAATGGATACCGTGAGACGGTGATTGACGGTACGACCGGATTTCGTATCAGAACGCTCTGGTCAGCCTGTGATTCCGAGCTTCGAACATCGGGATTTTGTCTCGGTTCCGACCACGATCACATCGCTCTTGGTCAGTCGGTAGCTATCGACCTAGGGCAGTGGGCTCGAGCGATGCGAGAGTTACTTGGAAGTTCCGATCTTCGAAATGAGATGAGCTTCAGTTCACGGAGGTCAGCGGTGACGCGGTTCAGCGGCCGTGTCATTGCCGATCGACATTGTTCGTTGTGGTCGGAGCTGATTTCAATGTATAAGAGTGCGCAACCTGCCGTAGTTCCGGACCGCCGGACCTTGCACACTGCCCATTATTCCGAGTGCTTCTCGCACTATGCGAGCAAACTGCTGGACGGCTCCGACCGAGTCAGGGCGAATCCAAACGTGGGCTGGCCTGACCGTTATCTGCAGGACGCGTCGGCTTTTGTCAACCAGCATTCCGACCTGATTGATTTGGAGATATGCAAACAGATTTTTAATAAATCCGCGGGGTTCGGTTGCGAGATAGCTGACCTTTATCCGTCGCATCCAACCTTTTTCGAACAGTCGCGCTATTTGAGACATGTTCTGTGGCTCATCAAGCAAGGTTTGCTCGAAGTGCTCCCGGAGTGATCGCCGCGATCCGCGCCGGGCGGGGCGCCGCGTTTCGATATACGATTTGCAAACACGCGTCCGGTGGCGAAAAAGGCGCGTGTGAGTTTTCGGTCAAGGTGCGTGACGCCGGAAGAGGTTTACTGGCAAGGTCTAGCGGGAGGAAGCCCGCGCCATGCCCAGTGAATCCGTTATGCCTGAGGATTGATGCCCATGCAAGGCAGTTTGAGCGTGGAACGCATGTGACAATCCACAATCAGCAACTCAAAACTAGCCAGGTGCTTCTGAAAACGCAGCAAGCGCTTTTCATCACGGGCTTCCATGAGTTCGTGCACGCGCGAGGCCGCGGTAGTGGAGCGCACGCGATAACCTTTCTGACAAGCGGCCAGTCCGATGGCCAGCGCAATGTGCGTTTTTTCCAGTACCCGAGTTTCCCAACGCCAGCACGCACTCGCGCCTATCGATGAACTCGCCGCGCGCCAGTTCCAGAACCAGCAACTTATTTAAGGAGGGAATCGCTAGAAAATCGAAGCTGTCCAGGCTCTTGACCACAGGGAAACGCGCTTGCTTGATGCGGCGCTCGGTGACTCGGCGTTCCCGATCCAGCAACTCCAGCTCGGTCAGACGGAACAGGTAGCGCGGATAATCGACCGCTTCCTCAGCACACTGCTGAGCGACTTTGTCATACTCGCGCAGAAGATTGGTTTTGACGAATCGATTCTAACGAACCGGCCGCCACCGCCGCCTCTAACCTTCAACTAAACCGGGGACACCCTCTCGGCCGGTCTTCTGTCTGAAAAGCAGGTGATCGGGTCGAACGTCCACATGAGTGAAGATATTGAAATTCAGAGATGTAGTCGAAATCGTAGTAGGCAGAAGCCTCCGCGTTCCTCATGCTTCCACACAGAACCGCACGGGAGCCCGGTATCCGTGCAGAACTGGGCATTGGGAAAACCAGCTTGTTGAACCGTGAGGATTAGATAGCTACAATTTTGACCACGCCTGCGGAGGAGGAAGGGAAGCGCTGGTCGCAAGCATCAGAAAGTAAGCGCCTTACCGTCAGTTCGGAATCTCGCGATCACCTGCCCTTGCATCTGGAGATCGGCCATTCCAATGCGCGCTGCGGTCATTGGAATTGCTCAAAAGACCGTTCCCTCTCCGAGAAACTAGAGCCGGCAGTTTGGACAGAGGCAAACCTGATATTTGGGTCGAGTTTTCGTGCGCGAACTGCGCGGCTGGCAAATGCGCAGAAGCCCATCCGATGCAGCGGGCGAGCATGGAGCCCACGGCATCCACGCGCGAAGCAGCTTGCCCCAGCGCCTGACAGGCGATCGGAGCTCAGCAACGAAACGGACTCAGCAACTTGCAACGTGTCATCTTGCGAGGAGCAAGATGACACGTCTTGATTGAGCAACCGGCTCCCATTGTCCGAAGGAACGTTACGGTAACCCGGAGAGAACCCACACGTCGTTCACCAAGCCCGAGGGTGTGCCCCCGCCAAAGATGACCATGCTGGCGAAACCCGCGTCATAAGCAACGGCCGGGTCTGCAACAGATCCCCCTCGGGGCGGCGGCAAGTTGCCCGTGGGATGCAATTCCGACCAGGTCGGCGTTCCGTTTAGACCGTTGGCGTTGCTCAGCGCCCACGCCTCGTTTACTAGGCCGGACGTGGTATCACCGCCAAACACGATCATCTTGTTGGAGATGGCATTATACACCGCCTGTGAACCAAATCTAGGTGATGGAGGCGTCCCCGAAGGACTCAACTCGAACCATTGAGACGAACCCCCTAGCCCATTCGCGTGCGTCAAAACCCAGGTGCCGTTAGAACCCGGCACGGAACAACAATTCCAGCCACCGAAAACTGTCATTCGATTGGAAGCAGGATCGTAAGTTGCCGCTCGAAGGCCGGTCGCCGAGGGCGGTTCACCCGATGACGTGATCTGAATCCATGCGGGTTCGCCACCCAACCCGTTTGCATGTGTTAATACCCACACGTCGTTAAGATTTCCGTCCGGGCCAAAACCGCCCGCTATAATCATGCGGTTGTTCACGGGATCATAAACGGCGGTGTGGTCCGATCGAGCCGGGGGCAGGCCACCTGCCGGAGATAGCTGAACCCACGTCGGCGTCCCATGGGCGCCCGTGGCGTCCTCCAGCAACCATGTGTCGTTGTACTTATCGACTGCGCATCCGACAGGGTCACCCCCGAAGACAATCATTCGGTCGGTGTTTGCGTCGTAAACTGCCGTTTGGGCGCGCCGACCTGGTGGAAGAGTACCCACCGGCGAGACTTTCAGCCACCGTGGTGTCCCACCCAGACCATCTGCATTGAACAGAAACCATGTATCATTCAGGCTCTCAGAAAACGTGCAGCCCGTGTCATTGCCTCCAAAGACAATCAGCTTGTTGCTTCCGGCATCATAGACCGCGCTTGAGTCGGTCCGTGCGTCTGGACCTGTGCCTGTCGGCGACAGCTTGGTCCATTTCTGCGCATTTGATATCTGAGCAATTGCAAACGTCAGGCAAAGGATTGACGAGAGCCGTCGCGAGTTGCTCCACCATTTTGTCCGCCGAAGGTGCTCATCTTCGACATTCCTCCGTATCGTTGACATGGCCCTGAGCTGATTTCGGAGCATGTGCGCTTTAGTCATATCTGAATTCCAAATTTCCATTCGTTCCCACCTTTCGTGTATTTGCTCGCTGTTTAAGCCGAAAACGCTCGATGAGTCGTTCTCGATAGTTAGCGTAAGCACGAAACGGCTAAGGGACAAGTGGAATCAGGTTCGTTACGACGTTACAAACCTCCGAAGCATGGCGTTTTGCTGGCGGCGAACTACGGCTGGCGCTTCGCTTTTGAACCTCGATCTAGTATGGTCGCGGATGCGCGCAGACTTGGTGATGTTTTCACCGTATGTAACGGTTGTGAACCGCTTGTAAACAGGACAGATATCGAATCACATGCTTCCCCGCGCGCCGCTCGCAGACCGGGACCGTTGAACGCGGCGTTCCGGTTGACATCATCACAGGCGCGGTCAGCGAAGTCATGCGCAAGAACCTCGTGGCACAACTTTGCCTCAGACGATCGCAGCCCCTCCGGATCCGTCCCCAGCGGAGGGAATAGCCTGATAGTGATCAGAAAGCGTTCATCACGTATGAATTCCTGAATTCCCTCCAGTATTGTCAGAGGAATCGGTCTAATCACACAAATTCCGCAGACTTGAGAGCTGGATCAGCAATCCGCGAACAAATCGGATGATTCGCGGTCAGCGCGCAGGAGTTAGAACTGGCGATTAATCGGTTTCTCTGTTCATACGAACTCCTCTTTGTACTCCATCCTGGTCGTTGGTGAAGCGAATCGGCAGTGATGAAGAAACGGGCCAAGGAGTAACCGGGTCCGAAGCCTATTGAGACGGTGTCCGGGCAGGCCGCGGCTTACCTATCCATTGCTTTCCGTTTGCCCGAAAGATCTTGATGATGCGACAGGCGCGCCGTATGCCGCACCACCTATGTCCTGTCTTGAACGGCGCGCATCGGGAATAACAAAGGAAGGAAGGCGCGGAAGCCCCGCCCCCGTATTGCCCTCCTGCCCCTCACAACGACAGCAAATGAGTCATCGACTCTTGCGATACCGCCGCCTGAATAGCCCACCAGCGAGAATGAGCGGTAAGCCAGTGAGCGCCATGGCCCACGTCGCCGGCTCGGGCGCCGAGTTACCAGTGATGTCCACGTAGGAGTAATCGGTGTAGGATCCCACACCCTGCCACGTGATGCCGCCCAAGAGTAATTCGTTGTAGTTAGTGGGATCCACGATAGCTGTTGAGAAGGCCGTCTGATAATCATCACCATCGTAGCTATACTCGATTGTGAGGGTGCCGCCATCCCTGATGATTCTGTACCAGTAGGTGCCGGATCCAATATCGTTCGGCGGTGGAGTTCCCGCATCTGTGGGGTTAATCAAGTTGCTGTTGCTCACGGCTCCATAGGACGCGGCAAGATAGTTGGACGGAGCACAACCGCTGCATGCGTCTACATCGCGCTCGATTACCGCATAGTTCGTCCCGGCGTAGTTGGGACCGCCGGAGCCGCCGGTCGTTACTCCGGGGGCGAACTTCACCACCACCTCCGGCCCTTGTGCCCCGGAAGATCCTCCGAATGAATTGAGATACTGAAGATTGTACGTGGCTTCCGTCTGGATTTCCCAATTTGTTCCGGCAAAAGGAAAGGCGAGCGTCAGAGCTGGCGAAATCCAGCCAGTCGTTGACGCTTGCGGTCCGTCGTTGAAATAACGCAACTCGCCATCGCCTACCGAATAGCCGCCCTGTCCGGGCAGCGTAATCCAGGCCGAATTAAGAGTTGTCTCCGTGAAGTTATCGTTGAAAATTGTTTCTGCCACGGCCGAACTTGTGCCCGATCCAGCGATGAATGTTAAGGCTAATAGCGGCGCGATGATCCCACAATGGAGATTTCGCGTGCTCCCAGTAAAGACTGCAGACACGGTCGCGACTTCCTTGTGCGGTGTGTGCATTTTACTCATACTCGAATTTGAAGTTTCCATTTCGTTCCCACCTTTCGTGTATTTGCTCGCTGTTTAAGCCGAAAACGCTCGATGAGTCGTTCTCGATAGTCAGCGTAAGCACGAAACGGCTAAGGGACAAGTGGAATCGGGTTCGTTACGGCGTTACAAACCTGCCGAACCATCGATCGCGCTGGCCACTTGAACTGGGGCAGTAGCTTCGTTTTTGAAGCTCGCGCCAGTATGGTCTGGAATACGCGGGCCATTTGGCGATTTTTCGCCGTATGTAACGGTGGTGAAGCGCCCGTAACCACGGGAGATGCGGTGTTCCCGACCGTCCCTGCATCGAAATAGGTATCGAGGAGCGCTAGTGTATACTCTGTAGTCATTCGCACGGAAGGAACCGACGGGAATAGATGTCGACCCACATTCTGAATGCACAGAACGCCAAGGTGGCCATCGAAGCCGATCAGATTCGGGATCAGCTGGCGAGAATGCTACAAGATGAGATCTTTGCGCGATCCGACTTGCTCAGCCGCTTTCTCGAGGTCGTGGTTGGCGAGGCTCTGGCTGGGAACACCCCGAAAGCGAGCTTCTTATTAGAAGAGGTCTTTAAGAGCCGGGAGCGGAGCGGGACCAGCCGGAAGAGTTCGGGGGAAAAAACCGATGACGAAACAAAGGTTCGTGTTGAGGCCGGTCGGCTTCGGCAGAAGCTGCTCCAGTATTACTCCGGTCCTGGAGCGAACGATCCGATTCTGATCGAGATTCCGAGGGGCGGGTATTCTCCCGTTTTTCAGCTCCGAAGTCCGCAAGTTGCGCCGGAGAAGCTCAAGCCGGTCCCCACTGTCGATCAGCGCGACCGTTCGCGCATGCTCCAGCGCGTTCGCCTGGACTGGATCGAAGGCCTGAAACGGTCTCTATATCAGATTGCACGGCTCGAACTGCGCCTCGAAACAGCCGAAGATGCTGTCGCGCGAAATCTCCTGGTGCAGGTTCCGCAGCAATCGCCGGTGCCCATCCCCGCCGGCCGTACGATCGGCAGAGTTTTCGACGACCTCGGGCAGGCGCTGCTGATTTTAGGCGCGCCCGGCTCCGGAAAAACCACGCTGCTGCTCGAGCTTGCACAGGAACTCCTGGACAGGGCCGAGCAGGATGACGGTCAGCCGATTCCCGTAGTATTCAACCTGTCGTCCTGGGCCGTGCGGCGCGAGCCGCTCGAGCGTTGGCTGATAGCGGAATTGAACGAGCGCAGCGGTGTGCCGAAGAAACGCGCCAAGCAATGGGTCGAATCCGACCAGATTGCTCCTTTGTTGGACGGTCTGGATGAAGTTGCTGCCGAGCATCGCGAAGCCTGCGTGCTAGCAATTAATCAATTCCGGCAGGAGCGTGGGTTTTTGCCTATCGCCATCTGCAGCCGCATGGGCGATTATGAACAACTGAGCACAAAGCTCCGCCTGCAGAACGCGGTCTTGATTCAGAGCCTCACACGGGCGCAAGTCGAGATGTGTCTTCTGCGCGCGGGCGATTCGTTGAAAGGATTGTGTGCTGCCCTCGAATACGACCCAGCTTTATGGGAATTGCTCGAAACGCCACTGATGTTGTGGATCGCGATGCTCGCGTATCGAGATGCCCCGGCGGTGTTTTCCGCCGAAGAAACATTCGAGCAGCGGCGTACGCAGCTACTCGCCCATTTTGTCGACGCCATGTTTGAACGGCGAGCAGCGGACGCTCGTTACAGCAGAAGACAAACCATGCATTGGCTCTCATCCCTAGCGCGTGCCATGGTGAGGCTGAAGCAAAGCGTTTTCTATCTGGAAAGTCTGAACGCTGACTGGTTGCCGCGGGAACGAAATCCTCTCTTTCGTCTCGCGATACCCCCACTCACCGCAGTCGCCGCGCCGATCATCCCATTTGCATGCTACTGTTTTTTTCTTGTTGGAGTGTACATCGTCGGCGATGTTTTGAAAGCCGGCCCGCACCCGCCATTTTGGGTCCCCATGAGCTTGGGTTTAATTGTCTTGACGGTTTCGGCCGTCGGCTTAGGCATTTACCTCTTCTTTTTCTCTAGGAATCTTGCGCCTGTAGAGCGGGTTCGCTGGCGGCCTGTTAAGCTGCGTTCCGTATTCATTTCCTGGATAGTGGTTCTATGTACGGTTCTGCTATTTCTGTTCAGCTTCATCATATATGCAGAGTTCTATTTGCTGGGCGAGTTCGACGCACCAGCCACTGGTTTTTGGTCGACTTTGAGGCAGAACGTTGACCTGCCGGTCGATGCTCCTCCGTTCCTGTTTGCGGCGGTTGCTCTCACGTTTTTAATCAAAGGCCTGAAGATTGAGCAGCCGACCGGCGCGCGCCCGAATGAGGGGACGCGTAGTTCGGCGAGAAATGCCCTGCGGTTCGGTTTATTGAGTGGTATCGCGGTCGCTCTGTCCGTCATCGCGATCCCGACCTTCGGCACCGACCCAGTCCCGTCGAGATACCCTCTGGGGGACGCATTATCGAACGCGATTGCGGGGGCCCTAATAGGTCTTTTCGTAGGATTCGTTGTCGGTCTGTTGAAGGGTGGTGCATTTGCCCTTAGAAATCTCTTCACCCGGCTTGCACTCTGGGCTTCCGGCGCGGCTCCGCTCCGCTATGTACGTCTCTTAGACTTTGCCACCGACCGTCTGTTCCTGCAGCGTGTTGGGGGAGGCTACACTTTTATCCATCGCATGGTCCTGGAATATTTCGCCTCATTACCGGAATCGGATAAAGCCGCCTCGTAATGCGAAGCCTAATCGCCCTGCTGGCGCTCGGCATCGCGGCCCGAGCACAGGTTTCAACGGGCACGATGACCGGGATCGTTTCCGATGTGTCGGGTGGCCTTATTCCGAAAGCCGCAATACGTGTCGTTAATATAGATACCGGCGTCGTTCGCGAGCTGACCACTGACTCGGCGGGTCTCTATACAGCATCGGGCCTGCTCCCTGGAAATTACGAAGTGGCTGCCAGCTTTCCCGCGCTGCAGACCCGCGTCGAAACCGGTCTTATCCTTTCCATTGGAAAGACATTGACGGTTAATTTCAACCTGCCTCCCGCGCGTCGCTCGCAGACCGTAAGCGTTGAAGCCGGCGCTCAAGTCGATATCACGACATCCAGCATGAGCGATGTTATCGACAAACAACTCGTCGCGCAACTTCCGCTCAATGGTCGCGATTTTACGAACCTGATCGGCTTGGCGGCCGGCGCGCAGCCGGCTCCCGAGCCGCTGCTCGGCAATGGTGAAGACGCGTTCGATATCAACGGAGGGCGGCAGGATGGAAATTCGTTCCTGATCGACGGCATCGATATCGTGCCGCCCGGGCCGGGAGGAATCGACCTGGAGCCGAATCTGGAGGCGATCGCCGAGTTTCAGGTATTGACTTCGAACTTCAGCGCGGAATACGGCCGGTCACTGGGCGGCATCATCAACGTCCATATCAAGAGCGGCGAGAACGCGTTCCATGGCAGTCTGTTCGAATTTTTCCGCAACGACGCGCTGGATGCCATCCCGCTCTTTGCACTCGACAAATCGCCTTATCGCTTCAATCAGTTCGGCGGATCTATGGGCGGTCCGATTCTCAAAAATAAGTTCTTCTTCTTCGGCGACTACCAAGGTGAACGCATTCGCAGCGACACGACCGTACGGACTGTCGTGCCCCTGCCCCAGGAAGCGAAGCCAGTCAACGGTTATTACGAGTTTCCCAACAATCCGATTCCGGCAAGCATCGCGGATCCGACCACGGCCCTGATGCTTTCACTACTGCCCGCCCCTAACTGCATCAACAATGTCGGCCTCTGCGGCGCCGGAAATTTCATCGCTCAGCAGGCCAGTCCAAAAAATCAGAACTCAGGCGATGACCGATTCGATTACAACGCGACCGATAATGATCGCATCTCCTTTCTGACACTGGCCGTCAACTCTTCAACTTTCAGCCCGTCCATTTTTGGTCCGAGACTCGGCAGCAATCTCATCTCAACCTCGAATGTAGAGCGTGACCGCATTTACTCGCTCAACTATACGCATGTGTTCAATGCATCGTCGGTAAATGAGTTTCTATACGCGTACACCCTCGATCGTTCAGATTCCCCTCCAACGGAAGGCATGCAGTACGAGCCAAGTATCGCCGGACTCGGGTATCTGAACCTATCTCCATCGGATCCGTTCACTACGGGTTTTCCAGCCATCGAGAATCTGGATACAGGCACTTTTTTCGGCAGCGGACTGGGTGGACCGAGTAGAGACCATTTCAATACCCCGCAGCTGGCCGACAACTTTAGCTGGATCGCCGGACGGCATTCCTTCAAAACGGGTGTCGCCGCCCGTTTTCGCGAGGACAACAGTCTGTCGTCGTTTGCGCCTCGCGGAGGGTATCTTTTCGCGGATGGCTTCCCCACCGACGATGCATTTGCCAACATCGTCTTGGGCATTCCAGTCATGGCCGAGAGGAGCCTGGTTCCGTTGGAATCGGGAAATCGCGTCCATGAATATGCCGCCTATCTCCAAGACTATTTCAAGAAGAGCCCGCGGCTGACCTTGAACCTGGGCGTTCGCTGGGATCTCTTCGAACCGGCGTATGAAGCGCATAACCGATTAGCAAACTTTGATCCGACCACGCTGATGATGATCTTCCCCTGCAATGGAAATTCGCGGAGCACGCTCGACACCGACTATCTGAATTTCGCACCGCGCGTGGGCTTCGCCTATCAACTTACTAGCGACGCCAAGACTTCAATCCGCGGCGGATACGGCATCTCCTACTTGCCGTTGCAATTCCAAGGTATCGGCACGCCGACCGAAGTAAACACGCCTTTCGCGTTCAGCTATCAAGTGCAGGCCAGCGCTAATCCTCCTATAATTCCTCCGGGCGTATCAACCGGAATACCTGTCGTCTTTCCCGCCAACCCAGCCAGCATTCCCTCTCAGGCCAACATCACCTACTATCCGAAGTACCAGCCCACACCCTACGCTCAGCAGTGGAATCTCGATTTGCAACGCGCGCTGCCGGGGAACCTGCTGGCCGACATTGCTTACGTCGGAAGTGCTGGCATTCACCTCAGCGGAGATATCAATATCAACCAGTGGCCGCCGAATACCAGCGTCGACGCCTCCCCGGTTTCGCCGAACATCGGAATTATCCAAGCCATCCTCAATGAGGAACAATCGAACTATCATTCGTTGCAAGTGAAACTGAATCGCCGGTTTGCGAACGCGTTCGCCTTGCAGGCCTCTTACAACTGGTCACGGTCTATCGACGACTCCTCGGCATTGATTCAGGAGAATTTGAACTCCACGTTTCCGCAGAACTCGTTCAATTTGCATGCCGAGCGCGGCCCTTCGGATTTCAACGCGACACATCGATTTGTTGCCGGGTTCCTGTATGTATTGCCGTTCGGAACGCAAGTTTTGAATCACGGTTTCAGGGCGCTAAACGCCGTCACACGCGGATGGCAGCTCAACGGCATCGTTACCGCCCAGAGCGGGCAACCGTTCACGCCCCTCTTCGCCGATGGCGATAGCGCAATCGGCGCCGGCCCATCCGGACCGGAATCGAACGTTCGTGCGAACATCGTGGGAGACCCGAACCGGCCCGGGCAGGTACCTGCCGATCCCGGGTGTCCGGCGCCGGCGCAGATCCGCACGGCCGCCGCCTGGTTTAACCCTTGCGCGTTTGTTGCGCCCGTCGACTCGTTTGGAAATGCCGGAAGAAACAGCCTCGCCGGCCCCAAGTTCGTCAATACGGACCTGTCGCTTTTCCGGGCGATTCACCTAACCGAGCGCTGGACTGTGGAGGCTCGCGGTGAAGTGTTCAACGCCTTGAACCACCCGAATTTGGGTTTTCCGAATAATATGCTTGGATCGAGCTCGGGCGGACAGAACTTCGGACAGGTACTGACAATCGTGGGAAATCCCAGGCAAATTCAATTCGCACTGAAGTTACTTTTTTAATTCCATAACTCAGGCCATCTTGTGTCGAAACAGGGCGCGTTTCGGGTGGAGATCTACCGGCGCAAAATGATTGCGATTTCGAAGTGTAGTCAAAATCGTAGTGGGCGAAAGCCTCCTCGTCCCTCACCCTCCCTCAAAGAACAACACGCGCGCCCGCATCCGCTTGGCACGTAGCACATGATTCGAAGGTACTTACTCGTAACGAGTATTAGCTGCCTTGGGCACAGTGGATCGCATCTTTGTTTTCAGCTACTTAGAATAGATCACCTGTCGTTCGACAGGTGATCTCTTTTGAACACCTTGTGGGACGGCCTTCTGAACCATTGCCTGATTGAATCGTGAGGAAACTTTAGCTACATTCCTCGCTAAATCGAGCGCCGATGAGTCCTGCGCCTCTGTGTGCTTCCCTCTGCCCATTCCAGTTCCCCTTTCTTTCGTCCTAAATCGTACTTCGTTTCGGACAGTTTTCAGGGGTCACGTCACGTGGATGAGGGTTTCCGACAAGACCGCCCGCAAGCAAAACAGGAGAGTTGTCGGTGAAAAAAACGTGGCGAGAATCGATTTGAAAGTTAATGTATGATCGTCTAGTGAGAGAACTGGCATCATGGGGCCGCCTCCAAAAGTTGCAATTACTGCCACGATCCGATTCAATCGACTGCTCCTCCAAAATGTTGCGGGACGCCTCAATAGCGTCCTTGATCACCGGTTTCAACACTTTAGAATGTTGGATAGCCTTGTGTGAACATGTCGCCGAGCGTTTCGCTTTCGGTTTTTGATTCGGGAAGGACCCGCCGAGCCGAACCCTCGCCGGGGCATACGAAAACCCGCGAAAAGATCTGGCTGTAAAACTTGGAATGTGGACAATTCTCGATACGGTAAGCCGCACGGTTCGCCTTTTTCGCGCATGGCGTCCATCGGAAGATTCCCGGCATCCATTCAATCAGACCGCAGAGACTTGGGCGCACCTCGTAATCCGTGAACGCGTCGGGAGCGGTTCATTCGGAGAGGTCTACTGCGCTTGGGATCCGTTGCTGGAGCGGGAGGTAGCGCTCAAAATCATCCGTGTGCCTTCTCCGGATCGCGCTTCCGCTTTTCACGAGGCTCGCTTGCTGGCGAGGATCAGGCACGACGGCATTGTTAGCGTATATGGAGTCGCAGATCGGGATGGCGCAATTGGGATCTGGATGGAATATCTCCGGGGCCAGACGCTGGCGCAAATCGTCAAGACCCTAGGAACAATGGGTCCGCACGAGGCTGCTCTCACCGGTCGCGCCGTTACCCGCGCCGTTGCCGCTGTCCACGCATCGAAGCTCTTGCACCGCGACATCAAAGCCGAAAATATCATGCGAATGAGCGGCGGCCGCATCGTTTTGATGGACTTTGGCCTCGGGCTAGAACACATGGCAGCTCTGGACACGAACGAACTTGCAGGCACACCAGTCTATATGGCGCCAGAGTTGCTAAATGGCGGAAGCGCCACCGTTTCATCGGACATTTACGCCATTGGAGCATTACTCTTCTTCCTCTTGTCGGGAGCTTTCCCGTATAGCGGCAGTTCTTTGAATGAATTACGCGCCGCTCATCGATCCGCTCAAACGTCCCTATTGATCGACTTACGATCTGATCTTCCGAATGCGCTAACTCGCATTGTGGCGAAGGCGATTCATCCCAATCCGGCGCGCCGCTACGCTACGGCGGGCGAGTTCGCCGCTGACTTAGAGGATTTCCTCACCGAGAAGAAGAGGATGTTCACAAGACGTCGCACGATTACAATCGTGGCGACAGCGTTTGCGGGGACCGCCGGATGGATTGCGTTTCGGTTTCGCCCGCCGTACAACGCGCTGCCCGAAGGCGCCCTGATCTTAATCGCACCGATCGGTAACACGACGGCGGATAAACAATTGGATGCAATCACGGAGTTGTTCCGCCGGCAGGTTCAGCAATCCGCCCGCTTCCGCGTCGTCTCGGAAGCCGAAGTGAACACGACGGTCGAACGCATGGGAGCTGCAGGTCCAGTCACCCTAGATTTCACGCGCGCGCGCGAGGTGGCATTGCGAACCGGCGCCGCTCTGGTGGCATTTGGCGGGATCAGCACCCTCGGCGGAGATATTATCTTGACCGTCAATTTGGAATGGATCAATGCATCCTCGTTGGACCCTCACAGGAGGTCTGTCCAATCCTTCACTGCGTCAAACAAGAATGCGATTTTCGCCATGGTGCAGCAAGCCGCGGATTGGCTTCGTACTTCGGTGGGCGAGACTTCCGAAGAAATGCGAACCCATGACGTGCCTGCACAGGATGTAACCACCGCTTCGTGGGACGCACTTCAATTGTTTTCCGAAGCGCAGGCTCTAAACTACAGCAGAAGAACGGAAGACGCCATTTTGTTGCTGAAGAGGGCAGTGGAGGAAGATCCGGATTTCGCGCTCGCTTACATGCGACTAGGCGACCTATTGATGACGCTCGATCGGAACGGCGAAGCGATCAACTACTGGACGATTGCGCGATCGAAACTTCAAACCCGCAAGATTAGTCGGAAGGAAGATCTGCGCATCCGCGCCATGTATGCTTTTGACACGCGCGACTTTCGCGCAGCGGACGAGGTGTTTCGCACCTGGTTTGTAGAATTTCCAAACGACTACAACGCTCTTTTCTATCGGACTGTTCCGTTGCTGCTGATGGGGCGCGCCGAAGAAGCGCTGAGCAACCTGCTCTGGCTTGAGAAGCGGCAACCGACTGCGTCGTGGATTCCTTCTATGATCGCGTATAGCCTATTGTTCTTGGACCGTGCGGCTGATGTCGAGCCCTACGCGCAAAAGACCAGCCGTCTTGGCGAACCGGACGCGGCGATCCTGCGCCGGGCAGCGGCCGCTTTTCAGTTAAAGAGATTTGCCGATGTTAGAAAACGGATTCTGGAACTCAGAAATCTTCAGCCAAGAGAGTGGCGCATTCGAAGCTATTACTGGGAATCCCTTCTTCTAAGTGAACTGGGAGATTACGAAGCCGCGCTCCGTATGGCAGATACGGGGTTGAGTCTTCCACAGTGGACTGGAGGCGAGACCGACCGCGCGAAGCTATATTGGGCCCGGGCCGGTGCCCTGTATCGCTTAGATCGCCCCAAAGATGTAAAAGAAACGACAGCGGCCATGATGGAGTTGGACAACGGCCCTGTATTTATCGGCCAAGCGGGAGCTTTACTGGCGGACTGCAATTTGACGCTGGAAGCCGGTATCATGATGCGGCGACTCGACAGCCTGCAAGACACGATGGTGGGGCAAATCGAAAGAACACGAATTCGGGCCCATATTTTCATGGCTGAGAAAAAGTGGGCCGAGGCAAAAGCCGCGGTGGAGTCTATCTACCGCAAAGAGCCACACGCGCTTTACCAAGACTCGTTCCTTCGGCTTTGCCAATTATCCGGCAGCGATAAAGAGACGGGGATACACATCGCGGAGCAGATGATGAACTTGCCGGCCATGCTTTGGTACAAGACGCAGTTTCGCCGTGCTGGCACAAGGTTCGAGGCGATCCGATGGCTTGCCGCGAAAGCTTCTGAAGGACCGCAGCGGTCCGCGGGCGAATGGTTGGTGTCCATTCGCAAGCAAACTATGTGAGCTCGGAATTTGATATCCTACCGGAACCGGAAAAATTCATACTGGAGGTTCCCATGGATGTTCCCGATTCGGTTCTTAGAATGTGGCTTGCACTTACAACCAGCTCTCAGAACCAGCAGGCTCTTAATAGCGCCGCGACTCTTCAGAAACTCGATCTTTCTGCCGACCTCTATGCCCAGTTGAACGCACAAGTGAGTTCAGACGACTTCAATAACTGCCTTTTTGTCGTGCAGAGCGCTTTTCAGAAGCTGGGTACGGTTGTAGATCCGGCGAACTCAAATCGCCAAGGATGGCTTGGCTCCCACCCGCCGATCGATCAAATTGCACGGGTTCGTACGTCGTGACGTGGCGGTGGATAAGCATCCTGCTCTTGTTCGCGGCATCCGCCCTTGCGCAATCGGGGGCGGTGTGCCGCGGAAAATCGTATGGTGCCGTCGACGCTAACTTCACTCGGGTTGCCGAGAATGAGTTTGCAAGCTTAGATCAAGCAGCTCTTCGGAAGCACGCGTGGGTTGTCTTTAGCAGCGTGACCGAGCCCATCAATTCTTCTTGCGATGTGAGCGTTTGGGAGACTTGGTATGCGAAAGAGGAGCTCGGAGTCAATACTAACCTAGACTTTCGGTACGGACCATCTCGCAACCGGTGGCGGTCTCGCCAGGCTCTTAACACGGGCAAGGCCCGCGCCCTTCATGAGAACGCCCAGGTTCCTCAAGGTTTGCAGTTTACTGACGGTACGATCGTTTCACATCCCGTACAAATCGGAGATCAAGACACTAGTAACTTCCTGTTCAGCGATGAGATGTACAACCCTGCTACCCAAGCGACAATCGCCGCGCAGAAGTTGAATAGCGGCGAAGAAATCCAGAATCTCTGGAAACAGGGAACGCACAGCCTCAACCTGCCAACTAGCGCCGTCGTGGTGAAACCAATCTGGACGCTTTTGAAAAAGCCCACAAAAGGTCCTCCCAGACTGTCAGGTTGCTTAGTGGTGCCCGTGTGGAATGAAGCCAGATTAGGTCGATACCGTCAGAACGGCGGGGATGGCGGCATCGAATTTGCCGATTACGATAGGGTAATTATCTGGCATCCGAACGTCCCTTCCTCACAGCAGATCAATCAATGTAACGGAGTGACAGCGAGCGTGGTCCCGTATACCGAATTCAAATGGCGTGACGTTGTGATGCGACAAGCTCTTGCCAGTCCCGTTCTCCCACACACGATGACCTCGGGAAACCCTGGCGACATTGCGATTCTCCTGGGGATGCATGTGGCTACGCGTGAGATCGATAGCTGGACTTGGTCCACCTTTTGGTGGGCCGATGACACGCAACGCGCGATTAAAGGTTACGGCAATGATCGGCCTGATTTGTCAGACAGGCCTGCTTATTGGAGCAATTACTTGATGGATACGACGATCACCGCCACGTCGCCCATTTTCAACCCCTATTTAGAAGCCGTAATGGGCAAAGGTCAAATTCTGGGCGGGACCTCGAGCAACTGCCTCGCGTGCCACAGTCGCGCAACGTATCCCTCAATTTGTGCGAAGCCGAACGGCAGCGGAGATCTTTTAGACTTCCGAGTGATCGAATCAGGTCTTCCGGATCCATCACTGACGAATGCGCGACTTGTTACCTTTCTTTGGAGTCTTCGCCGCCAAGTCAAAGATCCTTATCCCTCCTCCGGCACTCCTCAATTGACGTCCGAGAGTCATTGTGTTCCTGCAAACTGACATCTGCCGCTGACTCAGATATTAAGTGAGTATAGCCTGGATCTATTGTTTGCTAACGTTACCTCATGGCCCTGCACATCCAACGTTCAGAAGGTTTAGCCGGCCATATGCTCTGGAGCACACGTCGAATTTCTTCCGATCCGAGAAGTGACCTGTCTTGATTTACTTACGGAACGACACTCGGACGAGGAATCGACCGTTACAGTTTAGACTACATTTATTGCGCAGGCGAGAACAGGCGCGCCGCAACTCCAGAAAACAAGTCACTTGGATGACAGACGAACCTGGATGTCACTTTCGTTGAGCCAGGTGGTCCTTGCCGGGCCGATTCGCTAGGTGCTGAACATCGAGGCACGGAAGTATGCGCTCTCAAGCAGCGCTTACCCGGCCTCGTGCCGTTTCAACATCCCCATAATCTTGTCTTCGCTGATTCCGGACTAGTTCCCGAGGAACAGGTCCTTCATAAGGACCTATTGATCGATGACTCCTCAGCATGGCGGATGCGCTTCCGTTTCTGTCGTGGTAATCTACCCAGCTCGCTTGTCCTTATCCTTTCTATCTCTATCGATCGCGGCAGAAACTGCCGCAATCGTGAGAAGGATCCAAATCGTCGATCTTGAAACGACTTGGCTTCAGATTTCGAGTGGCCACGTAATCGAACAGCACGGTCTTAGCTCCAGCCCGAATGAGTTTATTTTCGTTGTCGCGAAGCTCGAAGGTAGCGACTACGCCCGCGTTATACGAAGGCTTGGGCGTGTAGAAGAGATTAAGCAAGAAGAAGCTGTTTGTCCGCGTGCTCCCGCCTCCAGCCGTGACATTTAGCTGCAAGGATGGGATCCCTTCCTTCATCTTTGAAGCCAATTCAGCGCCGCGGAGCAGGTCAACTATTATGGGGCTGCTATTGCTGTCCGTAGTGGTTTGCAGAAGTGTGACGTATGCCGTAATCATCTGCTGGGCTGCCGAAAGCTTTAGGTTTACGTCACTGTGGCTGCATACCGGGTTGAACGCTGATTGCAGACCTGCGCTCCCCGAGCTCGGTGAGCTGGACGGTGCAGCGCCACCGGGGGCAGACCCGCTTCCCCCGTTTGTGCTCGACTGAGCAGCACCGGGCAAGGACTTACATTGTGTCGCCCAGTTCGTCATGTCGGAGCCATAGCTCAACATTCTTCCAAACAGAAGGGAGACTTCTTTGCTCCCCTGCTCCAAATTCAGCGCAGATGTCGAACTATAGGGTTTTACATTGAGTCTCGCGAGTTCCGCCTCCACCAAAACTTGGAATGTTTGCGTCGTCGGCTGGGCGCTTGCGGCGTTATACGCGACCCCCGACTTGAGGTCTGCCAAGGCTCCCATAATTCCACTCAGGTAACTCAAAGATGCTGGTGTCTGAGAGGTATTCGCGCCACCGGTAGAAGACGGTGGGGAAGGGTTCGGCGTGGTCTGCTCCGGCACCAAGTCCCACTGGTTTGATTGAAACTTTTTGCGGAGTTCTTCAAGAGAACGTTCTTCTTCCTGTGTGAGGCGGGGTTTTTGGGGGACTGGCTGAGCTGCCGGAATCGTCCCGGTTAGCTGCACGTCTTGATATTCGATTGGTAAGTTACGTGCGATCGCGTCACGCGAGCGCGGATTAGGAATCATCAGTGATGCTTGGACCGGCGGCGCTTGCCCTGACGGCGTACCTGGATTGAACTTAACTGACAAACTACATTGGCCATTCCCCGGAACGGTAAGCGTGGATTGGCCACCCATAGAGGTTGTTGATCCGCCCGTACAGGATGCCGAGACTAACGTGAAATATGTCAATGGTGTAATCGTGATACCTTGAATAACGATGGGGGCCGGGCCCGTATTCGAAATTATAACTGTCTGACTGGGGGCGGCAGCAGTAAAGTTCAGCGAAGCCGGCGTAACTACCAATGCGAAGGCTGACTGCAATTCGTCGTGAAGTAGTCTTATGTGATCGTAATAGCCGCGCAAAGCCTCGTAGAGCCCGACCTGCATTGCAGAATTACTATCTTCTATCAGCAGCGCCGGCAGGTTTGCGCTGCAATCGTGACTTGTTTCAGCGCAACCAAAGTCCTCGGTGCTTGTCCGGACGATGCTTGCGGCGAGCTTTTTTAGACCTTCGTGCGCCATGAGTTGAATCTCTATGGGGGCTGTGCCGGCGCCTGCACCCGCCCCACCGGCTCCAGCCAATGAGGAAGGAACGGTAGAATTCTGGCCGGCTCCAGCACCGAGCGCCGCCCCTGCCCCAGCGCCAGTCAGACCAGCGACTGTGTTGCTTGATTGGGCGGAAAGAACGGAAAAGCTCGACACAAATAAAAGGCTGCTCACTAGAATTCGCATATACACTCCGAGGGGTTCAAGACTTAAGCCGGTTCGTGAGGACGACGGACAACATCGTTACCATGAAATCTGGCTTACGACCAATCGGTAAAGATGCAGGCCAATCTCCATGTGGCACCGCCAAATGAGCCCTTACATTTCTTATAGTTGCGCAGAACAGCTTACGCAGAGTGGCTTGCCGGAGATACAAGTCCCAAGTCGCGCCGTATCCGGCTGGATACACGCCGTGACATTACCGAGCGCCCACGATGGAGATATGGCTTTGACAGCCGTACGGCGGGCGCTAATGTGAATGAGTCGATTGCCCCGCGTTTGAGAGAAATTCCCTCCCTAATGACGCGGGTTACCTTACTATTCTTAGGTTACGTACAAGCCGGTGCAGATAGGTCCGGTTCAGCCCGAGTTCCAGCGCAGCCTGAGTAATGTTCCAGTTCGCGGCCTCAAGCGCTTGGCGGATGATGCGTCGTTTGGCTTCGTTCAACTCACAATAATAATGACCCGAATCCGATTCGGGCCCAGGATCCGATTCGAATACGCTTTCCGGAAGGTCGGCGGCTCGTAGTACAGGACCTTCTCCCATCACGATGGCATGTTCGATTGCGTTCTCCAACTCGCGAATATTACCGGGCCAGGAATAACTCGCGAGTAACCGCATGGCGTCCGGTTCTATAGAGTCAATGCGGTGTTTTGCGCGATAGGAGCAGCGTTCTACCAAGTATCGCGCCAAAGCTGGAATGTCCTCGCGGCGGTCGCGAAGAGCGGGCATTACGAGCGAAATGACCTTGAGCCGATAATACAGATCCTCGCGGAAAGCTCTTAGCGAAACAGCTTCTTCCAGATTCCGGTGCGTGGCCGCAACAATGCGGAGATCGACATGGCGACTCTGAGTACCGCCCAGGCGCTCGAACTCGCGCTCCTGAACCACGCGCAACAGCTTGGATTGTATAGGCAAGGAGAGTTCACCTACTTCATCCAGAAACAAGGTGCCGCCATCGGCTATCTCCAGTTTGCCCATTTTCTGGGTAACAGCGCCGGTAAACGCGCCACGTTCATGACCGAACAGTTCGCTTTCAAGAAGCGTTTCACTAAGAAGCGCGCAGTTGACCGCCACGAAACGCGCCGCCGAGCGCCCGCTGTTCTGATGCACGGCGCGCGCGGCCAATTCTTTCCCTGTACCGCTTTCACCCAGAATCAGGACGGTTGCGTCCGAAGTGGCTATCTTGGCGATTCGCCGGTAGATCTCACGCATGCAGGCGCTGTCGCCGACCATGTTGTGACGAAGCTGTGACTCTGCCCGCAGTTCAAGGTTTTCTTCCTCGAGCGACCGGCACCTCAGCAAGTTATCAATTGCTAGCACTAGCACCGCTGCCGCGGCCCGCAAAATCTCAGCCCGCTCGGCGTTGAAGCAGGGGTTTTCGGAACTGGAATCCAGGTAGAGAATCGAGCGGATTTCAGGCCCAGCCAGGATAGGCATCAATAGCAGCGAGCGCACATTCTCCCGCAGGCTTTCGGCTTGCCCCAGCGGGTGTTCCGGCAAACTGGGAACTAGCACCGCCGCTGTCTCCTGCACCAACTCGCGCAGAGCAGTGCGGCTCACGGCGAAAGGCTCGGTCCGCCATCCGGTCCCAGCGATACTGCCGCTGCAATTGAACGAATCGGGAGTTGCAAGGTTACGACGCAACAACATCCCACGGTCCGCTCGGGTGAGTTGAATCGCAGTTTCCAGGAAGGCTCGCTCCAAACCCTCGAGATCCTTCTTAGTGGATAGCGATTGGCATAGTTTCAGCAGTGCATCCAAAATCTGCGCGCTTTCGGTGGCGGACGAAATGGCAGTTATGCCCGCTGGGATTTTGACCGTTTTTCCCGCGATGTCGTCGTCCCAAGTGGGAACCGGCAGCTCTTCTGGACCTTCCAATACAAATTTCAACGCGGTTCCACCTAGGGCAATTTCATCCCCATCTCGCAATTCCCCAGCTTGTACCGGAAATCCATTGAGAAGGGTGCCATTCGCGCTGTCGAGATCGCTCAAAAAAAATTGCCCCCCATTGCGCCGGATAATCAAGTGACGCCGGGAGATCGCCAGATCGCGAAGTTCGAGATGATTGCTGGACTCGCGTCCTATAGAAAATTCATCAGCGGCTAACTTACAGACGGTGCCAAGCTGCGGTCCACGCACGATCACAATTTTCGCCTCGGTCATGGAAGATCGAAGCAAGTATAACAGCGCCGGTAAGGCGCCCGGCGCGGCGGCATCGAAGATTTTATGCCGTGTGAGTTCTGCTCGACATCGCTGCCTTGGGCACAGTGGATCGCATCTTTGTTTTCAGCTATTTAGAATAGATCACCTGTCGTTTGACAGGTGACCTCTCTTGATTTGCTTACAGGACGGGCGCTCGGAAGCCTAACGCGGTGAACGGTGAGGAATTGACAGTTACAATTTCGACTACATCTCTCGCGCAGTTGAGAGCAGGCCCACCCCATCTGCCAGAAAACAAGTCACTTGGGATGACAGACGAACCAGGAGGTCACCTGTCGTTGCAGCAGGGGATCGGTCGGCATTTTGTTGCCTCGGTCCGTGGGTGAGCTGGCCCAACAGGAGAACCGGCCCAACTCCGCGCTTGCAAGCGGCGCGACGGGGAAGACCGAATGACCGATGAACTCGTCTACATTTAGTCACAGATGATGGAAAGCGGATTTTTCGCGACTAATCGTGACTGTGTTCCTGTGTTCGGCAGGGAAGCCAGAACCTCTCTTGACCGTCTGCCGCCCGACCACTCCGATCAACGCTAATCGTTTCGGACAATCCGGACGCTCTTTAGCGAGTGCTACTACGGACAGCAAGCCTCTTTTCGGCGCCCCGTAGTTTCGCACGGACATAGCGCGTACTGATGTACTGGGCGTTCAGAGATCACGATGCGAAAGTACGCTTATTCGCCGTCCGCATACGGAACAGACGCTTAGCTACGCGTTCAGATAATTCTCAACAAGATCCGCGATTCCAAGGCGCCGCGCAAGGTCCATGCGTTGGGCCCTGAGATGCGGAAATTTTTTGATCAGCCGAGCTTCGTTCCGAGCATGTTCAGCCGCCCGGGTCTCGACGTCGAAGGCGTGTAAGACATGCACAGCATACGCGCTCTTCTCCGACAAGATTCGCACGCGCATCGCGCGATGCAAATGCAGGCGGTAGGCCAAGTCCGTTTCTTCAGTGCCCCAACCCTCATAGCTGTCGTCCCAGTTTCCGACCCCCAAAACGTCATCCCGCATAACCGACCAGAATCTGCTCCTGACATTCTGCCAGGACAACGTTTCTGTAGCTTTGCCGCCCTTCGGTCCAAGAACGTCCGATGCGTCGTACCAAGCGCGGATTATGCCCACTCCGGACGATGAAAACAGCCCTGGCGCTGGGGCCAAGTTGCTCGCGAGATATCTGCTCACCCAGTCGTACGTCACTTTCAGCGGTGGCTCAGGAGGGCGAAGTTCTATGTCGGGTATCAGCAGCGAAACACATCCCTCGTCGACGACGTTAGCGGCCGCCCACCAATCGACAACCCTCTCGACCACCGTCGGCCCAAGGAGCGTATCGCCATCCAAATACAGGAGGACTGGGCACGTGGCGATCTTAGTGCCGACGCGTCGGCATTGTGATCGCCGGGCAACTCCATCAGCCGATGGGCGCAAACAAATACGCTCATCAAGAGCGTAAGCTTCAAACGCGCGTGAATTAGGACGTGGAGTGTCCTCTACAAGGACTACTTCACGGGGCCGAGTCGTCTGTGCAAAAACGGAGCCAAGGCACGGCAGGATCGTAGGGTTCGCGGCGTGGCTAATGACTATTACGCACACGTCGATCTTTGGCATTGCCACTTTAGCCTCGAAGAGTTTCGAAAACGCATTCCGGTGTTTCGAGGCGGGTGATTCGGCGAAGGTGCATCGCTCTTGGATCTCATCCAGCAACGTAGCCAAACCTATCCGCGGCATCTTTTGGTGCAAATCGTAAACTAGACAAACGAAATTAAAGAGACGCTTGTGGTCGAGACTAGACACCACGCCTTTGAGCCGGACGAACGCCTGAGTGGGTGATTCTTCCGAGAGTAAGTGGCTTCCGGCTACCATACTTAAGAAACGCTCGACAATCGTGCCAACCGAGTGCCACACCGCTCGGATGCGAAATCCCGTACCCGCAATTCCTTTGAGGCGGGTATTGTCGCGTCGTTCGCCGCTCGCGAGTAACTCATCGAATCGCTCTGGGATCAGAAAGACATGACTGTCGGCAAGCGGGGGGCACCCGGATCGGCCTGTCCAAAGAAAACAACTCTCAAGCGAGAATTGCTCTATACAGGTGCCAGTTTTTGATATGCCTCGACAGTGCTTCTGCGATGCGTCTTACGAACTCCACGACCGCGACCAGATCCACACCTCTTCGCTCGATCGCAACATCGAGTCGGGTCGTGTCCCCTGCGAACCCGGGCAGTGCATTAATCGTTCCCGGTATCACACCGGAGAGCGATTTCCCTACATCTACGCCCAGAAGATCCGCCAATTCCGGCCAGCGTTCGGCGGGAACGGTTGACCAGTATAGGAAACAGATCCTACACCCAACCTGGGTCGCCCATTCAAACTCTCGCCTGGTCCAAACTGATGCCAGACCATCGGCGGTCGCAATCAAGACAAAGACATCCACCTCGGCGATCGCACGCGCCAGAGTAGCTGATAGCCGATCACCAGTTAGAAGTTGCTCTTCGTCACGAAATACGCTGATGCCAACAGCGTCAAGTTCCACGGCAATCCATGCCGCAGAAGCGTGATCTTCATGTGCATAGGAGATGAATGCTTTCGGGCGACTATCTCTAGCGGAAACTGGGAAGCGATTCATCTCGTACCGCCGAGAACGGCGGATTCCATTCTACAGACTCATCATGGTAACGAGAATGCGTGACCGCAAACGGCGCCAAGCGGCTGGCCGGTATGGGCAAGCCGTACACAGCATACGTCGCAGCTATGCGGCGGCGACGGTATGGGCACCGTGGGAGGGCCGGTGACGGCTGCGAATCCGGTCCACCGCGATTTCGGCGGGGTGTTCGCCAAAGTGCGCTGGCGGTTGCGTTTGGCAGGCCAGCCTGTTAACTGATTGTTACTATGCCAATCACTTTTCGGTGAAAGAATTGGCGGCGGCGGCTTGTCCTGAGCGGGAGGCACGGCGCCTCGGTCCTGCGAATCTTTCGGTTAGAGACATGCGTCAGCCCTGATGGCGAGAGCTTGATCGGGCCCCCGACTTGCAAGGAGATTCGAACATCAGATTGGGAGCCACCTTGATCCTTCGGGCACTTTCGCGAGCGGGCGTATGCGGAGTGCTCTTCGTCCTTGCCGCCGGGCGGGTGTTGGGGAAGGGCCCGGACGGACGGGGAGACGATCCGTACGTTGCATACCATTGCGCGCTTGATGCCGCTCATGAGCCGACTCGCGCGTTGCGGGCATTTATTGCGGCGGTTAAAGCGGACGCACCGCCTCCCCCGTTGAAGCATAGCTGTGTCGCTCTCATTGCAGGCCGGAGCAAGACGAAATCCGGCAGTGGCAATTGGTTTCTGCTGCTCGCCGAGCTGATGAAAAGCGTCGGCGATTACAACGCGCCCCAGTGGTACGAACGGGCGATCGCGGCAGACGAGCGCGAAGCGGCTTTTCATTATCCCTACGCCGAGTATCTGAGAAACTTCCGTGGACCGCAGGAGCCGTTGTTCCCGAAGGCAGAAAAAGAGTACGGCCTGGCAGAATCGGTTCTGGCGGCTGTGCACGAGAAGACGCCCGCGCCGTGGGACCTCGAGACGGAAAGCCGGGTAGCGCGTGGGCTGGTGGCCCTGCATCAAAGCGATGGGTTACCGCTCGCCTTCCGGGGCGGCGGCGTTCCGCTTGTGTTCCTGTCGTCCAATTTCCGCTTCGCCAGAGCAGACGACGATCTGGATCAGACAGCCGACGTACGCGATTACACGTCGGCGGCCGAATTCGCGCAGTCAGCGCAACGGCACGGTGCGCCGCTGACGCGCGCGCAGTTGGTGAGCATAATCCGCCTGGAAACGCCGGTCGATACATTCGATCGATTGCGAGTGAGGTACGAGGCGAGCCCCGTTCTCGATATCTTCTATGACCATCGTCATACCGACGAGGCGGCGATCACCAGCTATTACCCTCCATTTTCATTTAATCCGCTGCAGTTGAATTCGTGGGGGGTGGCGCTAGAGAAGCCGTTCACGATTGCGGATGCCATGGACGTTTCTGTAGCAGGATCGTACGAGCAAACGTGGAGGAAGGGCCTGATTGAATTTCATCCTTTCGGGCTGGAGCGGATCAGGCAGTTTCAAGGCGTGTTCAAGCTGTCGAGATTTGCCGGCCGGGACAAGTTCAACGTATCGACGGTTTATGTGCACCAGGCCATCGATCCGGACGAAGTGAACAGTCCAAACCGGGAGCGGCAGCTTATCGCGCCAACAGTTTCGTATCAGTTCTTCCGGCCTTCTACGTTTGGCGAGCACTTCGAGACACGCGGCGTCGAGCTGTTTGGGGGAGCGCTTCTCGATCGCGAAACCTATCCCGCGCCACCTGGCGCCGGCCCGAGCACAATCGTCCACCGGCACGACTATTTTGCAGGCGTAGCGGCGCGCGGCCTGAAGCAGGGCCGATGGGACGTGACGGTTCAGCCGACCTTCTTCTCTTCCGCAGTCAGGCCTGACCACACGCAAAACAACGCCCAGTACCGGACGAATGTGGTGGTTCTGTATCGGATCGTGGATGAGGAGAGGCAGCCGTCGGTACCGGGCTACAGGCATGGCAAGTCGAGCGCGCACCTGGCTTTTCTGCACGTCGTGACGCCGTTCAGCCAGGATGTGCCGCGCGAAGGGTTGGGTGCGTTCCGGAACTACAAGGCGGGCGTCGAGATGGACTCGATGTGGTACACGACTGCGGGTTCGGGCATCTCGTTTCTGGGTTCGGCGCGGTATGACTTTCAGCGCTTTTATGCGCTGAATAAGGATCTGAATCTCTTCACCTTAGGAGTGAGTGTGGGGTTTTGAAAATGTTCTTCTTGCGATGGGTTTTATTTCCGCTGCTGAATGTGTTACTCGCTATTTTCGAGAAACTGTTGTCTCGCGGAAATGAGCCACCAATTGCAATCCAGGACTTCGCGGTTGCCGGCGCACTTTTAAAAAATGCCTTATTCTCACTGGTTTTATTTGAGCTTCAAGCGCTAGTTCAGCTGGAGAGTCTCGCAAATGCGGAATCAGACGCGCTCGCACATCGAGATATTCCTCTTCTCACAAGCCTCGTTACCACAAGCAAGGGCCTTTTCGATAAGCTGAATAAGTCAATAGTTCCTATTGTGGTGATTGCTGCGGTGTTGATAGGCTATTTTCTCCTGAGGAGCAGGTACGAGGCGCTACCGATTTGGCTGATCCTATCAACAGTGATGATCGGCTTAATGGCCCTGATCACCGTTCCATACTTGTTCTTCGCTTAGAGTAGACATGCAAAGCGCTCCAAACTGGATTGGCAGTACCTCAGCTCTGATCGCCAGCGTGACGGCACTGATTGTGTCGATTCCGCCGCTGATTGCGGCGATTCGAGGCCTGTATCCAAACCCCGAGGCAAAAGCGCAGACTTCACGGAAACGGGTGTGGCCGTGGTTCGCCGGCGCCGTTGGGCTGTGTCTTCTCACAGGATCTCTTTGGATTTTCGGCGCTCGTTACATCGCTGAACGAAACCTTCCGTTGAACGCGAAGATGGCGAATACAGCCTGGAGCGCGTTTGCGAAACCGGACTTCAATGAAGCGATGAAAAGGGCGGCCGCCTGCGTCGATACGTTTGGGCCGTTGGCCAGTATGGAACAGAAGAAACTCGCGGCAGACGGGGAGCCGCTTCCGCCTGTCGGTACTGTCCCGGAACCGGCGAAGAGCGAAATCCTTAGCCGCGGCGTTTTGAACGACGTGGGCGCATGCCTGTTTGTGAAAGCACAAGCTGCCGAGAAGCTGGGAAGGACGAAGGAAGCCCAGGCGGCGTATCGACAACTGGCCGGGTTGACTTACGCGCGTGTTTACGATCCGAATGGCTTCTTCTGGTCTCCCGCGGATGCGGCGGCGGCGCGGCTCCAGGGTTCGCAATAAGGAAAGGTCATCGAGGGGGAGTTCTATGAATGGTCAAGCGAAGGGCTGGACGGCTTTGTGCCTGGTTTCGCTGATTGCCGCAGGGAGCGCCACGGCGCAAAGCGACAAGCGGGTCTACCCAAACGAGCAAGGCACGATCGAGGCCTGGAAGGCGCTAAATGAGAAACGTCTGAAGGACGCAGTGGCTTGGGCGGATCGGGTGATTGTCGAATTCAAGAACGAAGCGGAAGGCGCGCAGAAGGAACTGGAGTCCCATCACGTCGAGTGCCCGCCTGTGGGACGCGTTCCCGACGATCAAAAAAAGATTATCTTCAAGCGCGGGGTGTTGAACGATGTAGCGACCTGCTACTTCATCAAAGGGCAGGCTCTTGAGAAGCTCAAAGACAAGGCGGCGGCAAAAGAGGCGTACGAATCGGCATGCCATCTGACCTACGCTCGGACGTGGGACCCGGAGGGGTGGTTCTGGAATCCCGCGCAAAAGTCATGCGAGCTGGCTGGCCGTCATCCCAAACTCGATCAACCCTGCGATTCTGGACAATGAGGGATGTCCATTCCTCCGTTGTGATGACACCGGCAGTTCGCTTGCATGCCGCTCAGATAAGGCGGCAGATTCTTCCGTGGCCTATGCTCGGATGGGAGTCCGCCAAGTGAGCTGGTCTTTCATGCTGCCGGTTCTTCAGGTTCTCGCACTCGTAGTTACATTCCTGCTGTTTCTTGCAAAACCCGAGTCTGACAAATCAAAGTGGCGTAAGATGCTCTTCCTGCAAATCTTATTCCTCTTCATAAGCGTTCCAGCGGAAATTGGTAAGAGCTTAACGGAGCACAAGAATTCGGAGGCTGCAAGACAAAAGGAATCGGAGCAAGGCAATCTTTTGTTGCAACTCCTCTCGGAGATCGAATCGCTAAACAGAATGACGGTCCAGATTTTAGCCAAGATCAGTGAATCGACGAAAGTTCTGCCGCGATCCGGTGATGTCAAGCAGCTTGTGTAAAGACGCGGAGGGTGCGGTTGCGCCATTCTAAGTTGAAGCGTTGAAAGATGGAATAGATGATTCGGTCGACGCTGGCGACATTGACGAAACAAACCATAGGC
>Ga0335074_10001296_pt1 | contig 34014 bp, 30 predicted proteins | sample Lox_Sample_23_FD_206715 | JGI IMG/M metagenome (GOLD analysis project Ga0335074, IMG submission 206715) | Soil microbial communities from Loxahatchee National Wildlife Refuge, Florida, United States - Lox_Sample_2.3 | ecosystem: Environmental > Terrestrial > Soil > Wetlands | place: USA... | reverse complement strand
CCGGGGGCGAGACCCAGCAGCGCGACCGTTGCCGGGTAGCGCCCGATCAGGCGTGCCGCGTTGAGCAAATCGGCGACGCCCACCTGGTGCACGGAGAGCCGGTCGCGAACCGCGTCCATGACCTCCGCGCCGTCGAGCCTGACCAGGGAGCCGGGCCGGGCGCCCGTCGCTACGGCATCGACCAGGATCAGGTGTTGCGCCTCGGCGATCTCATCGAGCAGCAGTAACCCGAGCGTACCGCCCTCGACGAGCCTCACGGCCGGCGGGATGCGGTAGTCTCTCTCGAGCCGAGCGATCGCGGCGGGACCGACTCCGTCATCGCCGAGCAGGACGTTGCCGAGTCCGAGCACCAGAACGCGGCCGCGGCTTCCCGCCGTCGCTGCCCGGGGGCTTTGCGTCTCGGCTTCTATCACGAGTGCGTGCGCTCGCGCTTGGCGGGTGTGAACTTGAACCCGGAGAAGATCGAATCGAAGATCCCGATGTGCTCGACGAGGGAGTACAGCACGACGAAGTAGATATGCGCGGTGGCAAAGATGAGGATCGCCCACATCCCGATGTGATGAATGAGGCGCGCCACCTGCAGCCCGCCCAAGAGCGGAATGAGAAAGCCGAATACCTGCATCGGTGAGCCGACCGAGGCGTAGACCGTGTAGAGCGCAAGTCCGGTCGCGATCATTACGAAGTAGACGCCGAAGATCACGGCGTAGGTGAACCCGGCGAGGCCATTGTGGCCGAGATAATGCACCGGCTCGCGGCTCAGGAACGTGTAGAAGAGGACCGACTGCTTGAAGCTGCGCAGCCGCTTGCGTGAGGCGGGGATGAGGTCCGACCAGCGCGCGTACGCGTTGCCGGCGAAGGCCCAGTAGACCCGCACGAGCACCGCGAGCGTGAACACGATGGCGGCGTAGAGGTGCACCGTGCGCATCTTGGCCATGACGAAGTGCGCGCGCGCAGGTCCCGGCACGCTGATGAAGGGGTGGCCGATGTAGTAGCCGGTGCCGGCGAGCACCAGGATCGAGAGGAACAGCAGCCAGTGCACGAGGCGCACCGGCAGCTCCCAGACATAGACCCGCTCGAGGGTTGCGCGCGGACCCTCCTCTTGAGGCACGGCGCTCACGCGGCTTTCACCCGTGCCAGTTCCCGCCGGGTGGCATCCACGACGTGCACGCCGCAGGCCATGCAGGGGTCGAAGGAGTGCACGGTGCGCAGGATCTCGAGCGGCTCCTCGGGCTTCGCCACGGGCGTTCCGACGAGCGCGGCCTCGTACGGCCCCGGCTGCCCCTGCGCATCGCGGGGACCTGCGTTCCAGGTGCTGGGGACGACGCATTGATACTTGGCGATCCGGCCGCCCTGGATGTGGACCCAGTGTCCGAGCGCACCGCGCGGGGCCTCATGGAAGCCGGCGCCCATGCAGTCGTCCGGCCAGGTGCTCGGGTCCCACTTCGAGGTGTCCTGGATGCGGTAGTCGCGCCGGCCCATGCTCTCGGCGAGCGCCTCGACCCACATGCCCATCGATTCGACGAGCACCTGCGCCTCGATCGCGCGCGCGGCGATCCGCCCGAGGGTCGAGAAGAGTGCGCTCGGGGGCGCGTTGAGCTGTGCAAGCGCCTTGTCGATGAGTTCCTTGGCCCGCGCCGGACGCCCCTGCGCGTAAGCGACGAGCATCCGTGCGAGCGGCCCGACCTGCATGGGCGCACCGTCGTAGCGTGGGGACTTGAGCCAGGAGTACTTCTCGTCCACGTTCAGCCGCTTGTAGGGCGGCTTGGGTCCGGTGTAGTGCGGGTGTGTCTCGCCGTTGTACGGGTTCAGGCCCTTGTCGTTGCCGACGCTGTAGTCGTACCAGGAGTGGGTGATGTACTCATCGATCTTCGCCTGGTCCACCGGGACGATGTGCGAGAGGTCGCGGTCGTGGATGACGCCGCCGGGGATGAAGAGCTCAGGGTTCGCCGCATCGTCCATGGGGAAATCCCCGTAGACGAGAAAGTTCGTCACTCCGGCGCCGATCGAGAACCAGTCCTTGTAGAAGGAGGCGATGGCGAGCACGTCGGGCACGTACACCCGTGTAACGAAATCCACTCCCTCGGCGACGAGCGAGCGCAATGCGGCGATCGTCCCCATGTTGAGCGAGGCCTGCGAGTCGGGGTCGACCGGAGTTGCCATGCCGCCCACGAGAAAGCTCTGCAGGTGCGGATTCTTGCCGCCGAGGATCGCGTGGATCTTGATGAAGCGCCGCTGCCAATCGAGCGCTTCGAGGTAGTGGGCGAGCGCCATGAGATTGGCTTCGGGCGGCAGCCGATACGCCGAATGGCCCCAGTAGGCGTTGGCGAAGATGCCGAGCTGCCCGCGCCCGACGAAGGCCTTCACGCGATCGCGCACACCCGCGAAGTACTTGGCGCTCGAGAGCGGCCAGTCGGAGATCGACTGTGCGAGGCTCGCGGTCTTGGTGGGGTCGGCGCTGAGGGCGCTCACCACGTCCACCCAGTCGAGCGCCTGCAGATGATAGAAGTGGATGACGTGGTCCTGGACGTTCTGCGCCGCGATGATGAGATTGCGCAGGATCCGCGCGTTGGGCGGGGGCAGCGCGCCGATCGCGTGCTCGACCGCGCGGATGGAGGCGATCGCATGCACCGTGGTGCATACCCCGCAGATGCGCTGCGCGAAGGCCCATGCATCGCGCGGGTCGCGCCCCTGCAGGATGAGCTCGATGCCGCGGAACATGGTCGAGGAGGACCACGCCTGCTTCACAGACCCACCATCCACCTCGGCCTCGATGCGCAGATGACCCTCGATCCGGGTGATCGGGTCGACGACGACGTGTGTCACTTGCGGCTCTCCTTGTCGGCTCCCCCGGCAGCGCCCTTGTCATCGGGGCCACGCTCCTCGACCGGTGGCCGGTGCCCGCGGCGATAGCGCACCACCTCTCCCACGCCGTGAGCGATCGCACCCGCCGCAACGACGCCCGTCAGGCTGAGGCCGACGGGATCGAGCCACTTGCCGGTATCGACTCCGGCCACATCGGGCAGCCGCTGATAGAAAGGCGTCATCACGTCCCAGAAGTTCGGCTCGGCGCAGCCGATGCAGGGGTGTCCGCATCCGATCGGCCAGTTGGTGTGATCGTTCCAGCCGACGTTCGGGCAATTCTGCGAAGTCGCCGGCCCCTTGCAGCCCATCTTGTAGAGGCAAGCGCCCTGGCGGTGCGCCTCGTCGCCCCAGGATTCGACGTACTGGCCGGCATCGAAATGCGCCCGCCGCTCGCAACCGTCGTGGATCGACTTGCCATAGGCGAACAGCGGCCGGCGATAGCGATCGAGCGGCGGCCACTGCTTGAGCGTCAGGTAGTAGACGATGAGCGCCGTGATGTTCTCCGCGTTTGCCGGGCATGCGGACATGTGGATCAGATTCTTGAGGCCCGGAACCGCATCCGCGACCGAGAGCGCGCGGGTGGGATTGGGGCGAGCCGCCGGAATGCCGCCGAAGGTTGCGCAGGTGCCGACGGCAATCGTCGCCATGGCATTCCCGCAGACCTCGCGCGCGATATCGAGCGCCGCCCGGCCCCCGATCGTGCAGAAGCCGCTATCGGGGTCGCCCGGGATCGAGCCCTCGACGAGCGCGATGTAGGCGCCCTTGTTGTTGCGCACCGTATCATCGAGCGCACCCTCGGCCTGGAAACCCGCGGCCGCCATCAGCGTCTCGTGGTAGTTGAGCGAGATGGTATCGAGCACCAGGTCGGCGACGGTCGGATGCGTCGCGCGCAGGAACGATTCGGTGTTGCCGGCGCAGTCCTGGAACTCGAGCCACACGAGGATCGGGCGCTTCTCGTTCTCGACCGCCTTGGCGATCGCCGCCGCCGCCGCTTTGGGCAGGCCGAGCACCGTGGCCATGCTCGCGCAGAACCCGAGGAAGTCGCGCCGCGAAACACCCTGACGCTCGAGCTCCTGCATCAACCGGGTCTGAGTCATGCGAGCGTCTCCCCCTTGGCGTTGCGGCCGATTATAAGTAACGGGCAACGCCACCCCAGTAGGTACTTTCCGCAGCAGCGCCGGCTCCGCCGCCGGGACCGAAGGGGATAACATCTGACGACCCGAGGCGTTGAGGTCACTTGCGAGTGCACGAGCTGTCGGTCTGCCAGGCGTTGCTCGATGAGGTGGCGAAGGCTGCCGCGAGTCGCGGAGCGAGCGCGGTCGAGCGGATCACGATCGAGGTGGGCCGGCTCTCGGGCGTCGAGCCCGAGCTGCTCGCGCGCGCCTTCGAGGTCGCGCGCGTCGGCACCTGCGCCTCGCAAGCGGTGCTCGTCGTTCGCACGCTCGACATCACGGTCCGCTGCACCGAATGCGGTGCCACCTCGCACGCGGAGCCGACGCGCCTCACGTGCGGGGCATGCAACGGATATCGCACCCGTGTCGTCGAGGGCGAGGAGCTGCGCCTGCGCACGCTCGAGCTGCAGGTGCCCGAGGCATAGGTATTTGTGCGGACGCCCCGCACGGGGCGGGTCGCGTCCAATACCGCAACGGTTGCCTGGCAACACCCACGCTGCGGATGGGCGGGCGCGGCGCGCCGGCCGGAGAGTCACGATCATGTGTAAGGACTGCGGCTGCTCGATTCACGAGGAGGGCGAGTGGATCGTCGAGCAGGTCGACGGACACGCGCTCGCCCACAGGGCGGTCGTCGCGGAGCACTCCCGCTCCGTCACCGTCCTGCGTGATCTGCTCTCCGAGAACGACCGCATCGCCGCTCACAACCGCGCGCACTTCGACGCCCACGGCGTGCTCGCCATTAACCTGATGTCCTCCCCGGGCGCGGGCAAGACCTCGCTCCTCGAACGCACGATCGAGGAGCTCGCCTCGGAGCTGCGGATCGGCGTGATCGAGGGAGATCTCGCGACGGAGAACGATGCGCGCCGCATCCGTGCCAAGGGGGTTCCTGCCATCCAGATCACGACCGGCAGCGCCTGTCATCTCGATGCGCGGATGATTCACGAGGCACTGCACGAGTTCGCGCTCGACGGACTCGACCTCCTGTTCATCGAGAACGTGGGCAACCTCGTGTGTCCGGCGAGCTTCGATCTCGGCCAGCACCTCGACGTGGTGCTGCTGTCGGTGCCCGAAGGAGACGACAAGCCACAGAAGTACCCCGTGATGTTTCGCGGTGCGGATCTCGTGCTGCTCAGCAAGTGCGATCTGCTCGGGGTGTTGCCGGAGTTCGATGCCCGGCGCGCGGCCGCGAGCCTGCAGGCCATCGGCGTGGAGGTGCCCCTCATTGCGGTATCGTGCCGCGCGCAGGGAAGCATCGCCGGCTGGCGCAGCTGGTTGACGGAGCAGCTTGCCCGGCACGAGGTGAAGCGCCCGGCGAAGGACTCGCAGCGATCGCGGGAGCCGGCGGGTGAGCGCGCAGCCGCGACCGCCAGCGACACCGCCCGCTGAGCGCCGCCTGGCCGCGCGCCGGCTGCGGCTCGCGGGGCACGTGCAAGGCGTCGGCTTTCGCCCCTTCGTGCACCGATTGGCGGGCGAGCTGGGGCTTGCGGGCACGGTGCAGAACGTCGGCGGGGAGGTGGAGGTGCTCGTTCGGGGCCGTGCCGAGGCTCTCGAGCGCTTCGTCCGGGACGTGCTCGATCGAGCGCCGCCGCTCGCCCGGCCGCTGATCGTCGAATGTGTCGAGACCCCGTGCGCCGAGATCGAGTGCGCCGAGGCCGCACCGCCCACGCAGCTGTCCGGGGGCTTTCTTATCCTCGACAGTGCCCGGGACGACGAGGCGCGGATCTTCGTCCCTCCCGATTCCTTCACGTGCGACGATTGCCTCGCGGAGCTCAACACCGCGGCCGATCGGCGTTATCGTTATCCGTTCATCAACTGCACGCAGTGCGGGCCCCGGTACACGCTGATCGAGTCGCTGCCGTACGACCGATCCCGCACGACGATGGCGCGCTTTGAGCTGTGCCCGGCCTGCGCGCGCGAGTACTCGAGTCCCCTCGATCGGCGCTTCCATGCAGAGCCGGTCGCCTGTCCGGCGTGCGGCCCGCAGGTGTGGTTCGAGGCCGCCATTCCGAGTGGGGGCGGTCGGGACGATTCGCTCGCGGCCGAGGAGGCGCTTGCGACTGCGGTCGAGCTCTTGCGGCAGGGCGGCGTCCTTGCAGTGAAGGGCATCGGCGGCTACCACTTGCTTTGCGACGCACGCAACGACGCCGCCGTGGAGCGGCTGCGCGCGCGCAAGCACCGCCCCGCGAAGCCCCTCGCGGTGATCTTTCCGCAAAGTGGGCCGGCCTCCCTCGAGGGGGTCCGCCGGGAGGTCATGTTGTCGGCCGAGGAGGCACAGCTCCTTGAATCGCCGGCTCGGCCAATCGTGCTTGCCCGCAAGCGGGCCGACACGACCCTTGCTCCCGGGATCGCGCCCGGACTCAACGAGGTCGGCGTGTTCCTGCCCTACAGCCCCCTGCATCACCTTCTGCTCTCGGACTTTGGCGGCCCGCTCGTGGCCACCTCGGGCAACGTGAGCGGCGAGCCCGTGCTCACGGAAGTTGAGGAGGCGCGTGCGCGACTTGCGCGAGTGGCGGATGCGACGCTCCATCACGAGCGGCCCATCGCTCGGCCCGCGGACGATTCGGTCATGCGCTTCACCATCGGGAAGGCGCGCACGGTGCGTCTCGGTCGAGGTCTCGCCCCTCGCGAGCTCGATCTGCCGCTGCGGCTCGAGCGACCCGTGCTCGCAACCGGAGGGCATCTCAAGACGACGATTGCACTCGCATGGGATGACCGAGTGGTGGTCTCACCCCACATCGGCGATCTGGAGAGCGCGCGGTCGCGGCGTGTGTTTGCGCAGGTTGCCGAGGACTTGCAGCGTCTGTATGACGTGCGAGCCGAGGAAGTCGTCTGCGACGGGCATCCGGACTACGCGAGCACCCGCTGGGCGGAGCGCACCGGTCTGCCGCTGACCCGCATCTGGCACCATGCCGCGCACGCCTCGGCGCTCGCGGGGGAGCACGATCCGGACACGCCCATGCTGGTCTTCACGTGGGACGGCGTGGGTCTCGGAGCCGACCAAACGCTCTGGGGAGGCGAGACCTTTCTCGGCACGCCCGGCCACTGGCGGCGCGTTGCGAGTTTCCGACCGTTCAGGATGCCGGGCGGGGAGAGCGCGGGTCGCGCGCCCTGGCGCAGCGCCGCGGCGCTCGCGTGGGAGCTCGGGTGCGAGCCTCCCGGCGCGCGCGTGCCCCGTCCCGTGCACGCTGCCTGGCAGCGGCATCTCAACTCTCCCGAGACGAGCTCGGCGGGCCGGCTGTTCGATGCCGCAGCCGCGCTGATCCTTGGCCTCGGCGAGACGAGCTACGAAGGCGAGGGCCCGATGCGGCTCGAGGCGGCTGCCGCGGGCGCGGGTGCCGAGGCGACCGAGCGCAAGCCCCTTCCCGTGAGCCTCGATGCGCAGGGCGTGTTGCGCCTCGACTGGGAGCCGCTCATCAGGCGCTTGCTTGCGCCCGTTCGAGGCATCGAGTCACCGCCCGCCCGGGAGCGCGCGGCGCTCGCCGCGGGTTTCCACGCGACCCTTGCCGCCACGATCGGCGCGGTCGCGGAGGCGCTGCGGGCTCGGAGCGGGATCGAGCGCGTGGGGCTCACCGGCGGGGTCTTCCAGAACGTCCTCCTTACGCAGCTCGCGCACGATCTCCTCATCGGCAAGGGTTTCCGGGTGCAGCTCGCCGAGCGCGTACCGTGCAACGACGGTGGTCTGAGCTACGGGCAGATCATCGAGCTCGCCGGCGCACATCGCGACTAAGCCGTAGGCGATTGCGGAAACCACGTACAGAGGTTTGGGGAGCCGTATCGCAACATCGACCTCGCATGCGCGAGCCCAGCGAACGACCGGAGGGCGACTGACCCTCTGGCAGCAAAAGTGGATGGTCTGGGAGCCACGCCAAACGGGAGCAGGCGCACGATGAAGACGTTCTGGGTCCGCAGTGGGGCGAGCCGAGCCTTGCGGCCACTGCCGGGAATATCCGTCGCGGTGAGCCTCCTTTGCCTCCTCACCGCCTGTACTGGCAGCACCGGGGCGCAGGGACCGGCAGGCGCGGCAGGCGCGACCGGTCCTGCCGGGCCGCCGGGGCCCACGGGCACCGTCACGGCACTCAACCTCAAGACCGCCACCACGATCACCGCGTCCATCACGAGCGTGACGGTGCCGACGACGGCGCCCATCCAGCCGGTCGTGAAATTCCTGCTCGTGGACCAGATCGGCGAGCCGCTCGCGGGACTCACGGCGGGCGAGATCTACTTTGCGGTGGCGAAGCTCGTTCCGGCCGGCACTCAGCTTGCGCCCGTGCCCCCGCAGAGCGCCGCTCCCGCGCCGCTCATCTCGGACCAGTGGCAGTCGTATATCTACACGAGCGCAACTCCAGCCCCGACGAGCGTCGGGACGGCGCAGCAGCCGGTCGTCGGGACGACCGCGCAGCCGCAGGCGACCATCGAGGCCGGGACAGCCGGCAAGTTCGTCGACAACGGTGATGGCACCTACCAGTACACCTTCGATACCGACCTCTCTTCCGTCAGCGGGGTCACTTACGATGCGACGCTCACGCACCGCGTCGGCTTCGAGATCCGCGGCGTCACCAACGCGACGACCGGCAACACGATCGATGTGAACAGCCCCGTCTACACCTTCCAGCCTTCGACGGGCGCGACCACCGGCATCACCCAGTTCGACATCGTCGATGATCAGGACTGCAAGAGCTGCCACCAGGTGCTGCAGTGGCACGGCGGGGCGCGCACCGAGATCCAATACTGCGTGATGTGCCACAACCCGAGCTCCTTCGACCCCTCGAGCGGCAACACGCTCGATTTCAAGGTGATGTTCCACAAGATCCACATGGGCCAGTCCCTGCCGTCGGTCTCGGGCACGTCGTTCGAGGGGGCGACGGTCGCGCCCACGTCGGACTACTACATCTTCGGCTACGGCAACTCGATCAACGACTACGCGACGACGGCCGCGACGATCGCGGCGCTCGAGGTGTCGTCACCGCCCACTTCGGCGAGCCCGGTCGCAACGGTCCCGGCGGTCGGCACGGTCCCGTGTGGCGAGACGACCGGGGTTTCGTACTATTGTGTCGACTACCCGCAGACCGATGCCAGCAACAACAATACGACGGTTTCCGGTCCGGGGCAGCGCTTCTGCGTGACCTGTCACAACGCGAGCGATCCCAACACGCCGCAGGCGGGGAACTTCGCGAGCGCGCCGTCGGCGGCCGCCTGCGGGTCCTGTCACGATAACGTCAACTTCGCGACCGGACAGGGTCACAGCGCTGCGGACCTCATTGCGACCGATACCCAGTGCGCAACGTGCCACGGTCCGACCAGCACGATCGACGGCGGCGCGCTGCAGGTCGTCGCGGCGCATCAGACACCCGTCGACTCGGCGATCCAGCAGTTTGAGTACTCGGTCGTGAGCCTCACGAACACGGCGCCCGGGCAGACTCCGGTCGCGACCATCAAGGTCACCAACCCGACCACCAACACCCCCTATGACATCACGAGCGCGACCGGGCCGTTCCAGAACGCGAGCTCGGCGCTCAACCTCGACATCGCCTGGAACACGATCGACATCAACAATATCGGCTCCGGCAGCGCGACCGGCAGCACCGGCACGCCGAACCAGCCGATCACCATCAGCTTTGCCCCTGGTGCGACGCCGACCCAGAACGCCGACGGCTCCTTTACGCTGACGGCGGCGACGGCGATCCCGGCGACGGCCACGGGCTCGGGGATCGCATCGCTCGAGGGCCGCGCGGTCGTCGCGCTCGCGAACATGTCCGGCAGCGGTACTACCAATACCGAGCTCGGGCCGCAGGGCAACAGCCTCACCTTCGCGATCACCGACGCAACTGCGACGGCACGCGCCGAGATCGTCGATATCGCCAAGTGCGATGTCTGCCATCGCGTCCTCACCTTGCATGGCGAGAACCGCACCAACGACATCAGCCTGTGCGTCTCGTGCCATAACCCGAACGCGACCGACATCGTGCAGCACACGGCAGCCTCGGGGGCGTGTGCGGTCGGCACGCCGGACAATCCGATCGACTTCAAGCGCCTGATCCACGAGATTCACGCTTCGGGCGATCCGTACGCGTACGGCACCACGGGCGTGACGATCTGCTCGTTCGGCGGACGAGCGACGACGTTCAAGGTGCAATATCCGAGCTCCTCGAACGCGAGCCTGGCCAACTGCACGGCGTGCCACGAGAGCGGCACGTATTACCCGAGCCAAGCGGCCAACGCGCAATTCACGACGATCCATGCCAACGCCACCGAGCTTGAGACCGTGGCGGGTGACGTTGCGATCTCCCCGGTCGCGTCGGCCTGCTCGGCCTGTCACACCTCGACCGAAGATCAGAACCACATGGTGCAGAACGGAGGCAGCTTCGACGCCGTCAAGGTGACTCCCACCACTGCTAACCCGAACGGCAGTCCAACCAACACGGAGACCTGCTCAATCTGCCACGATGCGGGCGGCGTCGCCGACGTGGCGGTCGTGCACAACCTCGCGAGCTTCCAGTAGGCAGCGTCAGACGCACACGTTGCAATGAATCTGCAGCCCATGCGCCCCACCCTGAGCGGACGGCGCCTGCCGGCCTGGGCGGCGGTCGCGCTGGTCCTTCTGCTCGCCGGTACGGGGGCTGCCGTGGACGCCGGGCAGGCGCCGGCGCCCGTTGTCGCGAGTGCTGCGACGAGTGTTGCGACGAGCCCCGCCGCGAGCTCTGCCAACTCGGGCTATAGCGCGAACGGGGCGGACACCTGCCTCATCTGCCACAACGATCCGGATCTGCTCGGCCTGTTCCGCACGCCGCACGCCCGGCCGAGCGATCCGCGCGGGCCGTTCGGGCACGGCGGCCTGCAGTGCGAGGCGTGCCACGGACCGGGGGGCGCCCACGTGAGGATTCACGGGCGCCAGCCCGCAGGCATCGTGGACTTCGGTCCGGGAGCGCACGCAGCGGTGGCTCGCCAGAATGAGATGTGTCTCGGCTGTCACCGCGGCGATGCGGCGCACGACTGGGGTGCGAGCGCGCACGCGGCGAACGATGTGGGGTGTGCCGACTGTCACCAGCTGCATCTACCGCGGGATCCCGTGCAACAGGTGGCGACCCAGACGGAGGTGTGCGGCAAGTGCCATCAGGGGGAACGTGCCGACCTCTTGAAGCCCTCGCACCATCCGCTCATCGAGGGGAAGATGACCTGCACGTCCTGTCATTCTCCGCACGGCTCCACCGCACACGCGAGCCTCGTCGCGGACACCGTGAACCAGACGTGCACGACCTGCCATGCCGAGTTTCGCGGACCTTTCCTCTGGGAGCATCAGCCCGTCACGGAGGATTGTGACAACTGTCATCAGCCCCACGGTACGGCGCTCCCCGCGCTGCTCAAATCCCGCCCGCCATTTCTCTGCCAGCAGTGTCATGAGACGCTCGGCCACCCCTCGATGCCCAACACGCCGGCGGGGCTCGCGGGCGCGACACCGAGTCCCTTCCTCCTCGGCGGCTCGTGCCTCAACTGCCACTCGCAGGTGCACGGCTCGAACAACCCCTCCGGTAGCGCTCTGATGCGATAGGGGTTGCTGCGTGAGCACGGACATGCCGTTTGAAGCAGGCGGGCCATCGGTCCGCATCGAGTCGCTCGCGGCGGCGATCAGTGCATTCGTGCTCACGCTCGGCGCGGGCGCCTCTGCGCACGCCGACAACGCGCCGCCGCGTCCCGATACGAGCCAGTGGAAGTGCGCGCAATGCCCGTTCTTCCAGGGCTACACGACGAACGTCGAGGCCGGCGTCGAGTACGCGCACGGAGCCGACGCGTACTACGGCCGGTACACCGGCGTGGATCACACCGGTCCGTATGGCGATGCCTCGGCGAGCGGGCAGTGGCGCGATGCGAGCGGCCACTACGGGCAGTACGAGCTCGAGAACCTCGGCCTGGCATCGCGCGATGCGACGATCGAGGTGGGCAAGGAGGGCTCGTACGACCTCAAGCTCGGCTACGACGGCCAGCCCGTCGAGATCTACGACGACACGGCGACACCCTACCGCAGTGCGGCCCCCGGGCAGCTCACCCTGCCCTCGAATTGGATCTACTCGGGATCCACGGCGGGCATGACGCAGCTCAACCCGAGTCTCTCTCCCGTGGACATCGAGTCGAACCGCCGTACCGTCTCGCTCCTTGGCCAGTTCCCTGCCAGCACACACTGGACGCTCTACACCGATCTCAGTCACGAGGAGCAGAAGGGGACGGGGCTCACGAGCGCAAGCTTCCTGACCGATGCCGTTCAGCTCCCGGAGCCGATCGACTACGAGACCAACACGATCGAGGGCGGGGCAGCGTGGAGCTCCCGCGCGGCGAGCCTGCACCTCGCCTACACGGGCTCCTGGTTCCAGGACAACACCGACAGCCTCACTTTCGAGAATCCCTACTTGCCGCTCGTGGCGGGCGAGAATCTCGGACGCCTGTCGCTGCCTCCGAGCAACGATCTGCAGCAGGGCTCGGTCTCGGGCGAGATCGTGTTGCCGGTCTTCGAGGCGACGACCCTGAGCTACAGCGCATCGCTCGGGCGCTTGAGCCAGGATGCCGGCTTTCTGCCCGAGAGCACGCTTCCCGGAGCAACGGTGCCTGCGCAGGGCGCGCTCTATGGTGACGTACGCCTCTCTCACTACGCGCTCTCGCTCTCGTCGCGTCCGCTCTCGAGGCTCTATGTGCGCGGCACGGCGCGCTACGACGGGCGCGACGACCACTCACCCGTCCTGACGCTGCCGCAGATCGTCACCGACGAGCTGCTCGGCGGCACGGCGACGACTCCGCGCTACTCCGAGGATCGCACGCGACTCGAGGGCAGTGCCGACTACCGCCTGTGGAGCTGGATCCGGGCGGGCGTCGCGGGGCAGTACTTGAACACGCACTTCGGACCCGGTCAGGTGGTCACCTACACCCAGGACAGTCGCGCCTCGGGACACCTGACCGTCACGCCGGTCTCGGCGCTCAGCTTCGATCTGCAGGGTGGCAGCGCGCGCCGCGACGCCTCGAGCTTCTTCGATCTCGCGGCGCTCCCGCCGGGTGAGAACCCTCTGCTGCGAGCTTACGAGTATGCCCCGCGCGATGAGGAGTTCTACTCGGCGAACGGCACCTGGTCGCCGACCGCCACAATCAGCTTATCGGTCGAGGGGCGCTGGACGGACGATGACTACCGGCTCTCCGAGCTCGGCCTGCGTGATGGGCGCAGTCGGGCGCTCACCTCAACGCTCGCCTGGACACCGACCATGAGCTTGAGTCTGTATGTCGACGGCGCATATCAGCGCCTGAGCGCTCTGCAATACGGCTCCATCGGCGAGCCGGGGGCCGCTCCCTGGCAGGTGCTCGACGGCCAGTACTTCTGGAACCTCGGCGCCGGCGGGCGCTGGACGGTGAGCGAGCGCTGGGACCTGCAGGTCAACTACACGCACGCCATCACGCGTGAGGACGACAACATCGAGGCGGGCGGCGCCGAAGCGGTGTTTCCGGAGAACGACTCGGACCTCAACTCGCTCCTGATCAAGGCGAGCTACCACGTGAGCGCCGCGCTCAGCGTGCGCCTGCACTACGTCTACTCGACCTATGCCTCGAACGATTGGGCGCTCGATGGCGTGACATTCGACACCGTCCCGAATCTGCTGACGCTCGGGGAGCAGCCGTACCGCTTTCACGTCAATCTGATCGGCCTGTCGGTGATCTACCGCTTCGATGCGGTCAAGCCGGCGCCGGCGCAGTAAGCTCGGGGAAAGGGGGTCACGCCCTGCTCACGCGCCAGTGATCGCCCCCGGAGCGCCGCGCAGGACCTTGAGCTGAAACAAGGAGTTGCGCTCTTCCTCGGACAGGACTGATTCGATATAGCGGATGGTGTTCCGGTAGCGCGGGATGACGTTGTACTTCAGGGCATTGACACGCTTCTGGGTCTTGCGCTGCTCGGCCAGCAGGCGCCAGAGCGCTGTCTCGGCTTCCCCGAGTTGCGCGAGCAGTATGGCGAGGGCGGACATGCGCGCGCGCGCCTCGTCGAAACTCGCGTCCGTCCACATCAGGCCGACGGGTTGCAGTGGCGCGCTCTGCACGCTGACGGTCGGATATTCCACGCCGATGCTGCTGCGCGGGAGGATGTGCACCGACAGTAAGGGCCGCAGTCCGAGCACCGCCTGGCGCAACTGAGTGCTGCCCATGCGCATGTGCGCGATGGTCAGCCAATGGTAAGCGTCCTGCAGCGCCCGGCTGGCCGAGAGGCGCAAGTCGCGGTACTGGCTCAGGCGCTGGCGCACCAGGCGGGTGAGCAGCTCGCGCTTGCGTTCGAGCAGATCGTGCCCGCGCACCAACGTGACGAGCTCGCGACGCAGCACGAGCAGAGTGCTCTTGGTCAGGCGAACCTTGAGGCGGCTGGTCATGCGACCTTCGGTGCACCGCCCTGCCAGCGGTGGTATTTGGCCAGGTCGGCGGGGTCCACCCGGGTGAGCACCTGCGGCGGCAGCAGCGAGAGCAGGTCCCAGGCCAGATTCAGCGTCTCGATGATGCTGCGGTCCTCGTCCTCGCCCTGTCCCACGAAGCGATGCTCGAAGGCCTCGGCAAAGGCGAGATAGTCCTGGTCGCTCTCGGACAACTCGTCCGAGCCGATGATCGAGGCGAGGTTGCGTGCTTCGAGGGCACGCGCGTAACAGGCGTACAGTTGACTCGCAACGGGGCCGTGATCCTCGCGCGTGTGCTCCTTTCCAATCCCATCCTTCATCAGGCGCGACAGCGACGGCGGGACGTCCACCGGCGGATAGACGCCGCGGTTGTTCAGCTCGCGGCTGAGCACCAGCTGTCCTTCGGTGATGTAGCCGGTCAGATCGGGAATGGGGTGAGTGATGTCGTCGGAGGGCATCGATACCACGGGCATCATGGTGATTGAGCCGTGACGTTCGCGGATGCGTCCGGCCCGCTCGTAGAGCTCCGCCAGGTCGGAATACAGATAGCCCGGATAGCCCTTGCGAGCGGGCACGTCGCCCTTCGCGGTGGCTACCTCGCGCAGCGCCTCGGCGTAATGGGTCATGTCGGTCATCACGACCAGCACGTGCAGATCCCGGTCGAAGGCGAGATATTCCGCCGCGGTGAGGGCGGCGCGCGGCAGGATTAGCCGCTCGATGGTGGGCTCGTCGGCAAGGTTGAGAAACATCACCACGTTGCGCAGCGCGCCCGTGTCGGCGAAGGAGTTGCGGAAGAACTCCGCATCGTTGAACGATACGCCCATCGCCGCAAACACCACGGCGAATTGTGATTCCTCGCTCGTGAGGCGCGCCTGGCGCACGATCTGCGCGGCGAGACGATTGTGGGGCAGGCCCGAGCCGGAAAAGATCGGTAGCTTCTGCCCGCGCACGAGCGAGTTCAGGCCGTCGATCGTGGAGATTCCGGTCTGAATGAACTCGCGCGGGTACGCGCGCGCGGCGGGATTCACCGGAGCCCCGTTGACGTTGCGCGTGAGCCCGGAGAGTAGCCGCGGTCGGCCATCGCGCGGCTGGCCCACGCCGTTGAACACCCGGCCGAGGATATCCGGAGCGAGGGCGATCTCGAACGGCTGATCGAGAAAGCGCACCCAGGTGCGCTCGAGGTCGAACCCGTCGGTGCCCTCGAGCACCTGGATCAGCACGATCTCATCGGAGGTGCGGATCACCTGGCCGTTACGCCGCCGTCCGCTGTGGTCGCGCACGACCACCCGGTCACCGAGAGCCACACCGGGTACGCCGCGCATATACAGCAGCCCCCCGCGCGCCGCCGATGCGAGGCGGTATTCCTTGTCACTCATTGCCGCGCCTTTCCCTGTTGCGCGTACTCGTTGGCCAGGCGAGCGAATTCGGCGTCGGCTCCTGCCGCGAATTGATGCAAGGCCTCCACCTGGCTATTGGAATAGGTGCCTTTCAGGCGCCGCGCGCTGGCGAGCAGCGGCAGGCGCAGCAGCTCCTGCACCGACACCCCGAGGTCCAATACCCCGAGTCCCTGACGATAGATGGACAGCATCTGGTCGAGCAGGGCGAACTGCTTCTTTGGCGAGCAGTAACTATCCACCGCATCGAGGGCGCTCTGTTGCAGCACCCCTTCCTTGAGCAGCGCCGCGCCCTCGAGCGTCCAGCGCTGCTGGGGGGATAGCGCCTCCGGTCCCACCAGATTCGCGATGCGCGCCAGCTCGTCGGCCTGCGAAAGAATACCGAGCGCCGCGGCACGCTCAACCTGCCAGCGCGGATCGACGTGCTGCGCCCACCAGCCACTGCAGTTCGCGATGTACCCGGAGAAGCTTTCCACCCAGTCCACCGCGGGATAGTGGCGGGCGTCGGCCAGCTCCTTCGATAGCGCCCAGAAGGTTTCCACGATCTCCTTGGTGTGGCTCGTCACCGGCTCGGAGAAATCGCCACCGGGCGGGGACACCGCGCCGATCAATGTGATCGAGCCGCTCGCGCCGGCGAGCGTGGTGACCCGTCCGGCGCGCTCGTAGAAGGCAGCGAGGCGCGAGGCGAGATAGGCGGGATAACCCTCCTCGACCGGCATCTGACCCTGGCGCCCGGCGACCTCGCGCAGCGCCTCGGCCCAGCGGCTTGTGGAGTCGGCCACCATCACCACGTCGTAGCCCTGGTCGCGGTAGTACTCGGCGAGCGTTGCGCCCACGTAGATCGATGCTTCGCGCGCCACCACCGGCATGTTGGAAGTGTTGGCCACCAGGAGCGTGCGCTCCATGAGCGAGCGCCCGGTGTTGGGGTCGGTGAGCTTCGGAAAGCTCTCGAGAATGTCGACCATCTCGTTACCGCGTTCGCCGCAGCCGACATAGATCACGATATCGGCGTCGGCCCAGCGGGCGATTTGCTGCTGCACCATGGTCTTGCCCGCGCCGAAGGGCCCCGGCACCGCGGCGCGTCCGCCCTTGACCAGGGGGAAGAACGTATCGAGGACGCGCTGTCCGGTGATGAGCGGCGCCACGGCGCTGTCGCGTCGGCGGTAAGGGCGTGGACGGCGTACCGCCCAGCGGTGAAAGAGCTGCAGCGGCCACATCGCCCCATGATCGCTCTTGAGGCGCGCGATCACGGCCTCGACGGTGACCTGACTCGGGGCCGCGATCTCGGTCAGCTCACCGCCCCTGCCGGGGGGCACCAGGATGCGGTGCACGATACTTTTCGTTTCTTGCACCGTCCCGAGTACTGCGCCGTCCTCGACCCGCATGCCGGCTTTGAGGTCCGGCTGCGGCTCGAAGCGCCACAGGCGACTGCGATCGAGCGGGGGAAGGTATACCCCTCGGGGCACATAGTCGCCGTGTTGCTTGGCATGTTCGAGCAGCGGACGTTGCACGCCGTCGAAGATGCCGCCGAGCAGGCCCGGCCCCAGCTCCACCGCGAGCGGATGGCCGAGAGCCTCCGCGGGCTCACCCGGACGCAACGATTCGGTGGGCTCGTAGATCTGGACCAGTGCACGGGCCCCCTGACGCGCAATGACCTCGCCCGTCAGGTCGAGCTTGCCGATCCTGACCTGCTCCCCGGTCGCTACGTCGGCGAGGTCCACCGTCACGAGCGGTCCGTTGACCTCCACGACTCTACCCACTGCCGGCACCCTCAGTGGGAATCCGGAGCATGCTCGGCGGGGATGAGCAGGCGGGCCACCGCACGCTGAAGGGCTTCGTCCAGCCTTTCCATGCGTCCCTCGAAGGTGTTGTCGAACCGGATCTCGCCATCCGCGCTGCTCACCAGTACGCCCCCCAAGCTGTCGAGCGGTTCTTCGGAGAGGTGCACGGCCTTGCCCGCGGCGACCTCGCGGGAGAGTCGTGGCCAGGCGCGGCTGAGGAGCGGCAGATCGCGGCGGTTGACCCGAGCGATCAGCCGATCGCGCTCGATCGCCTGCGCCCCTTCGCGCAGCCACGCCTCGAGCAGCGGTAGATAGCGCGATTCGTCCTGCGCGAGCTCGGCGAGGCGTGCGGGCAAGGCATCGAGCACGGCTGTGACGAGGCTCCAGCGCACCCGCTCGAGCTCGCCGCGTAGGTCGAGCTCGGCCGCCTGCACTCGCTGCTGGTAGAGCCGCTCGGCACGGGCCTTGGCGGAGAGCACTTCACGTTCCTCCTCGGCGCGCAATTGCTTGTTCGAGTCCTCGATGATCTGCTGCTGGACTTTGCGAGCATCGGCGAGATATTCCTCGGCGAGTTTCTGGGCGTGTGCCAGCAGCGCGGATTCCAGGCCGGCGGTTTGATCGCTCATGGGGGGGGCTCGAGCGCGCTCGGACCCAGTATCCTCTCAACCAGCCGGTCTACCCGTGAGCGGTAGTGGGCGGCCCGCTGCAGCGCCGGAATCTCCGTGATCACGATGCGTGCACCCTCGCGCAGTGCGCGCGTGAGCTGGCGGCCCGGGTGCTGCACCAGCCCCTGCTCGATCACCACGAGCGCCGCCTGCTGCCGCTGCAGCAAGTCTCGAACCAGTTCCTCCAACGCTGCCGGTGCGGGGTCCGCATAGGTCTCGAAACCAATCAGAGCGAATCCTTCCATGAGCGCGGCGCTGCCCAGCGCGATCAGGCGAGCCGGAGGGACGAGGTCGGGGTCGGCAGGCTCCCCGCTTGGCTGCGGGGCATTCATGCGATCTTTCCCAGGAGCAGGATGGTGATGACGAGACCGTAGATGGCAATCCCTTCGGCCAGTCCCAAATAGATCAGGGTGCGGCCGAACATCTCCGGCTTCTCGGAGATGATCGCGAGCGCGGCCGCGCCGACCGGTCCGACAGCGAGCCCGGCGCCGAAGGCCGCGAGCGCCGTGGGCAGTCCAGCACCGAGCAGCGCCAAGCCCAGGCCGACGGAGATCTCCCCATGCGGGGCGGCCGCCGCTGCCGCAGGCGCCTGTTGAGCGAGCGCCGTATGCATGCCGAGCACCACCAGCGCCGCAATCAGCCCCACGAATACCAGCAGGTGGGTGGCGAGGGTGCCCCTCCACCAGCGCCGCGCGCGTTTACCGTCCGCCGGCGGGCGCAGTCCGAAATAAGCGCCGAGAGCGAGGGTGGCGAGCACATTCACAGCGATGACCGTGATCAGCCAGTACATGGTTGTCCCTTCATTCGTTCCATCACTCAGCGATTTTGCAGCTCGAGCGGCGCCTCGCTCCCGAGAGCGAGCGGCTGGAACGGGCGCCCGTCGCCGCTGAAGAAGCGCGAAAACCCCTCATAGTATTCCAGGCGTATCGCCTGAATGGCGACAATGGCGCCCTCGAGCACCAGGATGAGTACATTCCCGAGCACGACCGTCACCCAGTATCCCGCGCTGTGCAGCATGTTTGCGAGGGTGAAGATGGCGATGGCGAGCGCCACGTGATTCAGGCTGAACGCCGCGAGCCGCAGAAAAGACAGCGTGTTGGAAATGTAGGCCATGATCGCTTCGTACCCCTCCACCAGCGCGATCAATGCCCGCTCTGCGGAAGCGCTGCCGGCATTTTTCTGCCAGGCATCCTCGAACATCACACCGAGTGCCATGCAAACTGCCACGGGGATGACGATGCCCACTCGCCCGGTGGTGAGCAGGCGCCACGCACCGGCCAGCAAGCCGAGGTAAGCGACCAGGCCCGCAGCGCCATGGCTGTCGAGCAGCGCATCGCGCAGGCGCCCCTCGACGAGGCGGTTATAGATGGTGAGGAGCGTCGCGAGCACGATGAACCCGATGCCCCAGTCGAGGGCGACGCGCAGCATCAGCATCGGGTTGGAGAGAGGCGAGACCCAGAGCGCCGGGATCAGGTGCTCGTAGCTGAAGAGGCTGCCGTAGAGCACGCCGAAGAGCGACGAGCTCACGCCGACGGCGATCACGAGCGAACCATAGTCCCCGAGGCGCCTCTGCAGGAGCAGACCGGCGAGTGCGATCGCGGCGCCCTGGCCGAGGTCGCCGAACATCATGCCGAACATCAGCACGTAGGAGGCGGCAAACGGAACGGTGGGATCGATTTCATCGTAGCGCGGTACGCCGTAGGTGAGCACCAGAGCGGCGAAGGGTCGTAGCCAGCGCTGGTGGCTCACGAGCGAGGGCACCCGCAGATGCTCATCACTGCGCGGCTCCCGTGCGCTCAGCACGAAGCGGCCGGAGAGGTGCTCTTGCAGATCGTGCTGCAAACGCGGCAGCTCGCTCTCGGGCACCCAGCCGCTCGCCGCGACCAGGTGGCCCCGGCCGCGCATGAGCGCCGACAATCGCACATAGGGAGCAGCGCGCAGCAGCATGCGTGCCGCCTCGAGGAGTCGTGCACGAAACTCAGGCTGCACCGACTGTGCGCGCCGTCGCCGGGCTTCGTCGCCGGCTTGTCGATCCAGGCGCAGCATGCGTTCGGTCAGCTCCGCGCGCACCTCCATCGGCTGCCCATGGAATTCGGCGGGCACTTCGGTCGCGTGCCAGTTGGCGGCCTGCAGCACCCGCTCGATCTCGCCCGCTTGTCCGGCGGCGCCGGCGATGATCAGGTGGACCAGCCCCTCACCGGCGAAAAAGCGGATGGCAGTGTAGCCCGCGAGGCGCAGCGCCTCCTCGAAGCGCTGCAGGTTGGCGGAGGGCAGCGTGCCGACGCGCACATCGAGCAATGCGCTTCCGGTGTGCAATCGCGTGAGGTCGATGTTGAGGTTCATGAACCGCCCGAGGCCCTGCAACAGCTGCCCGGTGCGCCGGTAGTCCTCGCGCAACTTGCGCAGGCGCTCCTCCTCCCCGGAGCACTGTGTCCAGACTTCCTTCAGCCAGGCGCCCAGCGGGGCCAGTTGGTCCTCGGTCACCGCCTGGAGCGGCGCTGCGCTTTCGATCGGCGGGGCCATGTCGAAATGCGCCAGGATCCTGTCGAGGTGAGTCCGACACGTTTGATAGGTGCGGCGGTAGCTCTCGCCCGGCAGCTCCGGCAGGGACGCCGGCGGGACTTCGGTGAACTCCGGCGCGAAGCTGCCATAGTCGGCGAGGAGCAGTGCCGCGCGCGGCGCGTCGTCCTTGAGCAGTCCGACCTCCACGCGTTTCATCCGTTGCGGTCTGAGCATCGGCCGACGACCTGAGCGCGCTCAACTCGATTGCCCGCCCTCGGGCAGCGGCAGGCCGAGGGCGGTGCGGATGATGTCGGGCGCTACGGGCAGGTGGCGTCCCCGAACGATGGCGCGCCACCGGCGCAGATCGCGTTCGCGCAGCACCATGTACGCGAGCGCTCGCGCGACGTTGAAGGAGCTGTGGTAGAGCACATCGCTTGCGATACGCCAGGTCTCGAATTCGAGCCGCAGGGTCGCCTCGGTGTTGTTGCGGGTTCCCGCCAGCAGCCGAGCGAAGGGCTCGGGCAGGTTCGCGATCGCATCCTCGAAGCTGCCTCTCTGCGCCAATTGCTGCAGCTGCCGGGGGCTCAGCCGGTAGCTCGCGGGAATGAGCAGATAGTAGGCTTGCGCCGGCGGAAGGTTGTAGGCGAAGCGATAGCGCAGCAGCCACACGAGATTGACGCGGTCGATGACGCTGCCGACGATGGCGCGCAGCAATGGCGCGGCGGCATTGCCGACCGCATTGCCCCGCCGCGCCAGGCCCGCGAAGTAGCGCCGATCGATCGCGGCATCGAGCGCGAACAGCGCTTCGCCTCGCTCGAGCAGCTGACGCGCCTGATCGGTGATGCTCGCGTAGGCGGTTTCGTCCAAACGCCGCAGTAGCTCCTCGAGGCTGTCGCTTTGCAAAAGCTCCGCCGTGGGCAGCCGCGTGAGGCTGCCCATGTCGAGCAGATCCTGCTCGATTGCCAGCTGCGGCTGTCCGGCCATCTTGCCGCGAATGATCGCCTTGAGGTTGCTGAGCTCGAATCGGTGCGCCCAGTAGGAGAGCAGGTCGCGGGCGGGACCGGAGAGCGGTCGAATCAGCACCGCGAGCTCCCGTAGCAGGATGGTGACGTTCTGCTGATCGAGATCGTCGGTGAGCCGGGTGCCGGTTGCGTCCGCGCCGAGCTCGGCAGGGGACGCAGCGGGTGGCATGGCGTGCCCGTCGATCAGCGCCTGGGTCTCATCGAGGCCGAGCAGGCGCTCGGCGAACACGCTGACGCGCGCATTGAGGTAGGCGTATCGGGCGACGCTCATGAGCGGTTTTTCCCTGCGCCGATCGCCAGGGCGACGGCCGCATCGAGCGCCTGCGCCTGGGTCAGCTGCGCGGCAGCCTTCGCGGCCTCCGAGCGTTCGGCGTAGCGCCGCCTGAGTTCGGCGATGGTCTGCGTCGCTCGCTGTTCGGCCTGTGCCATGAAGGAGGCGAGGATCTCGGCCGCGTGCTGCGCGTGCTGTGCCTGCGCAGCCTGGGCAGCCTGCTTGGCCTGCTCGATGAGCGCCGTGCGCTCCTTCTCAGCAAGCGCGATGATCTGCTCAGCCTTGGATTCCGCGCCCAGCAGGCGCTTCAGCGTCTCATCTTCCACGAGGGGATGACCTATGGCGTCCGTCGACCACACGTTCACGGGCGAACCCGTCGGGCTCTGCGCTGACCGCAACGAGTCCGACCAGCGCGACAAGCCGACCGCTCACACGGTAAGGGCCCCTCGCCCGGCGGGGGTATACCGGCTTGTGCGTACGAGTGTCGGCTAATACGTATTGGTCGAGTGCGGGTTGACGGCTAGCCTTGAATCCTTTTGTGTGCCCAACCGAGGAAGGTCATGTCCCGAACGCCGTCTGTTGCCGCTCTATCGCTCCTACCCCTTCTGCTGGGCGTGGCCGCCGCCCACGCCGCGGACGCCCAGGCGGGCAAGGCCGAGTTCCAAAAGGTGTGCAGCCAGTGTCATGACGCGAGCGACTGGAAGGGCAAGAGCGAGTCCCAGCTCGCGGAGATGATCGGGAACGTCAACTCCGGCAAGGCGAAGCACCCGAAGAAGCTCGGCCTCACGGACGCGCAGGTCGCCGACCTTGCCGCGTGGGTCAGCAGCTCGAGCTGACCTCGAGTCGCCAGCGCTCGTTCGCGTGTTGCAGCAGCGCGGGACGCGAGCGGCAGGCTGCGACGAACCTGCGAACCTCCTCCGTTCCCCACCCCTCGCGATATGCCCGCCAGGCATCCGAGAGTGAATCCCGGCGCAGGTCCGCAACGACGAAGGGCAGTGCGTTGAGGAGCTTCACCTCCCCACTCGGGACGACGAGCAGCATCGCCTGGGGACTCTCGAGGCGCCTCTCGATCTCCGTCAGGATGTCCCACGGGTAGATGGCAAGGCGCATGCCTTTCCCAAGCGCTCGGTCGCGCTCCCGCACGGCGAGAACCGCACGGTCCCACTCGAGTGGGTCGCAGGCGAGGCGCTCCCAGGCGGCTGCAGCGCGGCCGATCCGCATCATGGGACCCGTGACGAACGCCTCGCACCCGAGCTGCCGCGCCTGCTCGTAGGCGGCGAGCATCTCGTGGAGGTTGAGCCGCGTGGGCACGAAGACGGACTGCGGCGGACGATCGCGGGCGACGAGCCGCTCGATCGCGGCGATCGTGTCCGCAAAGCTCGACCCGGGTCGCACGCGCTCGTGCGTGACGGCGCTTGCGCCGTCGACCGAGATCTGAATGGCGAGCGCATCGAGCCGCGCGAGGCGATCCGCGGCCGCATCGTCGATGTGGGATCCATCCGTTTCGAGCTTGAGGGCGACGCCCTCACGGGAGAGGAGCTCGAGCAGCTCCCAGCCATGAGGCACCCCGAGCGGCTCGCCGCCGCCGAAAGCTACGTAGGAAACACCCGCGCGAGTCAGCCGTCGCGCGAGCTCGAGCGCCTGCTCGCGCGTGAGCTCATCGGCCCATGCGCCTGTCGGGCCCGACTCCTCGCAGCAGGCGAGACACCCGGCCGTGCAGCGGTTGGTGAGCTGCCAGGCTACGAACAGCGGAGCGCCGTAGTGATCCACGCGAGCGCCGGGCTCGCGCGATGCGTCCGCGATGCTCAGGTGAGGCGACGCTCAGGTGAAGCGGATGTAGGGTTGCGCCATCACCTGCTCGGAGACGTCTTCCATCTTCGGCTTCTCCCAGGGCGCCTTCTCGGGCGAGTCCTTGCGCTCGGGAGTTGCGCGAGCAGTGCTGTCGCGAGCTTGGGGCTCGGAGCTTGCGTTGTTCATCAGCGTGGTGCCTCCAGGGTGTTGAAACTGTGCGTACCGGTGAGAGCAAGCCAGGTATTCGCTTCCGCGTGAGTCGAGCCCTCGGCGACCGCGCGTCTCGCGGCACGCGCGATTGTATCGCTGTACCAGGCGCGGCGATAGAAATCCCAAGCCTGCGCGAGCGTGTGCATTCGCAGGTCCGCGCACGTGTACGGAAGGGCTGCCGCGACCTTCACCCGCCCATTCGGCAGGACGAGCAGTGTCGCGGGCGGCTGCTCGAGCGCTGCGCGGAGCGCCTCCTCCATGAAGAACGGCTGATAGTAAAGCTCCATTTCCCCCTGCCGCAAGAGCGCCTGCTCGTCGAGCAGGGCGCGAAAGCATCGATACTGCTCAGGGTCGGGCTCGAGGCGTGCCCAGAGGCGCGCCGCGGTGCCGATGCGCATGAGGGCACCGGTGTTGAACCGAAACGCCCCGAGGGCGCACGCCCGCTCGATCACCGCGCCGGCCTCATGGATGTTGAGCCGCGTGGGTGCGAAGGTCACCTCGAGTGGCATGCCCGCGGCGCGCACGGCCCGGCAAGCGGCGTGCGCCTTCGAGAGGCTGCCGCCGGCGCGCTGGCGAGCGTAAATCTCCGGGGTGTCTCCATCGAGACTCACCTGCACCGAGCGCACCGGGAGCGCCGCAAGTCGGCGAGCCGCGGCATCATCGAGAAGCTGTCCGTTCGTCTCGATCTTCAGCTGCACGCCGGCCGTGCCCAGCCTTTCGGCAACCTCGAAGAAATGCGGTACGAGGAGCGGTTCGCCGCCGCACAGCATGACGTACGGCACGCCCCCTGCGATGAGCTCGGAGACGAGCCGAAACGCGCCCGCCGCATCGAGCTCGTCGCGCAAAGCCCTGCCGGGTGCCGACTCGGTGCAGCAGTGCACGCAGCAGAGATCGCAGTCGCGCGTCAGCTGCCACGCGATGAGGAGCGGCGCGCCGAGCGAATCGATGTGGTGGGTAGCGATGCGGCCTCCGGGCTCGGGAATCCGACGCTCAGGAACCCGAGGTGTGCTCGAGTGCCGCCGGAGCGCTTGACAGGCCCGGCGCGACGATGCCCGCGGCGAAGAGCGTCACCGCGAGGAGATAGCAGGCGACGATGCAGGCGATGGCCGACGCGAAGCGCCGCGGTTGCTCGTAGCTTCGAAGCGCACGCTGCGCGCTCGCGAGGAGCAGCGGTGCGGCGAGCAGCGCGGCGAGACACCCGACGGGGAACTCCCCCGCGGCCACACCAGCGGCGGCCGTGAGCAGCCCAGCCGAGGCGAGCCCGAGATAAAGCCACACGGCGCGGCGGCGGCCGAGCCGCACGACCCAGTTGCGCTTGCCGACCAGGCGATCCTGGTGATAGTCGGGAATCGCATTGACGACGGCGAGGGCCATGATCAGCAATCCTGGGACGCACGATGCCCACCAGGCGCCCTGCGGGAGCCTCCGCGTTTGCAGGTAGACGCTGCCGAGCGTCAACCACGGTCCGTAAGCGAGCCCGATCGCGAGCTCGCCGAGGCCCCGGTACGCCCAGCGCATGGGCGGTGCCGCGTAGAAGATGGCGGCCAATCCGCCGAGCGCGGCGAAGGCGAGCACGGGGGCGCCGTAGAGCAGCGCGAGGTCGATGCCGACCGCGAGCGCACCGGCGAACGCTGCGACGCCGAGCCAGAACACGGCCACAGACATCGCAGGCGCATCGGCCGGATTGAATACCCGATCGGTGCCGAGCCGCGAATCGAAATACTCGTTGAAGGCTTCCACCCCGACGACGGCGAGCGCTACGCCGCCGAGTCCGAGCCAGAAGATCGAGGCACGAAACTCGTGCTCCACACCGTACGCCCAGGCGCCGCCCAGGAGATAGGGCATGAGCCCCGCATAGAGGAAGAACCGATAGCGTACGAGCGTGGCGAGCCGCGCGAGCGCGGCGGCGAGGGAGGGGTGTCCCTCGATGGGATGGGACTCGAGGGGAGCCCGCTCAAGGGGGGGCCGGCTCACGAGAGACGCACCCATTGGTGGAGCGCGGCGGTCTTGCGCGGATCCTCGGCGAGGTCCTCGACGAACTGCGCGACGCGCGGGTCGTGCCAGGCGCGCTGGAAATTCGACCAGACCTCCTCGAGGGACTGCGTGCGCAGATCCCCGCACACGAACGGCAGAGCGTTGATGAGCTTCACGAGCCCATTCGGCAGGACGATCAGGAGGGCGGCGGGGTGCCGCAAGCGATAGCGCAGCTCCTCGAGCAACCCGAGCTCGTGAAAATACACCCGCATGCGGCCGCGATATTCCACGCTCTTGGCGCGTAGCACTTCAAAGAAGCTCGCGTATTGCTCTTCCTCGGGCGCGATGGCACGCCAGGTCTTCACGGCATTGCCGGTGTACATCGTGCGTCCCGTGTAGAAGCTGTAGGCGCCGAGCTCGCAGGCGAGGTCGATCGCCGCTCCGATCTCGTGCGCGTTGAAGCGCGTCGGGGAGTAGTTGATCTCGATAGGGACACCGGCGGCGGCGAGCGCGCGGATGCCCGAGACCGCGCGGTCGAAATCGCCTCGCACGCGCATGCGGTTGTAAGTCTCGCGCGAGGCGCCATCGAGGCTCACCTGCACCGCCTTGACGCCGAGGCTACGTAAGCGGTCGCAGGTCGAGGGCTCGAGGAAGTGGCCGTTGGTCTCGATCTTGAGCTCCGCGCCGCTTGCGCAAATCCGCTCGACCAGCTCGAAGAAGAACGGGTGCACCATCGGCTCCCCGCCCGAGAGCGAGAGGTAGGGTACGCTCTGCGCCGCGAGCTGATCGACGACGCAGAAGGCCTCCACCCGCCCCAGCTCGTCGCGGAACGCCTTGCCGGGCCCGCTTTCCTCGATGCAGTGCAGGCACGCGAGATTGCATTCGTTCGTGAGCTGCCAGGCGACGTAGAGCGGTGCGCCGAGGTCGCCGGACCCGGTCGCGACCGCCGCCGGGATCTCCGCGCCGGCGCCCGCCGCGGCCGCCGCGGAGGTCTGCGTACCGCTCATCCCTTCAGTCCTCGATCAGGCCTTTTTGCCGCAGCTCGGCGATGAACTCGATCGCCTCGCGCTCGATCGCGCCATCGCGGTCGTCGAACCGGGTCTTCAGGCGCTCGATGATGCTGCGCTCGTCGTCGCCCGAGCCGATCGCGCTCACCACGGCGGCGGCCGTCGGATTGAGCGAGAAGACCTTTTCCGAGCGAGTCTCGAACAGCACTCCGCCGAACTTTTCCTGGCGAAACTTGGTGTACTTGGAGAGCTTCATGTGCGTGCTTGCTGCCCGGGTGCCGAGCGCACCGGGCGCGGCTCTGTGTACCGCGAACGCTCGATCTCGGTCAAGCCGCGGGCGAGTCCGGCCGCGCTCGCAGCGCTGGCAGCAGGCGTGCGGCCAATGTGTATCTCGGCTAATACGTATTCGGGGCGACCCGATTCGGGGCGAAGCTAGCGCGGCACCCGGCCCAGCCCGCCCGAGGGAGTTCGAATGGCTACTCGTTCCACCGTGGTCTTGACGTTCGCCGCCGGGCTGCGCGGCGGGCTTGCCGCGGCCGTGTGACTCCCATCATCGGGGGTAGCGACGCGGCCCGGTCGGGGCGCACCGGCTCCGCACCCAGGGCGTCGCGTAGGCGGGCGCCGGTCGCTGCGAGCCTGTTGTGCCTGCTCGGGGTTCCGTTCTCGGCACACCCGGCGGCTGCTGCCGTGGCAACGGCGCCTCACGCCGCCCCGGCGGACGCAAACGCCAGCTGTCTCGATTGTCATAACGATTCCACGCTCCAGGACGTCTCCGGTCGCTCGTTGACGGTGCAGACGGTGACATTCGCGCACTCCGCGCATGGGAGCTTCACCTGCAGCACCTGCCACACGGATGCGCTCACCGTGCGGCATCCGCGCCAGCCGCTCGGCCCCGTATCGATCACGACCTGTGCTGCGTGCCATCAGGAGGAGATCAACCAGGTCACGGCGAGCGTGCACGGGCTCCGGGGCGTGCGTCCCCAGCTGTGCATGAGCTGCCATGGTGACATTCATGCGGTGCTGCGCCCGCAGCAGGCCAACGGCTGGACGGCTGCGGTCGCGGAGATTCACAGCTGTGGGCATTGCCATGAGAGCATGATGAGCGCCTATCTTTCGAGCGCGCATGCCCACGCGCTCCTCGTCGTGGGGCTCGCCGGTGCGCCCTCCTGCACCGACTGCCACGGCAGCGCCCACGAGATTCAGCGAGCCGACAGTGCGCATGCTCCGACCTCGTTCGCGCAGAGTCCGCAGACCTGCGGCAAGTGCCACGCGGGCATCCTTGCGCAATGGCGCGAGAGCACTCACGGGATGCTCTGGCACGAGGGCCGCACGGACGGGCCCGTGTGCACGACCTGTCACGAGGCCCACGCGGTGAAGACACCGACGAGCGCCGCCATGCGCCGGCAATTTCCGAGCGAGTGCGGCACCTGCCATTCGAGGCGCTTCCAGTCGTTCGAAGACAGTTTCCACGGCCAGGCGAGTTCGCTCGGCTCGACGACGGCTGCGACCTGCACGAGTTGCCACACTGCGCACCACAATCTGCCGCCGAGCGATCCGAGCTCCAGCGTCAACCCGAGGAACCTGCGCGCGACGTGCGGAAGGTGCCACGACGGTGAGGTCAATGCCGCATTCCTGACGTTCGATCCGCACGCGGATCCCCGCGACCCGAAGCGCAACCTCTTGCTGTACTGGGTCTGGGTCTTCATGACGGCGCTCCTGCTCGGCGTGTTCGGATTCTTCGGGCTGCACGACCTCCTGTGGCTGCAGCGCACGGTGGTCGGCAAGCTTCGCGGCGAGTACCCCACGTTCCGTCACTCCACGGGTCCGTACGTGCGGCGCTTCACCTCCACGCAGATTGTCGTCCACGTCATCGTGATCGTGAGCTTCCTCATGCTCGCGGCGACGGGCCTGCCCCTCAAGTACGCCGGGGCGCCCTGGGCGCCGAACGTGATGACGCTCTGGGGCGGCCCGCACGGAGCCGGCATCCTGCATCGCATCGCTGCGGTGGTCACCTTCGGCTACTTCGGCTTCCACGTCGTCGGGGTGCTCTACCGGATGGTGTTCAAGCACGAGCGCGGCTACCTCTGGGGCACCCGCTCGCTGGTGCCGCAACCCAGCGACATCCGCGACCTCGTGGGCAATGTCGGTTACTTTCTCTATCTCAGGACGCAGCCGAAGTTCGATCGGTGGACGTACTGGGAGAAGTTCGACTATCTCGCGGTATTCTGGGGCGTCGCCATCATCGGATTCACCGGGCTCATGCTCTGGTTCCCGGGGTTCTTCACGCGTTTTCTGCCCGGCTGGACGTTGAACGCAGCCTTCATCGCGCACAGCGACGAGGCGCTCCTTGCGACGGGGTTCATCTTCATCTTCCACTTCTTCCACACGCACTTGCGGCCCGAGACGTTTCCGATGGATCCGGTGATCTTTACGGGCCGGATGCCCCTCGAGCGGCTGAAGGAAGAGCGGCCACTCCAATACGAGCGGCTGGTCGCGAGGGGTCAGCTCGAGCGGGTCCTCGTGCCACCGCCGACCCGGGTGCAGCTGATGCGCGCCTACATCTTCGGGCTCGCGATGGTTGCCATCGGGGTTGCGCTCGCAGTCGGGATCTTCGTCGCTCTCCTCGGTGGTTAGCCTCAACCAAGGCGGTACCTGATGAAGCAGACACTCCTTGCGGCACTGACGCGCAACATCGTGGGCTTGATCGCAGTGGTGCTCGCTGCGCTCAGCGCGACGCTCATCGTGCTGCTCTCGATCGTGGCGGCGGCGGGGTTGGCAGGTCCCGGCCCCTATTTCGGGGTCGTGAGCTACGTCATCCTGCCCATCGCCTTCGTCCTTGGCCTGCTCCTGATACCTGCCGGCCTGTGGTGGCAGCGACGGCGCGTCCGGCGCGCCGCGCAGCGCGCCGGGACGCCGGTCCCGCCGCTGCCCGTTTTGGACCTCAACCGTCCGGGAGCCCGCGCGAGTCTCGCGGGAGCGCTGCTCATCGCCCTCGTGTCGGTCGTGATCCTCGGGGGTGCAGGCTACAAGGGCGTGGAGGTTCTCGATTCCACCCAATTCTGTGCGCAAGCGTGCCACACGGTGATGCAGCCGGAGGCCGTCGCCCACGCGCTCTCACCGCATGCGCGCGTCGCCTGCGTGCAATGCCATATCGGCCCGGGGGCGACGTGGTTCGTCAAGGCAAAGATCAACGGCCTCGACGAGATGGTCCAGCTTACAACCAACGACTTTCCGCGGCCGATCGCGACGCCAATCGACAATCTGCGTCCGGCGCGGGTCGTGTGCGAGCAGTGTCACTGGCCGGCGAGATTCCTCGGCGACCAGCTCGTGATTCATACGCACTACGGTTCCGATGAAGCAAATACCCCGAGCAAGACCGTGCTCATGGTGCACATCGGCGGGCAGTCGGGCACGTCCCTAGGGGGAATTCACTGGCATGTGGGCCCCGGAGTGACGGTGCGCTACCTCTCGGATCCCTCGCGCGAGCATATCTACACGGTCGAGCTCACCCTGGCGGACGGCACGCGCAAGACGTACAAGAACGGCACCGCCCCGCCCGCGAATGCACGGTGGCGCACGATGGACTGCGTCGACTGCCACAATCGTCCGACGCACACGTTCCATCCGCCCGGCGAGGAGATCGACGCCGCGCTCGACGACGGGCGAATCGACACCTCGCTCCCCTTCATCAAGCGCGAGGGCCTGGAGGTGCTCCAGGTCGCATACCCCTCGCAAGCTCAGGCGCGCCGGGAAATCGGTACCGCGATCGAGCAATTTTATCGGTCACAGTATCCGGCCGTGGCGGGGGGGCGCGCATCCGCGGTCACGGCGGCCGCCAACGCGCTCGGGGACATCTGGTCCTGGAATGTCTTTCCGAAGATGAAGGTCACCTGGAATACCTATCCCAACTTCCTCGGGCATCAGCAGTCCCCGGGGTGCTTCCGCTGCCACGACAACGAGCACGCGACGCAGGGCGGCGAGCGCATTCCCCGCAGCTGCAGTGTGTGCCACAAGATCCTCGCGTTGGAGGAGCCGTCCCCTGCAGTACTGAAGGAGCTCGAGTGAGGGCTCCGCCCGGGGAGCGCTCCAAGTGCGCGCAGGAGCCCGGGGGTCTACAAGCTCGCGTAATACTCGGCGAGTGCGGTCACGTCGGCGTCGGAGAGCTTGCTCGTCTTCTGTCTCATGACGTCCGACTGTGGGAGCTTGCCGTCCTTCGCGTCGGCGATCACGCTCTTCAGCCACCCGAGCGGCTGTCCGCCGAGCAGCCCCGCATCGTCGGCCGGGTTGGTGCCGCCGTTGCTGTGGCAGATCGAGCAGTTGCGCTGGGCGATCGCCATTCCGGCGGCAGCCTCCGCGGCATCGACGGGCTGCTTCATCTTGACGTATGGGAGCTTCGAGTAATGCTCGGCGAGCGACATCATGGGTGCCTCGCTCAGCCCCGCTGCAACGCTACACATGTCACCGGTCTCGCCGTGGACGGACACTTTCCTGCAGGGGCGCGTCTTTGCCCTGAAGGCTTTGAGCGCATCGAGCTGTACCGGGTCGGATATTCCCGCGATCGTCGGCACGTTCTGCCGAGTGCTCACGCCGTCTTTGCCGTGACACGCATCGCAGGAGGCAGTGAGTCCAGCCTCGCCCGCGGCGAAGGCAGTGCCGCAGAGGAGCAGTATCGCTCCGAGCGCCCAATGTCGCATCCGGCTCATACGGAATCCTCCCCAGTCTGCAGCGACAAGCTACGTGGAATAGTACCGATGCGCACGGTGACCCGCCACAGGCGTACATCTGCAGCGTTCGGCCCATGAGAGGCGGAAACGGCATCGATCTGCTGCTGCTGCATCCCCCGAGCGTCTACGACTTTCGCGAGAAGTCGATCCTCTACGGCCCCGTGAGCGACATGGTGCCCTCATCCACCGTCTTCGAGATGTACCCCATCGGCTTCCTGACGATCCTCGCCTACCTCGCCGAACGCGGGCTCGAGGTGCGCATCGCCAACCTCGCCGTGCGGATGATCGCAGACCGCCGCTTCGACGTGCGCGACTTTCTCTCACGGCAGCGTCCGCGGGCGATCGGTATCGATCTGCACTGGCTCCCGCATGCGCACGGCGCCCTCGAGGTTGCCCGCGTTGCGAAGGAGCTGCACCCCAGCGTGCCGGTGATCTTCGGGGGACTTTCCTCCACGTACTTCCATCGCGAGCTCGTGGCCTACCCGCAGGTCGACTACGTCCTGCGCGGCGACAGCACCGAGCCCGCGCTGCACGAGCTGCTCCTTGCCTTGCGGGCTGGATCACCCCTCGCGCCCGTGCCGAACCTCACCTGGAAGGAGGCCGGGGAGGTGCGCGTGAATCCCCTCCGGTCCATTCCCCCCACGCTCGATTACGTCGACGTACGTCCGGAGTTGCTGGTCGACATGGTGCTGCGGTATCGGGACTTGAAGAGCGTGCTGCCGTTCAACGGCTGGTGGCGCAACCCGATCACGATGGTGCTGCCCCTCAAGGGGTGCTCATTCGACTGCTCAACGTGCGGCAGCTCGCGTACGACCTGCACGCACCTCACCGAGCGGGTGCGGCCCGTTTTCCGCAGCCCCGAGAGCCTGGTCGCGAACATGGTGCGGATCGGCCGGATCTCGCGCGGGCCGATCGTGCTCATCGGCGATCTGCGCCAGGGGGGCGAGGGGTACGCCAAGGAGGTGCTCGAACGGATGCGGGGCGCGGCGCTGCCGAACGAGATCGTCTTCGAGCTCCTCGACCTCCCGCCGGAGAGCTTTCTCGATGTGGTAGACCGCTGCGTGCGCAACTGGAGCTGCGAGCTGAGCCCCGAGAGCCACGACCCGGCAGTGCGCCTCGCGCTCGACGGGGAGACGGCCTACACGAACGGTGAGCTCGAGCAGTTCGTGCACGCCGCGCTCGCGCGGCGCTGCCACCGCGTGGATGTGTTCTTCATGATCGGACTGCCGCAGCAGACCTACGACTCCGTGCAGCAGACGATCGATTACTGCGAGCGGCTCCTCAGCACGAGCGATCGCAGACTCAACTGCTTCATCTCCCCCATGGGGCCCTTCGTCGATCCTGGCAGCCAGATCTTCGTGGACCCCGAGCGATTCGGGTACCGGCTCTTCGCCCGCACCCTCGAGGAGCACCGTCGGCTCCTGGTGCAGCCGAGCTGGGAGCACATCCTGAGCTACGAGACGCGCTGGATGAGCCGGGCGCAGCTCGTCGATGCGACCTACGATGCGGCCGAGCGGCTCAACGAGCTCAAGCGTCTCTACGGACGCATCTCCGCAAGCCAGGCACGAGCGGTCGCCGAGCGCATCGGCGAGGCGAGACGACTTCGCGAGAGACTCCGTGATGAGGGAGAGGCCTCGCGAGGCGCCGCGAGCGCGCTCGAGGGCGAGATCGCGCGATTCAGCATGTCCACGGTCTGCGACAAGAACGAGCTCGCCTGGCCGCGACACCTGCTGAACTTCCGCCCCCTCGGTATTGCGCGTGCGGCACTCGAGCGGCTGAGGGCGCCTTCGGGCACCCGCGTGCGGCCTCGGCCCTAGGTGCCCGAGAGTGTCTGGAAGGTCTGCGCGGGCAGATACGTGCGCACCGCGCCCGGGGTTTCGTGGACCAGGTCTTTGGCGATCTCCGCGGCGACGCACTTGCGAACCGTAGCCGAGAGCGCACTGCGCAGCGTACCGAGAAACGCGGGCGGGGCCATGATGACCAACCGGTCGAACCCACCGCGGCGCTGCGCCGAGGCGAGCTCAGCGGCAATGCGGCGCGCGAAGACTGCGGCCTCGTGCCGACGCGCGTTGGGCTCACTCCCCACGCCGTGGTGCGCTGTCGCTCCGCGCCGACCCGCCTGAAGCGGCGCGCGGTCGAACTTGCGGCCGGGACGGTCGGATTTGAGATCGCGCTCGTGGAGGCGCCCCGCGGGGTCGGAGATCTGCCCGGCGAGACTCAACTCGGAAGCCTC